>Ga0315273_10011180_pt1 | contig 11476 bp, 13 predicted proteins | sample YL17G02_0_MG_FD_205753 | JGI IMG/M metagenome (GOLD analysis project Ga0315273, IMG submission 205753) | Sediment microbial communities from Yellowstone Lake, YNP, Wyoming, USA - YL17G02_0 | ecosystem: Environmental > Aquatic > Freshwater > Lake > Sediment | place: USA: Wyoming | collected... | reverse complement strand
GGACGCCGGTCTCATCTACTTCTCCGGCGGCAACCCGGCGTTCCTCGCTGAGACGTTGCGCGAGACTTTGGTGTGGGCGGCAATTCTCGCCGCCCACCAAAAGGGAGCGGCGCTTGCAGGATGCAGCGCCGGAGCCATGGCGCTCACGTCCTGGGCTCCGCGCATGCGTGATTTGCTGGGGGATCCGCCGCCCGCCCTGGACCTGCTCCCCCATCTGCGAGTGATCCCGCACTTCGATCGCATGGCAGCGTGGTTGCCAGACACGATGCGAAACGCCTTCATGCGCCATCCTCCGGACGTCACCCTGGTGGGAATTGACGAGGAGACCGCGCTGGTCGGCGGTCCGCACGAGTGGGTCGTGCAAGGCCGTCAATCGGTGTGGGTGCTCGGCGAGGGCAAGCGGGTCGAATGCAAGTCCGGCAACACACTCGTCACGCCCTGAACTCCGGCGGGTGGTCGCAGTCGCGTTCTCGGGAAGTCGATCACTGCGCCGCGCGTCCGCTCAGGAGGTTGACCACCAGTGACACTCGTCCGGGTACGACCGGCGAGCATCAGGCGTACTTCGTGACGGATACTGACCGGGTGACAGCGTCTCCGTCGGGCCCCGTCGGCCGCAGATCGGCTCGTGCCATCGTGGGCACAGTAGCGATCGTCGCCGCTGGCGCGCTCCTGCTCAGCGGCTGCGGCCTCGACGAGGCGCGCGCCCGAGCCAGAGCGTCCCAATCGGCAACCCCCTTGCCGCTCGAAGACCACTGGCGTCCTGGCCTGCTCCTGCCGGGCGCGGGTGGAGCCGGACTCCAGCCGGACAATGGGCTGAACAGTCAACAAGTGACGACCGAGACGTTGCAGTCGTTGCTGATCCAACCGAACGACATCGGCAAGAACGTCTCCATCGATTTCGTCGACCACGGTCAGGAAGTCGCCGGTCAAACATCACTCGATCTCTGCGGTGGTTCGTTCCCGAGCGAAACGCGACGACAAGCTCGCTATCAAGTCGCGGCGTACAGCAGCACCGGCACGTTCATCGGCATTTCGTCCGAGGCGGTTCTGTACGAGAACCCTGCCGAAGTGACCGCGGCTCTGAAGGAACTGCGCGTCGCGCAAGCAGCATGCAAGGCTGGCAAAGTCGCGAACCGAAATCCCGAGGGCAAGGTCACCTACTACCCGAAGAACCCGTCCCCGCTCGTCGGGCTCGCGAAGAAGTCGACACTGATGCCCAGTTCGCAGCGCCTTGTCGACGAGACCGACATCAAACTCCCGGACGGCTCAACGCATCGCATCGTCGCGATCTATCAAGTGAGCGGCCGCTTCCTGACTGCGCTCTACCTGTCCGGCACCGATGATTCCGATCTCTCGACCCAGACCTACAAGAGCACACTCAAGGTCGGGGAGAAGATCGCCCGTCGGTTGCGTGCCGCCACCGCAGCGCCGAAGCCGACCGCGAGCACCACCAGTCCGGCCCCTTCGCCGATCGACGGTTCGGTGCTCACGTGAGCGTGAAACCACGCCGGGACAGCGCCGAATACCAACCGGCCGGACGATGCCGAGGGGCTTACGAACCGCGACAATGACGAACGTGGAGGGGGATTCTGGGGACTCAGTCGACCTGACGCCGTACGACGTCGTGCGCGCGTTCCGTCGACCTGACCCGACCGCGGCGCGTCGTACGACGCTGTCCGACTCCCGCGCCCTGCGCGCCCTCGTCGACTCTCAACACCTCGGAGTGGTCCGCTGGGAAACGGCCGACGGATCGATGAATTGGTCCGACGCGGCGTACCACCTCCACGGCCGGCCACGGTGGCGTCGGGTTCGAACTCTCGATGACGCCCTCGAGTCCGTGCACCCCGAGGATCGCGAATTGTTCGGCGACGCCTTGACCCTGGCCCTCTCAGAAGGGCATGGCGAACTGAGTTACCGAAGCCACCGGGACGATGGCGAGACCTCACTGCTCACCGTGCACCTGATCAGGCAGGAGACCGGCGAGCGCGTCGTCCTGCACGGACTGGTCAGAGAGACGGCGCGCGTAGACCGAGCCGATCTGCAACGCGAGGGGCGGCTGTCTCTTCTCGACGCCGTACTCGCGGCAAGTCCCGACGGGATTCTCGTCATCGATCCGCGCACTCATGTCGTGCTCGATGCCAATGGTCAGACGGCTATCACGGGCGTGGGTGACTCACTCAATGCGTTGGACGTTCACGACGATGACGTCTTTCGCTTGCGGGTCTGGGTCGCTCGTCTTGCGGACCTCGTCGACGGCGATGTCGACACCGTCACCCTGCGGGTGCACCGGGGAGACGAGTGGCGCTGGCATGACCTGCGCAGTACGGCGCTGCAACGTGACGCCGACGACGCGTTGACCAAGGCGCTCGTGATCATCCGGGACGTTCACGATTCAGCAGAGGCAGCTCGTGAGGTGGAGGCCCAGCTTCGACATGAGGCACTGCACGACTGGCTGACCGGGCTCCCGAATCGACGACTCCTCGTCGACCGACTCGAACGCGCCCTGACGCGACGACGACGTGTGGGCGGGACGGTCGCGGTGTGCTTCTTCGATGTCGACGGGCTCAAGGGGCTCAACGACAACCTGGGACACGAAGCCGGCGACGAGCTGCTACGCGAAACCGCCCGTCGAGTCACCGATGCGCTGCGTGACTCGGACACGTTGGGTCGTCTCGGCGGCGACGAATTCGTGGCGATCTGCGAGGACGTTGACGGCGACGCCGGTGTCGATCGAATCGGCCGACGCCTGCTGGAAGCCGTGACCGGCACTATGACCATCGGCGAACACGAAGTGCCCCTCGGAGCATCGATCGGAATTGCGGTTCCGGTCACGGACATCGAAGCGGCTGACGACGTTCTCCGACGCGCCGACGAGGCGATGTACCACGCAAAGTCCCTGGGCGGCCGTCGCGTTGTCCGCTCCGGCGGCGTACCCGTCGACGAACCCGATCCCACGACACTCGCCACCCCGCGCGGTCGACACGCGAAGCGCTAACCCCAGCCGAGTTCGTGCAGTCGATCGTCATCGATACCGAAGTGATGGGCGATCTCGTGAACGACGGTGACGCGCACTTCACGTACGACGTCGTCATGCGTACGCGAGGTGGCGACTATCGGGTTGCGGTAGATCGTGATGCGATCGGGCAGCGCCCCGGCGTAGAACCAACCTCGGCTGGTCAGCGGGATGCCTTCGTACAACCCGAGCAGGTATTCACCGGGAGGCGGATCGTCCTCGACCAGGATCACCACGTTGTCGACCAACTCGGCGAGTTCTCGCGGTATCCCATCGAGGGCTTCGGCAACGAGGTCCTCGAACTCAGCCAGCGGTACGTCGATCACGCCCTCGATCCTCCCCGAGTCTGTACTTGACAACCAACCTCGGGGCAATTTTTGGGTCATAAGTCCAGACTCGATGGGAGGGGAACTCGCGTTGGTCGGTGTGCGGCGCGTCCCCTATGCTGTGCCGGTCCCCGACGGCATGGGCGTCGTGGGTCCGGCTCCTTCGGTCCCGCCGCGGGAACCAGTCCCCATCGTCTAGCGGCCTAGGACTCCGCCCTTTCAAGGCGGCAGCGCGGGTTCGAATCCCGTTGGGGGCACACCGGCACCACCTGCATCATCAGCACGACCGCGCGGTACGCCGCGCGTCATGGCCCCGTAGCTCAGTTGGTTAGAGCGCCGCCCTGTCACGGCGGAGGTCGCCGGTTCGAGTCCGGTCGGGGTCGCGCAAGTTCGAGGCACGGCACGCAGTCGAGTAGTCGGGCAGTCAGGCAGTCGGCAAGTCAGATAGTCAGCAGGGCCAGGTAGCTCAGTTGGTACGAGCGTCCGACTGAAAATCGGAAGGTCGGCGGTTCGACCCCGCCCCTGGCCACCACATCACCGCAGGTCAGAGCCCCACAGGCATGATCAAAGTGGCCTTCGGCCGGCCACGTGTCACAAATATGTCACAAGCTTCGCAGCACCTTGTCGAGCGTAGCCATGGCGTCGACGGCGTCGTCTTCGAACATGTGCGCGTAGATGCGCTGGGTGACGACGGGGTCGTGCCCCATCACGCCAGCGACCGCGACGAACGGAACGCCGGCTGCGAGAAGCAGGCTGATCGCGGAGCGTCGGCAGTCGTGCAGCCGGATCCTGCGCAATCCAGCCTTCGCCGCGAGACGCTGGAGGCGGCGCTGTACGTGTCCGGCTGAACGGGCTCGCCGATCTCGTTCTTGGCCAGGTAGCCGGTGTCCCGATACGCCGGACCGGCACTCGACCGCTCGCCGTCTTGAACAACACGCGTGTGGCGACAAGTTGCCTCGCTCAACTACTGCTGCTGTGATTAGGCAACCGTGGAGAGAACTCCATGGACCGGCGGTACTTGCGAAGACGAGGAGCAGGACATGTGGAGCAGGATGCGCGATGCTCTGAGCGGGGTCACTGAGCAGCTGGGCATCGACATGCCCGAGTTGCCCGCCGACTTGAGCACCATCACCGAGGCGGCAGGCGGGGCGGTGGCTGGGGCCACTGAGGCCGCAAGCGGGGCGGTGGCTGAAGCGACCGAGTCGGCAGGCGGGGCGGTGGCTGAAGGCACGGGCTGAGACGCCGGCCGCTGGTCAAGGATCCACGCAGCCGCCCTGGCCGTCGGCGACCGAGGCGCACGCGGGCCGGTCTGCGAATCGAATCCGGGTCGTGTACGGCGGACGGCTCTTGCTCGCCGTACACGAGGGGCGGTTCAACTCCAACAAGCACACGGCGCGGACGATGGCTCGAGGCGTGCTTGGGCTCGGGAAAGGCCCACCGGAAAGGGAGGGCATCGCCCTCGAGCCCTCTGGATCTGTCACAGACTCGTCACGAGGCAGTTCATTACGACTCAACCCGCGAGGCCAGCCACCGGACGAAACCGTTGCGCGAGAGGGGGAAGCAGTCCTAGTCGAACCCTCGAGGACGAGGCTCACGCGACTGAAAATCGGAAGGTCGGCGGTTCGACCCCGCCCCTGGCCACCACAACTCCTTTGGTCAGAGCCTCAGATACCCCCGACGCAGCCCGTCGGGGGTATCTGAGCGGCACAGGAGCGTCACACAGCCCCCGGTTCGGGTCGCTCACCGGCAGCGTGGCGAGCATGCAGCGTGGCGAGCATCTGGCCAACCTTCATCTGGCCAACCTCGGACAGCCCTGCGACGTCACCCCGGCGGCGGCCAACGCGTGCAGACCGAGTTTCGTGGTCACGGTCGTCCGCCATGCCCCATGAACGCAACTAGAGCGAGGAGCACACAATCCTTACCGGGTTATCCGGGGAACTTCAGGAGGTAAGCCTTGGTCGCGACGTTTACTGCCTTCGCGCCCACCTGGGCCTTCGTCACATCGCCTGACTCCAGCAGCGTGAACGCGCCCTCGTACGCATCGTAGGTCGCCTGGCTGTTGGCCTGCACGGTGCCTTCGATCGGCATCCACAACGGTTCAATGCCCTCGGAAAGCGTCTTGCCCTGCGCTGCTGGCGCTGCGGCAATCTGTGCGGCGAGCGCGTTGATTGCGTTCATACCAGTAGCGACCGCTGCGGCCGAAGTACGTTGGTCCTCCGGCGCCGTGCCCGTTGGTGAAGCGCTCGAAGTGTCGCTTGCGGAGGGTGACGTCGATGACGATGTTGAAGTGCCACTGCTGCACCCGACAAGAGCCACCATGGCGCTAGCCGCTACAAGTCCGGACACTAGTCTTGAATTTCGCATTGCTCTCCTTGAGTCGGTCAGTAGGTAACGCCTACCAACATTTTGTCGAGGTTGGTGAAGTCAATGTCGGAAGCGGCCTCAGCGTGTTCCTCGCCGGTGCCTTAATCACCGGCCAGGTGAGTCCAAGAACGACAGGGGCCGTGGCGCTGGCCGCTGCCGGACAGACTAGTCATCGTTTCCTCCAAATCGTTAAACAGTCCGGACGCTCTGCAAACGTGTTTCCGGCGAGCACTAAGGAAACGCAGTTTGAGATTCCGGCACCTCTCAGTGTCGTTCGCCGCACGTAGATGAGACATCGGTGTATCCCGCACATGCGATAGGTGTTACCACCTACTCAACCCATTCCAGCCGCAACTTCAGACCGCATTGGTCGCCAAACAAGTCGCCGACGTGGATCTGCTCACCAACGGCCGATTGCGCCTCGAGGTCGGCAACTGCTGGAACCATGCCGAACACTAGAGCCTCGGACAGGGTTTCACCGTGAGAGGCGCTTCACCGTGCGAGGCAAACGACTGGAAGACCAGGCTTGCCTGCTGCGCGACCTGTCAACGCAACGCTCGGTCAGGTTCGATGGGGACTTCGACCACATCCACGGTGCAGGGATCGCACTGCTAACGGTCCAGCGCCCTCGCCCGGTGTGGCTCGGCGGTGTGTCAGCGGATTTTCAAAGTGGGAGTGGAAACGATCCATGGCTGACGGGCCATCCTGGCTGTTGACGATGGTCTTGGGGCTGACTGTGGATGTCAGGTTGTGTGCTTGCGGCTGGGTAGCCGAAAGGCAGCCCTGTCTGCCGCCATTAATCGTCTTGGGGAAGGCTGACACTCAGAACAATCTTCGTGCCCGCGCCCGGTCCGCTCTTAGTGACGAGCAATCCCTTCAGCAGTTTCGTTCTCTCGTCCATGCCGCGTAGCCCCAGCCCCGCTTCCCAAGATCGTTTCGCGCTCTCGCTATTGGCACCCATTCCCTTCCCGTTGTCCTCAACTACAACCGTGAGTGTGTCGCTGCAGAAATCCAGTCCGACTCTCACACTTGTGGCTTCCGAGTGCCGTTCCACGTTGCGGAGTGCTTCTTGCACCACCCTGAAGATTAGGAGTTCATCGCGTTCGCACAGCCGCTTACGGGGCCCGACAACAACCATGTCGACCGAAATGGCTGTTCTCGCCCTCAGTTCAGACACGAGCCAACTAATGGCGTCGATCAGACCCAGATCGTCCAGAAGGGACGGACGCAGATCTTTGCAGTAACGCCGGACACTGCCTATTGTCGTGGCCAGGATCTCTTGTACCCCAAGCAAGCGCCCTCGCGTAATTTCAGAAGCGCCACTGGTGCTTACCGCGTCAATCTGCGCTTTGGCAACGGCCAGGGATTGCAGGACGTCGTCATGGAGTTCGCGCGAAAGACGCTTCCGTTCTGCCTCCTGGGCTTCCGTTGCTAGCTCAATGTATGTCTCCAGATTCTGCTTAGCTTCGGCTAGGTCCGACAGTGCCTCGCGCGTACTTGCGTGGTCAAAAATGTTGTTGAGAGCTACGCTCAGTTGGTTCGCAACAGCGGCGAGCACGTTGCACTCGTCACGCAAGATGACGTCTTCTGTCTGCGTGATGCCAATGGCCCCGAATGTTCGCTTCCCTGATTTCAGTGCGACCACGACCGTGTGGGCGTCGGTTCCCTCGGGCTCGTCGCGCTGTTCAAACCCGGTAAGACAGGCAGCGAGGGTGAGACCCTCCTGGACTTGATCGAGTTGCACGGGCGGCTCGACCAGGCTGGCATCGATGATCGTCAGCCCCGAAGTGTGGGGTCTAGCGAGTGTTCGAATCCAGGCGACTTGGCGCTTTCGGCTATCGAGCGTGGCGCGTAGCGTGCCCCGCAGAACACGTTCCAAGTCCAGGGAATCGGCAACGGCGACGGCGGTCGCGTTCAATCGAGACAGGCGCAAGTTAGCCTGGTCGGCAGCGCGAGTTGCCGCCGCCTCTCGATCAACTCGGATACCCACAATGATGCCGATCGCGATGACAATCCCGAACTGGATCAGAATTCCAATCCTTGTCGTCCAGCTGTGGGAACTGATCTCAGGGAGTGAGAGCACCAGAGCCCACAGTGCTGTGGGAATCGCACCTCCGAGGCCGAAAATTAGCGCGGAATACACGACGGGTATCAAGAGCGCCGATATCGACAATAGATATAGCTCCCATTCGCCCCCGAGCACGTGGGTTTCTTCCAGAAGCAGGTGGGCGATATTGATGAGAAAGATCAACAACTGAATTATCCAGAACCGGTAGTCGCGCACTGGAATGTTCGCGAGGTTCAGCCAGATTCCAGACCTGAATGATCGGGAGGATCCCCTTGTCGAGGGCTTGGAAGTTGTCGTCGTAGTCGCCGTCTCAGTCGACATCAGCGAGTTCAATCCACTGATGGCGGACAGCTTGGGTGACCGCTTCCGTGCGTGAGGACACTCCCAGCTTTTCGAAGATATTGCGCATGTGGGCCTCAACGGTTCGGGTACTCATGGACAGTTCTTTGGCGATTGTCTTGTTGGCCGCGCCATGGGCGGCGAGCTCTAGAACTTGCCGCTCGCGCTCGCTAAGTCTGTTCGTGTCGGTGGGTGTCCCTGACAAGAGTGTGAGCACCTTGCGTGCGATGGATGGCGACAAGGCGGGCTCGCCTCGGGCCACCCCGACGATGAATCCCCTCAGATCGGAGGCCTCAATTGTCTTGAGGAGGTAGCCGCTGGCCCCGGCATCCAGAGCCGCGTGCACATATTGATCATCGTCATGGACGGACAGAATGATGATGCTTACGTCGGGGAAATCCGCATGGATAATCCGGGTGGCGTCGATGCCGTTCATTCCAGGCATGGAGATGTCAATGAGCACGACATGTGGCCGCAAACTCCCGACCAGGTCGTGGGCCTTAAGTCCGTCGTCAGCCTCGCCCACCACCACGATGGGGTCATCGCCCACCTCAAGCCGTTCACGGATGCCCGCCCGGAAGAGGGGGTGGTCATCGACAATGAGTACACGGATGCTGCTGTCTGGTTCTCCGGAGTGAGCCATGTGCTCCCCTCTTCAGCGGGCTGCTTCCACTTGCCCGCCGTAGTGGGCACGGGTCCCAGTCGCACAAAGCCTACGCCGTAGATACGCCCGGCGGCTGGATCGGGTTCAGTCGCTGGATTGGGGTGAGTAGGTAATAACACCTATCGCACCAGCGGGATACACCGATGTGTCATCAACAGGCGGCGAACGACACTGGGACGTGGCAGGACCTCACACACCGCTTCTTGAGCGCTCGCCGGAAACACGCTTACAGAGCGCCCGAAGTATCTGACAACGTGGAGGAAACGATGATCGGTCGCGACAGGAGCGACAAGCGACCTGCTCGACGTGTTGATCTCGGACTCACCCCGGTTGATCGCGGACCCACCCCGGTTGATCTCGGGCTCACCCCGGCCGGGGAGGAATTGGACATGTCCCGGCGCAACCTGCTCCGAGGCATGGGCATCGCTGGTATCGCCGCTGCTGGGGGCGCTCTGGGATTGATCGCCTATCGGGACGAAGCCCAGGCTGCGACAGTCGAGGGTGCCAGTGGCCAAGAGCATCAATGGTGCAGGGTCGTCGATCTGAGGGCCTGCAAAGGAGAGCGCAAGTGCGTCTCTGCCTGCCAGAAACGCCACGGGCTGCCCCCCGAGCAGACCTGGATGCGGACCTTGTCGTGGCACGACGAAAGCGGCAAGGAGTTCTTCATGCCGGTGATGTGCCAGATGTGCCAGAACCCGCCGTGTCTTGACGTCTGCCCCGTCAGTGCGACGATCAAGACCGACCAAGGAGTCATCCTCGTCGACCAAGACAAGTGCCTCGGCTCGCGAGCCTGTATGGCTGCTTGCCCATACGAAGCCCGTTACTTCAACTGGAACGAGCCCGCACCGACGAACCGGATGCCGGCACCGTCGCCGAACACGCCACAGTTCCCAGCAAACCAAATCGGGACTGTCGGTAAGTGTGTGCTGTGCGCCGACCTGATGCCGTACAGCAACCAATTGCCGTCTTGCGTTGAGGCCTGTCCCCGCGGCGCGCACTTCATTGGTGACCTCGTCACGGACGTGGCTGTGAATGGTAAGTCGACGGTCAGGCTCTCGACGTTCCTTCGTGAGGGCAACGCGGTTCGGTTCAAAGAGGAACTGGGCACCAATCCGCGGTGCTACTACATTCCCGGCAACGGTCAGCCGGTCGGCGGACCCTTGGTGGGCGTGAAATGAGTAGCGTCCTTGAATCGACAATGGTGGCGAACGAGCAACCCGACGTCGTTGAGGCCGCGATGCGACCGTTCCGGAAAGCGAGCAAGAAGTTCTGGCTTGCAATCGCGCTCTTGACCGTTCTGGTGGTCATTGGCATCGCCGCGTGGATCTATCAGTTGCGACAGGGCATGGGAGTTGCGGGCTACACAGACAGGTCGTTCTGGGCCATCTACATCGCCGATGTCGTCGCCATCATCGGGGTCTCTTACGGTGGCGCCGTGGTCTCGGCCATCTTGCTGCTGACCGGTGCCTCATGGCGGGCGCCGCTGGTGCGACTGTCCGAAGGTATGGCTCTGGTCACGGTCATTGTCGGTGCCGCATTCATCATTCCGCACCTGGGTCGGCCCGATCGACTTCTCGGCATGGTGACCAGTGCGAACGTCGCTTCGCCGGTGTTTTGGGACATGATCGCGATCGGCACGTATGCATTCGCCACGTTCGTCTTCTTCCTGCTCCCGCTGGTGCCCGACACCGCGACCCTGCTGGGATCACATCCCGATGAACTCGGGCGCGGACGTCGTTTCCTGTTCCGCTTCGTCTCGCGGGGTTGGGTCGGCACGACTCACCAGCGCCAGGTGCTCCACTCCGCGATGATCATCGTTGCGATCGTCATCATTCCGCTGGCCGTCTCCGTGCACTCAGTGCTGGCGTGGGCCTTCGCCCTCGTCAGCCGACCCGGTTGGCACGAGAGCATTTGGGCTCCCTACTTTGTGATCGCGGCGCTCTACTCCGGGGTCGCCCTGGTCATCCTCGTCACCGCTGGGTTCCGACGTGGCTACCATCTGGAGGCCTTCATCACCAAGAAGCATTTCGTGCGACTTGGATACATCATGGTGGCCCTTGGCGCGGTCTACGTCTATCTGACCTTCGCAGACCTGCTCCCCAGTGCCTACGTCGGGGAATCCGGTCCCACCCAGATCATCAACGGCATGCTGGTTGGAGGCGTGGCCGTTTGGTTCTGGCTCTTCCTTGTCGCTGGCACGATCCTGCCAATAGTGCTCATTGCTCTTCCGTGGACAAGGCAGATCTCGGGCATCGTGATTGCATCCATCCTCGTCGTTATCGCGATGTGGATCAAGCGGTTGATCATGGTGATCGAGACCTCCGGCTACGACCGCCTGACCAATTCCTTCGGCGAGCTTTTCCGCTTCACCTGGGTCTCGGTAGCAGTGACCCTCGGTGGTATTGCGGCGATTCCCTTGCTATTGATGCTGCTGTTCCGCCTGGTTCCGTTACTGTCCATTGCTGAGGTGCAGGAGGCGACGGAAAAGACCGACGAGCCAGTCGCGGAGCCCTCTTCACCGGGTAAGGCGTCGCACGGGCACGCCGCTGGCGCCGCGGGAGCGGTGATCCTGCTCCTGGTGACGATCGGGGTGATCGGCGTTGCCAAAGCGCAACCCGCCTACGCCGCGCCCAACCCTGCGGTACCGACAGCTGTTGCGACGCAGGCCACCGTTGCGGTGACCGCAGTGGAAAAGGGACCAG
>Ga0315273_10011179_pt1 | contig 11476 bp, 11 predicted proteins | sample YL17G02_0_MG_FD_205753 | JGI IMG/M metagenome (GOLD analysis project Ga0315273, IMG submission 205753) | Sediment microbial communities from Yellowstone Lake, YNP, Wyoming, USA - YL17G02_0 | ecosystem: Environmental > Aquatic > Freshwater > Lake > Sediment | place: USA: Wyoming | collected... | reverse complement strand
GTGGCGAACCAGGGACTCGAACCCCGGACCAAAGGATTATGATTCCTCTGCTCTAACCAGCTGAGCTAGTTCGCCGAGGGGCGGAATTATAGGCGATCCGGCCTCCGCGGGTCAAAGTCGAGTTCAAGGTGCGACGGGTTTCCGCGCATCGATCGTCGCGGTCCCGCGCGACATCGTCCATTGTCCTGACCATGAGCGTGACGATCCGTGCGACCGTGTTCGTCGCGACGGGCTTGCTTGCCCATGCGCAGATACTTGTGTCTGCGGCTCCGCGGACGCCGGTGATGCTCTTCGGCCACGCCCTCGGCAACCCTTCACGACGCGCTGTCGTGCGGGCGCACAATTGTCCTGGACAAGCGATAATGGCGACGAACGCGGTTCGAGTTCGTCACCCTGACATCGAACGCGTTCGTCGAAGCGATGAACCCGCCCACAGAAAACGCCGGCCTCGTTCTCAACATCAGCGCCGTGGAGCGCGAGGCGGGGCTGTCGAAGGACGTCCTGCGGATGTGGGAGCGCCGTTACGGCTTCCCGAAACCGTCGCGCGACGACAACGGCGAGCGCCGGTATTCGGCCGCCGAGGTCGCCAAGCTCCGCGCGATCAAGCGGCTTATGGATGTCGGTCTGCGTCCGGGCAAGATCATCCACGACACGCAGGAGGAGCTGAACGCGCTGGCCGAAGGGCGGATCACGATGCGCCGCGAGCAGGCCGCACCCGCGGTCGAGGGCGAAATTCTCGCGTTGTTGTCCCGTCACGATGCGCCGGCGCTGCAGAACGCGTTCGCGAACCTGCTGATGCGGCAGGGGCTGCAACGGTTCGTGCTCGAAACGCTGACCTCGCTCAACCACGCGGTCGGCGATGCGTGGATGCGCGGGGAGCTGGCGGTGTTCGAAGAGCACCTTTACACGGAGCAGCTGCAGGTTGCGCTGCGTACCGGCATCAATGCGTTTCCGCGGCAGGTCGGAGTGCCAAGGGTGCTGCTGACGACGTTCCCCGGCGAGCAGCACGGCATGGGCCTCCTGATGGTCGAGGCGCTGCTCGTGCCGGAAGGCGCGCAGTGCATTTCGCTCGGCGTGCAGACGCCGATCGAGGACATCCGCCGTGCCGCGCTCGCGCACGATGTGCACGTCGTCGCGCTGTCCTTTTCCGGGGCGTTTCCCGTGCGTCAGGCCGGCGACGGCCTCGCATCCTTGCGCCGGCATTTGCCGCCCAGGATTGGGGTGTGGGCCGGCGGCGAGATGACGCGCCGCGTGCGCAAGGCTCTGCCGGGTGTGCTGCTCGTGCCGGATATCGCCGCGACGACCGCGGCATTGAAGGCCTGGCGGACACAGTGGAATTTGGCGGCGGAGGTCCTGCCGCCCGGGCCGGCGAGCTGACTGGGCGGTATCATCGCGCGCCATGACGACCGCGATCGCGCTTTGGCTCCTCGGAGGCGGGGGCCTCGCCCTGTACGCCGGATGGGCCGCCACGGCCGTTGCGGACGGAGCGAGCCCATGGTGGTACGTCGCAGGGTTGCCGCTCCTGTATCTGGCGACGCTCTTCGCGGTCACCCTGACCTGGTTCGCGCTGGCCTGGATCTTCCGCGCGACGCGCCCGCCGGAGATGCGGATCGGACCCGCGGCAAGCATCCGCCTATTCTGGGACGAGATGTGCGCGATCGCCCGCTCAGGCCCGCGCATGGCGCTCTACTGCTGGGTGATGCCCGAACCGGCGCCCGCCCCCGCCCGAACCCCGGTCCTGCTGTTGCACGGCGTGCTTTGCAACGCGGGTGCGATGCATGGGCTGCGCGGCGATCTGCTCGCACGGAATATCGGACCCGTGTACGCGTTGTCCTATGGCCCGCCGCTCGCATCGATCGAGACGTTCGCGGACCAGGTTGCCGCAAAGATCGACGCGATTCTTGACGCAACCGGCGCGTCGCGTGTCGCGATCGTCGGGCACAGCATGGGCGGACTCGTGGCCCGGGCGTATCTGCGCCGGTACGGTGCGCAGAAGGTCGCGTCGGTGATGACGCTGGGCACGCCGCACCACGGCAGCGTTCACGCCTGGCTGGTCCCGGGCATCTCCCGTGCGCAGCTGCGGCCGGGCAATGCGTGGCTCGCCGAGCTCAATCGATCGGAAGGCCCACCGGACGGCGTTCGCCTGGTGTCGCTGTGGTCATGGCATGACTCGATGGTTGCCCCGCAGACGAGCGCGCGTCTCGCCGGAGCCGACAACATCGTACTTGCCGGCATAGGCCACAATGCGCTCCTCGGTGACCGGAGTGTTTTCGCGCTCGTGGCGGCGGAATTGGCGCGTGTCGCGCGGGCACCTGCACCCGGCGGGTGAAGAGCCCAGCGGGGGCCGGGTATCCCTGACCGCGCACGGCGCCTACCGCTACCAGTGAATGCCCTGGGTGATCTGGGCAAACGCCATCTGCTCGGCCGTGAGCGGCTGCGGCTCTCCGCCCTTCTTCCCGATCGCCGCGCTTGAATCCGGGAACATGTTGAACGCAGTGTTGAGCAGCACCTGAGTCAGCTTGGGAGCGATCGCGTGGGATACCGCGCCGAAGATGCCGAGGCGCGACGCTATCCGCACCTGCCGGTGCACGATGGCGCCGACCACGAGATCGGCGGCTTCCTCCGGTGAAAGGGTCGGCACGCTTTCGTAGATCTTCGTCGGCGCGATCATCGGCGTGCGCACCAGCGGCATGTTGATCGTCGTGAAATGGATGCCCTTGTCGAGGAACTCGGACGCCGCGCACGCGGAGAACGAGTCGAGTGCCGACTTCGAGGCGACGTACGCCGAGAACCGCGGCGCGTTCGTCAGCACGCCGATCGACGAGATGTTGATGATGTGGCCGCGCTTTTTCTCGATCATCTTCGGCAGGAAGCCCATGATCAGCCGAAGGGCGCCGAAGTAGTTCAGTTGCATCGTCCGCTCGAAGTCATGGAAGCGGTCGAACGAGTTGATCACGCCGCGCCGAATCGAACGGCCGGCGTTGTTGACGAGGAAATCGCAGCCGCCATGTTCCTTGTGGACGCGCTGCACCAGCGCGTCGCAGGAGGCGAGGTCGGAAATGTCGGCCGCATAGATCCAGGCCCGGCCGCCCGCGCGCTCGATGTCCGCCTTCGTCTCGAGCAGCTTTTCCTCGCCGCGCGCGACGAGGATGACCTTCGCGCCCGCGGCGGCCAGCTTCAGCGCAGTCGCCTTGCCGATGCCCGACGACGAGCCGGTCACGACGATGACCTTGTCCCTGATGTGGCCCGACAGCGAGCTGTCGATGAACAGATCCGGGTCGAGATTGCGCTCCCAGTAGTCCCAGAGCTTCGCCGCATACGTCTGGAGCGGCGGCACCTCGATGCCCGATCCTTTGAGCGCCTTCGCCGCGTCGCGGTTGTCGTAGCGCGTCGGCCAGTTGATGAACTGGAACACGTCGCGCGGGATGCCGAGGTCGGTCAGCACGACCCGGATCGCGCGCTTGATCGGCGCGAGGGAACCGAGGCCGTACAGAATTGGCGCCGGGATAAAGCCGAACATCTTCGCATTGACGCGCATCGTCATCTGCGGGGCGTGGCCGGCGCGCGCGAAGAGGTTCAGCACTTCGCCGATCCGGTGGGGCTCGGGGTCGGTCAGGTGAAAGCACTTGCCGTCGAGTCCCTTCTTGTGCGCGAGGTGGTCGAGCGCGTCGGCGACGAAATCCACGGGCACGATGTTGAGACGGCCACCCTCGATGCCGATCATCGGCATCCATGGCGGCAGCATGTCGCGCAGCTTCTGCAGCGTCTTGAAGAAATAATACGGGCCGTCGATCTTGTCGATCTCGCCGGTCTTCGAGTGGCCGACGACGAACCCCGGGCGATAGATGCGGAACGGCCGCTTGCATTCGCGGCGCACGATGCCCTCGGAATCGTGCTTGGTCTTGAAGTACGGGTGGTCGAGGTCCTCGGCTTCCTCGAACATGTCTTCGCGAAAGGTGCCGTCGTACAGCCCCGCCGCCGCGATCGAGCTGACGTGATGGAAGCATCCCGCCTGGACCGCCCCGGCAAACCGCACGGCGTTCTTCGTTCCCTCGACGTTGGCGATCTGCTGCGCCTCCGCGCTTGCCTTGAGGTCGTAGATCGCGGCGAGGTGGAAGAGGTGGTCGATCTTGCCCTTGAGCTTCTTGACGTCGGCCGCGGCGACGCCCAGGCCGGGCTTGGCGAGATCGCCCTCGACGCCGATGAGCTGCTTGTCGTCCGCGCCCCAGCGCTTGCGCATCGCCGCGAGCTTCTTCTCCGAGCCTTTGCGGACCAGCACGTAGATCGGCTGGCCGCGCCGCAACAGGTTTTCGACGAGGTACCGGCCGATGAAGCCGGTCGCGCCGGTGACGAAATAGGCCATCTGGAGTCTCCTTGCGGTAGGGGTGTCGACAAGCGGAATCGGCGCGCGTCCCGGGACTTGGGCGCGTCGGGGCACGCTGAACTCGCCCGATGGCGATTGTAACCCGCTGCCCCGGGCGGGTCCGCGGCAGGCGGCGGCGAAATTGCGAGAGGACCCGTCTTAGTATGTTTGCTCTAGATCGGCTGGCCTAGAATGCGAGATTGACAAGCCGGCGCAGCGCGCGGCGGTGCACGCACGAGGAGAACGGACGATGTTGAAGAAGGCGAAAGCGAAACTTGCGGCCGGAGAGACCGAAGCGGCGAATGACCTGTCCCAGGGTGTGCTCAATTCGTCGCACCAGATCTGGCTAGCCGGGCTGGGCGCATTTGCACGGGCGCAGCAGGAGGGCACGAAGTTGTTCGAAACCTTGGTCAAGCAGGGCGAGCAACTGCAGGATCGAACGAAACGGGTCGCCACCGAGACGGCGGCCGCCGCACGCGGCGCCGCGACGGCAAAGGCAAAGGAGATGCAGCAAATGGCGGGCGGAACGTGGGACAAGCTGGAACAGGTGTTCGAGGATCGCGTCGCGCGGGCACTTTCGAAACTCGGGGTCTACACGCAGAACGACGTGCAGCGCCTCGCCGCGCGCGTCGACGAACTCGCCGATGCCGTCAACAAGCTCGTCAAGGCGCCGGCCAGCGCGGCTCGCGCCAAGCCGGGCGGGCGTTCGCCAAAGCGCAAGCCTCCCGCAAAGATCGCCGCCAGAACCGGCCAGCGCGCGGCGAAGTAGCTCGTGGAAGCCGCCCGTTATTCCCGGTTCAGCTTCTCGACCTGCTTGACGTAATTCTGCATCGCTTCGTCCTTGCTCATCCCCTTGAGCTTGGACCAGGCGTCGTGCTTGGCGCCGCCGACGAAATCGAACCCGCCCGGCCGCGCGCCGACCACGTCGCCGTCGGTTGCCTGCTTGAAATACGAGTAGAGCTTGAGCAGCGTCGCGTTGTCGGGTTTCTTCTTCGTCTTCTTGGCGGCGGCCGCGGCGGCCTCGAACTTTGCCTTGAGATCGTCTTTCTTCGGGGCAGCCATCGTGCGTCCTCCTCGGGGCCTGGTTTTCCGCGTGCGCGGGGTTTGTGCTACTTTAGCGCGAAGGCGAATGCATGCGCAATTCGCACGCCGGTTCGCGTCCGAAAACCCCGGGCTGCCACGCCCTCCGCCCGACTCTCCAACCCCTGCGAATGACCGACCTCAAACGCGAGAAAATCTCGGCGGTCGACACCGCCTGGCTGCGGATGGACCGGCCCGGCAACCTGATGATGATCTGCGGCGTGCTGGTCTTCGGCCAGCGCGTCCGCTTCGACCGGGTCAAGCGGATCATCGGGGACCGCTTCTGCAGGTTCCAGCGCTTCCGGCAGCGTCCGGTGCAGCTCCTGGGCGCCGCGTACTGGGAGAGCGTGCCGCATTTTTCCGTCGACGATCACGTCCACTCCGTGGCGCTTCCCGGCCGTGCGGGGACGAAGGAATTGCAGGCGATGGTAAGCCGTCTTGCGAGCCAGCCCCTCGATCCGGCGCGTCCGCTGTGGGAATTCCACCTGGCCGAGAATTTCGACCGCGGCAGTGCGCTGATCGCACGTATCCATCACTGCTATGCGGACGGCATCGCGCTCGTGCGCGTGATGATGTCGATGACCGACGCCGCGCCGAACGGCCCGCCTGCGATGCCCTTCGAGGCGGCTCCCCGGCGCGGGCGCCGCACCGACGTCGATGATCCTCTCGCCCAGTTGTTGCAGCCGATTTCCGGCGCGATGAAGATGGCGCGCAGCGTGGGATCGACCTTGATCGAGAAGGGCGCTGCGATCTGGGTCGACCCCGCAAGAGCCGTCGCGCTGGCCGAGCAGGGGGGTGCTCTCACCGCCGAGGTGGCAAAGCTCGCGCTGATGCCGCAGGACTCCCCGACGCGGTTCAAGGGCAAGCCGGGCGTGGCGAAACGAGTGGCGTGGGCCGAACCGCTTCCGCTCGCCGAGGTCAAGACCGTCGCCAAGGCGCTCGGCGCGTCGATCAACGACGTGCTCCTTTCATGTGTCGCCGGCGCGCTGCGCGAATATCTCGTGCGGAAGGGCGATCCCACGGACGGCGTGATGATCCGCGCGCTGGTGCCGGTGAACCTGCGCCCCCTGGAGAAAGCCTACCGGCTCGGCAACCAATTCGGGCTCGTTTTCCTCGATCTTCCAATAGGCATCGAAAATCCGGTGGAACGCCTGTACGCGGTGCGTGCGAACATGACCGCCCTCAAAGGGAGTTACCAACCCATCATCGCGCTAGGCCTGCTCGCCGCGATGGGCGCGGGGCCGAAGATGCTGCAGGAGCAACTCTTGCACGCACTGTCGCGCAACGGGACCGCGGTGATGACGAACGTGCCCGGTCCGCCGCAGCCGCTCTATTTCGCGGGGGCGAAGATCGAGCGCTTTCTAATCTGGGTGCCGCAATCCGGTGACATCGGGATGGGGGTGTCGATCCTCTCCTATGCCGGACAGGTGCAATTCGGCCTCATCACCGACCGGGGGCTGTGCCCCGACCCCGAGCATGTCATTGCGCAGTTCGGTCCGGAGTTCGAAAAACTCCTTCTGACAACGCTGCTCGCGCCCTGGCCGCGCCAGGGCGATCTCGATCCGGCCGTCGCCGCGATGGCGGTGCGACCCGGGTAAATCCTATTCGAGTTCGGAACGCGCGAGCTCGACGTCGAGGCGCTCCATCGCGTCCCCCGGCTTGCACGCGGCGGCTTCCTTGTAGAGCTTTTCCGCGTCGACCATCCGGGCCTTCCCGAACAGCGTGATGAGCCCGTTCGCGTACTCGACCCGGGCGATCGCGGAATCCGGATTGAGCTTCAGCGCTTTCTGGTAGTGCTCGAGTGCCGAGTCCTTCTTCGCGCCGTACGTCATCCCGGCCATGAGGCCGCCGACCTTGTCGATGATCTCGGCCTGATACGACCCGTAGGCGATGTGGGCGTCCGCGTGCTTCGGCTCGAGCTTGAGCGCCGCGGTGAGGGCGTCCTTGATCTTGCCGCCGTAACCCTGCGCCAGCGCCTTGGTGATCGAGATGCCTTGGCTGTAGCGGCCCAGCGCATAAGCATGAAGATAATGCGCGTTGGCGTCCTTCGGCGCTTCGTGCCGCCGAGCGTCGGCCCAACCGGCCGCTTCCTCGAGCAAGGCGAGCTTCGTCTTCTCGGACTGTTCGAGGTAATTCGCGTAAATCATCTGCGCCTTCACCGCAGCGTTCATCGCCGCGCCACCGGCCTTGCGCCCGGCCGCGACCGCGTCGGCGAACTCGCCCGCGTGGTAGTGCCGCCACGCGTCGAGCGCGCCTGCGTCTTTGGGCAGCGGCTCGCAGTCGCCCCGGTGCAGCCGCGCCCAGCCTTTCCTGAGCCCGGCGGCGTCATGGGCGTAGGCCTTGTCCGGATGCGGAAACGCGGCCCATTTTTTTGTCATGCGATTTCTCCGTCAGAGGTAGTCGGCGGAAAGCCGGTCGAGGTACGCGCGGGCATCGCCGTTGAGGTAGGGTCCGAACAGCGCAAGCACCTGGTATGCGGCGCGGCCGGCGTCGGCTTCCGGCGCGTCATCGCGCGCGGCCCGGCGAACCCGGTCATAGGACGACCAGTACGTCGCGACGAGCAGGACGTTTTCGGCCAGCGCCTCGATTTCGCGTTCCGAAGCCCGCATCGTACCGGCTTCCACCATTCCGCGGCAAAACTCTACCACGGTCGCGGCGCCTTTTCGGAGCAGGGCGCCGAAGCGCGCGCCCAGCTTCCGGTTGCGCGACGTGAGCTCGTCGAGATCGCGATAGAGGAACCGGAAGCTCCACATCTGTTCGAACCACAGATGCAGCCACAGCCACAGGTCGTCGACGCCCAGGTGGCGGTCGCCGCGGTCGGCGTAGAGCGGCAGCACGCGCGCCTCGTAGGCCGCGAAGAGCTCGAAGACGATCTCGTCCTTGTTCCCGAAATGGTAGTAGAGATTGCCCGGACTGATGTTCATTTCGTCGGCGATGTCCGCGGTGGTCGCCCGCGGCGCGCCCAAGCGGTTGAACAGCGCGAGGCTGGTCTCGAGAATCCGTTCGCGGGTGCGGCGGGGACGTTTTTTTTCCGCCATGGCCGGCTGGGAGATGTCTAGCGAGCCGTGGCCAGCCAGCGCTCAAGATGGTCGAGCGTGTACGCGAGGTCGCGCGCCGACTGCCGTACGCTTTTCCTGCGCCCGCGCCCGACATTGAGCGGGCGCGGATCCGTCAGGGCGTCGACAATCTTGCGCGCGGGATCCGCGATGCGGTCCGTCCGGAGCATCACCCCGTGCTTCGCGAGTTGCGGCAGAAGCGCGCCGGCCCGCTCGGCCAGGTTCTGCCGCGTTTTCTGGTACGCCGCCGCGCAAAGCCGCTTGCGCTGCGCGTAGCTGAAGATGCTGGCGAAGAACATGTCGGCGTCCTCGCGGTCCGGTTCGAACAGGAGGACGTCGGCGTTCGGGTATTGTTGGCGGTACTTGTCCATTCCGACCTTCATCCGCGAGTGGATGATGGCGCGAAACGTTTGCGACAGCACGATGGGGAGGCCGCCGTGACTCAGCTTGTCGACGGTGATTCGGCCGTTCCGCGTGGCCCCGCTGGCATCGAACGGCACCAGCGGGTTGACGCACAGCAGGAGATCGACGCCTTCGTCGAGGGCAACCGACGCGTGCAAGGTCTTGTTGAGCGCGCCGTCGACGAAGTACTCGCCACCGATCTTTACCGGCGGAAACAGGCCGGGCAACGCCGCCGATGCCTCGATCGCCTTGGAGATCGGCACGTGTTCGCGCCCCGGGGCGCCGAAGGTCACCGACGCGCCGGTGTCGAGGTTCGTCGCAACGAGAAACAGTTTTCGGCCGAGATTGCGAAAATCGTTGGTGCGGCCCGGAGCAGCGAACAGCCGCCGAAGAAACCGGCCGATCGACCGGTTGTCGAACATTCCCGTGGGCACCGCATGCGACAGTGTCGCCAGCGACTCGATCACGCCACGGCGGAACGGGTCGCGAAGGGCCTGCAGCGTCGCCCGCACGACGAGCCACGGCACCAGCGCCGCGCGGTGCGCGAACTCGGAAAGCGCAGGCCGCAGGAAGACCTCGGGCGTCAACGCGGCGTCGGCGCCGTCGTCGATGAAAAGTCGATACATCTGCGCCGGCGAGATGCCGTTCGCCAGCGCGGCGGCGACGAAACTGCCCGACGACACGCCTACGTAAACGTCGAGGTCGCCGAAATCGATGCCGTCGAGCGAGTCGGTCAGCGCAAGCAGCGCGCCGACCTCATAGATTCCGCCCAACGGGCCGCCGCCGGCCAGCGCGAGGCCCACGCGGGAACGGCGTCGTTCCTGCTGCCGGGTGCGTCGCGCGCGCCCGGTCGCCGTGGACTCCGGCATGGACCTCCTCGAGGGGTTGTTGGCGGCGCGCCAATGCTAACGCATTACGCGCGCTTCGTCGCTGCCCTGCCGGTGCGCTTCGCTTTTCCGGCGGTCTTGACCGTGCGCTTCGCCTTTTTCGGGGAGTTCGCAACCGACTTGCGCGCCTTCGGCGCCATCGGCAACTCGAACGCCGGCAGCGACCGGGGCAGAACCTGCTGCGCGAAACTGACGGCCGCGTCGGCCGCCTGCTTCACCGTCGATTCGACTGTCTTTCGCGTCTCCTTCCATACGGAGTTCGCCATGGAAAACGACGTTTCGAAACGATCGCCGACGTAGCGGAAGGCCTGCGATTCGACGACCGTGCCTTCCTTGATCAGCGCTTTGAACATGTCGCCGGCCTCGCTTTGCACCCAGTCGCGGGTTACGACGGCGGCGCCGAGGCTCGCAAGCCACACCTGACGCGATGCGGCCATCGCGGCTTCGCCAAGACGATTGGGTTGGAGGTTGAGGGTGGATTTCAGCATGACGGTTTCCTTTCGGTTGATTGCCGGGGTCGCGTTCTTTTGCGATCGGATTGAATTTAGCGGATTCGTTTAGAGCAATCACACTAAAGGCCATGACCGGTTCTGCATCGGCCTGCTTGCACCAGCTGTTGTTTCTATGGTGCTAGACTTTCCGGCACGATCACCGTTCGCCGGCGCGCACGCCGGAGGGCGCCCGACCTCCGTCCTCGCCGACACGTTGAATTCCGGCAATTCGCCCCACGCCATGCTCGTGCGCGAACTCGCGCGCTCGGCGCAATCGCATGCCGCACGGCGCGCGCGTCCCGGCCTCGCCCGCGCCCTCGAGCGTCTTGCCGCGTGGCAGGCGAGCCGGATGGGCCGCACGTACACGGATCTCGCGATGCAATCGCGTTACGCCGATGCGATCGCGTTCTTCCAGTCCGATCTCTATGGCGCCGCCGACTTCGCGCAACGCGACGCCGATCTCGCGCGCGTCGTGCCCATCATGACGCGGATGCTTCCCGGACGCGTGATCGCGACGATCGCGCAGGCGATGGAACTCAACGCACTTTCACAGGAGATCGACCTGGCGCTGCTCGAGCGGCTGCCTCGCCCCGGCGGCATCTTTACCGTCGCCGAATATTGCCTCGCCTACCGCCTGCCGGGCGACCGCCCGGCGCGCGAGCGGCAGATCGGCCTGATCGGCGAAATCGGCGCCGGCCTCGACGACTACGTGCGGAGGCCGTTGATCCACTCGGCCCTCGTGCTGATGCGGCGCCCGGCGCGTCTTGCCGGCCTTTCCGTGCTGCACGATTTTCTGGAACGGGGTTTCGTGGCGTTTCGGAAAATGCATGGCGCCACCGAGTTCCTGGCGACCATCGACCGGCGCGAGCGCGAGCTCATGGAGGCGATTTTCTCCGGCGCAACCGCGCCCTTCCCTGAGCCGCTCCTGCCGGCGCCGTCCGCCGCGGGGGGCGGGGAGCGTCCCGCCGCCGGCGCGGAATGAACGCGAGAAGCTCCTATTTCGCCTTGCCGAAGTACTTGTCGAACTGCTTGTGCACTTCGGCCTCGATGCTCGGCTTCAACAGCGACAGCATGAACCCGAGCTCGCAATCGAGACGCACCACGTCCTTGCCGACATGGAGCGCGCCGGTGAGTCCGGGGCGTTTGAACTCGATATGGTCGCCCTCCCATGCGTACTCGAGGTCGAACCGCGCGTTG
>Ga0315273_10011178_pt1 | contig 11476 bp, 1 predicted proteins | sample YL17G02_0_MG_FD_205753 | JGI IMG/M metagenome (GOLD analysis project Ga0315273, IMG submission 205753) | Sediment microbial communities from Yellowstone Lake, YNP, Wyoming, USA - YL17G02_0 | ecosystem: Environmental > Aquatic > Freshwater > Lake > Sediment | place: USA: Wyoming | collected... | reverse complement strand
CATCGGCGTTCCCGGTCACACCCTTGCTGCCCGGCAAAGCGGTCTCGGCGAACGACGCAGAGATGACATTGGACTGATCCAGTTCCCACGACATGTAGTCGGTTGGGGGGATATCCGACGGATCGCGCTGGTGGAACGCCACATGCGCGCGGTTGTTCTTGTCAATGTCCAACCCCACAAATCCGCCGCGCACTTTCTTCGGATCACCACCACCGCCCGAAATCGTCACACCATTCGCGGTGTGCATGAGCGCTCCCGACGTGGAATTGTAGGTGTTGAAGTTGACGAAACGGTCGATCTGGTTGAGCGATTCGGGAATCACAGACCAGTGTGTCCAAGCGAAGTGCGTATACTGCGAGAGCCTGTTTTTCGCGATCTGGTGCGGATTCGCGTCGTTGTGCTGGAAATCATATGTGGTCGACGCAATCCTGATACCGGGGGCGGCCGACGTCACACCCAAACCCGTGTGCGCCGAATAATTGTCCTGGATGATGGACCGGTTGGCGGCCTGCACGGCCATCCAATTGTTCAGACGGTCCTGCGGTCCATCGGCGACCGGCGCATTGTGCGGGGTTCTGACGTACGATTTGTCGTACACCCGGGTCTGCGCCTGCTCCGCCAGACGACGCGTCTCCATCTTCTCCGGAGACTCCGCCGCCCAAGCGGTCACGATAAGGGCGAGGAGCGCCAATGGCACTACGATTTTCAGAATTTTTCCCGTCATACTCGTCTCCTTAAGAATTGTGTTTCAATGTTCTCACTGCCCCGTTTTGCGGAGCGGGGCTGCCATCACCCCTGGCCGTCGGCCAAAACGGCCACCAGATGATCGCTTCCTCCGTGTCAAATCTGTTTGGCGCAATCGGCAGACCCGGCATCAATGCCAGAGCCGCCAGTGTTCACTTCACTTCACTTCACTTCCAACGAACTGACCCAACCACCTCCTTTAAGATCGCATTGTTGCGCGTTAAATGTTCCCATGTTGTTTTCTCAAGAATGACAAAAGCGATTAAACTCCGACAACAGCCATTCCCTGTGCGTGGCATAACTCACGGTTTGACCAGCAAGAGTCTATTCCCTGCTGTGCAGCAGTCGGCAACAAGTCAGCCGACACGGTGTTTGCACCCGATTCTCGTTCGATCAATCGCCAACGACGATCGCAAGCCGGGGAGTATTATCGACTTACGGCAAGACCAAAGGACTTAGGGCCAGTAAACCAACCAATCGCGTTTGAACAACCAATGTCTCTCCTCAAGACACCTGCAACTCCAATCATGAAAATAACCACGGCGTGCACATTTGTCAAGCCAAATTCCCAAATTTCATAGCGCCGAAGGGGTCGGGGAGGAGTCATCGCCGACTCAATGAAACCGACGCCATTAGGATTTAGGATTATTGAGGCTTGAAAACCCGGTCAGGAACGAATTCGCCGGGCTTAGGCGATCTTGTTGTCTGCCAATAAGATACGAGCCTGCCTGCGCTGGACTCGAATTCACCGAACCCAACCGGCCCGCTTCAGGGGTGTGTTGAAAAACCTGACCGGCGGCCCATACCTCAAGATGTCACCCCCGCGAAAGGGAATGTTGAGAAACCCTCTATGAATGCCGGGTGCCACGGACAAGCACCCGCCTCGGCGGGCCAGCTCTTGGGGGAACCTGCTTGTCCGTGTCTTTTCCCCGCAATTGGAAGGAAGACACGGACAAGGAAGACCAAGCCCAAAAGCGGCTTGGTCTTCCTTGTCCGTGCCACCCGTGCAATCGATCCATCGCCTCGATTCACAGGAGTTTTCGACACTGCCTACGGCGGGGGCGCAGGGCCGCCGCTGAAGACGTAGTCAATCAGGTAGAGCAGGTCGAACACGTCAATGATCACCTGATCCTTGTCGAGGAGGGCGACATCGCCGGACTCCAAAACAGGTAGCGGCGCGGGGCCACCGCTGAATGTGTACTCGATCAGGTAGATCACGTCGAAGACGTCGTACTCCCCGTCCATGTTCACGTCCCCTCGGTCGAAAGCGATCATCTTGAATATGACCTTGGCCGTGTCGGCCAGCGAACCGTCCGATGCGACGAACCGAACGTTGTAGACGCTGTCCGCCTGGGTCGGATCCGGAGCAAAGGCGAACAAACCGCCGGAGTTACCGGAATCCACGAAGGTGGCGTTCCGCGGTCTATTCAGGACGGAGAGGGTCAGGATCGGATTGTCGGCGTCCGTCGCCCGCACGTGCAACGAGTACGTGCCATAGACGCTCAGCCCGACTGTATCGATCGGGAAAAGAGATGTCCAGCGCGGACGCTGGTTGCCGGCTTCGATCACGGTGATCGCGACGCGTTCCGAATCAACCAATCCCTGTCCATCTCTCGCCCGGAAGAGGACAGAGTAGATTCCGGCCTGTATGTAGGAGGGCAGGAAAGTGAAACGCGACTGCCCGGCAGAGATCGACACGAGTGACGCGTTGGCCGGCATGCTGAATGCTTCGATGACCGGCGTGGTCCCGTTGGAGTCGCTTGCTGTGACCAGGAATTGCAGCGTGTTCCCCTCCACAGTGCTTCGCGGCCCGATGGGATCGAGAACCGGCGCGACGTTTCGCGTACCGACGATGAATGCAACAGTCGCTGGGCCGCTCGAATCGGCTGTGTAGAATCTGTCAATCGCCCGGAATGTGACGTTGTAAGTGAGCACCTGCGTGAAGTCGGGCGTGAAGGACACGATCGCAGATCCATTCCCCGAGTCAGCGAATGTCATGTGTGGCTGGATGGTTGTCGTGACGACGACACGCGGAATCGATCCATCCGGGTCGGTCGCGTGCAGCCAGACGGTGCCAGTCTCCCCCGGTAGCAGTCGAATACCGCTATCGGTGCCCCAGGAAGTTGCACTGATCACCGGCAGCCGATTCTTGTCGGTGACACGCACACTTACCCGGGCGCTGTCGCGGGCGCCGGGCGTATCTGTGTCATTCGCGACGACATAGATTGTGTAGATGCCTGAGTCGCTGTAGCCGGGGGCGAACGTGAAGGTACCCTTGCCATTAGCGCTGTCCACGAAGGCTGCCCAGGCGGGTAGCGGGCGGGCCACGAGTGATGGCACCGTGAGATCAGAATCCACGACCGCGACGGTGAGGCGGAGTATCTGACTCTCCTGCACTATGGGTTGGGTGAATGGCGCAAACAATGGGAGCTGGTTCCCGATATCCATGACCGTCAGGGTCACAACTTCCGAGTCGGCCAGAGTTCCATCCGAAGCGGTGAAGATGAGCGTGTAGACCGAGTCCTGCCAGTACTGCGGGGTGATCCGGAAGACGCCCACGCCGTTGCCGGAATCGAAGAAAGTGGCATTCTCGATCAGCGTGTCCACATCCAGGACCAGGATCGTGAAATCGGGATCGGAGGCGCCAATGAGCACGGTCAGCGTGCTCTTCTCCATCACCGCCAGCGGCCCGATTGGACCGAGTATGGGAGCTTGGTTCCCGGCATCATTGACCTGGATGAGCACCTGCTGGGAAACGCTTGCCAATCCGTCGCTCGCCGTGAACTTCACATTGTAGAGGCCCGACTGAATGTAGTTCGGCCGGAAGGTGAACGTTCCGACACCGTTCCCCGAGTCCACGAAGGTCGCATTCTTGGGGATTGAGTCGACCCGCAGGAATGGTATCGTGCCGTCGGGGTCGGTGGCGTAGACGTTGAAGCTGACGGTGTCGATCTCGTTGAGAGTCTTGGGACTGATGTATGCCAGGACAGGGGGCCGGTTGGTATTCTGAACGGTGATCGTGATGGTTTCCAATGCCGCCAAGGCCGGTGTGCCGTTGTCGGTGACGACAAAGGTCACATTGTACGACCCGATCTGTGGGAAGGTCGGGAGGAACCTGAACTTCCCGATCCCATGGCCGGAGTCCTGGAAGGTCGCATTGGCCGGCAGATTGAGCGCGGACATAAAGAGCAGGCCGCCCGGCGGCGCGGTAGAATCGGTGGCCACGATCCGGATCTTCAGCGAGTCGTTGGCCAGAACAGTGCGGCTGCCGATTGGGTTCAGGATCGGTGGCAGGTTTTTCTCCTGAATCGTGAGCGCGATCTTCAACATCTTGCTTGCCAACGGTATTCCGTTGTCGATGGCGAGGATCCGCGCGGTGTCGATACCCGCCTGATAGTAGTCAGGGATTAATCGCAGAAGGCCGAAGCCGTTGCCGGAATCCACGAACGCCCCATTCTTGAGCGGCTGCGACAACCCAAGGATGACCGGTCCGCCTTCGGGATCCACGGCGTGGACCCTGAGCTCCAACGTGTCCCCCTCAAAGAGGACCTGCGGTGCGACCGAGTCGAACACCGGCGCAAGATTGCCCTGATCGACGACCGTGATGACCACGACCTCGCTGTCGGCGGCAACGCCGTCCGAGGCGATGAAAGTCACCAGGTAGGCTCCGCTCTGAACGAAGTTGGGAGTGAAAACGAATCCACCACGGCCGTTCAGCGAGTCGGTAAAGGTCGCATTGAGGGGAAGGCCCACCGCCGAAATAACCGGGATGGTCAGGTCGGGATCAGTCGCTGTCACGTGGACCAGCAATGCGCTGCCCTCGCTGACGACCTTCGGACCAATCGGCGCCAGCACGGGAGGCCGATTGACACCGGTGACTGTGATAGCCACGATTTCGCTATCTGCCAGAGACCCATCGCCGGCGACGAAGGTCACATTGTAGACGCCCGCCTGCGTGAAATCGGGGTTGAACAGGAGAGAGCCGGAACCATTGGCCGAGTCAACAAAGCCCGCGTTGGCAGGCAAGCCAACCGCTGACAGCACGGGGATCGTTCCATCCAGATCGCTGGCAGAAGTTCGGAAGCTCAGACTGGCACCTTCGGCCACACTCTGGGGGCCGATTGGGTCGAGAACCGGCGGGCGATTCGTGTTGGTCACGGTAATGGCGACGATTTCGGAATCAGCCAGCAATCCATCGCTGGTGATGAAGGTCACATTGTAGACCCCGGCCTGTGTGTAGTCCGGATTGAACACAAATCCACCGGCGCCGTTCAATGAATCGACAAATGCCGAGTTTGCCGGCAATCCCACCGCCAGCAGCGACGGGATGGTTCCGTCCGGATCGGTCGCGTGAGTGCGGAAGCTCAGGTTGCCTGCCTCCGCCACAGCCTTTGCCCCGATCAGGTCGAGCACCGGGCGCTGGTTGCCGGAATCGTTGACGGTAATTGAGACCACTTCCGAATCGGCAAGCGATCCGTCACTGGCGATGAAGGTCACGCTGTACGGACCCGCTTGAGTGAAATTCGGGTTGAAGACGAACGACCCGGCCCCGTTGCCGGAATCGACGAACGCCGCATTCAGTGGCACGTTCACGGCGGTCAACACTGGGATCGGGCCGTCCGGATCAATCGCATGCGTCCTGAAGGTCAATGTGGTAGCCTCAGTGACGCTCTTGGCTCCGATGGGATCCAGAATCGGGGCCTGGTTCGTGTTCGTCACTGTGATCGCGACGATCTCGGTATCTGCCAGCGAGCCATCGCTGGCAATGAAGGTCACATTGAAGACACTGGCCTGGGAATAATCCGGGTTGAATACAAAGGCACCTGACCCATTCAACGAGTCCACGAACGTCGCGTTCAGCGGGACACCCACTGCGGTCAGCGCGGGAATGGCGCCGTCCGGGTCGGTCGCATGAGTCCGGAATGTAAGATTGGCTCCTTCCGCCACGCTCTTCGCGCCGATCAGGTCAAGCAACGGCGACCGATTGGTATTCGTCACCGTGATCGCGACGATCTCGGTATCCGCTAGCGAACCATCACTGGCAATGACGGTCACATTATAGATGCCCGATTGGGTGTTGTCCGGATTGAACACCAGCGAGCCCGAGCCGTTCAATGAGTCCACAAACGTCGCGTGCAGCGGCACGCCTACGGCGCTCAACACGGGGATGGCGCCGTCGGGGTCGGTCGCGTGCGTGCGGAATGAGAGGGTGGCACCCTCGGCCACACTCTTGGCACCAATCGGATCAAGTACCGGAGGCCGGTTGGTGTTCGTCACCGTGATCGCGACGATCTCGGTATCTGCCAGCAAGCCATCGCTGGCGATAAATGTCACGTTATAGACGCCCGACTGTGTGTAGTCCGGATTGAAAACGAAGGAAGCGGAGCCGTTCAGAGAATCCACGAACGTCGAGTTCGGCGGTGCACCGACCACGGTCAGTGCGGGAATCGCACCATCCGGATCGGACGCGTGCGTCCGGAACGACAGAGTCGCAGCTTCTGCCACGCTCCGGGCACCAATCGGATCGAGCACCGGCGGGCGGTTCGTGTTCGTCACGGTGATCGCCACAACTTCAGAGTCAGCCAGTGACCCATCGCCGGCGATGAAGGTCACATTGAAGACACCCGACTGCGAGTAGTCGGGATTGAACACCAGCGAGCCCGAACCGTTCAGCGAATCCACAAATGTCGCATTCAGCGGCACGCCCACTGCCGAAAGGGTTGGAATGTTGCCGTCCGGGTCGGACGCATGTGTCCGGAACGACAGATTCGCGCCCTCCGCCACACTCTTGGCACCAATCGCATCCAGAACCGGCGGCCGGTTCGTGTTCGTCACCGTGATCGCAACGACCTCGGAATCCGCCAGGGATCCGTCGGTCGCGATGAACGTGACATTGAAAACACCGGCCTGCGTGTAGTCGGGGTTAAACACTAGCGAGCCCGCACCATTCAGTGAATCCACAAAGGTCGCGTGCAACGGGACACCAACGGCCGAAAGAACCGGAATCGTGAGGTCCGGATCGGTTGCGTGCAGTCGTAAGGAAAGAGCCGCACCCTCCGCCACAGACTTCGGGCCGATGAGATCCAGGACCGGCGCCGAATTGCCGAGATACCGGAACCCGTTGAGCAGAGGCGCCGAAGCCAGACCAGAGGCGGTATTGGTCACAACGACGTTGACGGCGCCCACGAAACCGCTGCTCGGCACAGTACACGTGAGCGCAAACGGGCTCTGCACGGTCACGCCGGTCGCGGGATTCGCCCCAAATGTGACCGATGCTCCGGCGACGTCGAAATTCGTCCCTTTGATGGTGACTACAATCCCGCCGGCGGCAGACCCTGAGTCGGGCGTCACACCCGTGACGGTGGGAGCCGCAGGTGCGGAGGCCAACGCGGAAACCGTCAGTGAATGGGCGGAGAAGTTCCCGGCGGGGTTCTGGCCAATGATGATGTATGTGTAGTCGGAAAGGCCATCGGAGGTTGCGTCGACAAAGAACGAGTCGGCCACTCCGGGATTGGTCAGAAGACCCGTCGGAGAATCGAGCCTTCTGAAGGTGCCGTTATTCGCTGTGGCCCTTCGGTAGACGTGGTACGTCACACCGGTCTGGTAATTCCAGGACAGATTGATGCGGCTGACCGACGCAACCCGCGTGACGAGTCCGGCCGGGCGAGCCGGGAACGTCATCGGCGCCAGCAGGATGTTCTCCTGCTGGAAGGAGTTGGACGGGATAGTCTTGGCCAGGTGGAAGCCCTGTCCATTGACGACATTGACAAAGTAGAAGTCGTACGGGTTTCCCGCGACTCTGGTCGTGTAGTTCTGGAAGTCATCGAACCAGTTGGTCCCGTCGTACCCCGCTCCCGTGTTCAACTCGATGCGGACTTCCTCGTCGGTGTCATCGAGAAACCCGACCCAGTAGAGATCTGTAACAGGGGGATTGGTCAGATCGGCATTCTGGACCGTGCCATAAATGCTTCCCTGGGCGTGCGCGACGGCCGGCAAGAGGCACCATGTCAGCAGGACACAAGCCCACATCCAATGCTGGCCCCACCCCGCGGGAACCCCGCGGATCTTGGGCATCGGCGCTTTCACTTCCGGCCTCCTTGTATAGCGAACATCGTCTTTCCCTTCTGTGCTCACGAGTGACCTTCAACCTATGGCACCGGGAATGTGCCCGGAGCAGCCGCATTCGCCTGGTAGACCCGGCCCGGCTTGACCGGGAAATTGGGTCCGAAACCCGCGGCGAAGCGGGATTCATAACTCTGTGACGTCGGGATGAAGCGATTCAGTGTGTTGAGCACACCCGGGAGCGCGTTGATCACATCCTGCGCCACCAGGTAGGTGCCTTCCTTTTCGAACGGGATGGAGATGAACGAGTAATCCGTTGTTGACGTCGTCACGATCTGATAGGAGACTGTCCCCCAATCGGGAACGCGTCCGGCGATTGAGAAGACGGTCGGCGTCTTGGCATTGATCTGATAGACCCCGCCCGGGGCAACGGCGAAGTTCACTCCGAAACCGGCTGCGAATCGTGACTCGAAGCTCTGGGATGCAGCAATGAACCGGCTGACCGCATTCACGCTGGCTGTTCCGATCGCCTGGATCAGATTGGAGGCCGTCAGTATTCCTGTGTTGGCAAACGGCACCGTGATGAATGTGTAGTGTGTCGTCGAGGTGGTGTAGATCTGGAAATCGTATTCTCCCACTCGATTGGAGACACTCGAACGCCCGCCGGCAACATCGACGGCCACGACGCAATAGAAGTAGTTGGTGCCGGTATCGCCGACGACATCAGCGCCGCCAATGTTGTTGTCAGTGAACGAAACTGCCGCCGCAACCGCCGTGCCGATCGACTCCGTCGCCGTGGGTGTGAAGTAGGCCCGCGTTCCACGGTAGATGACATACCGGCTCAGCGTTGTCGGCGAGCCGGACGTGTCGGTCGTGATCGATGACCAAGTGAGTTGGATGGACGCGCCAACAACGGAGGCCATCATGTCGGTGATGCGTTTGGGCTGTGAGACGACGGTGATGCTCACCGTGTCGGGTGCCGACGAAGACAGGCCGTCGTCAACGATCAACCGCCAGAGGTAGGTCCCGGCGACTGCCGACACAAATGTCGGGTTGACGATGGTCGAGTCGGTCAGAGAGACAGGGGTGCCCGCGAGCTGGCGCCAATGGTAGTGCAACACATCCAAATCAGGATCGGACGACCCGGAGCCGGTCAGTTGCACTGTCGCACCGATCGGACGCGGGCCCTGGTCGGGACCGGCATTCGCGGTCGGCGGGCGATTGCTGTTTGCGACCGTGATGGCGACGATCTCCGAATCGGCCAGGGAGCCATCGCTGGCGATGAAGGTCACGTTGTAGACGCCTGACTGGGTGTAACTTGGGTTGAAGGTGAAGGACCCCGCCCCGTTCAAGGAATCCACGAAAACAGAGTTGAGTGGGGTGTTCACTGCTGATAACGCTGGAATGGCACCGTCCAGATCGTTGGCCGACAGGCGGAACAGGAGCGTACCGGTCTCCGCCACGCTCTTGGCACCTATCGGGGCAAGAACCGGCGGGGGGTTGAAGCTCGTCACCGTGACCGCGACAACTTCGGAATCGGCCAGCGAGCCATCGCTGGCAATGAACGTCACGTTATAGACACCCGACTGTGTGTAGTCGGGATTGAAGACAAATGAGCCGGCTCCATTCAAGGAGTCCACGTACGTCGCGTGCAGCGGGAGGCCGACGGCCGTGAGCGTGGGGATCGCTCCGTCCGGATCGGTCGCATGCGTGCGGAAGGTGAGACTGCTCCCCTCGGCCACGATCCTGGCGCCGATCGGGTCCAAGACCGGCGGCCGGTTCGTATTCGTCACTGTGATTGCCACAATCTCCGAATCCGCCAGCGATCCGTCGCTGGCGATGAACGTCACGTTATAGACACCCGATTGCGTGTAGCTGGGATTGAAGACCAAGGATCCTGCGCCGTTCAGGGAATCCACAAAGGTCGCGTTCAGCGGCACTCCCAGAGCCGTGAGCGCTGGAATCACCCCGTCCGGATCGGTGGCGTGAGTACGGAAGCTGAGAGTCGAACCTTCGGGTATTGTCTTGGAACCGATGGGATCGAGAATCGGCGGCCGGTTCGTGTTGGTCACCGCGATCGCGACGACTTCCGAGTCAGCCAGTGAACCATCGCCGGCGATGAACGTCACATTGTAGACACCCGACTGGGTGTAGTCAGGGTTGAACACCAGCGATCCCGAACCGTTCAGTGAATCCACGAATGCTGCGTGCGACGGGACACCCACGGCGCTCAACACCGGGATGTTGCCGTCCGGATCGGTGGCGTGGGTTCTGAAGCTGAGGGTGGAATTCTCCGCCACACTCTTCGCACCAATCGGATCCAGCACTGGCGGGCGATTCGTGTTCGTCACTGTGATCACGACGATTTCCGAATCAGCGAGCGAGCCATCACTGGCGATGAAGGTCACATTGTAGACGCCGGACTGGGAGTAGTCTGGGTTGAACGCCAGCGATCCCGCACCGTTGAGGGAATCCACGAAGGTCGCGTTCAGCGGCACGCCCACGGCTGAAAGCGTGGGGATGTTGCCGTCCGGATCGGAGGCGTGCGTGCGGAAGCTAAGAGTCGCGTTCTCGGCCACACTCTTCGCGCCGATCGGGTCGAGAATCGGAGGACGGTTCGTGTTCGTCACTGTAATCGCTACGACTTCGGAGTCAGCCAGCGAACCGTCACTGGCAATGAAGGTCACGTTGTAGACACCCGCTTGCGTGAAACTCGGGTTGAACACAAACGATCCCGCCCCGTTCAGCGAATCCACAAACGTCGCGTTCAACGGCACACCCACCGCTGTCAAGGTCGGAATGTTCCCGTCCGGATCCGTCGCGTGCGTCCGGAAACTCAGGTTGGCACCCTCGGCGACCGTCTTTGCACCAATCGCGTCGAGAACCGGCGGCAGATTCGTGTTCGTCACTGTGATGGTGACAACTTCGGAATCGGCCAGCGAACCATCACTGGCGATGAAGGTCACGTTGTAGATGCCCGCTTGCGTGAAGCTCGGGTTGAACACCAGTGAGCCGGAACCATTGAGAGAGTCCACGAAGGTGGCGTTGACAGGAACGCCAACCGCCGTCAGCGTTGGGATCGTGGCATCCGGATCCGTCGCGTGCGTCCGGAACGAGAGGCTCGCATTCTCCGCCACCATCTTCGCACCAATCGGGTCCAGAACCGGCGCCAGGTTCGTGTTCGACACCGTGATCGCCACGACTTCGGAATCCGCCAATGATCCATCGCTTGCGATGAAGGTCACATTGTAGATGCCCGCTTGGGTGTAATTCGGGTTGAACACGAACGATCCGGAGCCATTCAGAGAGTCGACAAACACGGCATTCAACGGGACACCCGCTGCGGTCAGCGTTGGGATGTTGCCGTCCGGATCGGTGGTATAGGTGCGGAAGGTGAGATTCGCCGCCTCCGCCACCGTCTTCGCACCGATCAGATCGAGAACCGGCGGGCGATTCGTGTTGGTGACCGTGATTGCCACAACCTCGGAATCAGCCAGTGACCCATCGCTCGCTATGAACGTCACATTATAGACACCCGATTGGGTGAAGCTCGGGTTGAACACCAGTGAGCCGGAACCATTGAGAGAGTCCACGAAGGTGGCGTTGACAGGAACGCCAACCGCCGTCAGCGTTGGGATCGTGGCATCCGGATCCGTCGCGTGCGTCCGGA
>Ga0315273_10011177_pt1 | contig 11477 bp, 9 predicted proteins | sample YL17G02_0_MG_FD_205753 | JGI IMG/M metagenome (GOLD analysis project Ga0315273, IMG submission 205753) | Sediment microbial communities from Yellowstone Lake, YNP, Wyoming, USA - YL17G02_0 | ecosystem: Environmental > Aquatic > Freshwater > Lake > Sediment | place: USA: Wyoming | collected... | reverse complement strand
CAATTTTCATCTGTGTACCAATAGGAAGCGTTACAAGATCGATACCTTCTGTTGTAATATTTTCTGCAAAATCGCCTGGCTTGACCTTAAGGCCGAGGTCCTGCATCTTCTTGATACTTTCAAGGGCAAGGAGGCTAATTTGCCTGTGCCATGTGCTTGAAGCATGGGCATCACCTTTAATTCCATGATCTGTGATGATCTCTGCTTCCTTTACAGGCTTTTTTCGCATGCCTTTCTTATCACTTATATTTAAGGAGACGACTTTAGCTTTCATTTTCCCTCAACTACTGACTACCTTTTTAATAATTATGTTCCCATTTCCCAGCTATGAAGATAGCTGTTCTGCTCCTTTGTTAAGGTATCTATTTTTATTCCCATGGCTTTAAGTTTGAGTCTTGCAATCTCCCTGTCAATCTCTTCCGGGACAGTATAGACCTTTTTACCGAGGTTTTTATAATTCTTTGTAATATATTCAGCACAGAGGGCCTGGTTTGCAAAGCTCATATCCATTACCCCGGAAGGATGCCCCTCTGCTGCTGAGAGATTAATCAGCCTGCCTTCAGCAAGGAGGTATATCTTCCTGTTGTTTTTCAGGGTATATTCTTCGACAGAATCCCTTATAACTCTTTTATTTTTAGACATTTTTTCAAGATCTTCTATCGCTATTTCTACATTGAAATGGCCGGCATTAGAGAGTATCGCACCATCCTTCAAAAGAGAGAAACATTCTTTTGAGATGACATTGATATCTCCTGTTGCTGTTACAAAGATATCTCCCATCTCTGAAGCCTCTTTTATCGGCATTACCTCAAAACCGTCCATTGAAGCCTCAAGAGCCCTTAAGGGGTTAGTCTCTGTGATGATTACCTTTGCCCCCATGCCCTTTGCTCTCATAGCTATTCCCTTGCCGCACCAGCCATATCCTGATACGACAAAATAGGAACCAGAAATTAACCTGTTGGTGGCCCTCAGTATCCCGTCAATCGTAGACTGACCTGTGCCATAACGGTTATCAAAAAGATATTTTGTGTATGCATCATTGACTGCTATTATCGGATATTTTAAAAATCCCTTTTCGGCCATCGCCCTTAACCGTATTACTCCCGTTGTTGTCTCCTCAGTGCCTCCTATAACATCTTGCGATATTCCTTTTTTTTCTTTATGGAGAGTTGAAACAAGATCAGCACCGTCATCCATGGTGATATGAGGCATTAACAATAAAGCGCTATTGATATGTCTGTAATAAGTTCTTCTGTCCTCTCCCCTGATTGCGAAGACAGGGATCTTTGAAAATTTAACGAGCGAGGCAGCAACATCATCCTGTGTGCTCAAAGGGTTCGATGCACAGAGAGAGACTGCTGCACCTCCTGCCTTTAACGTTTCCATAAGGGTGGCTGTCTCTGTTGTAACATGGAGGCATGCAGAGAGCCTGAAACCTTTCAGGGGTTTTTCTCTGTTAAAACGTTCCTCAATGCTCCTGAGAACAGGCATTTCCTTAGCAGCCCACTCAATCCGTAACTTGCCTTTCTTTGCTAAATCGATATCTTTTATGTCATAGTTTGCCATCTCTTCTCCGTCAATCGTAATGTGGAATTAAGTGATGCGTAATGAGTTAATAAAACCAGTCACTCTTTCCTATCATAAACCTAATCCTTTTCTAAAAATATCCACTCTGTCTGTTTTTTCCCATGTAAAATCAGGATCATTCCTTCCAAAGTGACCATAGGCTGCTGTCTTCTTGAAAATAGGTCTTCTGAGATCAAGAGTCTCAATCATACCTTTTGGTGAAAGATCGAAATTCTTCCTGATAATTCGAACTATATCTTCAGGAGGCATCCTGCCTGTCCCAAAGGTATCTACGAGAACAGATACCGGTTCAGGCATACCAATGGCATAAGCCATCTGCAACTGGACTCTGTCAGCAATGCCGGAGGCCACGATATTTTTTGCTATATACCTCGACATGTAAGCGCCGGACCTGTCCACTTTTGTAGGGTCTTTACCGGAGAAAGAGCCGCCACCATGGCTTCCAACACCACCATAACTATCAACGATAATTTTTCTGCCTGTAAGGCCAGTGTCACCCATCGGTCCTCCAACAACAAAACGGCCTGTCGGATTTACATAATATTTCACATGCTCTTCATCAAGAATCTCCGGGGGAATTGTCGGCTTGATTACCTTCTCGATAATGTCTTCTGTCATGTCTTTAAGGGCAACTTCAGGGCTATGCTGGGCAGAAATGACTACGCTGTCAATCCTGATTGGTTTACCATCCCTGTACTCGACCGTTACCTGTGTTTTGCCATCAGGTCGTAAGTAGCCGATGATGTCCCGTTTTCTGACCTCTGCCAGTTTCATAGCGAGTTTATGGGCGAGAATGATCGGCATAGGCATAAGCTCTTCTGTCTCATTGCAAGCAAAGCCGAACATCAGACCCTGATCGCCGGCACCACCTATATCAACACCCAGAGCGATGTCTGGAGACTGCTCATGAATTGACGTAATCACGGCGCATGTCTCATAATCGAAGCCGTATTTTGCCCTTGTATACCCGATTCCCCGGATAGTCTCTCTCACAATATCAGAGATCTCGACATAGCAGTTTGTTGTTATCTCACCGGCAACAAAAGCTAACCCTGTCGTTACGAGGGTCTCGCATGCAACTCTTGCAGTCTTATCCTCGGTAATAAGCGCGTCCAGGATTGCATCTGAGATCTGATCTGCGATCTTATCCGGATGTCCTTCTGTTACAGACTCTGAAGTAAAGAAATAGTTCTTGACCAACATCTTCGCCCCCTATAAGCAAATCTTTAACTGTTCTATTTTAGTATATTTTTCTTTTTTTATCGCATCCGCAACTTTTGCAACTTTTACCATCTCTTTTATATCATGGGCACGAATGATATTTGCTCCATTCATGATAGAAATGGCAACGGCTGCTGCAGAGCCTTCAAGCCTTTCTGTAACAGGTACATCTCCAAGGATTCTCCCTATGAATGCCTTTCTTGATGGTCCAATAAGGATATGCTTGTTCAATGATTTAAATTCATGGAGGTTATTGATTATCTCGAGGTTCTGTTCATAGGTCTTACCGAATCCTATCCCCGGATCAATTATTATCTTGTCCTCTGAAATTTCTGCCTGTCTTGCTATTATCATCCCGGTTCTCAGATAGTCCATTATCTCAGGTATCAATGCCTCATAGACAGGATTCTGTTGCATATCCCTTGGCGTTCCTTTTACATGCATAATCACCACAGGGACTTTATATTCGGAAACTACCCCCGGCATTTTAGGGTCAAATCTCAAACCGCTTATATCATTCACCATGGATGCACCCGCATCCAATGCCCTTTTTGCGACTTCTGACTTGTAAGTATCAATGCAAAGAGGAATTTTTGTTTCTTTAGAAAGGGACTCTATGACAGGTATTGTGCGCCTTAACTCTTCTTCCTTTGTGACAGGTTCCGAGCCTGGTCTTGTTGATTCACCCCCTATGTCGATGATATCAGCGCCTTCTTCGACCATCTGGAAGGCACGTTTGACTGCTGTAGACTTATCGAAGTATGAGCCGCCATCAGAAAAGGAATCAGGAGTAACATTGAGAATCCCCATTATATAGGTCCTTTTAGAGAAGTCGAGGCAGAAATTTCTCCAGGAAAGTTTCATGGGTTATTCTATTACATTTTACTCGGGGGAAGAAACAAGGTTCTTAAGAATTACGGGGAAAGGAATTCGGAAGGACTCACGATTTTGAAAGGATACTTCCCTGTTGTAGAGGGTATCATAAAATCCTTTTTATCGCCGATGTTTGTGTCCCCAATTTTGTTTGACAGAAAGAGGGATTTGTTATATTCTTTAACTATCCTGAGGATCTGTTATGGGGTAAGGAAGCGTCTTTTAGATTGCAAATTATTTACCATCAGTTTCCGGTACTTTGTCCTGGATAATCCAGTCAGAAGATTTTTTCATTTTCACAAATTCTTCATAACCCTTAATCAGAATGTCTAAAAGATATAAAAGAGAAGGAAAATAGAACCGTCCCTATTTCCATTTTCTTGTTCGGCGAACATGGCGCACGGCAAAGCCTGTGCGCAGGAAAACATGAAAATAATCAATAAAATTAAAACATGGTATCAAGGTAAACGTGTTGAAGTATCTTTGCCAAAAGGGATAATTGGTATTCCAATCGTACATTATGTACAACCACCCTTAGCCAGATTCTTAAAGGCAATCGGGCATTTCTGGCTTAAACATTGGAAATGGATAATAACTACCGCCATTGCCATTATGAGTGCCTACATAGGATATATAGCATTACAATAATACTAAATAAAGCAACAATCAAAGCATATACATCATCATTGAATTTCATAATAAATAATTGTGTTCGCCGAACGATGCGGATGAGAGTAAATCGATCTGTTCACACGGCGTTGCAATAAAATAGAGACGCCGAACAAATGGATCGAGCAGTCCCCTCCGAAGACTACGGGGCAGCGCATCCGCATCGTTGTGCGCAAATGAAATTCTAAGAAAGGACGTAAATATGAGAACACTTTCTTATATTACAATCATTTTTTTGCTTACTTTTGCAGGCCGCGCCTTCGCAATGGAACCTCTCTATTTCTCAACTGCTGATTACGATATCTCCTTATACGAGGTAGAGCGACCTGTAGAAGCTAAAAAAAGATACGGAGAACAAAGGATAGAACGTATCCAGGAAGAAGGCATATACAAATATTATTTCGAAGACGAGATGGTCAAAATATCATGGCTTCCCTCAGCGGCGGGACTTTCATTTGTACTTTCAAATAAAACTAGTCACTCAATCAAAATTATTTGGGATGAGACAAGCTATGTTGACGAAAACGGGCTTGGCCATAGAACCATGCATTCCGGAGTTAAATATACGGACAGGAATAATCCTCAACCCCCGACTGTTGTCGTCAGAAAGGGTAGTGTAAATGATGTCGTAATTTCCTCAGATAATGTGTATTGGAGAGAAGGATACTACGGAAAATATGCATCGACTCCTGGCGGGTGGGAACAATTATCTCTCTTTCCGGACTATCGTTCGGGCCTTGGTGGCAACCAACTAAAGTCTGAGGCTGAGAAATTCAAAGGCAAAACCTTTCAGCTTCTTCTGCCCTTGCAAATAGAAAGTACAGTTAATGATTACATCTTTACGTTCAAGATTAACGATGTTGTTATAACTGATAGAGTAATGGTAGACGGTAAAATCAGGAAAAGAGAAGATCGAAAATACGTCAATAAAGCTAAAGGGTTTTCGATTACATTCCCTGATGGGTGGGAGACAAGAGAAAATTATATGGGCTTTACGGTCGAGGCCCATGTCCCTTCGGACAACCTTACAGTGGCTCCGCACGTGGGTATCGTGGTCCAAGAGTTACCTATAGATCTCACCCGCAGTGAGCAAGATGTTGCCTTTGACAATTTCATTCTTACTTTACAGAAGAATCCAAGTGTTGTAATTCGTGAAATCAGTGCTGCGCACCTAAATAATGTGCAAGGCAAAACTCTTATTTATGATTCTAAGCAACCGCCACTTAAGAATATGGTTTTCACAACAGGGAGCGGCCGCAGAATGTTCATTTTTTCTTTTGCGGCTACAGAGTGGCAGTTTCAAGAAAACAGAGGAAAAGTGGAGCAGATATTGCGCAGCTTTAATTTTGAATAATTAAGAACAGACATCAAGCCAAGGAAATAATGGGACGGTTCTATTTTATTGACATAGAAGGAAAAATATGATAGATTCCGGGTATGCCGAGGACTGCAAGGATAGCGCCAAAGGAATATGTCTACCACATTCTGACGAGAGGAAATAACCGTCAGGAAATATTCAAAGATGAAAGCGACTACAGGAAGTACCTCGAGATCCTGCAGAGATATAAAGGGAAATACAGATTCAGACTCTATCACTATGTCCTGATGAGAAACCATGTGCATCTCGTTCTTGAGCCTTCCGTGAGGGGTGGGAGTCTGGCAGAGATCATGAAAGGGATAAATCTTTCCTATGCTCAGCATTACAAAAATAGGCATAAACACACAGGGCATTTCTGGCAAGACAGATACAAGAGCATCATAATAGCAAAGGATGAGTATCTTCTTGCATGTGGAAGCTATGTCGAATTAAACCCCGTAAGGGCAAAAATAGTGGATGACCCTAAAGATTATAAATGGAGTAGTTATAATGTCTATGCATACGGGAAAAGGGATTCAGTTATACAAGAGCATTCAAACTATGAGAAGCTGTCAGAGGATGAAACTGAACGAAGAAGGAAGTACAGGGAGTTTGTGAGGGGGATGCTCAAGGGGAAGAATGCGATGAAAGGCGAGATGGAGAGAAAGATAGTATACGGAAACGAAGCTTTCATAAAGAAATTATCGAGAGAATATGGAGTTGCAGGAACAATAAGGTCAAAGGGAAGACCGAGAAAAAATGAGGCAAGCAAAAGGCAGACCTGACTCCTGTAATTCAAGGAGCAATCATGAACGACGTAATACTCCATGCCTTTGATTGGCGCTATGCCGACATAGTCAATAACGCGGAAAAGATAGCCGGGCTTGGCTACGGAGCAGTACTGATCCCACCGCCGCTCTACAGCCGGAACGATGAATCAGGAAAAGAATGGTGGCAACGCTACCAACCCAAGGACTATCGCATTATGCGCTCATTCCTTGGCAATAAGGCCGATCTCGAAAGGGCCATTGCTGTCTTGCACGGCAATGGTGTGCGGGTTTACGCTGACATAGTTTTCAACCATATGGCCAATGAAAATCGTCCTGACCGCAGCAATTTCCCCGGTGATGCCGAATTGCAGCGCTATAAACTGGAACGCGAGGAGTTCGAAAAAGACCGGCTGTACGGAAGCCTCGACGACGGGCTGTTCTCTCCTTGTGACTTCAACACGGATGGCAACATCCAGAATTGGATGGATCTTCATGAAGCAACCGAACACTCTCTTCCCGGTTTACCTGATCTTGATATAAATCAATGGGTAATTGATCAGCAGCGGGCATGCCTGCACGCGCTCAACAGAATGCAGATTGACGGTTACCGCATAGACGCCATAAAGCACCTGCCGGAATATCATATACGGAGCGTATTCGAGACGGTTGATATGACCGGCAAATATCGGTTCGGCGAGGCACTGACATCGAACGACAAAGAAGAAGGAGCATTTCTCTGGCCGTTATTCGATAACACCTGCATTTCGTTCTACGATTTTCCGCTGCATGAGACCCTGCGCCGGACCTTTTCTCCGAGCGGCAGCATGCGTGAACTTATCGATCCGGCAGCCTTTCGTCAAGCATTGCCCTGCTGGCGGGCTGTGACGTTCAGCGTCACCCATGACATGCCGAACAACGACGGTTTCCGCGGAGTAATGTTGCAGCCCCAGGACGAGTACCTCGCTAATGCCTACCTGATGGGGTGTGACGGCGGCGTGCCGCTGGTCTACTCCGACAACAACCAGAGCGCCGGAAAGTACCCTGAAGACCGTAATTGTTGGGCGAATTCATGGATGCGCGAGGACATAACGGCAATGATCCGCTTCCACAACGCTGTCCATAGCATGCCGCAGCGTTCACTCTTCGAGGACGACGGTTTTATCGTCTTTGCCCGTGGCGACCGTGGTATGGTCGCCATCAACAAGACAAACCAATGGCAGCATCCAACCGTCTGGACGTGGGGCCTGCATCAGGGCGCCTATCGTTGTCAAATTCATGGCCATGAAATGGATGTGACCGGTGATCATTTCACCTTTGCCATCCCACCCCGTGAAGCCCAGATGTGGCTTTGTGCGGGGAAGTAGAAAACCGAAAAAATCAGGACAGATTTATTTGGGAAAGAAGAGGGGCACCCATTGTTTTTTGCTTTTTCATAACCCGGCAGGCAAAAGGCAGCCCTGAGCCCTATAATTTCTATAAAGGGTTCTTAAGTTTGCAAAACCACTGCCTCCTTACAAGAAGCCAGCTAAGGAAACGCTAACAATTCAATCCAGCGGACTGCGGCACAGCCGCAGCTGCTGAGTTGGGTCGTTAAACGTATGAAACAGACAAAAACCAATCCACCTGCTTTCTGTCTTCGCATCACTCCTTTTGGTCCCGTAGCTGCGCTTTGGTCGGTCTATGGACGCGATCCTAAAATCTGTCGCATCCTGTTATCCAAGCCGGGAATCTCGGCCAAACACGCTATCAAGAAGTTCTTCCCTGATTCCGTTGCCTCTTCCTGTCCAGAGATCAACATCCTTGTTGATCAAATTGAGGCATTCTTGAACGGCGAGGATATTCAGTTCTCTCTCGATGTGGTTCGCCTCGACCTTTGCTCTGCCTTTCAACAGAAAGTCCTGCGTGCCGAGCACGCTATTCCCCGCGGTAGAGTCAGCACGTACAATCTCATTGCGAAACACTTGAAAAATCCGAACGGTGCCCGCGCCGTTGGAACGGCCTTGGCAACCAATCCTTTTCCGATTGTTATCCCCTGCCACCAGGCGATCCGTTCCGATGGAGCCTTGGGCGGCTATCAGGGTGGTCTGAAAATGAAACGAACTCTATTGGAGATGGAAGGTATTGCATTTCGTGATGCAGGGCACGTAGCAACCCGAAGTTTCTTTTACGAAGATGAGAGGGGAGGGCATGACCCCAATATTTCTTCTCTCAGTATGCCGCTTCTCATAGCCCGTCAGAAAGGGAAATGCAGTGGGGAAAATTTAAACAGTAGCAGTTATTGGCGGAGGTGTATCGGGATTATCAGCGGCAGGACTGCTCTCTCGAAAAGGTTTGAAGGTGAAACTCTTTGAAGCTAATGACAAGCTTGGTGGATGCTGTGCAAACACAACCATAGGTGTGGAAACACCTTTAACGAGGGCGCCCTGTACATAGCCCTTCCCGGGATTCTGGATCATGTATTTGAGAAACTGGGTCTTGACCGTCCCTCGATCCTTCCTTCACGGAAAATAACTGCCAACCAAACAACGACATGGGAAAAAATAGTGGAATCAGCAGTCAGGGCGTTATCCCGCATACACATTGATGAAGGATGTGTGATGAACTACTATGTTCCGGCTTAAACCTGAACTGGCCTTTTTGACTCTGTTTCCCGGATGAGAGCGTCTATTTCTTCTCCGTTGAGGGTCTCTTTTTCGAGGAGCTCTTTTGCTAATGCCTCAAGAAGGTAAGTATTTTCTGCGAGTATTTTCTTGGATATGCTGTAAGCCTCAAAAACTATCCGTTTAACTTCTTCGTCTATGTCAATTGCCGTCTTCTCGCTATAGTCTTTATGTTTTGCTATTTCTTTTCCGAGAAAGATATATTCATCCTTCTTCCCGAATGTAAGGGGGCCGAGCTTTTCGGACATGCCCCACTCAGTAACCATCTTTCTTGCGAGATCTGTTGCCTTCTCAAGATCATTGCCGGCGCCTGTTGTCATGTGGTGGAGGGCGATCTCTTCTGCAGCCCTGCCGCCAAGCAAGATTGAAAGGGCTTTCATGAGATACTCCTTGGAGTATGTATATCTGTCATCTATGGGCAACTGCTGTGTTATACCAAGGGCCATCCCCCTTGGAATAATGCTGACCTTGTGTATTGGGTCAGTGCCTGGAGTTAGTTTTGCAACAAGTGCATGACCCGCTTCGTGATAAGCAGTATTATTCTTCTCAGTTTCACTTATGATCATGCTCTTTCTCTCGACCCCCATGAGCACCTTGTCCTTTGCTGCCTCAAAATCAGACATCTCAACGTTGCTCTTTGATTTCCGTGCTGCAAGTAAGGCAGCTTCATTGACGAGATTTGCAAGGTCAGCACCTGAAAAACCGGGTGTCCCGCGGGCTATCTGCTCAAGGTTAACCTTTTTGTCAAGAGGTATGGTTCTTGTATGAACCTTGAGTATTTCAAGTCTTCCCTTAACATCGGGTTGTGGGACGACAACCTGTCTGTCAAACCTGCCAGGTCTGAGAAGAGCCGGGTCAAGAACATCCGGCCTGTTGGTAGCAGCGAGAATAATGACCCCCTGGTTGGTTTCAAAGCCGTCCATTTCTACGAGAAGTTGATTCAGGGTCTGCTCACGCTCATCATGTCCCCCACCAAGGCCAGCTCCCCGATGACGGCCAACAGCATCCAGCTCATCAATAAAGATGATACAGGGTGCATTCTTTTTCGCCTGTTCAAAGAGGTCTCTCACTCTTGATGCGCCGACTCCGACAAAAAGTTCTACAAAGTCAGAACCGGATATTGAGAAAAACGGCACCCCTGCCTCTCCTGCAATAGCCCTTGCGAGCAAGGTTTTGCCCGTACCGGGCGCTCCGACCAAAAGCACACCTTTTGGGATCTTGCCGCCAAGCTTCTGGAATTTCTGAGGTGCCTTAAGAAAGTCTATTATTTCCTGAACTTCTGCTTTGGCCTCTTCTATCCCTGCGACATCGGAAAATGTTATTTTGACTGATTTTTCAGTGGCCAACCGTGCCTTAGCCTTCCCAAAGGAAAGGGCTCTGTTACCCCCGGCTTGCATCTGTCTCATGAAAAAGATCCATATGGCAGCAAGGAGAATTACGGGTCCCCAGGAAAAGAAAAGATTCCAGTACCAGGGATTTTGTTCTGACGGTTTTACCGTAATTCTTACATTCTGAGAACGTAAAACCTTTACAAGGTCAGGATATGCCGGGGCGTAGGTCTTGAACCTTTTGCCGTCTTTTAATTGCCCCGTAATATTGCTGTCTTTGATAATGACCTCCTCAACTACTCCTGCATCGAGTTTAGTCATAAACTCTGAAAATATGATTTCATCCCCTGTCTTTTTGGGTGCGCTGAAAAGATTGAAAAGGAGAATGATCACTATCCCGATAAAGAGCCATATGAAGAGACTTCTGTAAATGTTCAATTTTTTACCTCAAAATTATTTTACCATATCAGTTGCTTTTCGGTAACAGCTTCCTGTTACCCTTCCAGCAACTTCTTTTGTATCCCTATCAGACTATGAATACCGTCTTCAGCAAGTGTTAAAAGACTATCTAAAGTGGCTCTGGAGAATGTCATTCCCTCAGCAGTTCCCTGTATTTCAACAAATCTGCCGCTTCCTGTCATCACAATATTCATGTCAACTCCTGCTACAGAATCTTCGAGATAACAAAGGTCAAGTCTGGGTTCACCATGTATTATGCCAACACTGATGGCAGCAAGATAATCCTTAACAGGAAATTTCTCTATCAGTCCATTTCTTAAAGCATATCGTAATGCATCAGAAAGGCACATAAAGGCGCCTGTTATTGCTGCAGTCCTCGTTCCTCCGTCTGCCTGTATTACATCGCAGTCTATCCATATAGTCCGTTCACCGAGCAAGGACAGGTCAACAACAGACCTGAGAGCCCTTCCGATCAGCCTCTGTATTTCATGGGTCCTTCCACTAATTCTTCCGGTACTGGATTCCCTTATAATCCTTGTAGGGGTTGCTCTCG
>Ga0315273_10011176_pt1 | contig 11477 bp, 12 predicted proteins | sample YL17G02_0_MG_FD_205753 | JGI IMG/M metagenome (GOLD analysis project Ga0315273, IMG submission 205753) | Sediment microbial communities from Yellowstone Lake, YNP, Wyoming, USA - YL17G02_0 | ecosystem: Environmental > Aquatic > Freshwater > Lake > Sediment | place: USA: Wyoming | collected... | reverse complement strand
CTTGGTAGAGGATAGGGTGGCTATTGGAGGTTTCCGTCCAAGCGAAATCAAAAGCAAGGCTTCTTGCGTAGTAATCATTAAGGGTATAGGAGTAGTCTTTTCTAGTGTCTCCAGTATTGCGGCCGATGTAGAAAAGAGATCCAGCAGTATTCTCGCTATTGTAGTAGGGAGTTACTGCAATAAATGTAGAAGCGAGATTTGCATCAAATTGCACTACTCCGTATTCCTTAAAAGTTAAGGGAATCTGGCTGTCTACGGAATTCGTTCGCACCTTTACAGGAAAAGATTCTGTTCCACTAGTAGGACGGGAGTCGTCCATAGAGTAGATAAGTTTGTCTACTCCTTCTATCGCGCTAGTTCCGAAGATAACTCTAGGGGATGGGTAGCCCTCGTCAAAGTAAGCGGAGGCATATTTGTTCGAAGTCCACTGCGTCCATGCTCCACGTTTCAAGTCTAATACTAAGTGTACTTGCTCAGCACCAGAGGTGCTGAGATAGAAGAAGTGCAGTTCTGTAGGGGTAGCTGCCATACGGAATGAGTCGGCATAGGTCCAGTCAATAGGAGGAATGCCGTTGACTGTTGCGCCTTGGAAGATAGGCTTTAGCCGATCTTCCGTAAGGGAGACAGGCGTACCCGGTTGACAGTCGGTGGCGTAGATGCCATCTCTACCTAAGAAGTAGACAGCGTTGGAACCTACTGCAAAAGCCCATTTACCAGCTAGTCCTACTCCGATGGGGATTAGACGGGGAGTAAATTCTGGAAGAGCGTCACTTCCTCCGAAGTCTAGACCATAGAGATTAAGCTTAGAGAAGACGAACGGCAAGGAAGCAAAGAGGAAACCATTCTGTAGTTCCTCTCCGGGGTCGGTCACTGACGTCACAGACGTCAGCGGGTCGTAACGGGAGATATCGCCACTTTTATTCCAGTAGACGTAGCCTTTCTTAACGGGGTCGCCAACCCAAAAATGATATCTTCCAAGAAATGGCCCCCATGCGTAGTTGAAGGTTTGCCTAGTAAGGGCTGCTCCTTCGGAGGAGATAGTAGAGAAAGGGGCGATGGTGTTGGTGTCAAAAGCTTCAGCTACCGCTATGGTGGAGTCGGCGAAGTTATCTGTGAAGACTGTAATTCCCCTAGCGATAGTACCTACAAGTCTCCAAGAAGAAGCAAGGGTACCTCCCTTGCGCCATATACGAATTGTATCTATTTGCGGGTCGGTAGGTACTGCTATAGCGCTTAGATCAATTTGTTTGTTTGTAACAGAAAGGGGAGAAGAAGATGGACTTAGAGTACTTTCAAACCCTGTTACTGAAGACTGGTAAGAATAAGCGTGTATGTAGTTAGTTCCGGTAATTCCGGTACCGGAATTACCGACAGTAGGTGCAGCGACAGGAGCAGTGATTCCTAAGTTGTAGGCGTAGAAAAGGGGAAGAGCCGGAACAGAGGCACTACCATAGTTGTAATTGCTAAGATAGATAGTAGCAGTAGCTAGGTTGCAATTTTTAAGAATAATGTAGTAAGCACCATCTACGAGAACTATAGGTATACCTGTTTTAGCTACTGTACGAATTACTGAATAACCTACAGGAGAAAAGGCGGGCCAAACACCAGTAGTAGAGGTCTTAGCTACTACAGGGACTCCATTGATAAAGGTTTTATATCCAGTAGCATTGTTTGAGCCGCTTCCTGTAGCATGGATAGTAAGATAGCCTAATACTTCGGTAGTGCCAGTACTTATAATCTTTCCTATGTAGTGGGTCTTGGTAGCTTTTCCAATATTCCACAACGTAGGGTAAACAGTGTGAGTATCTGAAGTACCTGCATTTATAGTAATTAGGGGAGTGAAATCTTCTGTGCCGGGGCGTGCTTCTAGCACGCCCTCCTTACGGTAGCGCACATTCTTGAAATAGGTATATTGCCCCGGAGCTAGCTTCTCAGGAGAAGCTACTAAGTTGAGGCCGCCAAAGCCGAAATAAAATGGGAGGTTACGATAATCAGCCATCTTATTTTCCTTCTAGGGAAAGCTTGATGAGTTCGATGCCTTCTGCGAACATCTGTTCACAAAGGGTTGCTCGTTGTATATCATACATCTCCCCTTCATGGTTGAGCATGTCAGCTAGGACACCATACTTTACAATCCACCAAAAGACGTAAGGAAGGGGAAAAGTTTCCCAGCCAGTGCACCCGCCCGGAACCGTAGGTTCCGCAGGAGCGTAGACGTAGTAGACCTCAAAGGTGGAAGGAGTGATGGCAGGTACGAGGTTGAGAGTTAGGTGCGCTCCCGGATTGGTGAACCATCCCTTATAGTCCCCTGCGGGATTGTTTTGCCAGTCTTGGTCGGATACGTCTCCCATCCGTGCGTCCGTCTTCTCCAAGCGTACGCCATTCACGTAGACCGACCTGATCTCGATCAGGTCGGCAGGAAGGGTTAGCACCCCTGCTGCGGTTGCGGTGATAGTGGTGGATGTTTTCCGCAAGGGTCCAGCTTCTAATTGGATTCTGCATATCCTATTATAGATATATCGTAGGATGTTCGCTGTTCCGCCCCATTCAACGAAGTCGGTGCATACAGTTCCTACATCAGTGTTCATGAGGAGTTGCACACGTAACTCATCTAAAAGAACTTTATAGGTTGCGTCTAATGCAACGGTTATGTAACTAGAACGGGTAACGGTCGAGACACTGACGGCAGCACCGCCTCCGGCAGTACTGCCGTATACTGTGTATGTAGGGGTGTAGGTAGCTACAGAAGTATATGCATGGGAGGGGTTAAGGGAAGTGGTTGTTGAACCATCTCCAAAGTTCCAAAGTACTCCTGTACTGTCTCCTGTAGGAGTGCCAGTGAATTGTACGGTCAGTGGCGGCGAGCCACTGACCGGCCCACCTGTGAAGGTAGCTCCTACTGAAATGGGTTTTACTGTTATTAGGTTGGTAGAAGTAATTGCACCAGAGCCTAGAGCGTTAGTAGCGGTGTGTGTTACAGTATAGGTTCCTGCGTTAGGGTAGATAAAAGTAAAAGTGGGTTCGCCTAATATGATGTCAGGAATTGCCCAGCCCCAGTTGGTGGGGGTGTTAGTGGCTTGGTCTGTAAAGGTTACGCTGAGTGGCCTCGTGCCGCTCAGCGGAGAAGCAGTGAAGGCTGCGACAGGCGCACCTGAGAGGACGGTTAAGACGCTATTCTTAACTTCGCTGTCTGTGCCTCCTGCGTTGGTGACTGTTTGTGTTACAGTATAAGTACCCGCAGTGTAGTAAGCATGGTAAGGATTTTGTAACCCTAAGGTTTGTCCATCGCCAAAGTTCCAACTCCAAGCTGCGGGGGTTCCGGTGGCTTGGTCTGTGAATTGAACAGTTAAGGGAGCGGTGCCACTTACAGGGGTGACAGTAAAGGCAGCAGTCGGCCCCGCAGGGGGCGAAGGGGCCGTGGTAAAAGTGGATTCTCCGTTAGCTGCATCACTCCATGAGCCCCCACCATTGTACGAGACTTGGAGCAGGTAATAGTAGGGAGTGTTTGCAGTTAATCCTGTAGCTGATATCGAGGTAGCGGGATAGTATGTAGTGAAGGGGGGAGCAGAAAATTCTGCGGAGGTGGCTGAAGTTATTGTGTAAACTCCGGCAGAAGTTCCAAGGCGTACTCGCGCAGTCATTCCTGATACGTAGTCAGGAAGGCCGTTATCATAGTACCAACCGTTAGGGGAAGTGCTAGCAAAGACAGCGGTAGTTGATCCTATAGAAATTCCTGCCGTAACTCCGTGATAAATTGGTTCGCTCATATTATCCTTTCAAACCCGCTTGCGGGTTTGAATCGCGCAAGGGTTTGGTTTCGTCACGGTCGTTACCCATGTAGTTTCGATAGAGGGCGCTCCCTCGAAGTTTCGCGCTTCTTAGTCGCGCAGCGACTAAGAACATCTCCCTTAAGGGCTGGGTGTTAACAAGGGCCTCTTTAAGGCCCTCTTTGAAACTTAATACCCACTGTGCATAGTCTACTAGACGAAGAACTTCTTCGTCACCTAGGTCGAGATAGGTAGTACCATCCATTACTAGACGGGAGTCGGCGGAGTAGTACTGCACTTGTACCGTCTGCGTCGTAGACGCAGACGGGTGAATCATGAATTTGTTTATGCCGAAGGGAGCCCAATACTCGGGGGTGCCGGACGCGCTCCCTTGACGTCCGTAGTAACCTTGATCTGCTTCTTGGATACTAAGGGGATAGAGAGTCGTAGACGGCGACGGAGTCGCCGTCGTCGTCATCCGCCTAAGGCGGATGACTCCTAACGACGGCGTAGCCGTCGTTGATAGGGTGATTATCTGCGCTCCTGCTGGCAGTGTCGTAGACACTGCCAGCACGAAGTCGCCTGTGATGAGTTGCCATACAGCTAGCGCTTCGTTAAGCGCTAAGTCGATTTCGCCAGTGTCCCAGAAAGTTTCATTACCACCGATACGTTCGATAAGGAGGGAACGAAACTCTGCAACTGTAGTACGAGCATAAGCCATTTAGATTCCCAGTATTTTTAGGTAATACCATTAATAAATACTATATTAGTAGCGTTAACTGTACCTACTATATAAATATCATCAGTATTAATTCTATATTGTTCTCCAGAATAATAATCATAAGTTTGATCTGCTAGGAGTTCTATATGGGCATTTGCTGGACCGTTAGTAACGTCACTATCGCCTATATAAACTTTATTTGCTGCACCATTTGCATTTTTAATAGTTAGCTTTTTAAGCATTACTCCTGAAGAAAGAGATAGAATAGTCGAGATATTAACAGCAGAAGCTGTTAGTGCGTACTGCCCACCAATAAGTGCCTTTGCCATATTTAGCCCCCGAAGTTTCTAAATGCACCATCAAAAAGTCCAGCATCTGGACGCTGTGGCTGACCGGGCATACCCGGCATATCTGTTACGCCGGGTTGAACTCTATTAAAAGGTGTTCCACCGGGCTTGGGGGGCATTCCACCTCGAAATTGCGGAGGAGGCATATTGCCTTGCGGAGGAGGCATATTGCCTCGGAAACCACCCATTTGTTGCATTTGCTCTGCAATATTGCCACCAATTTGAACGCCACCTCCACCTTGTACTTGTCCACCACCTATTGAGGGCTGACCACAAGTAGGACAAACAGCACCGCCACCTCCACCTCCACCTCCGGGTTTACGCATGCGACCACCACCCATAGGGTTTCCCATTCCGGGACCAGCAGGAAAATTCATAGGGGAACTCATCGCTTAGCCCTCCGGGTTGGAGATCTCTTCGTGGAGATCAATTCCGATTACAACTTTTTGCCCGTTAATTTCAAAGTCGCCCTTGATAAGGGTAGCGCCCTCGAAATCTGACTTCCCGCTGGAAGTCGGTACAACGGGATCTTTAAAGAGCGTCTTAGCCTTGTCCATTTAAAACTCCTTACCAAATATGACTTTGAATATATTTTGCATCGAACGGGAAGCTTCGTCGCGGATCGTCTGCGATTTGAACCATCTCTTGGTTCCGCTCCATGTCTTGCTGAATTGAATTCTGTAGAGCATCATCATACATCTTAGTGTAGGTTGCATGAAGCTCTTGGGAAAAATACGGGTTCGGTTTGTCTTTAGTGCCCGGCCAAATTGCTGCTTGGCGCAAAGCGCCAAAGACGAGAACCTCAGGTGAGAGGGAAGAAATTGGTCTATCCGAGTTGCTTTGCAACTCAGGGTTGCTACGATATCGATATGCATAGAAACGTTTTGCTTGCACGCGAGGCCATAACTCGTATCTCGGGTATACAATCCCAGTCGCACCGTCAGTGCGACTGGGTGCGCTTACGCAAAGGGTAGGTGTACCTGTACTCTGTCTTCGTACATCGACTCTGTCGAGGTACTCTTGATTATATGTCTGTGTGATAAGATACCATCCGTTGGCCTGATCTCGTATACGTTCCAAGACGTAAAGGTCTGTGGGAAATTCAACGTAGTATTGCCCGATAGAGAAGGTGACTCCTGCTTCGGTTGAATTTGCATAAGCTCTGTCCAATGTAAGAGTGTCATACGTCCCGAGTGCAATAGCTTGCGTCACGGCCGTGATGGTGTAAAAGGGTGCGATGTTACCTACGGAAAGTTGCCTTCCAACGTAGAGAGAACCATTGGTGAAATCTACGCCAGCGCCAAGCACACTCGTAGAGCCATTCGTTACAGTAATGGTGCCAGTCGTGTATGCGTCGGGAAGCAGAAATTCTGCATCCTTTCGCGTATCGGTCCATGAATGATCTCCTATCACTTGATGGTAGGTTATCTTCACAAACTCTTGCGCGAGAGGGGGCGGAAGGTCTGGGCAATAGAGAAGTACCCGATTCCAAATTTGTCCGAAGGTGTTGTTCGGCGTGGGCATGGTAGTGAAAATTTAGGGGGGCTTACGCCCCCCTAAATTTAGATCCCGTAGAAGTCCGCTTCAATATCACCAGCAGAGAGCGCAGCACCATTGCCCGGATAGCAGATGATAACATCACCAGTTGCATTCCAAGTAATAGAGCCACACGCCACTAGCGTCTGCCCGTCAAACGCACCGATACGACCAGTAGGTTTAATGGAATAAATCTTATGGAGGCCAACAACGTTAGGAGTCACAGTGTCAGCAGTAGCTGAGCTACACGTAAAGACTATGCGATTCCTACGAATGTCACCATTCCAGCCCTTACGGACTGACTTAACAGCTATGATACCAGCCATGATTTACTCCTTACCAGCCGTTATGTGGAAGAACAATTAGAGCAGCGACGGTGCCACCCGTGGTTACAGTCTGAGCCGCAATGGCAATTCCAGCTACCGGACGAGCCCGGATAACAAGTTCCTTGACAAGCGTAGCAGCATCAGTTCCAAGTACAGGAGAATTTACGCTTCCAGTAGCAGTACTACCATCAGCCATTAACTGGTCACCAGCAACGACAGCTTTACAAAACGGATTTAGACCAGACGTGCCAGCTAGACGAAGGTTCGCCGTACCGGCTACTTGAATGTAGCCATAGTTACCCGCAGCGGGGAAAGTTCCTAGGAACACGCCAGCCGGGATAGGAGCAGTACTTCCGCCGAGAGCAAGAGTAATATCTTGACATACAACGAAGTCATCATGATCCTGCCAATAGGCTAGAGCGCCAGCCGCAGCCGCTACCGTAGTATCGGTCGCTACACGCTTAACGTATTGTAGTACTTTAGTTCGGACACCGGCTGACTCTTTAACGTTGCCAACCTTGCCAACCAAACCGGGATACTCTGGAGTAGTCTCGTTGACAACAGCGGGGTCGCCGATGCCAGAAGGGTCTTGAATCCAGAGGTGCTTAACATTAGGGGTTCCACCAGCCATGATAATCCTCCTTAGCCCGTGATACCGTCAAGTACGCGCATGAGACGGGGAGCCTGAACGGAACACGTTCCCGCGTACTTGTAGTGGCCCACAACCACGCTATTGTCTTGCGCGGGTAGGAAGCCAGTGAACCCGAATCCATAAAGGCTATCCGTCGATACGTAGAAGCGGATGTACTTGGTATTCAGGAACCATAGGGTTTCGCCGAGAACCGTGCTGTTAGATCCGTCGAGCTTCTGAAGCTGTTGAAGCTTCGTGGACTCCATAGTACTAACCGTCGCGGTGCCGGGGGCGTAACGATCTTGGAAGATAGTCGCGCTGTTGAACTTGACGCCTTGGAATCCAAAATCAAGACTCGTTCCTTCGAAACGCTGTTGCGCTTGGAAAGCCATCTTGATATAGGAAAGGCCCTTGTTCGTAGTGATGATTAGGTCAGGCGTCTCGGTACCATACACAACCGAGTTAAACGCTTGCTCTAGGATGGGGTAGGAGATCGAGCCACCAACCGTGGAATCAATCGTACCATCAGCCGCAGTACAAGGAGAATTGAGCGCCGTGCCAACGGTGCTGCGCGCGATGGTAAGATAGTTGTCGAACTTACGGCCACGGAAGTCAGTGGTCGCGCCATCGTTAAGAGCCTCCGCAAGGCCGTTGATAACCTTGGTTCGGTCCTGAACTAACGTCTGTGAAGTCTGTCCATGCTCGAAGATGTCAGTCGCTAGCTTCGCGCTCATCGTTAGAGCCGCAGCTTGCATTAGGACATCGACGTAGTTAAACACCGCTTCCGGTCCAGCATACTCGATCTTGATCTTCTCAAGTAGAGCAGGGACGGCAACGTTGTAATAGCGGGGGGTAAGCGTTCCGCCCGTGAAGATCTGCGACTGGGAGATATCGAACGAATCTCCGGGAAGGTACGGCTCAACGTTCATCATGCCATAGAGGAAGTTCTCTTGGTTCTGGAAACCAGTCCACTTCTGTAGACAGTTTCGTTTGATGTACGCTAGAGTCGGACCTGCCTTGAATACCTGATCGACTAGACCCGGAAGGATCTGCTTCCGGCTAATCGTATTTACAACATCAAGGAAAGCCATGTATTAACTCCTGTTAAAGGAAATGCCCGAACCTCGAAAAGGAATGTTAAGCTCCACCTTCACCGGCCATGAATGCTTCGAGAGCCGCATTTACTCTTGCGTTTTGAGTACTCTCTTTAGCGTCCTGCCTTTGAAGGAAGTCAACAACATTCGGTCCCGAAGACTGAATATGGTCAGGGCTGCCATTTCGTGCTGTGATAGCCTGACGCCGACCTTCTTCCATCCACTTTTTCTTATCCGCTTCGTAGTTGTCTTCGTAACGCTTCTGACGTTGCGGAGCGGTAAGGTGTTCGTAGGCTTTGAAAGGTTCAGCACCAGTCTGTAGTGATACCCTCATGACTTCGCGGGGATCAACATCAAAGCCGTTCTTCTGTGCGTCATAAGCCACTGCGGCCATATCGGCGATTACAGAAGGAATAAGCTTGTCAAGTTGATCGATCTTGTTAGCTTGCGCTTTCAAGGTTGCGAAATCTTCAGTAGAAAAGCCGGTGAGGCCAGCAGCGGCTGGAGCGTTTCCGGCACCAATAGCGGCTACCTGTTCTCGAAGCATATCACGCTCAGCGATGAGCGCATCCTGTTTGGGGGACTCTTCCTCGTACCATGAGTAGATCTCATTCTTCGCGGTTTCGAGTTCCTTCTTAGTGTCTTCAAGTTCATTAAGCCGTCTGTAGAACTCATCCTGTCGGAGAGCCCCACGATAGAATCGCTCTCTTGCTACAGGAGCGTCGAGAACCTTTTCGGCGGATTCCCGAGCTTCGCTCGGGAACTCCGCTAAGAGTTCCTGCTTCCATGCTGCAAAGGCATCATCTTCTTTTTTACTCACAATTCAATCCTCGTATGGGTTACAACCTAGATGAGGGGCTCCGTTGGACCCGAGCGGATGCTCGGAGTCTGTTCGTCACGCCCCATGAAAGCTGCTCCATGGGAAACCGCCGAGGCCAGAATTTCCCGCAAGGAGGACTTGATCTTGTCAAGTTCTTCCGCTTGTTCCGGGATAGCGCTGGCTAACGAATCGAGCGAACGCTCGATGGCGTAAAACATTTTGGCAAGCCCTGCTCCGCCACCGGAAGCTTCGGGATCGCCGGGTGCAGTCCCTTCTTGGGACTGCATCGGAGACATCTTCATAGAAGATAGTCCTGCCGGTGTAGCCCCCGGAGGGGGACCGCCGAATTTCATGTTCGGTGGCATGCTAGACATTACTTACTACCCTTCTGCGTCCCACTTGATTGGGGTTGCGGGCTAGACAGCCCACCGCCCGGCTTACAAACAGCGTCCTTAAAAGGACTGTCAAGTTTTACTTTCTTACCATCAGCCATCTTAAACTCCTTGCTGGGCCACGTTAGGCCCTGCTCTGATTATACTACATTTGGAAAATAAAGTCAACAACTAGTTTATCTACTCTCACTTACAAGTGGTCTCGTACCATTATCTCTCGTTTCAAAATGAGGCGCTATAGCCCCCGAAGGGGGCCTACCCGGCCCCTTCCCTTTTGGGCCTCCGCCAGCCCCTCCGGGGGCTGGCGGTGAAGAAGGAACGGACCCTTGACCGGAAGGCGCTGGCGCGCCCCCCTGACCAGTAGGTGGTGCAACCGGCTGCGGATTCTGCATCATCTGGATCTGCTGTTGAATCTGGAGAGATTGCAATTCAACCTGCTGGAGTTGTAGCTGCAACTGTGCAGCTACAAGCTCAGGCGTCGGACCTTGCATAAGTCCTCTTTCCTTAGCAATCTTAATGCGCTCCGGTACGGTCTCCGCAGGAGACGTGCCTACGTCAGGGATGTCGAAGTTCGACCAGATAGTCCATGGGTCCATCAGTTGCTCTCTGAGCAACTGAAGGTTCATCATCTTTTGAGTTGTGTGGGAAACGTTTAGCCAACTGTTAGGGGCCACTTGGAAAGAGAAGAGCTTCTGATGGCGCAGGGCTCGTGTTGCACGCGAACCATCCCCCGCAGGAGTGAGAGTCGCGGGATCGAGATCGAAGTCTTCTCGGGTAAGGCCATCCTTCCCTAGGAGTTCAATCCTTCTCGGAGCCGAATACCACTGGAAGAACCCTACCTTAACCATGTGAGCTAGGCGGGAAAGGGAGATCTCCATCTGCCTTGCGCGTAGGCGCAAGATAGGGGAGAGGGCCTCCATATATTTCTCGAGAGTATCACTAGAGGGCATTTGGCCCATTTGAGCGAGTTGTGTAACTCCCCGCATACCGGCAACGTCTTCCATTTCACTCTTGAGGGTTTCGATAAGTTTTTCATAAATGCCAAACACCATCGGAGCAGGGCCATCAATAATCTTGAACGGTTCCCCAGCGGATGTGTTATAATGCAGCTTGAGACCACCCATCCTAGTGTCTAGGGCGTCTAACGCGGACTTCGGCATAGAGCGCTTGTCGGCTGCTACCGAACGTTGCACCCATTGTCGGAGTCCGTCCTCCGACCCACGTAATGCCTGATTTAGGGCATCCTGAAGAGGAATGAGATCCCCAATGAGAGAGGTTCCCAGAAGTGTCCAAGGAAGAGGGTCAAGAGTAAAGCGAATGACAGGGAATAGACCATGCCAATGGGGATTAGGAATATCCCGGAGTATCGCCTCGGGGGTAAAAATAAGTAGTCTTCCTCGGGGGTAAAGCTTTGCTTTATCCCTCGTGACAGGCTGACCTTCTTCATCATTACCGCCCATAGGGTAGACAACATAAGACCATTCTCCTTCGCCCATCGTTATGGGCGAATCGGTTAAATTTAGGGAGTTATCCTTTAAGTATGCTCTCATGACATCCACACCGGGGATCTCATTGAGATTCTTCCGCATGTCAATGCTTTCCCATAAGGGAGAAACTACCGCGTCCACGCGGGAGTTCCTATCCGTTTGTACGGGTGCCCATGATAACTCTTTCCCGATGATATGCTGCGCCTTGGTTGGGAACATTCGCTTGACCGCTTCCACCGGAAGTCTCTGCCGGAGGATAACGCCCCTCCAGTCTTGGATGTCATCTGAGTAGATCGGGTCAACCGGGATGACATCGCGCGGGTCGAAGGGGACGAGTTCCAAATCTCCTTCCCCAT
>Ga0315273_10011174_pt1 | contig 11478 bp, 10 predicted proteins | sample YL17G02_0_MG_FD_205753 | JGI IMG/M metagenome (GOLD analysis project Ga0315273, IMG submission 205753) | Sediment microbial communities from Yellowstone Lake, YNP, Wyoming, USA - YL17G02_0 | ecosystem: Environmental > Aquatic > Freshwater > Lake > Sediment | place: USA: Wyoming | collected... | reverse complement strand
TCTTTTGATATCCGGGCCCAATCTGGGAAGGCCAGGGTGATAGGAGTTGTCCCCGACCAGGTGATCACCAGATCCCTTGCCCTGCTGCCCAAAGTTGCCGGCGGCAGGGTGGTGGCGGACACGGAACGAGACATCCTCAAAATAGCAGTTGTGGAGAGGCACCGGGCAACGGGAAATGTCGGCCTGGGCCTGGTTCAGGGCTTCGGCCTGCAGGAGGGGGCCATTGCCACCTCTGTGGCCCACGACTCCCATAATCTGGTAGTGGTGGGCACGGACTCGGAGGAGATGCTGGCTGCGGTAACGACGGTCAAAGAGATGGGAGGAGGACTGGCTGCGGTTGCAGGGGGAAAAGTCAAGGCCAGCCTGGCCCTGCCCGTGGCCGGCCTGCTCTCGCAGATGTACATGAGGGATGTGGCGGAAAAGATAGAGGAGACAATTGAGGCGGCACGAGAGCTGGGCTGCAGGCCAAGCGACCCCTTCATGACCCTCTCCTTCCTCTCTCTGCCGGTTATCCCGGAGCTCAAGCTGACGGACAGAGGCCTGGTGGACGTGAAAGAGTTCGCACATGTGCCCCTGTTCTGCGGTGACGAGCTGGGAAGAGATGGCGCTCCTCTGGATGAGAAAGAATTTCCCAAGGCTTAGACAAGCCAGATAGACAGCCATCATAAAGACTGCCATCAAAGGCCCTCATGACGCAAGGAGAGAAGGTAGAGAAGGTCTGGCTGCGCTGGAGAAGAAAGAACTCCTACAGCATAGCCGCCCTCATGGCCCTGGTCGATGCCGAGCTGACCACAGAGCCCCGGAATGGAATCATGCTCTACAGCTTCGCCACAGCGCAGGCCGCAGAGGTCTACCGCGAGGTCTCCGCTGCGAGGGTGAAAGCGGTCTATATCGCCGGAGGCCCCCATCCCTCTGCCCTGCCCGAAGAGGCTCTGCAGTATTTCGACTATGTGGTGATTGGTGAGGCAGAAGAGACGCTGCCTGAGCTCATCGATGCCATATTGGAGGGCCGGCCTGCAGATAATGTGCTGGGCATAGCCTACAGAAAGGAGGGCAGAACGATATGCACTGCGGAGAGGCCTGCAGTGGACCTCGATCGCTTTCCTCCCTTCTGCGGCCCCATCCTTGCGCCCATCGAGATCAGCCGGGGCTGCCCATGGAGCTGCGCCTACTGCCAGACTCCCAGGCTCTTCGGCAGCCGGATGCGCCATCGCTCTATCGATGTCATTGCCAGATTTGCCTGCTATCACAAGGACATCAGGTTTACATCCCCCAACTCTCTGGCCTATGGCTCTGATGGAAGAAAACCGAGGCTCGAGAAGGTGGAGGCGCTCCTGAGGACGCTCGCCGAGACGAAGAAGCCCATCTACTTCGGAACATTCCCCTCTGAGGTAAGGCCGGAGTTCGTCTCCGACCAGGCCCTGGATCTGATAGCCAGCTATTGCGCCAACAGAACGCTCTGCATCGGCGCCCAGTCGGGAAGTCCGAAGGTGCTCTCGGCCATAAGCAGGGGACATGGAGTAGAGCAGGCGAAGGAGGCCTGCGATCTCTGCCATGACTGGGACATTGTGCCTCGAGTGGATCTGATCTTCGGCCTGCCCATGGAGTCCCGGGAAGATCAGCGCCTAACCTTGGAGCTGGCAAAGTGGATAGTGGCAACGGGGGGAAAGGTAAGGGCTCACCTCTTCACTCCCCTCCCCGGCACCCCCTTGGCCCAAACCAGGCCTGCGCCCGTGGACGAAGTGGCCTCAGAGCTGGGAAGGCTTGCTCTGGAGGGAAAGCTCACCGGAAGCTGGGCGGCTAGAGGTAGAACCGCTTGAAGGGCTTGCGATATCCGTCCTGGAGCTCATATTTGATTACTACCTTCTCCGGAAGGACCTGGATGGCCCTCACCGCCTGAGAGAATAGGAACCAGATAAATCCGCGGTCGGGAAGCTTGTACTCTTCGGGCAGGGTGGACGCGAACTCCGAGGCGCTCAGGATGTAAGTGCGCATAAGCTCGCTTCCCGAGGCGAAGATGAAGGGGAAGCTGAGATTCTCTATCTCCTGGCGGCAGGAACCCTCCAGCTGCAGGCGCTCATTCAGATACTGCATGTACTCCTCCCTGGTTATCACTAGCTCTCTTAGCTCGGCTATGGCAATCACCCGCAGGAGAAAGATGCTGGCGGAAGAGATAAAAGTAATCTTGAAGCGCAGCCTCGTGCCAAGACCAGCCTCAAGCCAAGACCATGGAACTGCTGCATATGGTTTAATAGAATATCATGAACATATGCTCGAGGACCCTGGACATGATCACGACCAAGGATATGATCATGGCCAAGGATATGCTCCCGCTCGAGGCCGGACGGCATCAGACGATCTCGCTTATGCTGCTTTTGCTTCTGATACAGCTACCGTCGCCTCCTCCACCGGGCAGGCGGCGATCTTCTCCGCCAGCTTGGCCAGCACCTCCTTGCGCATCCCGCCCACGAACTTGATGGAGCCCACTACCAGATGCCCTCCCCCGCTGACGCCGCCGTTGGGAATCTCCTCCATCAGCTCCTTGACCATCTGCGGTATATTCATCTTGACTTTTCGGGAGCGGAGCACGGCGAAGTCCGGGCCGTAGCCGATGGTCACCACAGGCTTGTCCGCAAACCTCTGGCAGAGACGGTCGTGAACCTCTCCTGAGGTCTTCCCGGGAGGAGGAAATGTGAACTTGTGGGCATAGTTCTCAACGTCCAGGACGTTCATGACCACTCCGTTGGGGAGCCGGGTGCTCTTCACATTGCCCATGCTGGCCCGGAGCTGATCGTCTATCGCCACTTGTGCCTGCTCGCATAGCAGGTCCACCATCCTCTGGTGCCTGTCCAGCCTTCCCAGGCAGAGGATGTCATTTATCAGGCCGCGTCCCTCGTTGAACCGCAGCCAAAAGGCCTCGTAGTCCAGCGCGAGAGCGATCTTCTTCAAGTCCTCCCTCTTGAACCTCTCCTCGATCAGCTTCAGGTACCTTCCCGCCTCCGGGGCCTCGCTTCTGTCGCCTACCGCAGAGACCGCAGGGAAGTGCCGTATCTTGCCCTCCACCTGGGGGTCGATCATGCGCGCGATCTCTGTGGCCATCATTCCTGTCGTAATCCCGAAGTCCCCGCCGGCATGCGCAGGGTTCACATGGGCGATGAGGAACTGGTCCACGATCTTGTGGGGGTGGTGGTGGTCGACCACCAGCATCTCCAGGCCGTAGACCTGGGCCTGCCTCATGGCAGGCACATCCTCCTCTGTGGAGCCGTTGTCCATCAAAACGATCAAGGGCATCTTCTGGCCGTGCCGGCTCTGGTCCTCCAGAGCATAGCTCAAATCCTTGGTCACGTCCTCCAGCTCGTAGAAGGGAGCCTTGCTGGGAGCTCTGCGGTAGCTGTAATATTCGGCATCGGCACCGCCCACCTCCTTAATGAGAGGCAGTATAGCGGTCTCAATGGCCACAGCGGCCGTGATTCCGTCGGCATCGGCATGGTGCCTGACTACTATGGGCCGGGACTTGAGAACCGCCCGGCGGATCTCCTTGGCTACGGCCAACATGGCCGGCTTAAGCCGGGCCAAAATCTCGCTCTCGACCAGAAATGGCACGTCTGATGGCTCGGCCCTCCGGTCTATTGCCCTCTCAATCTGGTCCTTGACCTTGGTGGCCTCTCCGCCCCACAGGCGCTTTAGAGAGCGGATCTCCACCTGGACCTGGTTGTTCCTGAGGGTCACCTCCCCCACCACCCGGACTATCATCTCGCTGTCGATCTCCGGGTAAGCCCTGACCCCAGCCCGCTCAAAGGCGGCGCAGAAGACAAGTCCGCTGTCATCAGCCACAGTGAAGATGGTGGGGCCTCCGGTCTGCTTCACCTGGATGACCTCTCCCTTGATCAGGACCACCTTTCCCACCAGCTTCTCCAGGTCAGCGGTCTTGGAGATGGGCAGGTCCTTCTCCACCTCCACCGTATTGTACTCCTTCAGCTCCACAGGCTCCAGCTCGATGTTGCCGTTGGGAGCCACGTTTCTGACGTTGACTAAGAGAACATCCCCCAGCTCAGGCCTGCTCTTGAGATAGTTGTTGTGGGCCAGCCCCCTCACCTTCTCGTTGAGGTCCACAAAGGCGCCGAAGTTGGCCAGGCCGGAGACCTTGCCCTGGTAGACTTCGCCCGTCACCAGATCCCTGGCATCGCAGGCGGAGTCCAGGATGCGGACAAGCGGCTTCTTGGAGCACCTCTCGCAGAGGTCGCTCTTGCTGCTCAGCTTAGTGCCGCAGACCAGGCACAGGTACTCCCGCCCCATGCCGCCGCAGGCTTCACAGGCCTCGGTCACGGGAATCTTTCCCGCGCCCTTGCATACGCTGCACCGGGCGGCGCCCTGCTCGATTAGCTCCTTCATATCGCTATCTGAGGCCTCGCTCAGGCTGATGGATTCTGTCTTCCCGCTTCCGCTGCAGTTGGGGCAGGGCTTCTCTCCCACTGGAATGTCTCCCTTGCCCCGGCATCTCTCACACAGGTTCATCGCCAAGAAGGTTGCTTCCCAGGAATTTATTCATTTTGGGAAGGGTCTAAATAAGAGGTAAATTCCCATGATGGACAATGCGAGTCGCCGTTCTTCGCCTCGGCCACCGGCCGGAGAGGGACAAGAGGATCACCACTCACGTAGGGCTGGTGGCCAGAGCCTTCGGGGCCGAGGAGATGCTTCTGGCGGCCAGAGATAAGGGCGTAGAGGATAGCCTGGCTCGCGTGGCCGAGCGGTGGGGCGGAAGCTTCGGGCTCAAAGCCGGGGTGAGCTGGAAGAGAGAGGTGGTGAACTGGAAGGAGAAGGGGGGAAAGGTGGTGCACCTCACCATGTACGGCTCTGGGCTGCAGGAGACGCTGGAGGAGATCCGCTCCAGCCCGGAGGTACTGGTGGTGGTGGGAGCGGAGAAAGTCCCTGCGGAGATGTACCAGCTAGCGGACTGGAATGTGGCGGTGGGAAACCAGCCCCACTCCGAGGTCGCGGCCCTGGCGGTCTTTCTGGACAGGCTCTTTGAAGGGCAGGAGCTCACTAAAGAGTTCGATGGTGGCCTCAAGATACTTCCTTCTCCCAGGGGCAAGCATGTCGTCGGCATGGATAAAAAGCCCGGATCACTGTTCTGAACCGAGTGGGGCAAAAGAGTGGTAGCCGCATCATCGCATCATATGCTGCTTAAGGAAAGATCGAGGATTTGCGGCATAATCGTCTGAAAATAAGGTCGCACCATGAGAGTTCTCGTCGCCGGTTTCAACGTGAGGCATATCGCCTGCTCCGCTAGAAGTGCAGGCCACCAGGTCTTCGCCGCCGACTGCTACTGCGACCTCGACCTGGAGAGATGCACCACCGCCACAGCCATGCTCTCAAAGGAACGGGCGCTGGAGGATCTGTCGGCCTGCATGGAAAGATTCCGTCCTGAGGCCCTGGTTCTGGGGCCGGGGCTGGAGGAGGCGGAGGTAAAGGGAGTCCGGGTCAAGGGAGTCCAGGTTTTCAACAATCCGCCGGAGAGGGTCTCCAAGGTCTCCGATAAGCTGTGGCTGGCTAAGTGGCTCGAAGAGAAAGGCTATCCCTTCATAAGAACCAGCGACATTCCCAAGGATGCGAGCTTTCCTGCGGTCGTCAAGCCCCGCAAGGGCGCGGGAGGTATGGGCTGCCGGATGGCCAGAGATGCGGTAGAGCTGAAATGGTCTGAAGGGATGATAGTCCAGGAGTTTGTGGCGGGAAGGCCGGCCAGCGTCTCGGTGATAGGCAACGGCCAACAGGCCAGAGCAGTGGCTGTAAACGAGCAGCTCATCGGGGCGGCCTGGACGGGGGCGGAGGCGTTCAGATACAGCGGCAATATCACTCCCCTGGAGCCTCCCTTCCCAGGCTTGGAGGAGATGTCTGAGGAGATCATAAGCCAGCTGGGGCTGGTGGGAAGCAACGGCGTGGACTTCCTGATCAGCGATAGTGGCCCGGTGGTGGTGGAGGTCAATCCTCGCTTTCAGGGCAGCCTGGACACTGTAGAGATGGCCACCGGGCTGAGCGTCTTCCAGGCCCATGTGGATGCCTTTAGCGGCCTTTTGCCTGATCGGCCTGCAACATTGTCAAGCGCCGGCCGGGCCATAATATATGCGGAAAGAGATCTGGTGGCCCCAGAGATCGCTAAGAAAGAGTGGACGGCGGACGTGCCCCGCCCCGGATGGAGGATAAAAAAGGGCGACCCCGTTTTATCCATTCTGGCCCGAGGAGAGGGCAGCAGCGAGGTGCTGAGCCTGCTGCAAAGGCGAGCTTCAAGGCTGAGAAGACAGCTCGAGGACAATGGAGCCGGAGATCGGATCTGACCGGTGAAAAGCCCCTCGGCTTAAGGTTCCTACCAGTTTATGAATCTGTAGATCCAGTTGCAGGCCAGGGTCCATGCCTTGACGCATCCCGAGCCTTTCTTCAGCTTCTTTCGCTCTTCTTCGGTGAACTTCTTCTGATCCTCCATCCATGACATGAGCAGTGGGATGTCACCTTCGGAATATAACGATATCGGTCTCTCTCCGCTGGCGGCTAGCAGGCATATGACTTCCGGTATACCATTTAAGAAGTTAATGCCTCAGAAAAGGGTAATATACCTAAAGTGCAAACTTCAAAGGAAGAGACGAGGATGAGATGAAGTCCCCGGAAAGAATTACCATCGCACTAGATCAGGAAACGGAAGGCCTGTTCAAGAAGATGAAGGAGGACCTGGGCATATCCCAGAGCGAGCTGATGCGGGAAGCCCTTAAGTTCTACAGCCAGCATAAGTCGCTCTTTGATTTCGCCGAGGGCAAGAATGTCTACACTCACGCCGAGATGCTCTCTGCAGGAGAGCACATCATCCTGGACATAGACCACTGGATCCTCTTCCTCTCCTTCATCGAGACTCATCCCGAGAAGGATAAGTTCTGGGAGCTGCACAAGAGCGTCTGCCGGGCTCACGCCGAGCAGTTCAAGCACAAGCTCTTGAACGCCGAAAGCATACTTCGGCGCCTGGAGATCTGCAACCTCTTCAAGCTCAGCAGGACCTCTAAATCCGAGTTCACTCTGATCTTCGGCTCTGACCCCCCCAAGAAGTTTGTGAAGACTGAGCTGGAGGAGATCTTCGCAGGCATGGGCTTCATAGTGGAGATCAAAGAGGACTTCGCCAAATTGAGGGTAAAGGTAATTCACGATCTTTGACTCTGTAGAGATCCTGGGAATCGGCATTCGTTGCTTAGGAAGGAATTTGGCGATCTACCTACAATCGAGTTGCTGGACTTGAAAACTGCAGCGTAAGAACTTGTCCGTCCGTGTAACGCTTAGAGAAGGCTCTACTCAGCGCCATTCCTGCCGTCTTTTTTCCCACTCACTGCCGCCAGATTTGATGTGCTCAAGTGTGGTCCGGTATGGTGAGGAACATGCTGATCGTTCTTCTGTCCATCTCCCAGGCCTGGCTGCCCTTTTTGCTTCTCGCTAAAAACTACTATTAACGCTTTTTCCTGTGTCGCTCCGATGCCTTTAGCTCCCGCGTGAGAACGCGGACGGTCATCCTAGGCGGCCGCCGGGGACACCTTTCGTGGGGCGCGTCGAAGACGGTTGATGTATGCTATCACTTCTTGTTGTTAATGGGTGCCAAAGGAAGCGGAAACATCGATCGAGAGCATTTTCCTTTAGGGCTAAACACATTCAAAAAAGGAAACGGCTGGCCAGCAGGCTTCCAGCACCGCAGCCAGCTAGCTTTTGACCACGTTCTGCTGCAATAGGTTGCTATAGAGAGTATATCGCCTCGTACTTGCCCTTCAGGTAGTTCAGGAAATCGTAGACTTCCGTCTCATTCCCCGTTGCCCTCTTCATCAGCTCAGGGGTATCATAGATGGAGCCATACTTGTATATGTGCTCCTCCATCCAGGCGGCGGGGATGGTGAAGTCGCCGGAGGCGAACCTCTGGTCCAGATCAGGATGGTCTCTTCTCATAGCCGCCTCCAGCTGAGCGGCATTTATGGAACCCAGGGCATAGGCCGGAAAGTAGCCGAAATATCCGTCCGCCCAGTGAATGTCTTGAAGAATGCCGTCTCTATCATCGGTGACGTTAACCCCCAGATAATCCCTGTACTTCTGGTTCCAGATTTCCGGCAGGTCGTCTACGGTGATGTTTCCATCGAAGAGGTCGCGCTCAATCTCATAGCGGATGATGATATGGAGGATGTAAGATATCTCGTCGGCATCGACGCGAATAGGTCCCAGGTTGAGCCTGTTGATATATCTATGCATGTCCTCTAAAGAGACGTTATCCATCTCCGGGCTGAACTCCTGCTTCAATTGAGGCAACCAGAACTGCCAGAAGGCTCTGCTGCGGCCCAGGTTGTTCTCGAACAGCCTCGACTCGGCCTCAGCCATGTTCATGCCCGGCTCGGTTCCTATCGGCATTCCATAGTACGCTTGCGGAATCTTCTGCTCGGCGATGCCATGCCCACCCTCGTGTATTGCTGTCATTATAGCCTCCTCAGGATTGCTCTCATCGTATCGTATGGTCGATCTCACATCGCCTGCTCCTATGCTGAACGTCTCCGGGTGCCTCCTGGTCTTTTCCATCAGCCCGGATCCATAATCATAGCCTAGAGCAGTCGTTATATTCTTCACAAGCTCCTCTTGCCTTTCCTCGGCATAGCGACCGGAGCCATAGATATTCTTCGAAGCCGTCTGGTTGGAATTCTTTATCTCCTCTATCAGCTCTATGATGCGGTGCTTGATGAGATCGAAGAGCTTGTCGCACTTGGCCACAGTCATGCCTGGCATGAAGTCATCCAGGAGGGCATCATAGGGGTGCTCTTGGTATCCCCAATATCTGGCCTTTTCCCTATTCAGCTCAACCATGGCCTTCAGGTGAGGCTGGAATATTGTATAATCGTCCTTCTCCCTGGCTTTCTCCCAGGCAGCCTCGGCCAGAGAAGCCGTCTCTGACTCACGGGCCGCGAAGTCCGCAGGAAGCTTTATCCTCTTGCTGTAATCGCGATTCCAGAGCCGGAGGTTGGCGGCAACGACTGTCGACCAGCCGCTGCCATTACTGGCAATGGAGAGAAGCATGCCAAATTCAGGATCGATCTCCTTCTTGTTCCTCAGATCTGCCAGATAGCTCTGCGCCTTGGCTCGATAAACAGTGGCATTCTCCGGCATTGAGGTGGCCTGATCCAGCTCTGAGAGGGATATCATGGAAGCGAGATAGCTCATATCGAGCGACGTGTTCAGCAGGCTGCTATAGGCTTCTTGAGGCATTATCTCTGAGCTATTGTTCCGGCCAGGTCCATCTTGAATCTGACAGCTAGCGTCCATGGCGGCAATAGCTATCACAGCTGCCAGGACGGACCCCCTCAGAAGAGCGCTGCATCTCATTTTCTCCCACCTTATGATAGATATGGATGTTTCATCATTAAAATCTGTCTCTTTGCCAATTTCCGTGGGTGGCGGGAAGACCGCTCATCATAACCGCTAATCAAGTCTTGCGAGGTGGCCTGGCTGTCCTTTCAGTGCTTCTCCCCTAGTCAGAAAGACTACTATTACTACTGCGCTTTTTCCGATGTCGCCCGGGGCTTTTTAGCTCCCGCTCCAGGCCGCGGGCGGCCCCCGTAGCACCGCGGCCACCGGGGTACACTACACGCGTGGAGCCGCGTCGAAAGCGGTTGAGAGATCGATTTTCCCCAATTGATAAAGCGTCAAATCAGTTATCATCGCGGTTCAGTCCCTCTTTTAATATGCGATCAATGTACGCTTCCCTTTTTGGATTGAGGCATACATTCATAACAGGTTCAGTGGGAAGATTTTCTTCGGATATGTTTAAGCCACCGAAAACCATTCATCTCGGCTGATGCCCGCCGCTTTTAGAATCTGCTTCAGAATGCCGACATCAATATCTTTACCATGATGAGGGTTGGGGATGGTAATATACACCCGCCCTTCGACATGCTCCTTAACCATGTAAGCATGGCCTGATCCTGAATATGGTCCCTGCAATCCCAGCTTCCTGAGCCGCCGGATGAGTTCTTGCCTGGAGACTGGAACAATCTTAGACAATTGCCATCGGCTCCGTGGATACATCAATAGTGATGCCATCGACTGGAGGAATGGTGTCGCCCATTCGGAGCCTGAGGGCTACCCATCCTTCGATAACTTCGATGAGATCTTGGCGGCAATCTTCAATGGTATCCCCGATGGCGATCACCCCACGCAGACAATCTACCGTGGCCATGTAGGTCCCATCTTCAAGAACTACATATTCGGCGTGCTTTAAAGCGGCCTGGATATACTCGGCAAACATCAAAGACTCTATCAATACCTGAATGTAATTTAATGTTATCCCGTGCTGTAGATTCGATGACTTGCCAACTCCTGCTATAATAGGCCCTGCTCACTGCGTCAACTGTAGAATTCTTCCTTTAGTAGGTGTCGGGCTGCCTCGAGCCGCAGCTCTGACTGGGAAAGCAGGCGATCGATCTCATCATCCTCAGGCAACCTTTATCCCCTCAGCCAGGACATTTCTCAAAAAAGACAAGGATTTTCGAGCATGATAGTCTTGGCTGGACAGTACCTTCACAGAAATGTTGCAGCCTGCTTCCAGAAGAATATCAAAAGCCATCCTTATCAGCTCCCGCCTAATCCTGAAATCTTCTTCGTCCATTATTACAATCAGGTCAATGTCTGAGTCAGGACGGGGCGTGCCTCTAGCATGAGACCCGAATAAGGTGATGCCTCTTATACGGTCTCCATAGGTCTGAGAGGCTCTTCTCACGAATTCGTCTATTGCTTTCTGCCTGCGTCTGTCCAGGGGGATCTCCATGCTCCAAACACTTCGCTTGAACGATTGTATTAGCTTCAAATGGGATATAGATTTGCATCAATTGAGAGATGCATCTCGCCAAAAGCTACTATTACGCTTCTTCCTGTGTCGTCCCGATGCCTTAAGCTCCCGCTCAAGGCCGCGGGCGGCCCCCCTGACCCCGCGTCCGCGGGGAACACCAAGCGCGGAGCAGGCCGAAAGCGGTTAATGGATCGCTTGCTCTTCCCTTCCTGTGCCGCCGGGACCTGTGCAGAGACCGCCCGACTGGCATCTATGCGGCCAATGCGATCGCATAAGGCCAGAGCTCTATTCTGGAGGGGCAGATGGGCTGGGCCAATGCCAAACGATCCGCTTGGTCGGCCCGGGATACGCTCGCCTGATGATAGGCGAGGCCAATGCCGGCGATCTTTTTCTCTATGACGGAGAGGCGGATTACTACCTGGGGCAACAACGGGGAGAACGTGGTCCTGGCAGAGGTGCTAATGGCCGCATATACAGATGGCCTATTGACTATAGCATTGGGCCAGCACTCGATTGGATAAGCGCTCAATTGCGGAAAGCTTAATTGCAGAAAAAAATGCTCAGACAAGTCCTCGAAATGGGCAGATTACGCCGGGTTCACAATGAGATCTATATCTCAAGAACTTCACGGC
>Ga0315273_10011172_pt1 | contig 11479 bp, 9 predicted proteins | sample YL17G02_0_MG_FD_205753 | JGI IMG/M metagenome (GOLD analysis project Ga0315273, IMG submission 205753) | Sediment microbial communities from Yellowstone Lake, YNP, Wyoming, USA - YL17G02_0 | ecosystem: Environmental > Aquatic > Freshwater > Lake > Sediment | place: USA: Wyoming | collected... | reverse complement strand
CGGCCCTTTCTCCTAACCAATTTGCAATTTATACACATTTTCTTTACTGATGCTCGTACTTTCATGTCGCGGAGAAGGTTCAAATTGGCCGGTTTAGGCGAAGTTTCTAAGCGTGCTTTAGCCGCTTAAGAATCGCCTTGGGACCCGCTGAAGCCGGGGCGGCCAATTGGAATCTCTGTTATTAAAATCTATATGTTATCCTGCCTTTTAAACCGTCGGGGCTTAATTCCAGCGATACTCTATCGCCGATCATAACCTTAATATGGTTCATCCTCATTTTCCCGGCTAAATAAGCCAGGACTTCCCTACCGTCTTCAAGTTTCACCCTAAATCTCGTATCGGGAAGAGCTTCTATCACCTGTCCATTTACTTTATCTTTCTTTTGTTGTTCCATTTAACAAAAAAATAACCAAACTAAATGGCATACTAGTTTAGGCAAGGTCTACCACTTAGAAATCATGGTACCGCCTTAGAGGTACTCCGTAGCTTAAGCCCACGATTTTAGATTATTTTCAAGCTGTTTTATGTTAGCAAAAACTGGAATTAATGTCAACCCCTCACCTTTTGAGCATATAAGGCTGCTGTTTTTAACGATTTACTTTTACCACAAGAAATATTTTATTTTTATGGAGTCAATTCATAATTTTGGCCACACCCGAAAAACAAATGCTCGAAAGGTGAGGGGTCAATCCCGGTTACTTATATATTATCTCGATCTGGACTTTGGTAGCATTTTTGGGCATTTTTGTTACCCAAAATGGCGATAATATAACACTGGCAGTATCGACTTTTGCAGATCCCAGATACTCTTTAATTTGTGATTCATTTTTACCGAGCAAATCGCTAATAATCTTTTCGTTATCTACCGCTGCGTAGCCATTTCCCTTAATAACAGAAGTGAACTCTATCATGTTTTGAACATCGTCAAACTTTGGATTTATAAAACTTATATCCAGATTATCGGGTAAAACAGTCAGGCCTTTCGTCTTTAGAACATATTTTTTGATGAGTTCGTTTAAATCTTGATCCTTAATGCCAATTGTTTTGACTGAACCCTTAAGAGATACGTTGAACGTATCGGCTGCCTCATCAACGGTTGCGCTAGATTCAGGATCGCCAATAGATATATTACTTGTGCTAATAATTCTTAGTCCGGTCGCTTGAGCTTTTAAGGCATCGTCAATTTCCTTTTGTAATTTATCTTTAAGATTATTTTTGGCATTAAGTAAATCAGTGTCGGTAACAACTTTTGCCTTTCCGCTCGTACCACCTTTCATAGCCAAAGTAGTCTTGCCGTATATTTTTTCAAATCGTATCGTGTCATTCTTTTCTTTAAACGCAGGCAAAGTAAACAAATCCGCCTGTATGTTATAATTTGAGCCGGACTTATCAGCAATTACTTCTACTTCAATACTGCCGGGCACCGCCTTACCTCCGGAAATAGTTGACCCGGGAACTGAGATGTTCTTAAGTGTTCTAAAAATAAGACCGTCTTTATTTTGAAATCTTGTCGAAGCAACAAGGGGCTGAGGAGATGAACTAAATTCATTATATACTGTAATTTTCCCTCTTGCTTTCTGAGCGACGTCTTTCTCCCCCGTTGAATCAAACGTCCCGGTCACAGTTTTTTCAACAGTAAATAATTGACCGGGTATTTTGTTGAAAGTTTCATCAATTGCGGAAAATTTATCAGATGCTGAAACTTTCAATTGAATATTTAGAGCTGTTTTATTTGGAGCTATCATAATTTTGGCACTGCCGCTTGAAATATAAATAACACCACCAAATAAAATTAATGCTACAGCCCCTAGGCCCATTAAAACTTTCTTTACACCGGACTTCCCACTTTTTACAGGAATATAATCTTTTTGTCGCGATCCTAATTTTTTAAAAAAGTCTCCCCAAAATGCTGACCTTCCTTGTTTATTATACCTCTCGCCTTGTTGCCATAGGCTTGGCTTCTCATCATTAGGATCAAGATCATTTTTTACATTTAAATCAATAGGAAGTTCATCTCCCCCTCTAATTTTCACACTCATAGGATTCTCGGGTAAAACAATTTCACCAAGCCCGGTCTTAACGGCACCAACCGCCGTATAATCATCTCCGTCAGATTCGGTGGTGTCAGCTAATATATCCTGATCAGAAACCTCCTCTTCGTCTTCAATCTTAGGTTGATCTTCATTAAATAATTCTTCATCTTCTTCTTTCTCAATTTCCTTCTCAATCCCCGCCTCTTCTTCAAATAAATCAGGCTTTCCAACTTCATCGGCGCTTATTTCTTCTTCGTCTTCAATCTTCTCTTTCTTGATATCTTTATCATGTTCTTCAATATCATCATCAACGTCATCGTCGTGGGGCACCGCCTTCGTTTTTGGATTAATTTCCTTAATAATCTCGTCTAAATCCCAATCTTGATTTTCCTCATCGTCATCATTTAATGACTTATCGTCGCTCCTTACGAGAGTAGCGACGGGTTTTTTCTTAGCGGCAGGTTTAGAACTACCCGATGACAATATATTAAATCCGTATTTCCGGGCCAAATCATTAACTTCATCATTGGAACACATGAAAGAAACGGTCTTTCCTTGAATCCCGGCCTCTTGATTCAATATCGAAAAATGATCTTCGTCGCTAAATGACTTGCTTCTCTTAGGAAGTATGAATATCACTTCTTCGGCCGATGCATTTTTAAATATGTCCAAAACATCCTCAAATTTATCGCTCTTGAGTACGTTAATAATTTTGGTAGATGCCATATAGAAATATTATATCATAAATATTAAAAAGAAAGCCACAATTAGTTTATATTTAGGAAAGATATAGCTAACTAAGATGTCAATATCTCTTGTGCTTCTGAATAATTATGGCAACTCATCAATCTATTTCTTAAAGATTTGGCTCCGGGCCATAAGGATATATAAACCTTAAAGAATTTTTTCATATTATTGAAATTTCTATTTTTACCCCAAAACTTTTCATATAATTTAATATGCCTTAAAGCTAAAGATATCTTATGTTTTGAAGTAATATCGGTTATATTGATTCTTTCATTAAATATCCAAGGGTTCTTAAATACTCCCCTGCCAATCATGATCCCGTCTAAACCAAATCTTTTAGCTTTTTCTCGCCCATCCTCAATACTTTCAACATCACCGTTACCAATCGCGACTATACCCGCTTTTATAATTAATTTTGCCGCTATCCCTATTTCGTGCCAATGCGCTGGCACTTTTGACATTTCCTTCCTCGTCCTTCCATGAACAATAATTGCATCGGGGTTAGCTTTGATTATTTCAGAGATCCATTCTTTTGTATTAATTTCGTTATATCCTATCCTTGTTTTAACAGAAACCGGTAACCCACCTGAACCCTTTTTTGTTGCCATTATGATGTCCCGGGCTAATTTAGGATTTAATATCAATCTTACTCCGGCGCCTTGTCTTTCAACTTGCTTTTCGGGGCATCCCATATTTATATCTATGCCATCAAAACCAAGTTTCTTTGCCAATTGAGCGCATTTATAAAAATTTTCTGGCTTTGATCCGAAAAATTGCACGATTATTGGTTTTTCTTTTTTTATAAATTTTAAATGAGGCAGAATTTTTCTTTTTCCCTCCTTTGAACATAGACCATCAACGGATACAAATTCAGTATAAAATAAATCAGGTCGGCCGATACCCAAAATTACCTGGCGAAATACCGGATCAGTAACGTCATACATCGGGGCCAATACAAAGAATGGCTTTTTTTTATTTTTTAGTTTATTCCAAATATTCATAAAAAAAGGGCCGCGGCTGGGCGCGGCAATGCGGGCGAGACCCGCAAATCGGGCTAACGCCCGAAGAAGGATCTGAAGGTGAGGAAAGGGGCCATTCAGTTCATTCATCGCTGGCCGAAGCCAGCTTTTCAGAATTAGGGACCACTCCCGCTTTTAAAATATTATAATTATTTAGAGAAGTCAATAGTCGCTTTTATGCGCCGAACCCCTGCAGAAACAGATTCTTCTTTGATAATTTTAAATTTTCCTATCTCTGATGTCCGACTAACATGAGGTCCGCCACATATTTCACGACTGAATGCGTTATCTGCATCTCCTATAGTATAGACATTAACAACCGAAGGATATTTATATTTGAAAAAGGCCAGTGCTCCTGATTTTAAGGCCTCATCAAGAGACATTTCTTTGAATGCAACATTTAGATCAGATTGTATCGTGTCGTTTACTAATTTTTCTATTTTCTCCAATTCTTCTTCGGTAAGTTTTCTAGGAAAAGTAAAATCAAATCTTAATCTCTCGGCATTAATATCTGACCCCGCCTGACCCACATCATTGCCTAAAACTTTTCTCAATGATGAATGTAAAAGATGAGTTGCGGTATGTAATTTAATTTTAATATTCATTTCTTCTTCGCTTGCAGCGGTTAAGTCTCCTTTTACAATCCCGTGTCCCCCAAATTTTTTTTCAACGCCTGCGCGTGATAATTCCTGATGTTCTTTAAATTTTTCATCAAACTCTTCCCGATTTAATTTAATAGCTTTATCGCCTGCCATTTCTTTAATAATTTCGAATGGAAGTCCGTAACTTTCATAAAGCATAAATCCAGATTTTGAATCGACAGTATCCATACTTTCTAATTCTCTTAACCCCCTGTCCATTGATAACTTAAACTTCTCCTCTTCATTTTTAAATTCATCCATTACTTTTTGCGAATCTAACTCCGAATAATAATTTCCATAAATTTTTTCAATTGTCTTAAATATATTTTCTATGGAAAAATTCCTCGAATAAACAATAAGCCGTCTCAATAATCTTCTTAATACATACCCCCGTTCTTTATTTGATGGACTGACGCCCTCACAAATCAAAAAAGAAACCGCCCTTGAGTGATCGGCGATAATCCTCTTTTTTCTAATGTCATTGACCGGAATTAAATCTATCAACGGTTTGAGCAAATCTGTATCATAAGCATTTGAGACATTTTGACTTATTGCCGCCAATCTTTCTAAACCCATACCAGTATCAATGCCGGGGGTTTTTAATGGTTCGAGTCTTTTATCTTTGTGCTGATAGTATTGATTAAATACAAGATTCCAAATTTCAACTCCGTTTACATATATTTCAGAAGTCGGTCCGCAGGGTCCCTCTTCCCCCGTAGGCCCCCAAAAAGTTTCATCGCGGCTTGTTTTTCGAATTTCTATATCTTTATCTATGGATTTCCAAATTGCAACAGATTCATCATCGGCAGGAACGTCGTCGTCACCTCCAAAAACAGAAACATAATCAATCTTTAAACCAAGTTCTTTGGTTATAAAATTATAACCATACTGAATTGCTTCTTTTTTGAAATATCCTCCAAACGAAAAATTTCCCATCATCTCAAAGAATGTCAGATGCGATTCGTCGCCGACATCATCAATATCTGATGTCCGGAGACACTTTTGAATTGATACGGTATTTACTGAGCCGAAGTCTTTCTGCGCATCCGCCTGATTTGTGTAATAGGGTTTAAATTGCTGCATCCCTGCTGTTGTAAACAAAACCGTCGGATCACTCGGTAATAAAGAGGCCGAATTAATTCGTTTATGATTTTTTATCTCAAAGAATTTATAGAACCCTTCTCTAATTTCTATATGATTCATTTTAGAATTACCTTATTTATAAAAATTACCAAAAATTGAAATAATATACAATAAAAGGGCAACTCATTGAGTGCCCTAACTGGCTGTTGAAGAAATGTCAACTATTTCGATATCGTTTGGTCTTTCGCCAAGTCGCCTCTGCAAAAAATCGATTTTCTTACTAAGAAGCCCGATAACACGATCCTGTTCTCTAAGTTTTATTGCCTGCGCATCACTTAAAACTCGCGACTCCTCCAGTGAAACTTCTAATCTACTAAGCTTACTTTTTTCTTCCTTTAATTTTATACTCAACATCCATTCTCTGGCCAGTTTTAATTTCTTTAAATTATTTTGTACATAAAATAACTTGACAAAAGGATACTTCGGCAAGAACAAAACTTCGATCATCATAATCACTCCATGAAAGGTGCTGTGTGAATTTTAATCTTTAAAAAAATATGTGTCAATTAAAAACAAATAACCGACTCGGGTGAGCTAAAAGCATTATCTATTTCAAACATAATATATAAAAATATGCAAGAACTAAATTAAATAGCCCTTCACACAAGTATGTGGAGGGCTATTTATAATCATAATACATTATCCTTTCTTTACTCTTAGTGTCGGCACCATCAAAACCAATAGATAACATACCCAATAAGACCACAGCGAAAAAATATTTGGCGCAAATTGTTTAGAAATTAAATAATCTAAGATTACGCCTACTATCACCCAGACCAACCCGTAGCCCAAAGCACTGCCAGCTGAAGAAGGTTTGACGTGCCCGGTGACAACATAAACAACAATGATTGCCGCGACAAACATTAAAACTATCGCCCATACCGATTCACTCGCCTTGTAGGCCGCAGGTATGCAAGAAACGGCAAACATTATTACCCAAACTAATAGTCCATAACCAATCGCTTTTTTAAAATTCATATTTTTATATAAAATTAATTAATTTATCGACCGTTATAATTATATTACACACTTTTCCATTTTAAAATATATGGTTCACTGTTAATAACTATCTGGAGATAACAATCATGGCTTTTACAATTTGTGGGATAGGTTCGTGATTACCGGTCGGATATTCGCGAATCGCATTCTCGAGTATCATTTTCGGGTATCTGTAACTCTCGCCCTTTCTTGTGCCAGTGTCGTTAGTAATAAATTCATCGGTATTATAATCATATCCTTTAATCAAAAGCATATGCTCGGGTGGGCCGGGCTGGGTGTAGTTTGGGTTTCCAAGTAGTCTTCCATCAACCGGTACTATTACGATGTAACCGTCTTCCAATTCATTCAGAATATCATCCGCAGTGATATTCTCTTTAACCTCGGTGTTAATATTATTGTAATAATCTTTCATTAATTTGACCGCGTCAAAAACTGATAAATCGGAAAATGTGCCATAATGTTCATTTTCATAATTGCTGATGTCAATAATTTCCTGTCTAGCCTGATTTCTATCTATCGGTGCTGTTTTATTTTCTACCCATTTTTGGGCCATTATTAATGTTGTTTCCTCGCAGGCATTTTGAAAAATCGGGTTTGACCATTCGGCTAACGGAGCTTGTGATATAAAAGGAACGTCAAAGAAAAATATATTTGATTGGGGCCTCGGCAGAGGAGTTTTTGAATATGAAATGGGCGAAGAAGATAATATGGGTAAGGTCGTAGGTACGGGCGTCGGGCTATAATGAAATCCTTGTAGATTAATCTCTTTCTGATTCGTCTTATTAATGATAGAAAAAATATTGGGATTTAAAAACAAAAAAACGGCCACAATGCCGATGATTACTATAATGAATATTGATTTCTTCATGCTCTTTAATTTTTTTGAGAAATTGTGCGGGGAGGGTTTTTAGGCCCTCCCCTTCCCACAAGATGGTGGCGTCCTCTCCGAATTTTAATTCGAGACACCTCCTTGTTGGGGTTGACGTGGCGTCCTCTCGTTCCCGCAACGTGCGCGAGTATTATTAATATATTACAAAGGAGTATAATTGTCAAGTCAAGAAAATGCGTCGTTATTGACAATTATTCCGCCCCCATATAATATTATGTGAGTTCATTTGGAGCTAAGATATGACTACCATATTGAAGCAAAGCTGGGAAACCCGAGGAACCTGTTACTGTGGATGTGAATTCATATATTCTAATAAAGATATTTTCTTTCGAACCGAGGAACTAACTCGTCAAATTGACCCACACTTTCAAGGAATTGAAGCGAAAGATATAATGAGAGTATCATATGTGACTTGCCCCGAGTGCAATAGGCATGTGAAGGTTTTCTCAACCTTAATTGAATCTTTAGAGGCCTAAGCGCCTCTCTTTTAATTCATCTTTTCACGGAGTTTACAAAACTCGCATTTTTTGTCATCACATTTTTTATCCCAAAAAGATAAATTTAAAATTTCGTCAGATATTCTTCTTATTGTTCTTTCTAGTTCTTTAATCTCATTTTTATCAACAACGAACATTTCCTTTTTATATCTTCCTTTTTCGTCCGGCTCAATAAAATCTATTTCTCCCGATATCATTTTATATTTACCGCTTTTAAATTTATTTACTAGCAAATTATAAAAAACCAATTGCCTCTTTATATCGCCCTCGGAATTTTTCGTCTTTCCTTCAATCTCTCCTCTTGTTTTGGGCTTACCTGTTTTATAATCCACCACGTTTACTTCATTATTTTTGAGGAACTCAATTTTATCGATCTTGCCAGTTATTCTTATATCTTTAGTCAACATAACAGCCGGGATACTCAATTCAACCAAAACATTCTTTGACCAGCTCCCACTATACTTATCAAAATATCCTCCTAACGCCTTTAAGCCCTTCTTTAACACCGGTTCGAAATCCTCATTTTTTAATTGTTGTTTCTCCAAATAAAATTTAAATCTATCAAGAAGATATTTTTTATTTGCGACAGAAGATTTGCCAAATATTAAGAAGTAATCTCTTAATGCTTCATGAACGGTCGTCCCATAGAGCTGGTGTTTTGTTTTAGCTTGTGGTAGACGAAGCAAATTTGTATAAAAATAATTCCACGGACATTTTAAATAGTTGTTTAGTGCCGTAACTGATAGGCCATTGTCCAAAAAAATTTGTCTTACAAATTTTTTATCCTTGATACCGACGCCAGTTTTGTTTCTTGATGTATATAATATTTTCTGTGATTTACTATAATTATTTTCAATTTGCATCGTGTCAACGCTATTAATCAGGTCGGATCTAATTTCCTGAACAAAAACACTCGGAAGTTGATCCTTGCTAGATAAGCTTTCTTTTGAATAGCTGATAATGACTTCTTTCTTTGCTCTAGTAATAGCAACATAAAATAACCTCCTCTCATCGTCATTCTGGTTTTGGCTGTTTATTTTTGAATCCGGCATATAATATACGGATTCGGGTAGCCGTAACATATTTGATATCCTCTTATTCCCCCAATGGCCGTCGTAGGCATTAGCAATATAAACATAATCAAACTCCTGCCCTTTTGATTTATGGGCAGTCATCAAACGCACGGCTCCTTCGTAGGAGATTGAAGTGGTTTTTTTGATTAGTAAATTATGGCTCTCAAGCGTATCTAGATACTGTACAAAATCACTAAGACCGAAATTCGCATGTTTTTCATTTAATGATCTTATCTCGTCAAAGAGCCCATTTAATTTTCCAACTTTCTCCGTAGCATCAACTTTTTTTAATATATAAGTAAGAAATCCTGACTCTCGAACAATAATCTCGAAAAGTTCATCGACATTCAAATTTTTTCTCATCGTCGCCCATCCCGCTAATTTAAAATAAAAATCATATATTTCTTTTGGAGTCTGGAAATTCGATGAGGTGAGTATCTTTTTATCTCTAATAATTTCATAAATCGATTTTTTTAATTTATAAGCTGTATTGATAATTTTATAAATGTCTAGCGAAGCAATTTTTAAAAAATCGATATGCAGTGCTTCGGCAATTTGTTCCGGACTTCCAAATTCATTAACTACTCGCATTAGCAAAATAAGTTTCTTAATGTCGTTGTCAGACATTATATTTTGGTCAGATTCTATCACAAAAGGTATATTCATTTTTTCAAACATCATAGAAATCGGTAAGGCATCCTTATTATCTCTAAAGATAATAGCAATTTCTTCAGGCTTAATTCCTTTTTTAATCTTTTCATTTATATCTGAGGAAATAAAATATATTTCAATGTCCGCTTTTGATAAACCGTACAAATTAATTTTTTTCTCGGCATATTTAACATTTGCACGAAGATTTTTTGATGAAGGCGTTAAGCTGTGCGCTGAATCAAGTATTGTCTGCGAAGATCTATAATTTTCATCGAGAATTATTATTTTCGCTTCGGGATATAGCTTTTTAAAATAGTTAAAATTTTCTAATGACGCACCTTGAAATCTAAAAATCGCCTGCTTCTCATCGCCGACGACAAAGATATTCGGATTCTTATGATAGTTGCACAGAAGTTCCAATACTTTATTTTGGGCATTGTTTGTATCCTGATGCTCGTCAACCAAAAAATATTGATATTTTTCCTGAAGCTGTAATAGTAAATTCTTATTTTGCCTAAGTTCTCTAAGAACCTCCATTATCATATCGCTGTAATCATACTGCTTGGTTTTAAATAAATTAATCTGATAATATTCATAAACTTTAAATAACTCTTCATTCTTGTTGATCTGTTTTAATTGTCTCTGATACTCCCCCTTCATCTGGCCCTTATGGGCGCCTTTTTCGTGATATAAATCATCAATGTTATTAAAATATTTTTTTTCTTTTTCGATAATGTTCGCAAACTCATTTTCATCTACCCCCTCTCTTTTTAAATCATTTATGGCTTTCAAAATGTCCTTAACATAAAATGACTGGTCTCCAAAGGGTTTTAAATCTTTTAATGGTAAATCAAATATTGCTTTTTCAATTAAATTTATCTGACCGACTTCGGTAATATTTTGCGACCCGATAATCTTGGGGAATTCTTCCGGATAATTTTTAATTATGTCATTGCAAAAGCCATGAAATGTACTGATAGTTACGGAATATGCAGTCGGGCCGATCATTTCAATTAATCTCCGCCTCATTGACGCAACTCCCGACTCGGTAAATGTTAAAGCTAAAATTGCTTCCGGTTCTATGTCGGCTATTTTTAAAATATTCGCTATTCTAAGAGTTAAAATTTGTGTTTTCCCCGTCCCCGGTCCGGCGATTACCATAACCGGTCCTTCAATTGCATCAACCGCTTCCTTCTGTTCTTTATTTAATTTTTTGTATTCGCTTTCAAATTTCATTGTTTAAATCGTACTCTTATTTTTTAAATATTTAAAATGCCCGTTCTATGCCGAACGGGCTGTATCTCTTTTCTCGGTATCAATCCCATAATCTCGAGCCAAACTTCTTAAGACCGGATGCTCTCTTAAGCGTTTGAGGGCTTGTCTGCGCATTTTTTTAATTTTATCGGGTTTGATCCCCATTGAAGATGCAATATTATTTACACCCCTACGACTAAATACAAGATATGAGATAATGGATTGCTCCTGCGTATTTAAACATTCTTTTAAGGCAACCAAGATAGCATCTTTATTACGTGATCTTTCCGTTAAAACGTATGGGGAGGGAGCTTTAGATGCAGTTACATTTATAAGTGTTCTCTCGCCGTCAATTGGTTTGTTTAAACTTATGGGGCCAGAAACAGTTCTTAAAACAATTAACGCTCTCGTCGCTTGTCTTAAAGAGACCCCAGAATATTTAGATAATTCTTCGGCGTTGGGCCATCTATCGTTTGCTATATGAAACGATGATCTCGCCTTTCGTACTCGGTCAACGATTTCAGAAAAATTTG
>Ga0315273_10011171_pt1 | contig 11479 bp, 11 predicted proteins | sample YL17G02_0_MG_FD_205753 | JGI IMG/M metagenome (GOLD analysis project Ga0315273, IMG submission 205753) | Sediment microbial communities from Yellowstone Lake, YNP, Wyoming, USA - YL17G02_0 | ecosystem: Environmental > Aquatic > Freshwater > Lake > Sediment | place: USA: Wyoming | collected... | reverse complement strand
CCGCCCGAGAACGCGACGATGCAGCTCTCGAGAGAGCGGATCCTGGCTTCGAGCTCTTCGATTCTCGTCATGACTCCTGGGCTCGGGCGAGCGCCTCGGCCCAGATCGACTTTACGGCGCGTCCCGTGGACTTCGCAAGCGCGGAGCAATCGTCGTGCTCCGGCGCGAGGTTGACGACTCGGCCGTCGAGCATCCCGACCTTCACGCGGATGGTGCCGCCCGCGACCTCCACGACCCGCTCCTCGCGCTCCAGCTCGTAGCGGTCGAGACGTGTGACGCGCACGCCGAGCGCCGTCGTCTCCTCGAGCAACGCGCGCGCTAGCTCGCCTTCGGCCCCGGGACGCGCCAGCACGGAGAGGACGAACCCAGGCCTGCCCTTCTTCATCTGCGCAGGAACGCTCCACACGTCGAGCGCACCTGCGCCGAAGCAACGCTCCACCGCGTCGGGCACGAGCTCGGGCGAGAAGTCGTCGAGGTTCGTCTCCAGCAGAACCACTCGTCCCGTCGGACGCGTCGCCTCCGTCCCGAGGATGACCCGGACGATGTTAGGCCGGTCGGTGAAGTCCTTCGTGCCCGCGCCATAGCCCACCCGCTCGAGCGTCAATGGTGGCAGCGACCCCCATTCGTCGACGACGACCGCAGCAATCGCCGCTCCGGTCGGAGTGACGAGCTCAGCCTCCGTCTCGACGCCAATCAGCGGGGCTCCTTCGAGGAGGCCGAGCGTCGCCGGCGCAGGAAGCGGGAGGACGCCATGCGCAGCCGGCGTGAAGCCCCGCGCGAACGGCAGCGGCGAGCAGGCCACGCGCTCGACACCGAGATCATCCAGCAGGACGAACGCGCCACAGACATCGACGAGCGTGTCGAGCGAGCCCAGCTCGTGGAAATGGACGTCCTCGGGTGGGACGCCGTGGATCGCGCCCTCGACCGCCGCGAGTCGGGCGAACGCATCGAGTGACCGTGACCGTGCCGGCTCGCGGAGATCAGCCCGCTCGACGAGCGTCCGGATCTCACCATATGCCCGGTGCGCATGGTCGTCGGACGCCTCGATGCGGAGATGCAGGGCGCCGATGCCCTGCCGTTCGACGCGCTCGGAAGTGATCTCCACGCCGTCGATGCCCAGTGCCGTGGGCACGCCACGAAGTCGCTCCATATCGGCGCCTGCGTCGAGGAGCGCGGCGAGCAGCATGTCGCCCGCCAGGCCACCCACACAGTCGAGGTAAGCGAGCCGGCTCACTCGCGGCCCCTGGCGATCCGCGCGGCGATCGTTCCGGCTCCGAGTCCGTCGTCGATGCCAACGGTTGCGAGACCGGCGGCACACGAGGCGAGCATCGCGTTGAGCGCGGTCTGCCCGCCGTGGGCAGAGCCATACCCGACGCTCGTCGGGACACCGATCACCGGAGCGGACGCGAGCCCCCCCACGAGGCTCGCGAGTGCGCCGTCCATGCCCGCGACGACCACGACGCAGTCGGCGCGCTCGATATCGGGTAGCGCCACCGCGAGCCGGTGCACGCCTGCAACACCGACATCCTCGTGGGCGACGACGGTGGTACCGAGTAACTCGGCGCGAATCCGTGCCTCTCGCAGAACCGACCCGTCGGAGGTCCCTGCGGAGACCATCACGACGAGGCCGCGAGCCTCGGGCACGGCTCGGGCGAGCCAGATGCAGCGCGCGAGTATGTCCTCTTCGGCGTCGGGAACGACCTCCTGCACCGCCCGTCGAGCCTCGTCGTCGGCTCGCGTGGCGAGAACACTGCCTGCACCGCCCTCGAGCAACGCCTCGAAGATCCGCGCCACTTGCTCAGGCGTCTTTCCCTCTGCGAGGATGGCTTCCGGCGCGCCCTGCCGAAGCTCACGGTGGAGATCGACCCGCGCAAAGCCGAGGTCACGGTACGGCAGGGAGGAAAGCTGCTCGAGCGCATCGTCGGGGGCCACCTCCCCTTTCTCAACAGCCTCGAGCAAGGTGCGCAGCTCGTCGCGTAGTCCCGCCACAGGGCGATAGTAAGGTAGTCGCGTGGGAGCAAAGGCCGCCGAGGAGCCGTGGGTCGGGCGCCCTCTCCCTCGGCTCGAGGACGAAGCGCTGCTGCGCGGCCAGGGTCGCTTCATCGACGATCTCGACCCGGTCGCGAATGCACGCCACGCCGCAGTCCTCCGCTCACCGTTTGCGCACGCCCGTATCGTCCGGCTCGATCCAGGGGCGGCGCTCGAGCTGCCGGGCGTTGTCGGCGTTCTCACAGGGGCCGATGTCGCCGCCACGTCGCACCCCTTCCCGGCGGGAATCGACTCGCCGGTGCCGTACTACGCGGCCGCGCACGAGACCGTCCGCTATGTGGGCGAGCCCGTGGCGGTCGTCGTCGCGCGCGACCGCTACCTCGCAGAAGACGCGCTCGAGTTGATCGAGGTCGAGTACGAGCCGCTCGAGCCCGTTCTCGACGCTGCGGGTGCGGCCGACACGGAGGCCTGCGTCTCGGACCGCACGTTCCACTACGGAGACGTCGACGCTGCGCTCGCCGCGGCCGACATCGTCGTGAAAGAGCGCTTCCGCTTTCCGCGCTGGAGCTGCACGCCAGTCGAGTGCTACGGGGTCGTCGCTGACTGGAGCGAGGCCGAGAGATCGCTCACCGCATGGGCCAACTTCCAGGGACCGTTCACCCTGCACTCGGTCGCGGCAGCGGCACTTGGCCTCCGGGGGGCGAAGCTGCGGCTGATCACGCCGCCCGACTCCGGCGGCTCGTTCGGGATCAAGTCCGCGGTTTACGCATACGTCGTGCTGATGGGGCTCGCGTCGCGCAAGCTCGGGGTTCCGGTTCGCTGGATCGAGGACCGGCTCGAGCACCTGGCGGCGAGCTCGGCTTCGAGTGGGCGGGTTACCGGGGTCGAAGCCGGTTTTGCCGCGGACGGCGAGTTGATCGCACTGCGCTACGACGCGATCGAGGATGTCGGCGCGTACGTCCGCGCACCGGAGCCGGCGACGCTCTACCGCATGCACGGCTCGCTGTCGGGCGCGTACCGCGTGCGAAACGTGGCCGCCCGCAACCGCGTCATCCTCACGAACACGCTGCCCAGCGGGCTGAACCGAGGGTTCGGCGGCCCGCAGCTCTACCTCGCGCTCGAGCGCACCATGAACATCGCAGCCGCGCAACTCGGGCTCGACCCGGCCGAGCTTCGACGGCGCAACCTCATCTCGGCCGATGCCTTTCCGTACGCGACGCCGTCGGGCGCGCTCTACGACTCGGGCGACTACGAGGGCTGCCTCGACGACGTGCTCGCGCTCGCGCGCTACGACGTACGCCGCGAAGAGGCGGCCGCCGCACGAGCGGAAGGACGTCTGCTGGGCGTTGGGATCGCGTGCATCGTCGAGCCGTCGATCTCGAACATGGGCTACATCACGCTCGCCGAACCGTCGGAGACACGCGGACTACCCAAGTCGGGGAACTCGGAGGGCTGCACGATCGTCATCTCTGCGCTCGGCGGCATAACCGTCCGCACGGCGACGACGCCACAGGGACAGGGGCACCGAACCGTGATCGCCCAGATCGTCGCCGACCGCCTCGGCGTCGAACCGGCCGACGTCGACGTCCTCACCGACACCGACACCTCCACTTCACCGTGGACCATCGCTTCGGGCAACTACTCGTCGCGCTTCTCAGGGGTGGGCGCCGGTGCCGTGGCAGTCGCGGCCGAGCGGCTGGCGGACAAGCTGGCGGCGATCAGAGAGCATCTCGGAGACCAGGCTGCATCGCTTCGCCGGATCGCGGGAACGGCGCACTGGAACCCCGAGTCCCTCCCGCCCGGGATGGAGCCCGGTCTCGCCGTGACGGCCTACTACGCGGCGCCGAACCTCGATCCACCGGACGGCGAGGATCGCGTCGCGTCCTCGGCAGCGCACGGATTCGTGGCAGATGTCGCGGTGATCGAGATCGATCGCGAGACCGGCGAGATCACCGTCCTCGACTACGTGACGGTGCACGACGCGGGCCGGCTGCTCAATCCCCTGATCGCCGAGGGCCAGGTCCGCGGAGGCCTCGCCCACGGTGCCGCGGCAGCCCTCTACGAGCGCCACGTGTGGGACGAGGACGGAAACCTCCTCACCGGCTCCTTCATGGACTACCTCTGTCCCACGGCACCCGACCTTCCGACGCCGACGATCGGCCACCGGGAGTCGCCGTCACCGTTCCTGCCGCTCGGGGCGAAGGGGCTCGGAGAGGGTACGACGATGAGCGTGCCGGCGGCGATCGCGAACGCCGTCGCCGATGCCCTCGGGCGAGACAACGTCGAGCCGCCGTTTACTCCGGGCCGCGTGTGGGAGCTGTTCCAGCAATGAAGCCCGCTCCGTTCGAGTACGTCCGCCCGGAAACCCTCGAGGGTGCCCTCGAGGCACTCGCCGTAGGTGGCGACGAGGCGAAGGTGCTCGCGGGCGGGCAGAGCCTCGTCCCCGCGCTGAACATGCGCCTGCTGCGACCGTCGCTCCTCGTCGACCTCAATCGCATCGCCGGGTTGGACGACGTGACGACCAAAGGACCGCTGACGATCGGAGCAACGGTTCGGCAGGCGGACCCGCGCATCCTGGCGCACCCGCTGCTCGCGGAGGTCGTTCCCCACATCGGGCACTTCGTCACACGCAACCGCGGCACGATCGGCGGCTCGATCGCACACGCCGACGCAGCGGCGGAGCTTCCGCTCGCGCTCGTCGCGGCCGAAGGCTCGGTCGTCGTCGCGTCGCAGGCGGGCAGGCGCACGATTCCCGCCGACGAGTTCTTCGTCGGACCCTTCACGACAGCGCTCGCACCGGGCGAGATCCTGGTGGAGACCATCTGGCCGATGGCGGCCGACGGCGACGGGTTCGCATTCGAGGAGCTAGCACAGCGTGGCGGTGACTACGCCCTGTGCATGGCCGCGGCACGCGTCCGCGGCGACGAGCTGCGGATCGTCGTCGGGTCGGTGGTCGACCGACCGACGCTGCTCGAGGTCGATCCTGCGCGACCGGGCGAGTCCGGGGCCGAGCAGGTCGAGCCGTGGAGCTCGATCCACGCGTCGTCTGCGTACCTGAGGCACCTCGTCCGCGTGCTCGTGGACCGTGCCGTTGTCCGCGCGAGAAAGAGGGCCGCGGAGTGATCTCCGTCCGCACGACCGTCAACGGGCGCCGTTACCAGGAAGAGGTCGAGCCGCGGCTGTTGCTCTCCGACTTCTTGCGCGGGCAACTCGGGCTGACCGGGACACATGTCGGCTGCGAGCACGGCGTGTGCGGCGCGTGCACGGTGCGTCTCGACGGAGTCGCCGTCCGCTCGTGCCTCCTCCTCGCCGCGCAGATCGACGGCTCCGAGATCGTCACCGTCGAAGGACTCGCCGGCAACAGTGACCTCACACCGCTGCAGGAGGCATTCCGCCGCCATCACGCACTTCAGTGCGGCTTCTGCACTCCCGGGATCCTGATCGCGGCCGAAGACCTGCTCTCGCGGGAACCGACGCCGACGCGCAAGGAGATCGTGGACATGCTCTCGGGTCAGCTCTGCCGTTGCACGGGCTACACGCCCATCGTCGACGCGATCGCCGAGGTGGCCGGGGCGTGAACCTGGCTTCGAGCCTCCTCTACGCGGCGGAGCGCACACCGGAAGCCGAGGCGCTCGTCGGCGAGGAAGAGCGGCTCACGTTCTCGCAGCTGCGAGAAAGGGCATCGCGCATCGCCTCAGGATTGACGAGGCGAGGGGTCGCCTGCGGCGATCGCGTGGCGTGCGTGCTCACGAACGAGTCGGAGACGGTCGAGCTCTACTGGGCGTGCCAGTGGCTCGGCGCCGTCCTCGTACCGCTCTCGCATCGGGTCTCGAAGGAGGATCTCCAGTACTGCATCGAGGACTGCGGCGCGCGCGTCGTGATCCGCGAGTCCGCTGAGGTTCGCGACCTGGCCGGCACCGACGAGCACCCGGGCGCGCTGGATCTCGATGATCGAGAGATGTCGATCCAGCTCTACACCTCGGGCACGACCGGCAGGCCGAAAGGCGTCCCGCGCTCACACCATGCCGAACGCGCGGGCGGGCTTTCGCAGGTCGTGCAGCACGGCCTTCTTTTCGGCGAGCGGACCCTTGGCGTCATGCCCCTCTACCACACGATGGGCATCCACTCGCTGCTCGCCGTCTCGCTCGTTGGAGGCTGCTTCGTCGCGCAACCCGAGTGGGATGCCGAGACCGCGCTTCGACTCGTGGAGGAGGAGCGAATCATGTCGCTCTACCTCGCGCCGACCCTCTTCTACGACCTCGTGCACCACCACCGCTTCGCAGATTTCGATACGAGCTCAGTGCGTGCAGTTGCGTACGCCGGCGCACCGATGACGAGTGCGCTCGCGGAGAAGGTCGCCGAAGCCTTCGACCCGGAGATCTTCGTCAACCACTACGGCTCGACCGAGATCTACACGTTCTCGGTACACCGCGACCAGCGGGCCAAGCCCGGGTGCGCGGGCCGTGCCTCCCTGAACGCGAGGCTGCGCCTCGACCCACCCGGCGAGGGTGAGATTCTCTGCCACATGGGCTCCGACGAAGCCTTCGCCGGCTACTGGAACCGCCCGGATGCCGACGAGAAGGCGATTCGCGACGGCTGGTACCACACCGGCGACGTCGGCCGCATCGACGACGACGGCGATCTCTGGGTCGTCGGACGGGTGGACGACATGGTCATCTCCGGCGGCGAGAACATCCACCCCGTCGAGGTCGAGGACGTCCTGGCTCGCGCGCCGGGCGTGCGGGAGGTGGCCGTCATCGGTGCGCCCGACGATCGCCTCGGGCAGCGGGTCGTCGCATGCGTCGTCGCCGACGAAGGAGTCACAGCCGAGCAACTCGACGCGTACTGCCTCAGCTCGGACCGGCTCGCGCGCTTCAAGCGGCCCCGGGAGTACCGCCTGCTGTCAGAGCTTCCGAAGAGCCCGTCTGGGAAGATCCTCCGCAGGATGCTGAGGGACACGTGAGCGAGCACGACGGCTTCAGGGTCGACCGGGACGAAGGCCGCGCTCTCGCGACGATCACGCTCGACGTCCCGGGCAAGTTCAACCGCGTGTCGATGCCCGCTCGTGACGAGCTGCGCCGCGTGTTCGAGCAGATCGACGCCGACGACAGCGTTCGCTTCGTCGTGATGGCCGGGGCCGGCGGCGCGTTCACGGCCGGCGGCGATATTCCGGGCTTTCTCGAGAGATCCGCGTGGCACGTCTCGCGCCTCGCCGACAACGTCGCGGCGCCCGAGCGCTGTTCGAAGCCCGTGATCGCGGCACTGCAGGGGTACGCGTTCGGTGTCGGCCTCGAGTTCGCGCTCGCGTGCGACTTCCGCATCGCCGCGAACGACACGCAGCTCGCGTTTCCCGAAGTGACTATCGGGATGATCCCGGGAAGCGGCGGCACGCAGCGGCTCGCTCGACTCGTCGGCCTCGGCCGCGCCAAGGACATCGTCATGCGGGGTCGGCGCATCGACGCCGCCGAGGCGCTCGCGCTCGGTCTCGTCACCGAGATCGTTCCTGGCGATGAGCTCGACGCCGCCGTCGCCCGACTCGTGGAAGAGCTGTCGCGCCACTCGCAGCTCGCGCTCGCGATGGCGAAGCGGGTGCTGAACCAGGTCTACGAAGGCCCGCTCTCGCAGGGTCTCGAGCTCGAAGGTCTCGCCTACGGGCTCCTCCAGCAGTCGCACGACTTCCGCGAGGGCGTCGAGGCATTCGGTGAGAAGCGAAAGCCCGAGTTCCGCGGCGACTAGCCGCGTTCCCAGGCGAGCCCGGCGCCGAGCACGACCTCGTCGCTCGGTGCGATCAGCTGCATGTTCCCGATTGCGAGCCCGGCCCACCCGGTCAAGTTCACCCAGCGCAGGAACGACGTGAGCGGGAGCCGCACTTCGAGCTCGTCGGCGTCCTCAGGCGGCAGCTCGATTGCGTAGCAGGGGCTCACGTACAGGTCGACCTCCGGCTCGTACCTGCGCCACTCCTCGATCGCTCGATAGGCGGCGTCGATTTCGTCAGGCTTCGCGCGCTGTGCCGCCTCGAGCTTCCTGCACATGAGATCTCCGTACTCGTCGGCACGGCTCGGGAACGTCGCTGCGTGAGACCGGAGCGCCTCGTGCTGGAACTGCGGCCACGTGTTCGCCGTCGACTCCGGTACGCGCGCTTCGACGACACGCGCGCCGAGCCGCTCGAGGTCGGCGACCCAGGCCTCAGCAGCGTCGCTCGTCTCGGTGACGCGGCCATCGCCGATGCCGGGAGGCTGGCGGAGCAACCCCACGGTGAGCCCGGAGAGCTTCGGCTCCGGTATCGGCTGCTCGGTCAGCACCGACCACATGAGCGCGACGTCCTCCACGCTGCGCGCCATCGGGCCGACGGTGTCGAGCATCGGGACGAGTGGGCAGACACCCTCCATCGGGATCAGTCCCCACTGCGACTTCAGCCCCACGACCTCGCAGGCCGCCGAGGGGAGCCGGATCGAGCAGCCGGTGTCCGAGCCGAGCGCGAGCTCGCAGAGACGGGCAGCGAGCGCGGCAGCGGAGCCGCTCGACGAGCCCCCGGTCGTCTTCCCGGAGTGAGTTGGGTTGTGGCACGTCCCGTACCACTCGCTCTGGCCAAGGACACTCCAGGCGAACTCCGGAAGGTGAGTCTTCCCGACCATGACCGCGCCCGCGTCGAGCAAGCGCTGGACAGCCACTGCGTTCTTCTCTGGAACGTGGTCGGCGTAGAGACCGGAGCCGTACGTCGTTCGCACGCCCGCTGTGTCGAAGAGGTCCTTGACGGCGAGCGTGCGCCCAGCGAGCGGCCCCGCCCCGGGCTCGCCCGGCTCCACGCGCGTGACGAACGCGTTGAACGGATCGGCGTTCACGGCACGAGCGCGACGCACTCGATCTCGACCTTCGCGCCGTCGACCGCGAGACGAGGGACTTCGACGAGTGTGCTGGCGGGCCGCGTCGCGCCGAACACCTCCTGTCGCACCGGGTTGATCAGCGGTCGGTCGTCGACGTCCGTGAGAAAGATCGTGACTTTGACGACGTCGGCGAAGCCGCAGCCGGCCGCGCCGAGCACAGCGCGCATGTTCTCGAACACCTGGCGCGTCTGCGCGACGACATCGTCACCGCCCACGAGATCCCCGTGTCCGTCGACTGCAACGATTCCGGAGACGTAGAGGAACTCACCCGCGCGCACGGCGTCGGTGAAGTGCGAGATCGGCTCCGCCTGCCCCTCAACTCGGTACTCCTGACGGCTCATCGCGGTCCCTTCTGCAACTCGCTGAGCTTGATCCTCGGGCTGATCCGCTCCGGATCGACCGGCAACTCGAGGAGCGCAGGCTTCCCCGACGCGAGCGCCCGCTCGAACGCAGCCTCGAAGTCCTCGGTGCGCTCGACCCGCTCGCCGTAGCCGCCGTAAGCCTCGGCGAGCGCGGGAAAGTCGGGATTGACGAGGTCCGTGCCGATCACGCGTCCGGGGAACGTGCGCTCCTGATGCATGCGAATGGTCGCGTACATGCCGTTATTGACGAGGAGCACGATGATCGGGAGCTCGTACTGCACCGCGGTCGCGAACTCGGGCGAGCTCATGACGAAGTCGCCATCACCCGTGAAGCAGAGCGCGATCCGGTCGGGATGCACGAGCTTCGCCGCCACGGCCGCCGCGACGCCATATCCCATCGACCCGCTCCGCGGGCACACCTGCGTCCCGTATTGCGAGAACTCCGCGAACCGGTGCGCCCAAACCGTGAAGTTGCCCGCGCCACAGGTCTGGATCGCACCCGGCGGAAGCCGGCGGCGGAGGAAGGCCATGACCTCTCCCAGATCGACCGGCCCCTCCATCGGCTCGTGCCGAAGGTTCGCCTCGTAGTCCGTACGCCCAGACTCTGTCCACTCACGCCAGCGAGGCGTGACAGGCTCGACCTCGCGGAGCCTGGCGGCGAACTCTGGGAGAGCGGAAACGATGGGCAGGTCGGTTTCGAAGACGAACTCCAGCTCCCCAGGCTCGGGGTGGACGTGGACCAGCGTCTGGCGGGGGCGCGGCGGCGCCACAAGTGTGTACCGCCGCGTGGGTACCTCGCCGAGCCGGCCACCGATCGCGAGCACGAGATCTGCGTCACGGAGTCGAGCGGCGATGCGCTCGTCCATTGCGACCCCGAGGACGCCCACGTAGCTCGACGAGTGGTTGTCGACGAAGTCCTGGCAGCGGAAGGCGCACGCGACGGGAAGTGCGTTGGCCTCACAGAACGCGAGCGCGTCCTCTCCAGTCTGTTGCGTCCAGCCGCCTTCTCCGACCACGACGAGCGGGCGCTCGCTCGCGGCGAGAAGCTCTCTCAGACGCGCGAGCTCACCGTCGCTCGGTGCTGACGAGGCGATCTCGAAGGGCGGCGCGTCCTCGGCCTGGGTCGTCTCCGCGAGAACATCCTCGGGGAGAGCGAGCACCACAGGCCCGGGCCGGCCGGAGAGAGCGAGCGAGAACGCGCGGGCCACGTCTTCGGGAAGTCGCTCCGCGCTCCCGACTTCCCACGCCGCCTTGGCGATGCCGCCGAAAACCTGCTCGTAGTCGAGCTCCTGCCACGCCTCTCGCCCCCGGAATGCCCTCGGAACCTGGCCGACGAGGAGGAGCATCGGCGTCGAGTCCTGCCGGGCGGTATGGACGCTGACTGCCGCCTGTGTGGCACCGGGGCCTCGCGTGACCACGCAGATTCCTGGGCGGCCCGTCAGCTTCCCGTAGGCCTCGGCCGCGTTGGCCGCGCCCTGCTCGTGCCGGCAAGAGACGAGCCGGATCGGCGAGTCGTACAAAGCATCGAGCACGGGCAGGAAGCTCTCGCCCGGCAGGCAGAACGCGAGGTCCGCGCCGTTCAGCTCGAGCTGATCCACGAGAATCTGGCCGCCGGTGCGCGTCACAGCTCGATCGGCTGCTCGAGAAGGACGGTCGCACGCTGGAGCTTGGGTCTTTCGTCGTCCGCCGGGTCGAGATGGCGAATGGTCCGGCGCCCGGCCCACTCCGCCGGCAGGAGCATGACTCGCACGAACGCCGTGTCCTCGGTCGGCGACGCCGTCGCAAGAATCGGATCATCGGCCTCCTCCAGCCAGGACTCGCCCGCCCGGTATGTGTGCGCTTCGCCGTCACGGTCGATTGTCAGCTCACCGTGCAAGATCCTCCGAATTCCTGGGCCCGGATGCACGTGCCGGTACGCGATCCCGCCTGGCGGGAAGTTGATTCGGTCGCAACGGACGACCCATTCGCCCGGACCCGGAGCACCGGTGAGTTCCCACACGAGCGCCGGGCCGTCCACACGAGCCGATCCCAGGGACGCCTCGCCCCGGTCGATGTCGTAGACGACTCGCGGCCCGTCTTCGGTCTCGACGCCGTCAGGCCGCTCGTGCAGCGCGAGACTCAATGGAAGTACTGGCCGCCGTCGATGACCATCGTCTGGCCGGTGATGAAGTCTGCCGCCGGGGTGCAGAGGAAGACGACCGCGCCGACGACGTCCTCGGGAACCTGATCGCGTTGGATCGTCCG
>Ga0315273_10011170_pt1 | contig 11480 bp, 11 predicted proteins | sample YL17G02_0_MG_FD_205753 | JGI IMG/M metagenome (GOLD analysis project Ga0315273, IMG submission 205753) | Sediment microbial communities from Yellowstone Lake, YNP, Wyoming, USA - YL17G02_0 | ecosystem: Environmental > Aquatic > Freshwater > Lake > Sediment | place: USA: Wyoming | collected... | reverse complement strand
GAGAGCTCATCCGGGGCCGTGTGCTTCAGGTGACGAGCGACGAGATCCTCGTCGACATCGGCTACAAGTCGGAGGGGATGATTCCCCGCTCCGAGTTCCACCACATGCCGGCCGACCGCCTTCCCCATCCGGGGCAGGAGATCGAAGCGGTGCTCGAGCGCACCGAAGGCCCGAACGGCTACGTCGTGCTTTCCTACGAGAAGGCCCGCCGCGGCAAGGCGTGGGACCTGGTCGAGCAGGCGTTCGCCTCGAATGCGTCCGTCAAGGGTCGCGTCCTCGAGCGCGTGAAGGGCGGGCTGTCCGTGGATATCGGCGTGCGGGCTTTTCTCCCGGGCTCGATCGCCGACTCGCGCCCGCTCAAGAACCTCGACGTCCTCAAGGGTCGCGAGCTCGAATTCCGCATCGTCTCGCTCGACAAGAAGCGCGGCAACATCGTGCTGTCGCGCAAGGCCATCCTCGACGAGGTCGCCGAGGTCAAGAAGAAGGAAGCCTCCGCGGCTCTCGCGGACGGCCGCGTTCTCAAGGGCGTCGTCAAGAACCTCACCGACTACGGCGCGTTCGTGGACCTGGGCGGAATCGACGGCCTCCTTCACGTGACCGACATGACGTGGGGCCGCCTCGCGCACCCTTCGGACGCCGTGCACGTGGGACAGGAAGTCGACGTGAAGGTCCTCCGCTTCGAAGAGGCGACCGGCCGTATCTCCCTCGGGATGAAGCAGTTGAAGCCCGACCCGTGGCACGACCTGCCCGCCCACTACCCGGTGGGAGCCCGCGTGCGCGGAAAGGTCGTCTCCCTGACCGATTACGGCGCATTCGTGGAGCTCGAGGAGGGCGTCGAAGGTCTCATCCACGTAAGCGAGATGTCCTGGACGAAGCGGGTCAAGAACCCGTCCAAGCTCCTGAACGTGGGCGACACGATCGAGGCGGTCATCGCGGACGTGAACCCCGAGACGCGGCGGCTGTCGCTGTCTCTCCGCGCCACCGAGCCGAACCCCTGGGAGCAGCTCGCCGAGAAGTACCACATCGGAGACCGCATCCGGGGCACGGTGCGCAACCTGACCGACTTCGGAGCTTTCGTGGAGATCGAAGAGGGAATCGACGGCCTCATCCACGTCAGCGACATGTCCTGGGGCCGCCGCGTGAAGCACCCGTCCGAGGTCCTCAAGAAGGGCGACGAGGTGCAGGCCGTGCTCACGGCGATCGACGTCGAGAACCGGCGGATCAGCCTCTCGATCAAGGAATTCCGCCCGAACGAGTGGGAGGAATTCTCCGCGAAGCACCAGCCTGGAGACGTCGTCGACGGCACCGTGGCGAAGGTGGCCGAGTTCGGCGTCTTCGTGCGGCTGCCCGAGGGCCTCGAAGGTCTCATGCACGTCTCCGAGACGCCGCTTCCGCGCGGGGAAAAGCCGGTTTCCCACTATGCCGAGGGCGACGCCGTGCGCGTCCGCGTGCTCCGTATCGAGCCGGCCGAGCAGCGCATCGGGCTTTCGTCCCGCGACGTGGAGCAGCCCGTGAGGGCCGCGCCCCAGGCGCCGGCCGAAACGGTGGAAGCCAGCACGGCGGAGGCGGTCGACAAGGCGGTTCCGGCCGGGACCGATCCGCACGAGTAGCGGGAGCGCATCAGTGACCGGCGTCCGGGGAATGACCGCGTGAAGCGCTCCACCGTCGCCTGGATCGTCGCGGCCGCCGCCTTCGCGTTTCTGCTCCTGCTCGTCTCGGCCGTGGCTCTCGTGTTCTCGCCGCGCGGCGGCGGCGCACCGTCCTTCGCCCTCGGCGGGCGCGTGGGCGTCGTCGACATCGAGGGAATCATCCTGTCCGCGGATCGCTTCCGCGACATGCTCGCCAAGTTCAGGACGGCGACCGGCGTGAAGGCCGTGGTCGTGCGCATCAACTCGCCTGGCGGCGGCGTGGCCGCGTCGCAGGAGCTCTTCAGCGAGATCCGCCGCTTCCGGAAGGAGACGGGCAAGCCCGTCGTCGTCTCGATGGAATCGGTCGCCGCTTCGGGCGGCTACTACGCCGCCGTGGCGGCCGACCACATCGTCGCGAACCCCGGCACGATCACCGGATCCATCGGCGTCGTCATGCAGTGGATGAACTACGGGGACCTCCTCGAATGGGCGAAGGTCCGCGCGGTCACACTCAAGAGCGGCGCGCTGAAGGACGCGGGCAACCCGTCCCGGCCTCTCACGGACGAGGAGAGAAGATATTTCGAAGACCTCATCCAGAGGCTGCGCCTGCAGTTCCAGGCGGCCGTGGCCGAGGGCCGCAAAGACCGGCTGAAGCCCGAGGCGCTCGCCCACATGTCGGACGGTCGCGTCGTGACGGGGGAGGAAGCGCTTGCGCTGGGACTCGTCGACGAGATCGGCGACTACCGCGACGCGGTCGATCGCGCCGCGCGCCTCGCGCACCTCGCCGTGCCCGCGGAAGTCTGGCATCCGCGGCCCACGAGACCTGGACTCATCGAACTCCTGACGGGACCTTCGGAATCGACGTGGACGGGGCGCCTGCTTTCGGGCGCACCGGTGGGGGGCGGATGGAACGTCTTCTTTCTGTGGTAGGCCGCGCGGAAGGCACGACGACGAAGGCGGACCTCGTCGAACAGGTCGCCCACGCCACCGAACTGACGAAGAAGCAGGCGGAGATCATCGTCGACTCGGTGTTCGACGGCATCATCGCCTCGCTCCGGTCGGGCGAGAAGATCGAGCTGAGGGGATTCGGCAGCTTCCGGTTGCGCCAGAGGGGCGCGCGGATCGCGCGAAATCCGAAGCGCAGCGGCGTGAAGGTCATGGTGCCGCCGAAGCGGGTGCCGTACTTCAAGCCGGGCAAGAAGCTGAAAGAGCTCATCAACCAGTCGCCTCCCGAGGCTCCCGCTTCCTCCGCCGGGCCCGGCGTTCCGGGAACACGGACTCCGGGAGCCGGCCCGGGGTGATGGAGGCGCTTTTCACGCCATGGCGCGCGGCGTACCTCGCGGGTGACGGGGAGCCCGCGAAGGGGTGCCTGTTCTGCGTTCTTCCGGGCCGGACGGACGAGGACGGCCTCGTCGTTCACCGGGGTCAGGCCGTGTTCGCCGCTCTGAACCGGTACCCGTACACGAACGGGCACCTGATGCTCGCTCCCTTCGCGCACCGCGCTTCACTCTCCGCGATGACCCCGAACGAGCGTACCGGCCTGACGGCTTCAACGAGGGGCTCAACATCGGCCGCAGCGCGGGCGCGGGCGTCGCGGACCACGCGCATCTGCACGTCGTCCCCCGCTGGGACGGCGACACGAACTTCCTGACGGTCCTCGGCGCCACGCGAACGATTCCCGAAGAGCTCGGGGCGACGCGAACGAAGCTCGCCGCCGCGTTTGCCCGCCGTCCGTGAAGCGCCCGGACGGAAAGATCGTCCTCCTGGTGCTCGCCTCGGCTGTTCTTCCCGGACTCGGTCACGTCCTGCTCGGCCGGAGAGCCCGCGGCGGCGCCTTCTTCGCCGTCGTCCTCGCGACCGCTCTCGTGGGACTTTCCCTCGACCCCCGGAATCCGTCCGCGGCCACGTACGAATACGGGCGCACGTACCTGCTCGTCGCCGCGATCATGCAGCTCCTGCTCGTCCTAGACGTGTTCGAGCGTGTCTCCGGGAGGCGCACGTGAGCCTCGTCCTCGACCATTTCCCGCTCCTCGTTCTCCTCGCGGCGCTCATGGCCGCGTTCGCCGCGCTGCTCTGGAAGGACGATCCGAGAGGCGGGCGCAACTTTTTTCTGAAGGCCCTTCTCGGGCTGGTGGGGTGCGCCGTCGCCCTCGGTTTCCTGTTTCAGATGGTGGCCCGTTGAAACTCCTCTTGGTGGCAGGCGAGGTCTCCGGCGACCAGCACGCGAGCGCGCTCCTGGCGGCCCTCAAGGAGCGGGTGCCCGCTCTCGCCGCATTCGGAGTCGGGGGCGAAGGCTGCCGGAGACAGGGCATGCGCCTCGTCGCGCACCAGAAGGACCTTGCCGTCGTCGGCCTCGTCGAGGCGCTCTCGAAGCTGCGCTTCGCGCGAAGACTCATCCAGACGCTCGTCAAAGAAGCCGCCGAGCAGAAAGCCGACGCCGCGGTTCTCGTCGATTCCCCGGACTTCAACCTCCCGCTCGCCCGTCGGTTGACGAAGGCGGGAATTCCGGTTGTCTTCTACGTCTCGCCCCAGGTGTGGGCGTGGCGGAGCTCTCGCGCGCAGACGATCGCCCGCCTCGGCCGCGCGGTCCTCGTCCTGTTCCGCTTCGAAAAACGCTGGTGGGACGCCCGTGGGCTCGGAGAACGGGTCACGTGGGTGGGTCACCCGCTCGTTGATCGGGCGGCCCTGGAGCTCGCCATCCCGGCGGCGCCGCCGGCCTCGGGCGCGCGGCGCATCGTCCTGATGCCGGGTTCGCGCACGGGGGAGATCCGCCGCAACCTGCCCGCCCTGCGCGACGCGGTGAGATTCCTCAGGGGGCGTCACCCCGACCTCGAGGTCGTCCTCGTGCAGGCCGACTCGATTCCGGCGGATCTCCTGCGCGAGGTGGCCGGACCGGACCTGGCTTCGTGGAGCGTCGCGACGGGCCCGCACCTCGCGCTCCTTGCGGCCGCGGACGTCGTTCTCGTGGCGTCCGGGACCGCGACCGTGGAAGTACTTCTCGCAGGCGTCCCCATGGTCGTCGTCTACCGCGTGCATCCCCTGACGTTCTGGCTCGCGCGCCGGATCGTGAAGGTTCCGTTCGTGGCGATGGCGAATCTCGTGAGCGACGATGGATCGGGGACCTCCGCGGTGCCGGAGCTGCTGCAGGGCGATGCCACGCCGGAGCGCATCGCCGCCGAGGCGGCCGCGTTCCTGGAGGATGCCGGACTCGCGGAGCGAACTCGCGCGCGGCTGGCGCGCGGCCTCCCGGAGCTGGGACCTCCCGGGGCGCCGGGCCGGACGGCCGAGGCGGTTCTCGCCGCGCTTCGGCCGGCTGGACAGGGGAGTCACCCTTGACCGACTTCCGGCGGCTCCTCGCGCTCTTCCGCCCTCACCGCGCCGCCGCGGTCTCGGCAATCCTCGCGATGATCGGCGTTGCCGTCTTCACGGGCCTCGTGACATATCTCTTCGGCCCGCTGTTCGATCAGGTCCTCACGCCGGAGGCGCGCACCGCCGTGATGGCCCAGGCCGGAGGGGCGCCCGGCCTCGGGTCCGTCGTGGGCGAGAAGTCCGTCGTGCGGCGCACGGCGATCGCCAAAGCCTTCGACGCCGGCCTCTCGTCTTTCGAGAGCATTCTCGGCGTCAAGCCGGAGACGCGCGTCTTCGCGCTGCCGCTCCTCCTTTTCGCCGCTTTCGTGCTCAAGAACCTCTGCGCGTTCGTCGCCGAGTACCGGTTCAACGCCGTCGGGCTCGCGTTCGTCCGCGACCTCCGGAAGACCCTCTACGAGAAGATCCTCGGCCAATCGGGGGCCTTCCTCGCCCGGAACCCTTCAGGAGACCTCATCGCGCGCGTCACGGGCGACGTCGACCGTATCCAGAGCCTCTTCGGAACCGATCTCGCGGACCTCGTCCAGTCCCTCGCGACCCTCGCGGTGCTCACCGTCGTCGTCGTCTCGCTCTCCCCGCAGCTCACGCTCGTCGCGCTCCTCATCACCCCCGCGATCGTCGTCCCGGTCATTCTCATCGCGAAGCGCCTGCGCGTCCTCTCGCGCGCGGCGCGGGAACGCATGGGCGACCTCACGGGCGTCCTGTCGGAGACGATTCGCGGGGCCCGCGTCGTCCAGGCCTACGAGGCCGAAAAGTGGGAGAGCGAGCGTTTCTCGGAGGTGAACGACCGGACGTTCCGTCTCGCCCGCAAGGGCGCGCGCGTCATGGCGTTCTCGTCGCCTCTCGTCGAAACGGCCTCCGTCCTCGCGTTCCTCCTGCTCCTCGCTTACGCGACGACGCGCATCGCGGCGGGGAAGATGACGCTCGGCACGTTCATCTCCTACGGTGTCGGACTCGCGATGATGTATCAGCCCTTCAAGCGGGCGACCCGGACGAACCTGGCGCTCCAGCAGGCGCTCGCGTCGGCGCGCCGCCTCTTCGAGGTGCTCGACGCCCCGAACGACGTCGCCGACGCTCCTTCAGCCCGGCCGCTCGGCCCCTTCCGACGGGAGATTCGTTTCGAGAGCGTGTCGTTCTCCTATGGCGGCGACCTCCGCGTCCTCACGGAAGTCGACCTCATCCTTCCCCGCGGTTCGGTGACGGCGCTGGTCGGGCCGTCCGGCGGCGGCAAATCCACGCTCGTGAGTCTCCTGCCGCGCTTCATGGATCCCACGGCCGGCCGCGTGCTCGTGGACGGGACCGATGTGAGGGGGACGACGCTCGCTTCGCTGCGGGCGCAGATCGGTCTCGTGACGCAGGAGACGGTCCTCTTCGACGAGAGCATCCGGCGCAACGTGGCCTACGGGCGTCCCGACGCCTCGGACGGCGACGTGCGCGCGGCCCTCGCGGCGGCGAACGCGCTCGCCTTCGTGGACGCGCTGCCCGCCGGAATCGACACGCGGGTGGGCGAAGCCGGCGCCCGTCTTTCGGGCGGCCAGCGCCAGCGCCTCGCGATCGCGCGCGCTCTCCTGAAGAACGCCCCGATCCTCGTCCTCGACGAGGCGACGTCGGCCCTCGACGCCGAGAGCGAACGGGCCGTGCAGGAAGCCCTCGAACGCCTGATGGCCGGACGCACCGTCCTCGTCATCGCGCACCGGCTCTCCACCGTTCGCCGCGCCGACCAGCTCGTCGTCCTGGACGCCGGCCGGATCGTGGAACAGGGGCGGCACGCGGAGCTGCTCGCGGCCGGGGGGATGTATCGTCGCCTTCACGACCTTCAGGTTTTCGAGGCGCAAAAATGAAATCCATGACCGGATTCGGCCGCGTGGCGGCGACCCTCCCCGACGGGACGGAAGTCTCGGTCGTCATCCGCGGCGTGAACCACCGATTTCTCGACGTGGTCCTCAAACTGCGCGACGAGTACGCCGCCGCGGAGCCGGCGATCCGCCGGGCGGTGGGGAAGGTCGTAGCGCGTGGCCACATCGACGTCATGATCCGGACCACGCGGCCCGCGGGCTCCGCGGTGAAGATCGACATGGGCACCGCGGCGCGCTATGCGGCGGCGTGGAGAGAGGATTCTTTGAAAATGGGATTGCCGGCGGATCTCGCTGCGAGAGACCTGCTTTCGTTGCCCGGGGTTGTCCGTGCTGAGGAGGTTGCGGGCACGGCGGAGGCTGATTCTTCCTTCGAAGCATCCCTCGTCGCTCTCGTCGAAAAGGCACTGGCCGATTTCGATGCCGCACGCCAGCGGGAAGGCGATTCTCTCTCTCTTACCTTCAAAGAAATCCTCCAGCGAATCGACAATGGGGTGACATCCCTCGACGCGGCACGTGCGGGAATTTCGGAGCGGATCGCCGCCACCCTTCGCGAGCGCATCGCGAAGCTGGCCGCCGGCGTGGCGCTCGACGAGGCCCGGCTCGTCCAGGAGGTCGCCCTCCTCGCCGACCGCGCCGACATCACGGAAGAAATCGATCGTCTCGAGATCCACCTCGTCGAGCTGCGGCGCCTTCTCGCCGCGGGCGGGCCCATCGGTCGCCGCCTCGACCATCTCGTGCAGGAGATCCACCGCGAGGTGAATACGTCGGGATCCAAGGTCCGGGAAACGGGCGCCACACAACTCGTCCTCGACCTCAAGTCCGATCTCGAAGCCTTCAAGGAACAGGTCCAGAACGTCGAATGAGAGGACCGCGATGAGCCGTGGCGACCTGTTCATCGTCTCCTCGCCCTCGGGGGCGGGAAAGACGACTCTGATTCACCGCGTTCTCCAGGACACCCGGATCGGGGGCTCACTGCACTTCTCGGTTTCCCACACGACGCGGCTTCCGCGGGCCGGGGAGCGCACGGGAGTGGAGTATCACTTCGTCGACGAGGCCGCTTTCCGCGCGATCGAGGCCCGCGGCGGATTCCTGGAGTGGGCGGTCGTGCACGGCAAGCTCTATGGCACCTCCCGCGCAGAGGTCGAGCCGCGCCTCGAGAGCGGAATCGACGTTCTCCTCGACATCGACGTCCAGGGAGCCCGGCAGGTGCGTTCTCACGTGCCGGAAGCCGTCAAGGTGATCGTCTTCCCGCCCTCGCGCGAGGTCCTCGAGAAACGGCTCAAGGCCCGGGGGTCCGACGCTCCGGACGCCGTTCTCCGCCGGCTCGCCGCGGCCCGGAAGGAGATGGAGGAATGGGGCGAATTCGACTATGCGATAATCAACGAGGATCTGGAGGCCGCGGTGGACGAGCTTCGCTCGATCCTCGTGGCGCGGCGGGCGGGCAAAGGCCGCCGGCGCGAACGCCTCGAATCGATCCTCAGGACTTTCGCGCCCTGAATCTCACGGAGGACAATCTCTTCATGTCGCAGCTTCCGCCAAACGTCGAGTCGAAGTTCCGCCTCGTTCACATCGTTTCCCGGCGCGCCGAGCAGCTCGTCCAGGGCGCGCGCCCCAAGATCGACAGCAAACATGCGAAGGTTACCCGCGTCGCGCTCGAAGAGGTGAACCTCGACCTCGTGCGCTGGCAGCTCGCGTCCCCAGAACCGGCCATCGAAGAGATCCCGGCCGGCGACCTGCTCCCGACAGAGTGATCTTCGGGTGACCCCCGCGCGGCCCCCCGGCTCCGACGCGCTCGGGGAAACGCTCGCCTACTATCGCGACCTCGGCGTGGCGGAGCTGTACCTGGACGAGAGGTCCGAAGAGCACGAAGATTTTTCTGCGAATGTGAATAGGGCGAGGGAGAACGCCGTTGCAGGATCCGCGGCGGCGGCGAAGGCTGCGCCAACCGCGTTATTCACCTTCGAAGAAAATGCTCCGCATCCCGCCGCTTCGCTTGCCGCTCGTAGTGCTTCGACGTTGGAACTGCAGTCTTTAGCAAAAGAAGTCTCTTCCTGCGTCAAATGCCGCCTGTGCAAAACCCGCAAGCAGACCGTGTTCGCCGACGGGTCGTCCACCGCCCGGATCATGTTCATCGGCGAGGCCCCGGGGGCCGACGAGGACGCGCAGGGCGTGCCGTTCGTGGGGCGCGCGGGCCAGCTTCTCACGCGGATGATCGAGGACGGCATGGGTCTGCCTCGCTCGTCCGTATACATCGCGAACGTCCTGAAGTGCCGTCCGCCCGAGAACCGGAATCCGGAGCCCGACGAGATCGCCTCCTGCCGCGGCTACCTCGAGAACCAGATCGACCTCGTGAAGCCCGAGGTGCTCGTCGCCCTCGGCAAATTCGCCGCGCACTTTCTGCTGGAAACCGAGGAGGGCATCACGCGCCTCCGCGGCAAGTGGGGGAGCTATCGCGGCATTCCCGTGATGCCCACTCTTCATCCGTCGTACCTCCTCCGCCAGCCGGCCCAGAAGAAGGAGGCGTGGGAGGATCTGCTCGCGGTGCTCGCGAGGCTCGGGATCGGCGCGCCGGCGCGGAAGGGGAAGCAGCCGTGAGCGTTCGCATTCGCTACGCCCTTTTCGGCGTCGCCGTCGCCGGGGCGACCGCCGCCGCCGCCCTCTTAATGTCGAAGTCGGCCCCGAAGCCGGCGAAGCCCCTGGCGAAGGCGCCGAGCGCCGAAACACGCGGTCTCGACGCGTCGGGCCGGACGAAGGCCGAGCGGTTCGCCGTCGACCAGGCGCTCGAGATTTTCAAGAAAGACGGGCTCCTCGTGCGGGCGGCCGAGGACGGCAACGCGGCGGAATCGGACGAACACCGGGACCTCGAGGAGGTCTACGGGGGTTATCACCCGTTCTTCGTGCGCGGGGATCTCGACGGCGACGGCCGGCTGGACTTCGCGCAGGCCTTCGTGGAAAAGGGATCCGGCGGCCCCTGGTTCCACGTGGCGGTGTTCTTTGGCGCGGGGGACGGCACGTTTCAGCGGCCGATCTGGGTCGAGCGGGCGATCTCGCTCGGCGCGGGCGATCTCACGATCGAGCGCTCGCTCCTCATCATCACGCCCGACCTCGGGCTGGATCCGACGCGCCGCTGGCGCTGGGAGCCCGGGGAAACGCGTTTCGTGGATGCCGACGATTCGTCGCGACGGAACGACCCTGCGGACGACGACGTGCCCGACGAGACCCCTGATCAGAAGCCGAGGGCGCGCGTCTGACGCGCGTCGCGCTTCTCCTTCCCAACCACTTTCCCGGACTGCCGAGTTACCGGGTGCCGGAGGACGTCGGGCCCCTGATCCCCGGCGCGCGCGTCGCCGCGCCATTCGGAAGCGCTCTCGCGACCGGCCTCGTCGCATCGCTCGACCCGCCGCCCGCTCCGGAGGGCACGGTGGAACGCGACGTGGTGGCGGCGCTCGACGACGCGCCGTTTCTCTCGGAGCGTCTCGTCGAGGTCCTCGTTCGCGCGGCCGTCTATTACCTCGTCCCGCCGGGCGAGCTCCTGCGTGCGGCGGTTCCCGCCCGGCTGCTCGCGGCGGGCGAAGCCGTCTACGTGCCGGCGCCCGGCGCGGTCGGCGCTGAGCCTGAAGGGCTTGCCGGCGAGATTCTCGCCGTGCTTCTCGAGAGGGGAGAAGCCCGCCTGCCCGATCTGGCGGCGCGCGTCGGGCGGAAGGGCCTCCCGTCGGCGCTCAAGCAGCTCGTGGCGGGGGGTCTCGCGCGGATCCGCTCCGAGAGCCTCCGCGCCGCCGCGGCTCCGTCCGACCGGGCCTGGGTCGCGCGCGCGGCCCCGGCCGATCACCCGGCCTTCTCGCGCGCGCCGAAGCGCCGCGACCTGCACGCCCGGCTCCTGGCCCTCGGCCGGCCCGCCTCGATCGCGGAAGTGCGTGAAGCCGGCGGCACCGCTGCCGTGGTTTCCGCCCTCGCGAAGGCCGGCCTCGTCTCGGCCATCGAGACCGAACGCCGCACGGACATCGGCCGGCACGTCGGAGGCGCAGGTTTGGACCGGCGGCCCGTCCCCACCGAAGCGCAGCGGGCGGCGGTCGAGACGATCTCCGAAAGCGTTCGCGCGCGCACATCGAGGGAATTCCTCCTCGACGGCGTGACGGGCAGCGGCAAGACCGAGGTCTACCTCGCGGCGCTCGAGTCCGCGCGGGACGCGGGCAGGCGCGGGATCCTCCTCGTTCCTGAGATCGCCCTCGCTCCGGCCCTCGTGAGACGGCTCGTGGCGCGCTTCGGCGACCGGATCTCGCTCCTCCACAGCGGCCTCTCGGACGGCGAGCGCGCCGCCGAGTGGGAGCGCGCCCGCCGCGGAGACGTCGACGCCGTCGTGGGCCCTCGCTCGGCCGTCTTCGCGCCGCTGCCGGCGCTTGGCCTCATAGTCGTCGACGAGGCGCACGACGCCGCCTACAAGCAGGGAGAGTCGCCGCGCTACGACGCCCGAGCCGTGGCGCGCGTCCGCGCCCACGAGGAAGGCGCCACGCTCGTCCTGGGATCGGCCACGCCCTCGATGGAGCACGAGCGCGCCGCGCGCGAGGGCCGTCTGCCGCGCCTTGCGCTGCCCGACCGCCCCGGAGCCCGCCCGCGGGCGAAGGTCGAGGTC
>Ga0315273_10011167_pt1 | contig 11481 bp, 8 predicted proteins | sample YL17G02_0_MG_FD_205753 | JGI IMG/M metagenome (GOLD analysis project Ga0315273, IMG submission 205753) | Sediment microbial communities from Yellowstone Lake, YNP, Wyoming, USA - YL17G02_0 | ecosystem: Environmental > Aquatic > Freshwater > Lake > Sediment | place: USA: Wyoming | collected... | reverse complement strand
TGTCTTACAGGTCTCGGCCCACGGCCTGGGCGATTCGGCGAAGGACGGGCATCAGGGCCGCCAGCGCCGAGGGTGTGATGGATTGCGCCCCGTCGGACAGGGCGTGTTCGGGGTCCATGTGGGCCTCGACCAGCAGGCCGTCGGCCCCGGCGGCGATGGCGGCGCGGCACATGGCCGGAACCAGGTGCGCGTGGCCGGTGCCGTGGGAGGGATCAACCAGCACGGGCAGGTGGGTCTTGTCCTTCAGTTCGGCCACCGACGCCAGCGCCAGGGTGTTGCGGACGTAATCCTCGAAGGTCCGAATCCCGCGTTCGCAGAGGATCACGTTGGGGTTACCGGCGTTGATGACGTATTCGGCCGCCAGGAGCCATTCTTCCAGGGTCGCGCTCATGCCTCGCTTCAGAAGCACGGGCTTGGGCGACTTTCCGACGGCCTCCAGCAGCGGATAGTGCTGCATGTTCCGCGCGCCCACCTGGAGCACATCGGCGTACTGGGAGACGATCTCCACCTGCTCCAACCCGATGACCTCGGTGACGATGGCCAGTCCGGTCGCCTCGCGTGCCTCGGCCAGTATCTTCAGCCCCTCCAGCCCCAGGCCCTGGAAGCTGTAGGGGCTGGTTCGCGGCTTGTACGCCCCGCCGCGCAGGGCGACGCAACCGGCCGAGCGGACGGCCTCGGCGGTCCGCAGAAGCTGCTCGCGGGACTCCACCGAACAAGGCCCGGCGATGATCCCCACCTTCAAACCGCCCAAGGCGAAGCCCGCCGGACCGATGGGGATCTCCGTGCGGGTTCCCTTAACCTCCGTGGAGGCCATCTTGTAGGGTGCCAGGATCGGCACGATCCGGTCCACCATCGGGGCGTTTTCGATGGCCGACTTGTCCACCATCCGCTTGTCCCCCAGGCAGGCGATGACGGTGCGGTCGGTCCCCTCGATGACGTGGTCCTTCAGTCCATACTCGCGTATGAGGTCCACCACGTGCTGCACGTTCTGCCGGCTGGCGCCGACTTTCATCACAACGATCATGACTTCCTCTGCCGTCTCTGGCGAAATCGGCCTTCCCGCGCGCCCTACGCCATCGGTTCGATCTTTTCCAGGCCGTTCATGTGAGGGCGCAGGGCTTGCGGCACCGTGACGCTGCCGTCGGCGTTCTGGTAAAGCTCCAGGATCGGGATGAGGATTCTAGGGCTGGCGATCACCGTGTTGTTCAAGGAGTGGCAAAAGACGACCTTGCCCTCCTCGTCGCGGTATCGCAGGTTTAGTCGGCGGCACTGGTAGTCGTCCAGGCGGGAGGCCGAGTGCGTCTCCCCGTAGGTTCCACAAGGCCGGCCGTCCGGCCCGATCTCGCCCCGGCCCGGCATCCACGTCTCGATGTCGATCATGTCAGCGTTCTTGGGGCCCAGGTCAGCCGTGCAGCACTGAAGCAGGCGGTAGGGCAGTTCCAGCCGTTGCATGATCCACTCGACGAACCCGATCATTTTCGCGTGCCATGCCCGGCCTTCCTCCGTGCCGGCACGGCAGAGCACCACTTGCTCGACCTTGTCGAACTGGTGGATGCGGAAGACCCCGGCGGTATCCTTGCCTGATGCCCCCGCCTCGCGGCGGAAGCAGGTGGAGACGGTGGTATATCTTCGTGGCAGCGTCCGGCCGTCAAGGATTTCATCCTGGTGCAGGCCCATCAGCCCCGCCTCGCCCGTGCCCGTCAGGAACAGGTCCTGGTTGCCCCCGCGGTCGGTCTCCTTGACCTCGTAGACCTGCTCCCGGCCGAACGGGAAGAAGCCCGTGCCCACCAGCACGTGATCACGGACCAGTACCGGCACGCAGACAGGCGTGAAGCCCTGCTGGTTGACCATGAAATCGAAGGCCAGTCGCAGGACGGCCTGATGAAGCTGCATGAGCCGACCCCACAGCACGTAACTCCGCGAACCGCTCATCTTTACCCCGCGCGGAACGTCCAGCATCCCCAGCGACTCGCCCAATTCGATGTGCGTCCTGGGGGCGAAACCCTTGTTGGCCGCAAAGGGCTTGGCGGGGTCGAACCACGGAGGGTTCCAGCGGCGGATCTCGACGTTATCCTCGCTGCTTTCCCCCACGGGCACGGCCGAGTCGGGAGGCAGGGGGACTTGAAGGGCCAGTGCCTCGACCTTCGGCTCCAGTTCGCTGATGATGTCCTCCAATGCCTTGGCCCGGTCCTTGGCCTGCTTCATCTCGGCAATCGCATTGGCCTTCTCCTGCCCCGAAAGCTTAGCGATTCTCTTGCTCGCCGTATTCTGGACGGTACGGACTTCCTGAAGTTCCCGCTGGGCCTCCAGGCACTTGCCGTCGGCCTCCAGGAGGGAGGGGATGTCCACCTCAATCCGCTTGGCCCTGGCGCCGTCAATGAAGCGCTGTGGGTCTTGGCGCAGCAGCTTGATGTCGATCATTCCATTCTCCCGAAGAAGGGGATGGGAATCTTATCACAAACCGATACGGTCAACCATCTATCCGGTTCCATCCCGCGATTCGCCTCGGCTTGGACTTGTCGGGAGTTGGCGATGTTGTAGAATCCAGACCGGATGCTTCATGACCACCCTATGTTGGTGCTGGAAGGAGTCCCCCTGTGAACATCGATCTCTCGAATCGACTTGCGTTGGTGACGGGCGCGACGGGCGAACTCGGGCGGGTCATCACCAGGACGTTGGCCGCCTGCGGGGCCGACGTGGTCATTCACTATCACAGCAATCAGGACATGGCCGAGAAGCTCCTGTCCGAAGTCCGGGCCATGGGCCGCCGTACCCTTGCTGTCCGGGCCGACGTGACGGACCGGGAATCGGTGAATCGCATGCAGAAGGAGCTGGCCGGTTCCATTGGCGATCCCGACATCCTGGTCAACAACGCGGTGATCCAGTACGCCTGGACGACCGTGCTGGAACAATCGCCCGCGGACTACGAGAGCCAGTTTCGCTCGTGTGTGCTTCATAACGTACTGATGGCCCAGGCGTTCGCGCCGGCGATGATCCGCAGGCGATGGGGGCGGATCATCGCTATCAACACGGAATGCGCCATGCAGTGTCATCCCAGCCAGTCGGCGTACGTCTCCGGCAAGAGGGGCATGGACGGCGTGTTGCGGGTGCTGGCCGCCGAGATCGGCCAGTGCAGCATCACGGTCAACCAGGTGGCCCCCGGCTGGATGATCAGCGATAAGTACCGCGCCAGCGGCACGGAGCGCCAGCCGGATTATGAGAAAGGCATCCCCCTGGGCCGCCGTGGATACGACCAGGATGTCGCCAATGCCGTAGCCTTCCTGGCCAGTGACCTGGCTGCCTTTATCACCGGTGTCTACCTGCCGGTCTGCGGCGGAAACGTGATGCCCAGGATATGACGTCACGCGCCCCATACCGGGAAACGTTCCGGGCGAATTGTTGATCCAAGTACACGAAGGGATCGCCATGAGACCACCGTTGCCTCTTCGCATTGGAGCGGGCGTTCTCCAGCCCGATCTGGACGAGCGGGCGGTCTTCCTGAACGTACCGGACGTGCAGGGCAGCTATACGATCCCTTACATCCAGACCTCCCCGCACCTGGAAATCTCCGCCGATTCCTCCGACCCGGCCGTTGGGTGTGTCAGTCTTTGTCTTTCCGGCGGCGGCATCAACTTGAAGAGTTCACTGCTGCCCGGAAAACCATCCATTACTTTCCGGGATCTTCCGCCGGGAGAATACTCCTTGTCGGCCGTGGCCTGTGATTGTTCAGGCGCCTCCGGTCTTGAGCTTCACTGTGAACGTATCGGCGTGGGGACGGTCTTAGCCGCTATCGGCGACAGCATTACGGAAGGCTATTTCGGCCAGGAGTTCGATTGGACGGGCGATCTGCTGGCCGGAGGTTTCCCTCCCGGCGCCGTCTCTCGCGACGGCAGGAATTTCCCGCAGTTTGGGCCTACCACGCTGCACCACCGCGGCGGCTGGAAGTGCATGCAGAGCTGGATGACCGACCTGAACGACATGCTCTCGGCGGCGCTTGGCAGGCCGGTGTTTGTGGCCAACGAGGGCTGGGGCGGGTACAAGACCTGCGATTACCTCAAGATCATGAATGAGGACCACAACTGGCAGCAGAGGATGGCGTTGCTGGAGCCTAACGTTTGGCTGATCCATCTGGGCGTCAATGACGAGCGTGCCAGCCGCAGCGCCGAGGAAGTCGGCAAGGACCTGGAGGCAATCATCGACCTGTTGTGCCATCGCTACCAGGCGGTGGCGGAGGCGATCTTCCTGGCCCGGCCGTGTTATGACTACGCTGGGGGCGCCGCGACGATTCTCTCATCCTATTGCGGAGTCATAGACGAAATCATTGCCCGCCGCGGTCTTTCGCGCGGGCCGGACTTCTTTGGCGCCTACTCGCGCGATAGGCAGCGGTTCTACAGTGCCGATCCGGTCCATCCCAACGTCGAGGGGATGAAGCACATGGCCGCGCTTTGGGCCGAGGCGATCCTTTGCCAGCCGCGCAGATGGGACCCTGTTCAAACGCGAGGAGACTCATGAACGGGCGAGAAAGGATGGCAAAAGCGTTGCGGTTTGAACAGCCGGACCGGCCCCCGCATTTTGAAGCGATGTTCGAGCTGGAAGCGGAGGCGTTCGGCCTGCGATTTCCAGACCGGAACAGTTGGGCCGGCATGACGGCTGGGCAAAAGGAGGCCGCGATCGACTGCTGCACGGAAATCTACGCTCGCATCATCGAGCGGTTTCACTGGGACGCCCTGGCGGTGTACTGGCCGTGGGGCGACCCCGACGGCGTAACCGCGGCGGCGAGGGCCTTTGGCAGGGACATTCTCGTCGGTGGCATGGTAGGCGGCGGGGTGTGGGCCATCGAGGCAGTCGGCGACTGGGAGCAGTTTGCCATCGACCTGCTGGAATCGCCGGAGAAGATTCACGCCGCCGCGGAGAAAAAGTGCAGCAGCGCCCTGGAGGCTATCGATCGCTTGATCGATGCAGGCGCGGACTTTATCTACATGCCCAACGACGTGGCCTTCAACGCCGGCCCGTTTATCTCGCCCAGTCAATTCGCCGAATTCGTTGCCCCGTACTGGCAGCGCCAGGTGCAGCGCGTCAAGCAGCGCGGGGCGATCGCATTTATCCACACCGATGGACAGATCATGCCCATCCTCGATCAATTGGCTGCCTTGGGGGCCGATTGCCTCCAATCCATCGACCCGATGGCCGGGATGGACATCGCCGAAGTCAAGCGCCGCACGCATGGCCGACTTGCCTTGATGGGAAACGTCCAGTGCAGCCTGCTCCAGGATGGGCCTAGGGAGGCCATCCGCGGATCGGCGTGGTATTGCCTGGAACATGCCTCTCCCGGCGGCGGGTATATCTTCAGCACCTCCAACACCATATTCCCGGGTATGCCCCTGGCCAACTACGAATACATGCTGGAGGTCTTTGCGGAGTTCAACCAGCGCGGCGGCAGGCAAGGAGCGTCATCATGAGCGTCTTGGACAAGAACGTCGGCGTGATCGGATGCGGTGGCATTTCCAGGTTCCACTTCTCCGGGTTGCGTAAGGCTGGGGCTTGCGTGAAATGGGTCTGCGACCTGTCGGAGCAGGCCGCGCGGCCTTGGGCGGAGCAGTTCGGCGCGAGGTACACCGCCGATTATCGGGACATCATCGCCGATGCAACGGTCCGGGTGGTGGATGTTACGGCCGTGTCCTCGGCTCACAAGGCGATCTGCCTGGCGGCCATCGAGGCCGGCAAGGCCGTCATCTGCGAGAAGACCCTCGCCGAAAACGCCGCCGACGCCCTCCAGATCGTCCAAGCGGCGGTGCGGAAGAAGACGATTTTCTACACCTCCTATATGAAGCGGTTCATCCCCGCGATGGAAAAGGCCAAGGAGCTGCTGCCATCGCTGGGGCGCATCCTCTCCACGCACATCCGGGCGCACCAGTGCTGGGGCGACCTGTGGAGCAAATCGCCCTCCGGCGGGATTTTCCACGCTCCTGCCGGTGGGGCGTCGGTGGTGCGGAGCAGGTACGGGGGCGGAATCCTGGTTTGCGGCGGCAGCCACATCCTGGACCTGGTGTTGTTCTTCCTCGCTCGGCCGAGGAGGCTTTTCGCGTCGATGCATACGCCGGTCGGCATGGACTGCGACGTGCAGGCGGCCGTCCTCATGGAAACCGGCAACGGGACGGTGCTTTTCGAGGCCCTCGCGCATCCGCTGACGCGCGTGGGGTTCCTCCGCGACGGGTGGGACGAGCGGGTCGAGATCAACGGCGTCAACGGGCGACTGGACATCTACAGCTCCGCCTGGGACCAGGTGGACGCCAAGGCGTCCATGCTTGTGCACTATGACAATGCCACGGGCGCTGCCACCGAGTATCGTTACGATCCCGTCTCGCCCTTCGATAGGGCCATGGCGTTCTTCTGCGGCAACATCGAGCGTGGCGTGCAGGGGGAGCAGTCTCCTCTGACCGGCTATGAAGTGGATAATCTCATCTCGCACATCAATCGCAGCGCCGAGCTGAAACAGGCGGTGGAAGTCCAATGGCAGATCTGACCGCTTGCACGGGCAAGGGGCGGATGCTCAACGCCTATCGCGGGCTGTGGAGCGACCGCGCCGCCGTCGCGCCGGAGTTCTGGTACTACTATCCAGCCAAGCTGCTGGGCGTGGATATGATCCGGTTCCAGCGCGAGGTCCCCTTCCACCTGGCGCTGAAGACGACATTTGAGAAGTTCGGCTGTGAAGGCTGGGGGATCGCCTTTCCGTCGATTCCCAATGACAAGGCCACCGGCCGGTCGCGTGAGCAATGGGTCAGTGAGGATCGCCTGGAAGTTTGCCATACTGTCAAGACCCCGCACGGTGAGCTTGTCAGCAGGAGTCTTTTCGACCGCCACGAACCGTGCTGGGAGATTGAGCGTCCGATCAAAGACCTGCACAGGGACCTGCCGGCCTTTGAGGATGCGCATCTTCCGGACCCAAGCGGCGTGGATGTACGGAAGATGGTCCGCGCGTGGGAGGAAGTCGGCGAAAGTTATCTCCTGGAAGGGTGGCTGGGCGTGCCGTTCTTTGACTTCTACGCCTGTGCCCGGGAAGGCGGCCTGGAGGCGGCGATCGTGGATTTCGTGGAGAATCCCGACCTGTTGGTCGGATTGCAGGAACGATACATCGCCCACATGGTCGCCAAGACCGGCCTGTTATGCCAAAAGACGCCATTCGAGAGTTTCGTGATCGGCTGTTCCTGGAGCTGCAACTCGCTGATCGGCCCGGTGATGTGGCGGCGATGGGACAAGCCCCTCATCGCCGCGGTGGTCAGGGAGGTCCACAGGCACAACCGCCTGCTTCACGTTCACTTTCATGGCCGCTGCATGGAAACGGTGGCGGACTTCGCCGAGATCGGCATTGATTGCGTCTGTCCTTTCGAGCGCCCGCCAGGCGGGGACGTCGATGGGCTTGAGGGGCTTATGTCCGTGGAACGACTGCTGCGGGGGCGCACCGCCATGAATGGAAACGTCCACACGGTGCAGACCCTGATTCGGGGCTTGCCCGCCGACGTTCGCCGCGAGGTGGACGAAATCCTGGAGGCCTTCCGGGGCAATCCGCGGGTGATCGTCGGCACCGGCGATCAGGTCGGCAGGGAGACGCCCGAAGAGAACCTCCGGGCCATGATCGACCAGGCCAAGAAAGGGTTGGGCTGATAAAGGAAATGGCGACACTTGCTCGCCGCCGCTTCACATCAAGGAAGCGTTCTGGAAAAGGTTCGGGCAGTTCGCTTGAGTCCGGGAGGCGCCTGAGGAGCTACCGAATTCGGGAGCACACGATAGTATGGCTGGCGTACGGACCGTTCCCGCCGGGGTTACATGATTCATCCGACCCGTTACGCTGCCCCCCGGTAGTAGCTCTTGAACAGCTCGCCAAGGTGTTCGCGGCAGAGGACCAGCCCATCGCTGGCGTTGGCCTACCACCAGTGGCTAAATGTTCTGTCCTACGCATCCCGTATGCGGACGGTCAACGCTACGATCGACTCAACATAGCGCTGTCATACTAGGCGCTATTACCGAGCCGCCAGAGCAAGGTAGAATCGTGAAAACCGCCGATGGCGGTCGCCAGCACCAAGTCATCTGGAAGATGTCGGATGAGAATAGGAAATGCCGGATACAACAGTAGTAGATCAACAGCGAGAATCATCGTATGTCTTGCCGTGGGCGTGTTGGCGTTGGCAGGGCAAAGCGGCGGCGCGAAGGGAAAGGAAAAGAGCGCAATGTCAACGACCGCTGATTCAAAAACGAAGCACGAATCCGCCTGCACCGTGTATGAGGCCGCGCCGGAGCGATTGATCTTGCTTGAGAAGAAGGGGGCCTTTGCACGTTGCGAGGGCGGGGACATCCTGCTGGGCAACGGCTGCCTGACGGTGCGCATCCCTGCCGACAAGGGCGTCATCGCGTCCGTAGCCAGCAGCCTGTCTGGTATGGAGTATCCGGTGACCGGCGACACGTTCGGTCTCGCGGCGTCCGTTGCGGGGGTGACGAACACGGAATGGATGGCCACCCCGGACACCACGCGCAATTATGAAGTCACGCTGTCCGACAATAAGGATCGTTCTGGGGCCGTGTTCACGGCGAAAGAGGGCGGCCTGACTATTACGATTACCTACACCCTCGACCGAAGGCGATTCTGGGTGGAGCGAAACCTGGCGATCACTACCTCGGGGCCGACGACGAAGATCACCATGTGCCGTTTGGTCTACGGGGCGCTGACTGTGTCCGGGGGAAGGGTGAATGAACTGAAGCTAGGCAAGTTCGACAAGCCCCGATTAGTGACGGTGGGCAACGGAGGTTTGTTCGCCGGCGTCGGCTGGTGGTTCTACGAGGTGGACAAGGACGGTGTGTATCAGAATACGCAGATTGGCTATGAGACCGCAGGGCGTTTCGAGGCCGCGCCGTGGTATGTGGGCGTCCTGGCAGCGGAACCCGGCGAACCGTTTACCGGCTGGCTGTGGTACAAGAACTTTCTGACGATGCGCAAGAGGGAGATAGACAAGCAGTCGTCATGGAGTTACTGGAACGCCGGCTGGGGGCAATGGGGGATCGAGATGAGCGATCCCGTGGCGGAACACTACGTTGAGTTGGCAGCCCGAATGGGCATCCGCGGGATTGTCTTCGGTTCCGGCGCGATGGGAGCAGGCGTGGACATCCTGCACAGTCTTGCCAGACAAGGCGTTCGGGCGCCATGTTTTCAACCCGCCCCATCAAGCGTCGCCGAAAACACGTTGCGCAAGATGCTGGATCGCGCTATGGTGCCCGGCGGTCTGTTCTCTGCCGGCAGGAAATGGGAAGACCCCAAGACCGTCAAAGAACTGGTTGAGCAGGTGCGCACGATTGCCGCGAGCGGTTTCCCAGCCGCTTATGCCTGCGACTTCTTCGAGACAACCGACTCTTTCCTCGCTCATCGCGGTATCACCGAGTTCTACGGCGCCGCGAGGGAATCGCTTGCGTATACGGAAAACCATCTTGGCATGGCGCAGTATGGCCCCCAGTTTCAGCGAGAAGTGATGGTTAATCACCCGGATGATCTCTATGGTTTCGACACGGCTCATTTTTCCGTGGACTGGGCCACAGTTCTTGGTTTCCGTCACAGCCGTCGCGAATGGCAAAAGAAGTATCAATACTTGATGCCGGAATATGGACTCTACTATTATGTCACGCATTACTCCAATTGGGGACACCCGCGCCAATACACGGACCCGGAGCCGCAGCAGTTCCTGTACCCGTCCTATGCGTATTGCGGCATCGCGTTCAATTTCCACGACCGATTCGGGTTTCGGGACTCCGTGGCGGCGGCAGCGGCTTTCAGCCCCTATTACGTCTTTGGACATCTCGAACTGAGAATGCCGAAGGAGGACGTCGAGTTCGCGCGGCGCTGGCTGGAATGGGTGGAGAAAAATGCCGATGCGCTGGTTCCGGACCGCATCTGCATGGAGAACGACAACGCCTGTGTCGTCAGCAAAGTGTGCGGCTGCAAAGGTCCCATTTTTCTGCTGAACTACGGTCCGGGGCGACGGACTTTCCATCTGACGCTTCAGGTGGGCGCCACCGGCGATTTCGAGATGCGGCAAGTGTATCCGACGCTGCAAGAACCGGTGACCTTTCACGATGGACAGACCATCGAAGTCTCCGTTCGCGGCGAAAGCCTGGCGATCATGGACGTAAATGAATCGCTAAAGTCATTTCCGCCGGTCAATCCAGCGGAATTCCCCGTGGACGTGACCGAGTGGAAGAAACAGGGCGAAGAATGGTCGGGCGGCTTTCATATGCCGGAGGTGCGATCGATGCTTGCCGCGTCTGCCGATTCCAGTCTTCCCCGTGATCTGCTGAGCATCGAACAGGACTACGAGAATCTTGACGCTGCCGGCAAGAAACAGATGGACTCCCAGGGAAAGGGCAAGCTGCCTGACGGATTCCTGCGAGCGTATTCCTTTCGTGACGGAAAGCTCGTGGAGACATGGAAGATCGCCCCTTGGGCGTTCGCCGACCGGGTGTGGCTGGTTTACCATCCCCCCCGGCCGCTGCCGCTGAATGCGCCGTTCCCTTCGGCGAGGGTCAACGGTCAGCCGGTGCGACTCTTCCCGCGTGTGAACTATTGGTCCGGGGGCAAAGACTGGACCGCCGTTCTGTTCTTCGCCGACGTGACGGGACTTTGTCAATACGGCCGGGCCAATATGGTGACGCTCACAGGAAGCGACGAGAATCCTGATGGACGGTGCTTCGTGATCTCGGCGGCCAAGCCTGATTGACGGCCTGTTGAAGAAGGCCTGCTTTTCCAGGTGGTTGTCACGCCAGCGTATTCGGCGAGCAGGCCGCCATAGGTGGGCAGCATCCAGTCCGAATACCACGACCGATACCGGCCACGGACGTCAATTGGGCTGTCAGCCGCCGACCACCCTGCCGGTGGGTTCGATGCGTGAGACGGATGAAACGCCGTCATAGGCTACCGCCAGCACGTCCACGTCGAGGGTCGCGCCTGGGGCCACGCGGCCGCACTCGCCTTTCTGGCGGGCTTCTTTCAGATCCCGCGAGCAGCCCGTAGATGCCTCCAGGATCAGCGTATACAAACCCCGCCAACCACCAAACGTCCTAAACAGCCAGACGTTGGGGAAAACCTCTTTGGGGAATACCAACCCGAAGCCCACGTGGAGCCGCCGGTCGGTGACGGCGTACCAGCCTTCTTCAACGCCCATCAAGTAGTGGTGATCGGCGGTTGCAGATTCGCTCGGTTCCACCATCCGTAGATCGACGGACCGGCCCTGGCGGTCTGCCACCGTGGGCCACTGGACTCGCCCGTGGCCGCGGAAACGAGTCTCGCGCCAGGGGTCGGTGAAACCCTCCTTGGCGGGCACGTCCAGCCAGGTGTCCGGTGAGATGGCCATGGCCGGGTGGATGTTCCAGTTGAACTCATAGGGCAGATGGCCCAGGTTGGTCAGGCGATAGTGCACGCGGCAAAAGGACTCGCCTTCGCGG
>Ga0315273_10011166_pt1 | contig 11482 bp, 4 predicted proteins | sample YL17G02_0_MG_FD_205753 | JGI IMG/M metagenome (GOLD analysis project Ga0315273, IMG submission 205753) | Sediment microbial communities from Yellowstone Lake, YNP, Wyoming, USA - YL17G02_0 | ecosystem: Environmental > Aquatic > Freshwater > Lake > Sediment | place: USA: Wyoming | collected... | reverse complement strand
CGGTAATTGAGTTGCTAGAGTGCCCCCACCTGGACTCGAACCAGGGACCAACGGATTATGAGGCTAACTTTCTGGGGCGCCGTTTCAAGGTTTTTCGGAAACGGCGCCCATTTTTCTGTCCACCACTTCCACCGGTGTCCACCGTTTCCATGCTGGTGCGTAGAGTTTGCGTAGAGTTCGGTTGCGACCCTGCTACCGCTGACTGCTGCAATCTCTGCGCTCAATCCCGATAGCGGCCGCCGAGCATCGTCCCAGGGATGAACCTTCCGTGATCGGAGGGATCGGCAGAGGAAACGTCTTGAGGCGCCGACGTGCGTGTGCGATCGACCGAAGCCGCATCCGCGGCCGCACCGCAGTGCGGGCAGAAGCGGCTCCCTTCGGAAAGTGCGCGCGAGCAGGACGTGCAGGTCATGCTGGTCCTTCCGCAGGCACGTCAGGCCCCCCGAATTTGGTCGCGAGGGTAATGCCGTGCCGCGAAATGGGTCTCCCGCCAAAGGCGACTCGACTCGTCCGGAATGAACCAGGGGGTTCCGACGGGCCCGATCTATCCCGTGGGACCATGACCGGGAACCCAGAGTATTCCCCGTCGGGGGGACTTGCGATCGAACCCGGAGGCTCGATGATAGGCCGTCGCCTTTCGCACTTCCGCATCCTCGACCGCATCGGCGAAGGCGGGATGGGAGTCGTCTACCGGGCCGAGGACGAGAAGCTGCAACGGGTCGTCGCGTTGAAGGTGCTGCCGCCCGAGAAGCTCGCGGACGAAGAACGCCGCCTGCGCTTCGTGCGCGAGGCCCGCACCGCCGCCGCCGTGACACACCCGAACATCGCCGTCGTCCACGAGATCGACGAAGCCCAAGGCGTCGTCTTCATCGCGATGGAGTTGATCGAAGGCAAGACGCTGCGCGACGCGATCGGCGGAAAGCCGATGCCCCTGCGCGAGGCGCTGCGCCTGGGTGTCGAGATCGCGGAAGGACTCTCCGCCGCCCATCAGGCGAAGGTCATCCACCGCGACCTCAAGCCCGACAACGTCATCGGGACGCCGGGCGGTCACGTGAAGATCCTCGACTTCGGTCTCGCGAAGCTCCTCGAGGAGCGAGCGGCGATCGATCCCGATGAAGCCAGTAAGCTCGCCACCGTCTCCGACGAGATGACGCAGGCGGGTCGCGTGCTGGGCACGGCGGCGTACATGAGCCCGGAGCAAGCGCGGGGGCTCGCCGTCGATGCGCGGTCGGATCTGTTCTCGTTCGGGATCGTGCTCTACGAGATGGTCACGGGGAAGGCGCCGTTCCGCGGGACGACGTCGATGGACACGCTGACGGCGATCCTGCGCGAGCAGCCGGTGCCTGCGGTGCAGCTCAATCCCGAGGTGCCCGCGGAGCTGGAGCGGATCCTCGGGAAGTGCCTCGAGAAGGAGCCGGGGGAGCGGTATCAGGATGCGAGAGATCTCGTTGTTGATTTGCGCAGGCTGAAGCGGGATACGGAGAGCCAGCCGCTGAGGAAGGCCGAGATCATGGCGACGCCGAGGACCTGGAAGCGAATCGTGTGGTCGGCCGCCGCGCTCGTCGTGATCGCCGCTTTTGCCGGCGCGGGATGGGTTGTCAGCCATCGGAGCGACGGCGCTACCGAAAGACCGGAGGCGGTCCTCAAACAGATCACGGGCCAGCCCACGGAGAACCCCGTGAGCTCCTTCGGAATCTCACCGGACGGCAAGTACCTCATCCATGGCGATGCCGCCGCGTCCTTCTACGTAACCACGCTCGATGGCGGGACGACCGAGCCCCTGCGCCTGCCCGATGGGCTCGACGTGAAGGCCGTTGAGTGGTCGTCCGATTCAACGACGGTCGATCTCCTGGCGAGAGAATCAGGAGGTGGGGCGTACGTTTTCTGGTCCTACTCTCTCCTCGGAGGGGCACCCAAGAAGATCCTCGACGTCGAGTTGGGAGACTTCCTACGATCGCCAGACAGGAACTGGAGCCTGTCGTCGCCACTCGCGGCCCAGGGTAGGGAACTACGCGTTCTCCCATCGCGCGGCGGCCCACCGCGGCAGACCCTGCGTGCTGACAGTGGGGAAGGTATCGGGGCGGTCGCATGGTCCCCGGACAGTCGTCGCTTCGCCGATGTGCGCGTCAAGATGGACCTCTCCGAGATCGTGCTGGAAACTCGCGATCTCGACGGCGGCGACGTCCGCCCGGTTCTCTCTGACCCAAGGCTCATGATCGGAGGAGTGGGTGGATTCCCGGTCGCCTGGCTTCCGGGCGGCCGGCTCGTCTATGCGCTGACGGAGCCGCCTCCGAACGGTCGAGATGCGAATCTCTGGGAAACGAGGCTCGATCCGGTCACCTGGAAGCCCATGGGCCCCCCTCGACGGCTTTCCCACTGGTCGAATTTTAAGGTTTACGCGCTGCGCGCCTCGGCCGACGGACGACGGCTCGCCGTCGCTCGGGGCCAAACCCAGTGGGACGTGTACATCGGGGACCTCGATCAGGATGGCTCCGTCCTGCGCAACTCCCGACGTTTCACGACCGACGAGCGCGCCGACCTCGACCCGCTGTGGACACCGGACGGCAAAGCCGTGCTGTTTCGGGCGCAGCGGGGAGAGGGGAACGAGCTTCACAGGCAGGATCTTGGCTCCGGCATGTCTCAGGCCGTTCTGACCGGACCGGAGCGCAGTCTCCTCACCCGCGTCAGCCCCGATGGAAAATCGGTCGTCTTCACCTCGTCGACCGATTTGAAGCTCTACTCGATCATGCGGGCGCCTCTTTCCGGCGGCCCGAGCGAGCGAGTGAAGGTCGACGCGTCTTCCTTCTACTTCGATTGCCCGTCGGTGTCGACCGCGCCGTGTGTGCTCAGCCGACAGCGCAAAGGAAGGCTGGCGTTCGCGACCTTCGATCCCAATACCGGCAAAGGCCACGAGATCCTGACCCTGCAGCATGAGGACAACAACCCCTGGGCGCTATCGCGGGACGGGTCACGGGTCGCGTTTGCGAACGATGCGACGCGAGAAATCACGATCGTGAGTGTGGTCGACGGCAGGCGACAGAAGCTGCAGCTCGAGAACATCCTGGCGTTCAATCAGGTTCTCTCGCCTCCCGTCTCCTGGTCGCCCTCCTCGGATGCCCTGTTCGTCTCAGCGTCGACCCGGGATCTCAAGTTCGCGCTGCTTCGGGTGGACCTCTCGGGTCGGAGCCGAACCCTGCTCGAGAGCAACCTTTTCACGACGAGCCCTGTTCCGTCACCGGACGGCAAGCATCTCGCCTGGGTGACCATGAGCACGGGCTCGAACGTCTGGCTCTTCGAGAACTTCTGATGATCGGCCGCCAACTCTCCCACTTCCGCATCCTCGACCGCATCGGCGAAGGCGGGATGGGAGTCGTCTACCGGGCCGAGGACGAGAAGCTCCTGCGGGTCGTCGCACTCAAGGTTCTACCGCCCGAGAAGCTCGCCGACGAAGAACGCCGGCTGCGCTTCGTGCGCGAAGCACGCACCGCCGCCGCCGTCACGCATCCCAACATCGCCGTCGTCCACGAAATCGACGAGGCCGACGGCGTCGTCTTCATCGCGATGGAGCTGATCGAGGGGAAGACGCTGCGCGAGGCGATCGGCGGGAAACCGATGCCCCTGCGCGAGGCGCTGCGTCTCAGCGTCGAGATCGCGGAAGGACTCTCCGCCGCCCATCAGGCGAAGGTCATCCACCGCGACCTCAAGCCCGACAACGTGATCGTCACCGCCGGCGGCCATGTGAAGATCCTGGACTTCGGTCTGGCCAAGCTCCTCGAGGAGCGGGCCGCGATCGATCCAGAGGAGGCGAGCAAGCTCGCGACCGTTTCCGACGAGATGACGCAGGCGGGGCGCGTGCTCGGCACGGCGGCGTACATGAGCCCGGAGCAGGCGCGCGGTCTCGCCGTCGATGCGCGATCGGATCTGTTCTCGTTCGGGATCGTCCTCTACGAGATGGTGACGGGGAAGGCGCCGTTCCGCGGGACGACGTCGATGGACACGCTGACGGCGATTCTGCGCGAGCAGCCGGTGCCCGCGGTGCAGCTGAACCCCGAGGTGCCCGCGGAGCTGGAGCGGATCATCGGGAAGTGTCTCGAGAAGGAGTCGGGGGAGCGGTATCAGGATGCGCGAGATCTCGTTGTTGATTTGCGCAGGCTGAAGCGGGATACGGAGAGCCAACCGCTGAGGAAGGCCGAGATCACGCAACCGCGCACATTCTGGAACCGACTCCCGTGGATGGCCGCGGCACTCGTCCTTGTCGGCGTCACAATCGTCGCGGCGTTGAAACTCGCGCCACGCCAGGAACCGAAGCGAGAGCTGATCCAGAGGCAGATAACAGCAAACCCCCCGGACAATCCCGTGCGCTACGCCCAGATTTCGCCGGACGGCCGCTCCGTCGCCTATTCGGATCGCGCCGGAATCCAGGTGCGTCGCATTGAAACGGGAGAGACCCATTTACTCCGCTTCCCCGCCGGCTTCGAGCCCATGGCCGCCGACTGGCTCCCGGACGGCACCGGGATGCTCGTCACGGCGAGAGAATCCCAGGGGCGGCCGCTCGCCCTCTGGGAGCTTTCGCTGTTGGGCGGGGCTCCGCGGAAAATCCTCGACGAGGTGAACGGGAGTTTCCTGTCGCCCGACGGCAAGCACCTGGCGTACTCGAAGAGCCTGCCGGCTACGGAGATCTGGGTCTCAGGGCCTCACGGGGAGTCGCCAAGACTGGCCATCAAGTCCGATCACGGCGGGCTCTACGTCACGGGTTGGTCTCCGAACAGCCGGAGAATCGCTTACCTGCGGGTAAGCCTCACGCCGGAATCGGCTTCATTCTCGGTCGAGAGCGCGGATCTCGACGGCGGGCCGGGCGAGAAGATCCTCTCCAGTCTCTCGGTGCAAGACATTGGTGGGAATGGGAGCCCCATTTGGCTGCCGGATGGCCGGTTCGTTTACTCCTTGGCGGAGCCCCCGCCCAACGAGCCCGACATCAATCTCTGGGCGGTCCCGGTCGATCCGGTGACCGGCGCACCCAACGGAACCCCGCGGCGGGTCACGAGCTGGGTCGGAGCGGGGGCTTACTTCCCAAGCGCTCCGTCTGACGGTCGACGCCTCGCGGTCCTGAAGTCTCGTGGGCAGTCGGACATCTACGTGGCGGATGTGGAGGCGGGTGGACAGGCGTTGACGAAGCCGCGCCGTCTCACGCTGGACGACCGCGACGATTTCGGGCCGATCTGGACGCCGGACAGCCGGTCCGTCGTGTTCAACTCCGCGCGCGGGGGCACGCTCGACATCTTCAGGCAGGACGTCGACACGACATCGGCCGAGCCCGTGGTCGCCGCGCCGGATCAGCAGATTGCCGTGGCCTTGACCCGGGACGGCAGTACCGTGATCTATCGCGACTTCAAGGGATCGGCCTCCTTCGTTGCCTACACGTTGGCGCAGCCATCGGACTCGAGCACGATGCGGGCGCCCCTGGTTGGCGGTCCGCCCGACGCAGTCGCGAAGCACGGCGTTGCGGTCGTATGTCCATCCACTCTGGGTGTCGCTTGTGTCACACCCGAGATCCAAGGGGCGAAACTCGTGGTCTCGGCGTGGGACCCGTCAAAGGGACCGGGCGCAAGACTCGCGACCTTCGACGCGCCCGCGCCCTCGTTGGGACCCGCGAGGTTGGCGCTTTCACCCGACGGTACGCGGCTCGCCATCGCGTTCCAGGGGACGCTGTGGCCCATCAAGATCTTTGACCTCGCCGACGGGCGGGAACGAAACCTATCGGTCGGTATGGACATGCTGATATCCGGCCTTGCCTGGTCTGCTCGGGGCGACGCCCTCTACGCCTCGGACACGACGAACGAGGGCAAGACCGCGATCCATCGAGTGACCATGGGCGGGCGAGCGAGCGTTTTGCTCGAACTCGATTTCCTCACCCCTGGCGCCCTCTCACTCTCCCCGGACGGTCGGCGCCTTGCGTACGTGGCCTATACCACCGACTCGAACGTCTGGCTCCTCGAGAACTTCTGATGATCGGCCGCCAACTCTCCCACTTCCGCATCCTCGACCGCATCGGCGAAGGCGGGATGGGGGTCGTCTACCGGGCCGAGGACGAGAAGCTCCAGCGCGTGGTCGCGCTGAAGGTGCTACCGCCAGAGAAGCTCGCCGACGAGGAGCGCCGGCTGCGCTTCGTGCGCGAGGCACGCACCGCCGCCGCCGTCACCCATCCCAACATCGCCGTCGTCCACGAAATCGACGAGGCCGACGGCGTCGTCTTCATCGCGATGGAGCTGATTGAAGGCAAGACGCTGCGCGAGGTGATCGGCGGGAAGCCGATCCCCCTGCGCGAGGCGCTGAGGCTGGGAGTGGAGATCGCGGAGGGGCTCTCCGCGGCCCACGAGGCGAAGGTCATCCACCGCGACCTGAAGCCCGACAACGTCATCGTCACGCCGGGCGGTCATGTGAAGATCCTCGACTTCGGTTTGGCGAAGCTCCTCGACGAGCGATCGGCCATCGACCCCGAGGAGGCCAGCAAGCTCGCGACCGTCTCCGACGAGATGACGCAGGCGGGTCGCGTGCTGGGCACGGCGGCGTACATGAGCCCCGAGCAGGCGCGCGGGCTCGCCGTCGACGCACGCTCGGATCTGTTCTCGTTCGGGATCGTGCTCTACGAGATGGTGACGGGGAAGGCGCCGTTCCGCGGGACGACGTCGATGGACACGCTGACGGCGATCCTGCGGGAGCAGCCGGCGCCCGCGGTGCAGCTGAATCCCGAGGTCCCCGCGGAGCTGGAGCGGATCATCGGGAAGTGCCTCGAGAAGGAGCCGGCGGAGCGATACCAGGACGCGAGGGATCTTGTCGTCGATCTGAGGAAGGTCAAGCGGGACACGGAGAGCCAGCCGCTGAGGAAGGCCGAGGTCACGGCGAGGCCGACGACGTGGAAACGCCTCGCGTGGTCGGCCACTGCGGTCGTCGTGATCGGGCTCCTGTTCGCTGGGATATGGAGATTCCTGCCGCGACAGGGGCCGAAGAAAGAGCCGATCCAGAGACAGATCACCGCCAACCCCTCCGACACGCAGGTGCTCACCTTCGATATCTCGCCGGATGGCCGGAATATTGCCTACAGAGATCGGACCGGCTTCTACGTGCGCGAGATCGACAGCGGAGAAACCAAGCCTCTACGCATGCCCGAGGGATTCGAGGTCTTCGACCTTGTCTGGTCGTCCGATCCGACGACCGTGTTCCTTACTGCCACAGAACCGCAGGGGCGGTCCCCGTCCCTCTGGTCTTTCTCCCTGATGGAGCGGACCCCTCGAAAGGTCGTCGATTCGGCGATGGGCCTTTACGGAGTTTCTCCCGACGGGCGGTGGCTTCTTTACGGCGCCTCCCTCCGAGAAACAACCATCGCTTTAGGAAACGCGTTCGAGGAGTTGGGGATCGCCGACGTCCGCGGTGGGACGCTCCGGCGAATCGTGCGTTCGGCCGAGGGCGACGGCGTGCTCGGGGGCGCATGGTCTCCGGACAGTCGTCGCCTCGCCCTCGTCAGGTTGAAGCAGGTCGCCGGCGGCGATCCGACCGTCTCGCTGGAGACCCGGAATGCCGATGGCGGCGACGTTCAAGAGATCCTCTCCGACAGGAATCTCATGATCCCTTTGGGGGTTGCTATTTCCGTGGTCGCGTGGCTCCCGGGTGGGAGGCTCCTCTACGCTCTGAGGGAGCCGCCTCCGAACGACAGCTCCAATCTCTGGGAGGCGACGGTTGACCCGGCCACCGGGCGTCGCTCGGGCGCTCCCCGGAGACTCTCCAACTGGCCCGCTGGGCACCTGCTTTGGATCAGAGCCTCGGCCGACGGACGGCGGCTCGCAGTTCTGCGGAGCCTGCCGCGGGGGGACATCCATCTGGCGGATTTCGATGCGGCGGGGGCAGCCGTGCAAAACCTCCGGCGCTTCACCCTGGACGACCGCGGCAGCGAGGATCCGACGTGGACGCCCGATGGCGGTAGTGTGGTTTTCTTCTCGGCGAGGGGAGGCAAGCCGGGCCTGTATATCCAGATGGTTGACTCCACTGTCGCACGAGCCCTGGTCCTCCAATCCGAGGACCCGCGACCGTTCCGCGTGAGCCCCGAGGGGAAGTACATCCTCCACAAATCGAATCCCGTCGGCGGAGGGCAGGCCTCCCTGACGCGCGTTCCTCTCGCGGGTGGAGCTTCTGAGGTCGTGGGAAAGATGGAGGGGTGGACCGGGTTCGATTGCCCGTCGATCCCTTCCGCTCCGTGCGTTTCGAGCGAGACCCGGGAGGGCAAGGTTGTCTTCTCGACCTTCGATCCTGTCACCGGCTCAGGCCGGGTGATCGCGAGCATCGACGCTCGGAACCCCACGAGAAGGCAGTGGGACCTTTCTCCCGACGGCTCGCAGATCGCCGTCTCGGATGGCGAGGAAGGCACCGTCACGATCCTCAGACTGTCCGACGGCGTGCGGCGCACTCTCAGGACCGAGAAGATGGATAACTCTGGAGCATTCTGGACATCGTCCTCGGACGCCTTTCTGGTTTCGGGCACGGGGTCGAAGGGAATGTTGCTGCGAATGGACATGGAGGGGAAGAGCAGGGTCGTGCTCGAGTGGACCGACACGTTCAGGATGGGTTTCACCCCATCGCCCGATGGTAGGCACCTCGCGTACCTCGTCGGGACACTCAACTCCAACGTCTGGCTCCTCGAGAACTTCTAATGATCGGCCGCCACCTCTCTCACTTCCGCATCGTCGACCGCATCGGCGAAGGCGGGATGGGAGTCGTCTACCGGGCCGAGGACGAAAAGCTTCAGCGCGTGGTCGCGCTGAAGGTTCTGCCCCCCGAGAAGCTCGCCGATGAGGAGCGCCGGCTGCGCTTCGTCCGTGAGGCTCGCACCGCCGCCGCCGTCACCCATCCCAACATCGCCGTGGTCCACGAAATCGACGAGGCCGACGGCGTCGTCTTCATCGCGATGGAGCTGATCGAGGGGAAGACGCTTCGGGAGGTGATCGGCGGGAAGCCGATGCCCCTGCGCGAAGCGCTGCGCCTGGGCGTCGAGATCGCGGAAGGTCTCTCCGCCGCCCACCAGGCGAAGGTTATCCACCGCGACCTCAAGCCCGACAACGTCATCGTCACGCCGGGCGGTCACGTGAAGATCCTCGACTTCGGCCTCGCGAAGCTCCTCGAGGAGCGAGCGGCGATCGATCCCGACGAAGCGAGCAAGCTCGCGACCGTGTCCGACGAGATGACGCAGGCGGGGCGTGTGCTCGGGACGGCGGCATACATGAGTCCTGAGCAAGCGCGCGGGCTCGCCGTCGATGCGAGGTCGGATCTGTTCTCGTTCGGGATCGTCCTCTACCAGATGGTGACCGGGAAAGCGCCGTTCCGCGGGACGACATCGATGGACACGCTGACGGCGATCCTGCGCGAGCAGCCAATCCCTGCGGTGCAACTCAATCCCGAGATCCCTGCGGAACTGGAGCGGATCATCGGGAAGTGCCTCGAGAAGGAGCCGGGCGAGCGGTACCAGGACGCGCGAGATCTCGTCGTCGATCTGCGGAAGGTCAAGCGCGACACCGAATCCGGAGCGGTGAGCCGCGCGCCGCTCGAAGCGAGGGTCACTGCCACTCGGCTCCGCCGAGCACTTTGGGCCAGCGCGATCGCCGTCGGGTTGATCGTCTGCGCCACGGCAGCTTGGAGGGCGTTCCGGCCTGTTCCCTCGGAGCCGCAGGCCGCCGCGCATCCCGCCACTTCGAAGGCCTCCGCGGTGGGCAGTGAGTTCGCTCAACCCGACGTGGCCTCGATAGCCGTGCTGCCCTTCGCGAACATGAGCGGAGACCCGAACAACGAGTACTTCGCCGACGGGTTGGCTGAGGAGCTGCTGAACGGGCTGACGAACGTGCGAGGACTGCGCGTCATCGCCAGGACGTCCTCGTTCCAGTTCAAGGGAAGGAACGAAGACGTCCGCGTGATCGGCCAGAAGCTGAACGTCGGAGCGATCCTGGAGGGAAGCGTCCGCAAGTCCAAGGATCGCGTGCGGATCACCGCACAGCTCCTGAGCGCCGCCGACGGCTTTCACCTCTGGTCCGAGACGTACGACCGGAAGCTGGACGACATCTTCGCCGTGCAGGACGAGATCACCCGTGCGGTGGTCGGGGCCTTGAAGGTGAAGCTCCTCCCCGACGGACAAGCAGGAACCAGGGCTGGCACGACCAACGTCGAGGCGTACAACACCTTCCTGCGTGCGCGCGCCCTCGTGATTCGCGGCGGCCCGGAGGCCCTGGATATTGCTGTCCACGAACTTCAGCGGGCCGTGGCGCTGGACCCGGCGTACGCACTCGCTTGGGTCGGCCTGGCCAACGCTTACTGGAGTCAGGGGGATTTCGGCTACGTCCCGATGGATGACGCACTAAGGAGGGCGCGAGCATCGCTGGACCGAGCGTTCGCTCTCGATGCGGATTTGCCGGAAGCGCTCTCTCTGGCGTCCATTCTCGGAGTCCTCGAGGATTGGGATTTCGCCCGCGCGGATGAACAGGCACAGCGGGCCGTCGCACTGGCCCCAGGCAGCTCCGATGTTCTCAACACGGCTTGGTTGTATTCCACCGCGTGGGGCCGCTTTGACGAAGCGTACGAACTCAGCAGCCGCGCGATTCAACTCGATCCGTTGAACGCCTGGAGTTGGATATGTCATAGCCTGTCGCTATTCCATCTGGGCCGGCAGGACGAGGCGGAATCGACTCTTGTGGACCTCGCCAGGCGGGAGCCGACGAATCCGGCCGCGCATGGCTACCGCTCCGTGCTCCTCCTGCTCAGCGGACGCCCCGAGGAGGCTCTCTCGGAGGCAGGGCAGGTCATGGGCTTGTTCTTCCGTCTCATGCTTTCCGCTGCCGCTCACCATGCGCTCGGTCAGAAGTCGGAATCGGACAGGGAACTTGGAGAGTTGATCGACAAGTTCTCCAAGAACAGTGCCTATCAGATTGCGGAGGTCTATGCCTTTCGTGGCGAGACTGATCGAGCGTTCGAGTGGCTGGAACGCGCCAAGAACCAGCGGGATAGTGGACTGATCGGCCTCAGCACGGATCCACTTCTGAGACAGATCCGTGGGGACCCGCGCTATGCGGCGTTCCTCAAGAAACTGCATTTGGTGAGGTGAGCCTCGGAATGCAGGCGGCGCCCAATTGGGCGGGCCGAGCGCAATCCGCCATCCATCTCGGCGATTCTTGGCGTGGCGACAGTGCGGCTCGATGATCGCCAGCTCGAACTCTACGCAAAGTCTACGCGTCGACCGTCACGCCAGGTCAGCGGTCGAAGTGCTTGCGACGCTGAAGGTTGCGCTCGTGTCCACGCAGCGACCATCGGACCAAGACTCCGCTGGTCTGCGACAGACCGCGCCGACGCGTTTGTCGCTAAGTGCCTAGCGGATTGAGAGTTGCGCGTGGTGCCCCCACCTGGACTCGAACCAGGGACCAGCGGATTATGAGGGCGCAGGATAGGCGTG
>Ga0315273_10011165_pt1 | contig 11482 bp, 12 predicted proteins | sample YL17G02_0_MG_FD_205753 | JGI IMG/M metagenome (GOLD analysis project Ga0315273, IMG submission 205753) | Sediment microbial communities from Yellowstone Lake, YNP, Wyoming, USA - YL17G02_0 | ecosystem: Environmental > Aquatic > Freshwater > Lake > Sediment | place: USA: Wyoming | collected... | reverse complement strand
GCATCCCGTGGGATTTCAAGGGACACATTTTTCAAATTGTGCTCGCGGGCACCCTGAATCGATATAACGCGTTTGTGTTGGGACATGAAACCTGACTAGATCAAAACAAGAACATATGCAATATATGGCATTCTATGGATAAAGCGGTCTGCAGATGTCAGCAGATCGGCAGATATCCACAGGGTTCTAAGTGGGGGGCGATGACGGCAAAGGCAAAGATATTGCGCGAGGTTTTTGGTTTTGACGATTTTCGGCCGGGGCAAGAAGCAATAGTCGACCATTTGGTGGGCGGACGGCATGTGTTGGCGGTGATGCCTACGGGGTCTGGCAAGTCCCTGTGCTACCAGGTGCCGGCATTGGTGCGCCATGGTCTCACCATCGTGGTGTCTCCCCTGGTGGCTCTTATGCAGGACCAGGTGGCAGCGCTCAAACTTGCAGGTGTTGCGGCCGAGAGCATCAATTCGGCGGCCTCGCGCGAAGATAATGTGGCGATCTGGAAGCGGGTGGCGGCAGGCATGGTCAGGATACTATATCTCGCGCCGGAACGTCTGATGACCGAACGGATGATTTCTGCCCTGCAGCGGCTTGAGGTTGCCCTGATTGCTGTGGATGAGGCGCACTGCATTTCCCAGTGGGGTGCCTCATTCCGTCCAGAATATGAAGCGCTGCATGGCTTGCGGGTGGCGTTTCCTGACGTGCCGATCGGCGCCTTCACGGCCACGGCAGACGAGGCTGCCCGCCGTGACATCGTGGCAAGGTTGTTTGGTGGTGCAGCTGAAGTGTTTGTTTCGGGTTTCGACAGGCCCAACATCACGCTCACCGTGCACAGCAAGGACAATGCCAAGCAGCAGCTCGTGCAGTTCCTGCAAGGTCATGCAGGCGAGAGCGGCATAGTCTATGCCTTGTCGCGCAAGAGTACCGAAGAAATTGCAGAACTGCTGAGAGCAAAGAACCATCGTGCCGTTCCCTATCATGCAGGATTGACACCGGCGCAGCGTTCGGAAACGCAGGACCTGTTCATGACCGAGAAGGGTGTGATTGTCTGTGCGACAATTGCCTTTGGTATGGGGATCGATAAACCCGATGTGCGCTTTGTGTTCCACTCCGACCTGCCGTCCTCGCTTGATGCCTATTACCAGGAGATCGGCCGGGCCGGGCGCGACGGCAAGGCTTCGCATGCCCACATGGTCTTCGGTCTTGGCGACATCAGGTTGCGCCGGCAGTTCATCAAACAGAGCCAAGCCAGCGATGAACACAAGCGCCGCGAGAACCGGAGGCTTGATGCGCTCGTGGCCTACTGCGAAGCGCCGAGTTGCCGGCGTGTGGCACTGTTGGCCTATTTCGGCGAAGCTTCCGAGGCTTGCGGCAACTGCGATGAGTGTCTCAATCCAGCTGCGACACTGGATGGCACGGTGGAAGCGCGGAAAGTCTGCGAAGCCGTGCACGCGACTGGCGGGCGCTTCGGTGCCGCACATGTTATTGATCTTTTACTGGCCAAGCGCAATGACAAGGCCGTGGCACTCAACCATACAGCACTTCATGTCTTCGGTTTTGGGAGGGATAGGCCGCGGGCGGAATGGCAGGGGATCGTGCGGCAGCTGGTGAGTGCTGGATGCCTGATCCATGACGTGGGCGGATTTGGCGGTTTGTCGCTATCACCCAAGGGGCGTGCATTGCTCACCGGCGGGGGTGAATTTCGTTACCGGCAGGTGCAGGCAAAGTCATCGAAGAAGTCTGCACGCCAGGTGGTGCAGGTCGAGCTGGCTGAGGCGGATCCACGTGCCGATGCCTTGCTGGTACGCCTCAAGGCACTGCGCATGGAGCTTGCCAAGCAGGCCCGGGTTCCCGCCTATGTTATCTTTTCCGACCGCAGTCTCATCGAGATGGCAGCGCGCGTTCCGCTGAACAAAATGGATTTTGGGGAGGTACATGGTGTGGGTGCTGCCAAGCAGGAAAAATTTGCCGATACATTCCTTGCGACAATAAGAGAGTTTGCACAGGAGAGTGTGTGGTGATGAATTTGATTACTTGTGTATTGACAATCCTCGTGATGAGGCCAAACTGTCGATCAGTTACTTGGTCTGCGTTGGGCCGGTAACGCGGTGTAACAATTCGTTGGAGGGGCCATGACGCCACCTCATCACCATTACGTATCACAGCAGGACATGTGATAACTTTTCGGGTGAAAGTACTGGTTAAACACCAGTATTGCCGGGCCGGATTGGCGCTTTCATAATCTTCTTTTAAAGAGGTCTGAATGTGTTTCAGCTCTTATATGGTTCGATCTGAATCGGACTACTTCTAGGTAAAACTCGATGTATCGAGGGCCCCGTTGGCGCATTGATGTCGCAGCGGGGCTTATGATTTTTGGGTTTTTGTGCGAAACTGGCGATGCCAGTCCAGAACCAGATGAACCACCAATGCAGTGAGCACGACTGCACCGCCGACAAGGGTTCGCCCAGACGGAACTTCATGATGCACTAGCCACACCCAGATGGGGCCAAGCACTGGCTCGAGCGTTCCCACCAATGCGGCCACGGCCGCGGGAACGAGGCGCGCTCCGGTTACAAACATGGCAAGGCCCAATCCCAAATTGATGGCGCCGAAGGCAATCAGCCAGGAGAAGTCCGTGGGCGACACTAAATAAGTTGTGACATGTGCACCCGACACAAAACATGCTATCGTGGTGCCTAGGCACACGGCAGGCGCCATGCGAATATTGGCGTGGCGCCTGGTGATCACGGTTGCGATGGCAAAGAGAACTGCAATAAGCAATGCCAGGCCATCACCAATTGGCGAAACTTTCCGGGAAAATGACTCCGACACCATGATGGCCACGCCGGCAATCACCGCGGAAATGGCAGCCCAGGTGGCAGCGGAAATCTTTTCATGGAAAATGAGCCAAGTGATGAGTGCTGCGATCAGTGGTACGCCTGCCTGCATGAGTAGGATGTTGGCAACAGTGGTGTAAGCCAGTGCAATGACAAAGGACGACGATGCGACGGCAAAACACAGCGCCACACCGATACCGGCCAGTCCCATGTTCCTGAAGAGGCTCAGCATTCCCCGTGGACCGTCGCGCCACAGCATGAAGCAGGTGAGAAAGAGGGCGCCAAAAAGCGAGCGCCAGAAAACGACTGTCCAGCTGTCAGTCACTTCAAGAAAACGCGAAATGGTGCCGCCAAAGCTCCACACGATGGCAGATCCAGCCACAAGGAATATGCCCCGGCGGACGTCATGGGTGCTGTTCGTCATGGTGGTATGTTGGCGGAGGGCGACCGCATCAGCACATTCCGAAGCGACTGGGAGTGGGGTGTTTGCGGCCCTTCTTGTCAATTCTCTAACAGCTTCTTGCGCAACTCTCCCACCGCATTGGCGTGAGTATCAAAGCCTTCCAACTTGGCAATCACGCGGGCGTGCCGGGAGAGCCCATCGTAGGCGGTGGAAGTGACTTCCACCACAGAGGTGCGCTTCGTGAAATCGTGGACGGAGATGGTTGAAAAGGATTTGGCCCAGCCGTTGGTGGGCAGAACATGGCTGGGACCCAGAACGAAATTGCCGAGGGTTGACGGCGTGTGTTCACCCAGAAGGATTTCACCGGCGTTCCCGACATGCGCCAGGTATTTGCGGGGCTCCTTTGACAGAATCTACAAAGGCTCTGGCGCATAGTCGTTCATCATTGCCATGGTTTCGGCTTTGTCTTTGGCAAGAATTATTCCGCCGTGATTTGAGCTGAGCACTGACTTGGTGCAGCCCACCCGCACCGCATCCACGTGGTGCCAGTATTCAGGAATGGCTTTCAGGGCAACGTTCGCCAAGTGGGCACTGGTGGTCACCAGGAATGCCGAACTTTCATCGCCATGCCAGGCTTCGATGACAAGGTCGAGGGCGGCAAGGCAGGCGTTGCTTGTTTCATCTGCAAAGATGATGGCCTCGCTAGGCCTGGCCCCGTGTGCCGGTGTCGATAATGTCTGACAGCAGGTGTTTGGCAGCGACCACCCACGGCGAACCTGGCCCCACCACCTCTACATACCTGAAGATTGTTGGTGTGCCATAGGCCACGGCTGCAATGGCTTGCGCAACACCCACCTTGTAAACTTCGCGCACGCCTGCCGCACGGGCGGCCACCAAGGAGGCTGCATCGATCCAGCCATCGGGCCCTGGCAGGGTGATGATGCAGATATCCACAACACCTGCCAGGGAAGCTGGAATGCAGGTCATCATGACTGAGGAGGGGAATGCGCCCTTGCCGCGCGGAATCTAACTGGCAACGGGAGGGATGGGTAACGTTCGGTCACCGGCGTGCAGGCCGGGGCGAATTTCCGCCGAACAAGACTCCTCGGGTTATTGCAGTTTGTGGAAGTTGCTGCAATTGCACTGGCGTCGAAGACAGCCTTGTCGAACTGCCGGCAAACCTTGCAAGCGCCTGGTCGCCTTCCAGGCGCACGGCTTCGATGATGGGTTTCACCTTTTCGAGGATGGGCGTGAGATCGTTTCCCGTGCGCTGGAAAAGGCGATTGCGTTGGCTGGGGGACAGGTCGGAAACTGTGATGCTGTTGATTGTTTCATTCAAGTCCGTGGTTTAGGTCAAACGAAAAAAATGCCATGGCTGGAGTTGGTTAATTACCCGAATGATTGGTGGTGGAAACGTAAGTCTGGTCTTCCTGGCCGTCGCGTTCGAACTTAAGGAAATCGTAATAGCCGCAGTGGCCTTTGCCAGGGAATATGCGGCAGGTGGAGGGCCTGGCATAGTAGATGGTGCAGCGGCGCTCCTTGGTGTCGAAGAATTGACAGATCTTGCCATAGACCTTATCCTTCTGGCGGCGCATGATGCGGGCGTAGCCGTGGGCCTTTTTAAAGAATTTCTTTTCGGCCTTTTCGAGAGGCATGTGGAAATGCTTGGCGATGCGCGCCGCGTCCTTGTCCTTTACTTCGATGACGGGATAGGAGCAGCAATAGCCCGGACATTTCATGCAGTCATACTTTGCTTTCGCCATCACATTTCCTTTGATTTTTTCCAGCACTAGCCGATTCGAGCGCGGTTGGCTTTGAGGCTGGCAAATTTCTTGTTGGTATCCACCATTTCGCTCATCAACCACTCCCTGAAGGAACGCGCCGTGGCGGATTCCTTAGAGCCCTTGGCGCGCACGATCCAGTAACTGCCATGGTCCTTCATGTCGCTGTTGAAGGGGCGTTTGAGCCAGCCCTCGAGAATGGCATCCATACAGAGGATCTGGTCGCCCAGGGCAAAACCCTGCGCGGATTCGGCTGCCTCAATGGCCAGATGGTTCTGGAACACCGTGCCTTTCCAGTCTTCCGCAGCGTGCACGCCGTTGGCAACAAGCCACTCGTTCCACCATTGTTTGCGCTGCTCGTGCAGCAGGTTGAAGTCCCTGAGGCCGGCTGGTTTCAGCTCTGGCGCGTCAGCAATCAGCTGTGGCGCGCAGACGGGAAAAATCACCACGTCCGAGAGCTTGGTCATTTCCACATCTTCCCAGTTGCCGAGGCCGTAGCGAATGCCCAGTTCCACATTGTCGGCGCGGAAATCGACGAGGCGGTTGGTGGGATCGATATTGAGCTCAATGTCGGGATGCAATTGCTGGAATTTTCCGAGCCGCGTCACCAACCAACGCGATGCAATGGCAGGCTCGACGGACACATTGAGTGGGCGTGCTGCACCGACAGCGGCAGCCTCCCGCGAAGCCTCGGCAAGGCGGTCAAACAGGGGAGTCAGTTGCTCGCCAAAGCGGATGCCCGCCTCGGTGAGGGTGACACCGCGGCCGGTGCGATTGAAAAGCTGAGTACCGAGATATTCCTCTAGTTCGCGGATGTGGCGGCTCACCGCCGCATGGGTCACGAAGAGTTCGGTAGCGGCCTCCGTGAAACTCACATGCCTGGCGGCAGCTTCAAAAGCCTTGAGCGCATTGAGGGAAGGAAGACGGCGTGCCATGGATCAGCCTGTAACATTTTCTTATGTGACTTGTAGCTTTATACCGTTTGTCCCGCAAGAGCGAATAGAGCATATAAACCACATCGAGAAACGAACTAAGGAGACAAACCATGAATTGGGTTTTTGGAGCTTATTCAAATGTTTACAATACTGCAATGATGCAGAACCGTGACGCTGTTTATCATCTCGCAACTGCGAAATCAGTGACTGTCAGGACGGTTGGGCCTATCGCTCGCCTGTTTGGCCGCCCATAGAAAATGAAAAACACTCATTAAAAGCCGTATCTCCAAGGGGATACGGCTTTTTTGTACTTGAAAACGGAACAAAGATGGAACATATAAAAGGTGGATAAGCTGACCCTTGTAGTGAAACCCGAAGGGTAAATCACTAGAAGGGAGGAAATTGGGAGAGTTAAAATGGCAGGTTCGGTCAACAAGGTTATTCTAGTGGGCAATTTGGGCAAGGACCCGGAGGTGCGCCACACGCAAGATGGTAAAGCCATCGTCAACCTCACTCTCGCGACGTCGGAAAACTGGCGTGACAAGTCAACCGGCGAACGCAAGGAAAAGACCGAATGGCACCGCGTTGTCATCTTCAATGAAAACCTTGCCAAAGTCGCAGAACAATACCTTAAGAAGGGCTCCACCGTTTATATCGAAGGCCAGTTGCAGACTCGCAAATGGACCGACAAGGACGGGGTGGAGAAATACACTACCGAAGTTGTCCTACAGAATTTCCGCGGAGAGCTCACCATGCTCGGCGGCAAGCCGGGAGGTTCAGGCGAGAGTGTCGGCATGGGGGGCGGTGATGATTTCGGCCAGTCCAGCCCGATGCGGGGCGGCGGCAAGCCGCAGAGCTTTGCCCGTGACCTTGATGACGAGGTCCCCTTCTGATCTGCATGGTAATTGTGCGGGCGGTCCTCGGAGTGTTTTAATTGATATGGGCTGGCCTTACGCCAGCCTTCGCTGGGGAGGTTGTAACGCCTCCGCCCTATGGGAGGCGTGACAGCAATGATGCTGGCGCTCTTGCACGCTCGCTCTACAATGCAGTGAGCCGGCATAAGTTTGCGAGGGCCTGGGGCTATTTTGCCAAGCCGCCCGCTAAGGGTTTTGAAAACTTTGTAAGGGACTATGCCGATACCGACTTTGTGGACGTGTTCACGGGCCGGATAAATTCACAGGGCGCTGCCGGCTCCACCTATGCCCCGGTCGCGGTTGCCAATAGCTACACCGACAGCAAGGGCGACCCTGAAGTCCGCCGATGATATGGCGCTGTCAAAGCCCGCACCGGAATGTTGTGGCGAGGTTACGGCTCCGGAAGAAATAGCTGTGGATCAATTGTCGCGAACTACGGCGCTGTCTACCATCTAAACCAACGACCCCACCAATAATCTCAAGGTTACACATGGACCCGACGGCGCAGCCAAGCCGGAAGTCTATGAACCGCGCTTCCACAATGATGGGGAAACCGACGAAGGTTTGAAACATTTTATCGCCTCTATGAATTTTCCTGTTCCAATTGCGCCTATAATTTTTCCAGCGTGTATAACCTTGCCAACGACTATGGCAAGATCAGCAAGCTTTCCTTTGCCGAGCCGCATGGATAGGGCCTATGCGGACGAGGAGAGCGCCAAGCTAAAATCCTTGCTGGTGGGTGGGGTCACGTCATCAGATTTTCTGATCAATGCGAGTTTCGATGCGGCCACGGCAACCCTGTCTTGTTTCAAAAAGCGGCAAGGCTTTGGATATGCCTCCTCTACGGGTACCGGGACATTCCTGCGGGGGCAATTTGTCCGCCAAAACTATGAAGTTGACGCCACTTCAGATGGTGAAATCAACCCCCTCGGTTGATCGTCGGGGGAGGGTTAAAGGCCAATCTCGTGGATCAAATGGTGCAGCGCCATAATTTGCTCACAGTTGATGCGCTAGTGGCACGATGACCCTGCTGCAATGCAGCATAATGCGAGGCGAGAAAATGAGAAACGTAGTATTTGCTTGGTTTTTGACGATTTTTATGGCGTCGAGTGCGATGGCGGGCGACACGTCAATTCTCTCCCAGTTGGAACTCCGGAATTTGTTTCCCGGCAATTTCACGGCCGTAGTTAACGGCGCCGTAATTGTCAAGATCGTGGCCAGGAGCAATGGCACGATGATTGGTGAGATGACTGGCAAGCAGGACAGCGGGCGCTGGAGTGTTGTTGGCGGTAAATTGTGCATCGTCTGGTCGACCTGGCTCAGTGGCAAGGCATCTTGTTCCAGCGTCAAATCGGGCAATGGCTGGTACCTCGGAAATGGTGTAAAATTCCGCAAAATATAGACTGAAAACAGGCACTTTTCGTTGCGATTCTGCGCCCGTCAAACTACATTGGGGCATCGCTCGAATCGTCATTTTTCCTGGCGGTTCTGAAGCGGTCAAATAGCTACCTCTGAAGGCTGCCCGTGACCGACAAAGACGACAAGACTGGCGTGCCCACGCCCGCCAATCCCGGTGAAATTACGAATATCACCATCGAAGATGAGATGAAGAAAAGCTACCTCGACTACGCCATGAGCGTCATCGTGAGCAGGGCTTTGCCTGATGTGCGTGATGGTCTGAAGCCAGTGCACCGCCGGATTCTCTACACCATGGACGAGAACGGCTTCACGCCAGATAAGCCCTACAAGAAATCGGCGCGCGTGGTGGGCGACGTCATGGGTAAATATCATCCGCATGGCAACCTTGCCATCTACGATGCCCTGGTGCGCATGGCGCAAGAATTTTCATTACGCTTGCCGCTGATTGACGGTCAGGGTAATTTTGGTTCGGTGGATGGTGATCCGCCTGCTGCCGACCGTTACACGGAATGCCGGCTTGCCAAGTCCGCAGTTCCATTGCTCGATGACCTCGACAAGGATACGGTCGAGTTCCAGTTCAACTACTCGAATGAATTCAGGGAACCCACGGTACTTCCCGCGAAATATCCCAACCTCCTAGTCAATGGCGCGGGCGGTATCGCGGTTGGCATGGCCACCAACATGGCACCCCATAATCTGGGCGAAGTGATCGATGCCACGATTGCCACCATTGATAAACCGGCGATCTCCATTGACGACCTGATCGAACTGATGCCGGGCCCTGATTTCCCGACAGGCGGTATTATTCTCGGCCGCAGTGGCGTGAAGCAGGCCTTCCACACCGGGCGTGGATCCGTGGTTTTACGGGGGCGCGTTGAAGTTGAGGAAATCCGCAAGGATCGTGAAGCGCTAATCGTCACGGAAATTCCTTACCAGGTAAATAAGTCGTTGATGATCGAACGCATCGCCGAAATGGTGCGCGACAAGAAGATTGAAGGCATTTCCGACATCCGTGACGAGTCATCGCGTGAAGGCATGCGAGTGGTGATTGAAATCAAGCGCGATGCAGTCGCCGACGTGGTGTTGAACCAGCTCTACCGGTTCTCGCAGTTGCAAAGCACTTTCAGCGTCAACAACATTGCCCTCACCGGCGGCCGGCCGGAACAACTCAACCTCAAGGACCTGCTGCAGGCCTTTATCAGCTTCCGCGAAGAGGTAGTGACACGCCGTACTAAATTCCTGCTCGCCAAAGCGCGTGACCGCGCTCACATTTTGGTGGGACTCGCGATTGCTGTTGCAAATATCGACGACGTGATTGCCTTGATCAGGCGCTCGAAGGATGCCACCGAGGCGCGCGAAGCCCTGATGGGCCGGGTATGGCCCGCCAAGGACCTCGCACCGCTCATTGCGCTGATTGCCGATCCCCGCCATTCGCTGGGGTTGGACAACAATTACCGGCTGTCGGAAGAACAGGCCCGCGCCATTCTTGATCTGCGCCTGCAGCGCCTCACGGCACTCGGAATCGACGAAATAACCGCCGAACTGCAAAAGCTGGCGGGTGAGATTGCCGAATACCTTGATATCTTGCGCTCAAGAGTACGGGTGATGAACATAATTAAGGATGAACTCATCAGCATAAAGACGGATTTTTCAACACCTCGCCGGACCGAAATCATGGAGAACGAAGGGGAAGTTGATGATGAGGACCTGATTGCCAGGGAAGACATGGTGGTTACGGTTTCGCACGCGGGCTACGTGAAGCGCGTGCCGTTGTCGGCCTACCGCGCACAACGGCGAGGCGGCAAGGGCAGGGCGGGCGTTGCCATGAAGGACGAGGATTTCGTCACCAAGCTGTTCGTGGCCAATACGCATACGCCAATCCTGTTCTTCTCCTCGCTGGGCATGGTTTACCGCATGAAGGTGTGGCGCTTGCCGGTAGGCAACCCGCAGGCGCGCGGCAAGGCGCTAATCAACCTGTTGCCTCTCGCGCTGGACGAGCGGATTACCACCATCATGCCATTGCCGGAAAATCCTGTTGATGCGGCCAACCAGCATCTCATGTTTGCCACCCGCTCTGGCGGTGTGCGCCGCAATGCGCTGGATGATTTCGAAAGTATCAACCGCTCCGGCAAAATCGCCATGAAGCTCGATGATGGCGACATGATTGCGGGCGTTGAAACTTGCACGGAAGCTGACGATGTTCTGCTCACCACGGCGCAGGGCCAGTGCATTCGCTTCTGTGTTGATGATGTGAGGGTCTTCAAAGGTCGCGATTCGACCGGTGTACGGGGCATACGGCTCGACAATGGCGACCAGGTTATTTCCATGGCTATCATCCGCCATATCGATGCCACTGCGGAAGAACGCGTAGCTTTCCTGAAAATGTCTCGTGCCGTGGCAGGCGAGGAAGCCGAAGCCGAGGCTTCCGATGAGGAAACGGTGGCTGACACCGGGCTTTCACAGGAGCGCTATGCAGCGATGGGAGCGGCAGAGCAGGTGATCCTCACCGTATCCAGCAATGGTTACGGCAAACGCACATCCTCATTCGAGTACCGCATTACCAACCGCGGCGGCAAGGGCATCGTGGCTATGGCGGTAAATGAGCGCAATGGACCGCTAGTCGCCTCCTTCCCGGTTGAGCCCACGGACCAGATCATGCTGGTTACCGACGGTGGACAGCTTATTCGTTGCCCGGTAGACGGCATTCGCAAGGCCGGACGTTCAACGCAAGGCGTGATTGTCATCGATACTGCCGATGATGAAAGCGTGGTTTCGGTTGAGTGCGTGAAAGAAGATGACGAGGATGCAGGGGCTTAAGGGATTCTTCATGGTCGGCTCAGGGCCGTCCATAGAGCGAGCGGGAACAGATTGAGGAGCCTTGGGTATGAGTTATGACACTTTTTTCACGTTTTGCCTTGCGGCCGCCGCACTCGCCTTTGTTCCTGGACCCACGGTAACGGTGATCATTGCCAACAGCCTGCGCTATGGCTCCAGGGCGGGGCTCATGAATGTGGCGGGCACACAGACGGGTGTCGTCATTTGGCTGACCATTGCAGCGTTTGGCTTGACGGCTGCGATCCAGGTCATGGGTGCATGGTTTGATTTTCTGCGCTATGTGGGGGCTGCCTACCTGATCTGGATGGGCATCAAGCTGTTGCGGTCCAAGGGTGATCTTGCGGTGGCGGTTGACCGGGCGCGG
>Ga0315273_10011163_pt1 | contig 11484 bp, 9 predicted proteins | sample YL17G02_0_MG_FD_205753 | JGI IMG/M metagenome (GOLD analysis project Ga0315273, IMG submission 205753) | Sediment microbial communities from Yellowstone Lake, YNP, Wyoming, USA - YL17G02_0 | ecosystem: Environmental > Aquatic > Freshwater > Lake > Sediment | place: USA: Wyoming | collected... | reverse complement strand
CCGAGCGCGGTCGGTTTGCCCGGTTTGGCCGCGATTCCATGCACCAAAAGCCGCCCCACGGCCTCAATGGCCTGGCTGGTATAGTCGGCGCGGCCCGCCGAGGAGCCCGCGTTGACGATTACCAAATCAGCTTGGGCAAGAGCGGCTTTCAGGGCGCCGACCAGCAACTGGAGATCATCCCCGAGTATCGGCTGGACCTCCACCGAGGCTCCCCATTGGGATAAGTAACCCGCGATCGCCACGCTGTTGAACTCAGGGGTCTGGCCGGGCCCGATTGCCGCCGCGGGCGGGACAAGTTCGTCACCCGTAGGGATGAGTATCACCCGCGGCCGGGCCAGAATGGGCACCTCGGTTACCCCTCCGGCCAGCAGGGCGGCCAGGTCCGCCGGCTCCAGACGGCGCAAAGCTGGAAGAAGCATCTCCTCCGCCACGATATCTTCGCCGACATGCCGTATGTATTGCCATGGAGCCACGGGGGCCAGGATCGCCAGACTTTCTTCGTCCAGAGGCTGTACATCTTCAAGCCTGATTACCGCGTCAAACCCGTCCGGTATGGGATCGCCCGTGTCGACCGGTTCATAGTCCCGGCCCCAAAAAAGGGTCAGGGGCCTTTGGTCCGAAGCCGGGTAAGTACTGGCGGCCCGCACCACGATGCCGTCCATGGCCGCCGCGTGATAGGTAGGGATGGATCGCTTGGCAAAAATCGGCTTGGTGGTCACCCTGCCGAGAGCCTGGCCGGTGGGCAGTATTTCCTCGCGCCGCGGCAGGGAGGCTTGGGCCATCAAAAGCAATCCAGCCTCGGCTCGCGGCAGCTGCTTGAGATAAACTCGCCGCATCCATACAGCCTCCCTTGATCCATCCTTATGTCCAGAGATAAACCTCGACCATCTCACCCGCCGGCAGGCCGTCGCGCTCCTCAGGCACCCAAATCAATCCGTCGGCTTCCGCCAACGTCCGTAATAACCCGGAACGGCCAAGCACGGGAGTGGCGATCGGCAAATCCGCCGCTTTGGTCAGCGCCACGCGGACCAGATCCGTCCGACCCGGGCGGGAAGATATGTCTTTTGCCAAGACGGCCCGGATAGACGGCTGCCATTCTTCGCCTATTGCTCCGGAAAGCCGGCGGAGGATTGCCCCTCCGATCAGCGCAAAGATATTGAGGGCCGAGATCGGGTGCCCAGGCAGGCCCAAAACCGGCTTGCCGTGGCAGTTGGCCAGGAGAGTTGGTTTGCCCGGCTGAACGGCCAATCCTTCCAGGAGCAACTCGCCGCCTGCCAAATCACGTAAGGTCTGAGTGGTAAAATCCCTGTTTCCCACGGAACTTCCGCCGGAGACTACCACCATATCCGCTTCCCGCAAGGCGGAGCTGACCCTGTTCTGGAAAACCCCACGCGAGTCGGGCAAAATGCCTCCATCGATCACAACGGCCCCCATCTGTGTGACGGCTAGGTGGGTAAGTCCGAACCGGTTGGCGTCACGCACTTGCCCGGGCGCCAGGACAGGGGTCTCAACCGGTACTATCTCGTCCCCTGTAGAGAAGAGGCAAACAAGGGGGCGCCGGATGACTTTTACGGAAGTCAAGCCCAAGGAAGCAAGCAGGCCGAGTTCCGGACCGCGCAGCTTCCTGCCCCGACTAAAGACCACCTGCCCGCGACAGAGGTCCTCTCCCTGCAGGATGCGATTTTCGCCGGGAGCCACCGGGCGTAGGACCAAAACCTGGTCCCCGGTTATTTCCGTCTGTTCAATCATGACCACCGCATCAACTTGAGTGGGCAGCATGCCGCCGGTAGGCACGTAACAGCATTCACCCGGGCTGATATGCGGCGCCGGTTTCCCCATTTGCACTTCCCCAACCAGCTTCTGGACGGTGGGGAGATTCTCCGTGGCGCCAAAGGTTTCAAAGGCCCGAAGGGCGTATCCGTCCACGGTGGAACGGGTAAAGGCCGGAATATCCTCGCGGGCGATGACCTCGTCAGCGGTATATCTGTTGCCGGCAACCTCCAAGGGAACATCTTCCGGTTCCAAGGGCGCGAAAGATTCGCTTATGGCGAGCAATGCATCCCGGATACTTGTCACCAGCAGCAAACGCAACCTTCCCACCTCGCTTTGATTTGCTTCTCTTAGATAGACGGCCTTTGCAGCCTTTGGAATCGTATAGCCCACGAGTAATGCTTATTACATTTGAAAGTCCTGTTATGATGACTCAAGTGTTCGCCGTATCTTCTCCGCCGTTGCGGTCTTGGATAGTCCTCCGCGGCCGTTGCATCTGAGATCGGACGGCAGCATTCTCCCCACTTTATCCATTGCTTCTATCGTTTCATCCAAAGGAATGACTTTATCAAATCCGGCCATCGCCATATTCGCCGCGGCAATGGCATTTAACCCGCCCATCACGTTCTTACCCAGACAAGGCACCTCAACACGTTCCGCCACGGGATCACACACCAGACCGAAGATATTTTGCAGCGCCATGGAAGCGGCATCCACGGCCTGTCGAGCCGTGCCTCGCATCAGTTGAACCAGGCCCGCCGCCGCCATGCCGGAGCCTGAGCCGCATTCAGCCTGGCAGCCTCCCACTTCAGCGGCAAAGGTCGCGTGCTCGGCAATGAAGACTCCAATGACGCCGGCGGTCAACAACCCTTTGGTCACATCATCATCATTTAGACCCAATACTTCCGCCACCGCGATTAGCGTTCCCGGAAGACCACCGCACGATCCGGCAGTGGGAGCGGCTACTATAACCCCCATGGAACTTTTCACTTCCATGATTGAAGTGATATATGCAATAACTGTATTTATCGTCTTACCGCCGATTAACCTCCGTTCATCTTCCGACCGATTAAGCATCCAGGCCTGAGGTCCCAAAATACGATCTCGATAGGAAGAACGTTTTAAACCTTGATCGACGGCGCTCTTCATCAAACCCACGATGGACTTCATCCTGGCAAAAACTTCATCCGTTGGGATGTTGCCTCTCATACTTTCATATAATGCCGCCAATTCCCAAATCTGCAGATTCTTGCTTTCAGCCAGCTCAAGTAGGCCTTCAGCCGTGGTGAATGGAACACCGCAGTCCTTTTTGGACATGATCGGCAACACAGGCGAAAGTTGCATCACACGCGTTGCATGCCCAAGGGCGCGTAGTTTCGTCACGCCGCTTCCTGGGATCTCGTAGCCGGTTTTGATATCTATCAAGCCTTTTCCGCCGCTCATGGCGGAGTCGCAACAGTCCATATCATGCACTGTATTGCCGATCATTGCCTGGTATGCATCCATTAATGCCTCATCAGCATCATGCAAAAAAACAAGCGTCTCATAGAAACCGCCGGATATTGATACAGGCAAACCTTCAATATTGACAAGCTCGATCATTCCTCCGCCAACCGAGATGGCCGTCAGACGGACTTCTTCATCATCCTCGCTTGTCAGGGTAATCCTGTAAGTGTTTGGGTGTTCCGCCGGATAATCCACCACATTGAAACTGACTTTGATCCCCTTGTTCGCGGCGATCTTGAGAGCTTCAGTAAGCTCCGTCCCCGTAAGGTCCATGTTTAAAAGGCCGCCGACCAGGCCCGTGTCCGAACCATGTCCATGATATGTGGTCGCAAGCGAACCCCGCGGATCAAAATCCACATTTACCGCCCTTAGTTTCCCCTTGATGGTCTGTCCGGCCAGTTTTCCTATTCTAAACGAGGCTGCGGTATGTGAACTGGAAGGTCCTCTCATGATTGGGCCGATGACATCATTGAAGATGCTTGCGGGCTGTTTCATATTCCTCCGTCTCCCTACCCGGTCCCGTTTCCTTTTCGGAGCATGGCTGGTATCTTCGATCGTGCCATAAAGCCATATCCGGATCAGAATGGTTTTCTAAAAGAGGCCCGCCATATCCCCGGTCCGGGCAGGGCGTGCACCTATTTCAAGAATATTTCGATTACGGGCACGATAACATCAGGTTTTTGAATGGGCAACTCCAGAATTAGTGCGTCGGCTTCGCGGCGTTCCTCGATCTCCCCCCAATCATATGTCGCCTCGGGCACGTTCCGAAGCATCCTGATCTCGGAAGCATCATTGAGGAGTTGCGCATAGGCGACACGATCGGTTAAACCTTCAAGATAAATGTGCTTATACGGCCAGCTGAAAACATGCAAGTAAAGCCGGTTCGTTAACGGATTGTATGTATAACGGCAATCGGGCGGAGAGAACAATCCTTCAGGTGCCTGGGTACATCCGTAAATTGCCCTGCCATGCTGACGCATCCACCCGCCGATGCCAGACAACCTATCCAGCGCCCGTACATCGAACTCCCCGCGCCCGGTGGGGCCGACATTCAAGAGTAGATTTCCACCCTTGCTGACAGTGTCGATCAGCATTTTAACCAGTTGATCCACGCTTTTCCATGATTGCTCGTCGCGGTGGTAGCCCCAGGAACCGCTGAAGGTCTGGCAAGCCTCCCAGACGACGGGCTTTCCGTTTACCATCACCCTGGTTCGTGGTTGGAACTGCTCGGGTGTCATCACATCCTGATCAATCCCAAGGCGGTCGTTAAGGATGATCCTTGGTTGCAGGGAACGGACCATGGAGATTAATTCCTCGCTCCCCCAGGTTTCCCGGCCTTTGCCTGGAAAACGCTCCGTGGCGGCGACCGAGAAATCGTACCACAGGATGTCAATCTGGCCATACTGCGTCAGCAATTCCCTCGTCTGACCATATAGGTATTCAATGTAACGTGAGAGTTTCCGCTCCTTGTCGGCCTCAATATATGCCGCATTCTCCCTCATTGGATGATGCTGGTCCACAGTATAATCCGGGTAATGCCAATCTACCAGCGAATGATAAAAACCGATCCGGAGACCGTATTCGCGGAAGGCATCCACCGCAGGTCTGAGAAGATCTCGCCCCGCAGGCGTATTTGGCGCCTTATAATCGGTAAGTCCAGTGTCCCATAGGCAAAAGCCCTCATGATGTTTTGTCGTCATGACAAAATACTTCATGCCGGCCGTGGCTGCGGCCTTTGCCCACAGAATAGGATCATAGAGATCAGGATCGAAATGCTTGAAATACTTGCCGTAAGCCTCGTTGTCCATCATTTCCCGTGACTTGACCCACTCATGCCTGGCGGGTAAGGTATAAAGCCCCCAGTGGATGAAAAGGCCAAATCGGTCATGTGTAAACCAACCAGTATCACCGGGGGTTGGATCGGGTTTCAGGGTCATATGCTGTTCCTCCTTGTGAAGTAAGGTGAAACCATCACACCGCGCCGTGGTGCAACCTCTCCCGCTAACCTTGTTATTAAGACAGCGGAATATCTGTTAGCTTCATCCCAGGTCTCCTGGCTGAATCGCAGCATATCTTGTTGGCTGGCGAAGCATTTGCCCGCCTCTTCCTGCTGCCAAAAATCGCGGTAAGCATGCCCCCAACGTCCTTTTCCCAGGTCTTCCTGCTCATTTGGTCTCCGAAGCGGGTCGTCCGACTCTGGCACAGCCAGGCTGAAGAGGGGGTACATCTCGGCCAGTCTTTTCATGCAGCTTCTTGGGTGCTCATAGAAGTCAATGCCGGTAATAAATGTCGCCGCATCCGGATTGGACCAGTGTTCCCAGTGCACTATCCTCTTCGGCCCGAAGCCCATCAGACTTTCATAGTAAGGATCGCCCATGGTTTCTTCCCGCTCCTCGATTTCCTGACGCAGCAGCATCTCGTTCAATTCTCTTCCTGAACGGAGATCATGACCTTCATCACTTTGTCCTTCTGTTTTTCGATGAACTCATAGGCCCGCAAGTAATCGTCAAAGCGGAAATGGTTCGTAATCATGGGCTCCAACGTAACTTGACCCGCCTCTATCATGCTGATCGCCTTTTCGTAATCGGTTTGCTGGTACATCAGGGTGCCGATCAGGCGTAATTCACGGTCTTGGACCAACCCTAAATCAACCGATGGTTTGCTGCCAAAAACCCCCACCACGATGATGTCCGTCCCCTTGCGGGCGCAACTGACGGCCTGGTCAATCGTGGCGTTGGCACCCACGCACTCCAGGATCAGATCAGCGCGTTCGGGTCCAAACTTCTCTAAGATCATCGCGGCCAAATCCTGCCGATGCGGATTGAGGCAGTAGTCAATCCGGCACTGACGGGCAATTTCCAGCCGGTAATCGCTTGGGTCGGTGATCATGACCGCGCTGGCGCCCATCCCTTTGGCAGCCTGAGCTACCAGATTGCCGATAGGACCGGCGCCCAGGATCAGGATCCGCTTATCCCGCACTTCGCCTCCCCTGCTTAAGGCGTGGACGGCGACGGCGAGCGGCTCGACCAACGCCCCATGGTCATAACTGACACCGGCCGGGAGTTTGAGCCCCTTCGCGGCATCGACCGCCGCATATTCCGACGCCATCCCGGTGGTCTGGAATCCCATTACTTTTAGTTCATCGCAAATGTGATAACCGCCGTGGGTGCAAGGGTAACATTTCCCGCACGTCACTTGAGGTTGAATGGTGATTTTGTCGCCTGGCTCAAGACCGGAAACACCGGCTCCCACACTGACCACCTGCCCAGACACTTCGTGCCCCTGCACCACCGGATAAGAAGTATAGGGATGCTTGCCGTGATAAACATGAATATCAGACCCGCAAACACCGATGCGCATTATTTTGACCAGCACCTGTCCTTTTTCTGCCATGGGCACTGCGATCATACGAAACTCGATCTTGCCGGGTGCCGTCATAACCGCCTGTTTCATCGGGTATTCCTCCTCATGTACATTAGGTACTGATTCGTTAATGGCTCAACAGTCGGGGGCGATCATGACTTTCAGGCTCCCCTGACCATGTATCACGGTGTCCAACGCTTCTCCATACTTTTCCAATCCATAATGATGAGTGACAAGCTTATCGACTTTGACCGTCCCATTTTCCAAGTATTTCAGGGCTCTGTCGAAGCAATGGGTCTGGGCGAACGAGCCTATGATCTTCAGTTCCTTGGCGAAGACCTCGTAAGGACTGATACTGATCCGATCATCCTCATCGCAAACGCCGTAAATGACCACCTTCGCGCCCTTCCTGGCGAACTGTAAGCATGATCCGGTTATTGCCGCCGCGCCGGTAGCATCGACAATGATGTCAAAACCTTGAGGGAAAAGTGCTTTTATCTCCTTCTCGTGTTGCCTAGCATCGTTCCTGTCCACCAGGATGGTTCCACCGACCCCTAATTCCTCGACCAGATTCAATTTGCTTCTGGTCGGGGCGGCGACCAAGACGTTACCAGCTCCGCCGTGTTTGAGAAGCTGTGCCAGAATAATCCCGGTGGGTCCTGCTCCGAACAACAAAACATCGTCGCCCGGACGCACGCCGATCATATCCATGCCATGCACCGCGCAAGCTGTTGGCTCAGTGAAGGCCGCTTCTTCCAGATTGAGGTCGTCGCTGAGAGAAAAGACCTTGTCCGCGTTGACCAGTACATATTCAGCGAAACCGCCCGGTCCGTTAACTCCCAGAGAATAGAAATTGTCGCAATATAGCGGCTGATTCCTGCGACAATAGTAACAGTCGCCGCAGAGCACAGTGTTGTCGCCGACAACCCTATCCCCTGCTTTGAACTTGACGACCGAAGAGCCAACCTCTTCGACGATCCCCGTGAACTCGTGTCCGGGGGTGAGCGGGAATCGCGAAATAAAACTGCCTTTATGAATATGTACATCCGTCTTGCAGACGCCGCAAAACTTGACTTTGATCAAGACCTGATCCTCATTGCACTTGGGTTTATCAACCTGCTTGAGCAAAAACCTCTCGGGTTCGCTGTACACAATAGCTCTCATTATAAGCCCCCCATTTTATACTCGCATGTATTCGCCCAAATACTATGCCGGATCATGACGGATCAGCATAGAAGGTCTGACCCAAAGCCGATCTCAACCAACCAGGGTTTCCGGCCGGCCTGCGAGGTGGCAGGCTACATGGTGGGCATCGCCCCGGTCAATCAGAGGGGGCTCCTGCGTGCGGCATATGTCGATCGCCAGCAGGCATCTTGTATGAAAACGGCAGCCGGGCGGCGGGTTCAGTGAACTCGGGACATCGCCCTCCAGCAGTGCCCGCTCTTGCCTAATCTCAGGATTGGGGACAGGGATCGCCGAGAGGAGCGCTTGGGTGTAGGGGTGGCGGGGCTGAGCATAGATCCGCTCTTTCCCTGCCAGTTCAACTATCTTGCCGAGGTACATCACGGCCACACGATCACAGATGTGTTTGACCACGGCCAAATCGTGGGCGATAAAAAGATATGTCAGACCGAATTCATGCTGCAAATCCTGCAACAGGTTGATGACCTGCGCTTGAATTGAAACATCAAGAGCCGAGACCGGTTCATCGCAAACGATGAATTTGGGGTTAAGCGCCAAAGCCCTGGCTACTCCGATGCGTTGCCGCTGGCCGCCGCTGAATTCGTGGGGGAAGCGCCGGGTATGATCGGGGTTCAGACCTACGATCTCCAACAACTGAGCCACCCTGTTCCTGAGCGCCGGACCCTTAAGTAATCCGTGAAAGGCAATGGGTTCGCCAATAATCTCCCCCACGGTCATGCGGGGATTCAAAGAGGCGAAAGGATCCTGAAACACGATCTGCATGTCACGGCGTAGCTCACGCAAGTCCCTTTTGTGAAGAGTCATGATGTCGCGGCCCTCGAATAATACTTGTCCGCTCGTGGGTGCAAGCAGTCGCAGGATCAGTCGGCCGGTTGACGACTTGCCGCACCCGCTTTCCCCGACCAAACCCAGTGTCTCACCTTGACGGATACCGAAGGAGATACCATCGACCGCCTTGACCTGGCCCACCACACGGGAATGGACTATCCCGGATTTGACCGGAAAATACTTCCTGAGGTTTTGCGCCTCCAACAGATACCCGGGATCTTCGATACCTGTTAATGGATTCACTACTGCTGCCCCCTCTAACGCCAACACCGAACAAGATGTCCCGGGGTAATGGCCTTGACGCCCGGCTCCACGCTACGGCACCGCTCGTCGGCATAGCCACAGCGGGGATGAAACCGGCAGCCGGCCGGCATATGCATCGGGTCCGGCACGAGGCCGGGGATAACCTTGAGCCGTTCCACGGTCCGATCGATCTTTGGGATCGAGGCCAGCAGCCCTTCCGTATACGGATGCGACGGATGACGGAAAAGCTCCTTTACCTCAGCTTCTTCGACCACTTTACCGGCATACATGACCACCACTCGTGATACAAATTCAGCCACGATGCCAAGATCGTGAGTGATCATCACCAACGCCATCCCCAGTTTTGACTGTAGTTGGCTGAGAAGATTGAGGATCTGTGCTTGAATCGTCACATCCAACGCCGTGGTGGGTTCGTCTGCGATCAAAAGTTTGGGGTTGCAGGAAAGGGCCATTGCAATCATGACGCGTTGACGCATGCCGCCTGACAGCTGATGGGGGTAATCCGCGATGCGTTTTTCCGCGGCGGGAATGCGCACCAGTTTCAAGGCTTCGATGGTCCGGTTGCGCGCCTCGCGTCTGCTAATTTTCTGGTGGAGGAGCATCGCTTCAGCCACTTGGTCGCCAATGGTCAGGACAGGGTTCAGGGAGGTCATCGGCTCTTGAAAGATCATGGACATCTCGTGACCGCGAATCTTTGTCAATTGGGCTTCAGAGAGTTTCAACATGTCATGGCCGGCAAAAAGGACCCGACCGCTGACGATCCTCCCGGGCGGATCAGGAATAAGTCTCATCATGGACAGCATCGTAACGCTTTTGCCGCAACCGGATTCGCCGACAAGCGCGATCATTTCGCCTGCCTGTACTGTAATGTCCACACCGTCTACCGCGGGTACGATCCCATCCTCAGTATAGAAATATGTCTGTAGATCGCTGATCTCCACTAAAGGCTCGGTCATAAGCACCACTCTTCCGTCATCCCCGTCATACGCAAGAAGCTTTTAGCGGGCGTATTTGGCAAAACTGCGTTCTGCCATCGCTGTTCGGTAAAACGGTCAAAGGATGAAATACGGGATTGATTGTCGTACCATCGCGATCGATCAGATTAGACCCAGTTTTGTCAACTCGTCCCTTAGTGCCTCGATTAATTCGTCAGGTACGCGTGATGTAGGCATCAAAGCGTCACCAACGTCATGCCCCAACATTTTTAGGCCTTCTTTGAGCAATTGCATGTCATGCCGCCGCGAGAGAGCTCCAACCAAACCCATGATCTTAAACTGCTGCTGTCGGGCATCTTCCCATCTGGCTTCCTGGAACGATTGATAGATGGAAACCATTTCCCGAGGTATGATATTCGCCAGCGTAAAAATACCGCCGCTGGCGCCGAGACAAAGGGCTGAAAAGAGCTTGCTGTCAAAGCCTTGCCAGACGGTCATTCGGTCTCCGGCCAGTCTGATGATTTCCAACGTGTGGTCGAGATCGGCGTGGGTATCCTTTATCCCCTGTATCAACCCTTCCCATGCCAACCTGGCAACGGTCTCCGGGTCGATGTCCACTCCATACTGATCGGGATAATTGTAGATAAAAAGCGGAATCCCAATCTCCTGCTTGATTGCCCTATAATGCTCGTAGATCGCCTGTTGATCCGGTTTGGGATAGTGCGGCATCGAGACGACAACACCGTCAGCGCCGGTATCCTGCGCATATCGTGAAAGCTCGATGGTCATCTTTGTACCATTGCAGCCGGTGCCGGCCAATACTGGCAATCTACCCCGAGCGACCTCGATCCCGATTTGAATGATCTGCTTTCTTTGCTCGGGGGTCATCAATGAGGCCTCCCCCGTGCTGCCACCCACGAACAAGCCATGGATCCCCTGCTCAATCAGATAGTGCATGAATCTGGACGTTTTGATCGAATCGATCTCTCCACCGTTGGTAAACACGGTTACCACGGGTGGGTAGACACCCATGAACTGCTTCATCCGGGATTTCCCCCATTTCATGATGACCTACCGGGCTTATAACTCGATTAATTCCTTTGACGATTTGGTAAGCACCCGACAGCAACTCTCTTCGATGACCACCGTGTCCTCAATGCGCACGCCACCCCAATCGGGAATATAAATCCCGGGTTCCGCCGTGACCACGTGCCCTGTCTGCAATATGAGATCGCCATATGCTCTGATGAAAGGAACCTCGTGTATCGCCAACCCAACTCCGTGCCCAATGCCAAAACTGCTGGCATCATATCCCGCGTCCTCGGCGACCTTTTTGACCTCCGCCAAAGCCTCGCGGCCGACCACCCCGGCTCGGAGAATATCAAGCGCCTTTTGTTGGCCGCGCTTAACCATTTCATAGACCTCGCGCTGTTTTTGGTCGGCGCGGCCTACCACAACGGTGCGCGTGATATCGGAACGATACCCCTCATATAGGGCGCCGAAGTCGATGGTAATCAGATCGCCGGACTGGATTTTTTTATCCGTCGGTGCGCCGTGTTGATGCGATGATCGTTTGCCCGAGACGAAGATCATGTCGAACGCCAAGCCGTCCGCG
>Ga0315273_10011162_pt1 | contig 11484 bp, 10 predicted proteins | sample YL17G02_0_MG_FD_205753 | JGI IMG/M metagenome (GOLD analysis project Ga0315273, IMG submission 205753) | Sediment microbial communities from Yellowstone Lake, YNP, Wyoming, USA - YL17G02_0 | ecosystem: Environmental > Aquatic > Freshwater > Lake > Sediment | place: USA: Wyoming | collected... | reverse complement strand
TTCGCGGAATCGGGGAATGCCCGTGGCGGTCATCGACGCGAGCCCGACGCCGTGGTAGCCACCGCAGCGGGACAGGATCACGGTCCGTTCGGGCATATCCTGTAGGCTCCATGCTCGCCGGACGAGCTTGATCGCCGTTTCAACACCTTCAGAACCGCCGCTGGTGAAGAACGCTCGAGTCTGGCCGGAGGGCGCGAGCGCAGCGAGACGAGCGGCCAGGCGGATGGCGGGTTCGTTCGAGAACGCGCCGAACGATGAGTAGAACTCCATACGCTGCATCTGTTCGGCAGCCGCCTCTGCGAGCTCGCGGCGACCGTGGCCGACGAGGCACTGCCACAGGCCACACGTCCCATCGATGTACTCGCGGCCGTCGATGTCCCAGATGCGGGCGCCCAGTGCGCGGTCGACTATCAGTGGCGGCGTGCCGCCCGCAACGACACCAAGGGGGTGGACGACATGGTCGATGTCGAGCTGGCGAAGCTCGTTGGCGCTGTACTCGTCGGACATCTCGCGCTTCACAGTCGGAACAGCCTCTCGGCGTTCTTGCTCACGATCCTGGCTCGCTCGGTCTCGCCCAGGCGGTCAACGATATCCAGTATCTCGGTCATCTTCCCGTTCTTGTGCGGGTAGTCGCTCCCGTAGAGGATGTTGTCAGGGCCGAAGACCTCTACGGTGTACTTGAGCGCCTCGGGCGTGTAGACGATGCTGTCGACATGGATCCGGTCCAGGTACGTGCTCGGGAGGTCTTGGATCGACACTCGCGCGGTCTCGAAGTAGCGGAAGCTCGAATCCAAGCGGCCGATGAGGAACGGCAGGTAACCGCCCGCGTGGCCACCAATGATCCTGAGATCGCGATAGCGATCGAAGAAACCATCGAGGATCATTCGGGACAGCGCGAGCGTGGTGTCGAAGGTGAAACCGACGCTGTAGACGAGATGATACTTCGACATGTCGAGCCCGTCGACTCCTGGCGGCGTGCTCGGGTGGACGAACACCGGTAGCCCCTGTCTGTCGATGGCCTCCCAGATCGGTGAGAACCGCTCGTCGGTGAGCGAGGCTCCGTCGATGTTTGCCAAGACGATGACGCCCACCGCACCGGCGGCCAGGGCACGCCCGAGTTCGGCGACAGCGAGATCGGCATACTGCCACGGCAAGGAGCACATCCAACGTATCCTGTCAGGATGGGCGGCCTGCTGGTCGGCCATATCGTCGTTGACCAGTCGCGCCGCTTCGAGAGAAGTCGCGGCGTCGCCCCAGTAGGCGTTGGGGCAGGTGAGCGACACCACAGCCACGTCCACCCGGGCTTCATCCATGGCGGCGATCCGAGCCTCGTAGTCGAACATCCCGGGAGTGAGCGTCATGAAGGGGGCGCCTCCACGCTGGATCACACGGGCGCCGCCGGGCACATCCCGCACCAAGAAGGTGTCACTGCGTTCGATGAGGAGGTCCAGCCACGCGTTGCTGACCATGTGAGTGTGGATGTCGATGACCGTCACGTTGATCCTTTCGTTGTCTTCGCCGCGGTCGCGCTTGTTCGGTCGCGCCGTCAGGTATGAGATGGGTCGAGAAGCTGGTCGAGCACCTCGCCGACCGCCGTGGCAAAGTCCTCGATCTGCGGATCGGTGACTTGAGGGCAGACGAGGGCCATGAGATGGAAGGGCGTCAGCAGAAAACCCCGGTTCATGAGCGCCAGCCGGATCGCCGCCTCGACGTCAGGCGCACGGGTCGCGCGCGCCGCGGTCGCGTTCAGCGGTAAGTCCGGAGCGAGGACTATCTCCACCCGACAGCCGAGGCGCGTGACCGACCAATCGGTTTGGCAGCGTGCCATCACGCTCGATAGGGCTGCCTGTAGCCGACTCGCCGCGCCTATCATCCGATCGAAGTTCGCGGCGGTCGCGTGCGCCTGAAGCACTACAGACGCAACCCGGGTCGCCAATGCGTCGCCCACCAGGGTCCCGCCGAAACCGAAGTGGTTGATGGTGCGCCCTGATTGTGTCGTGTATCCGCGCAACGTCTCGGCCATCGAGTCGGTCATGCCGTAGACGGCGAGCGGCAGGCCCGCACCGATCGACTTGCCCAGCGTCAGGAGATCGGGCTCCAACCCGTGGGTGCGGGTCATTCCGCCGGGGCCCGCGCAGAACGTGTGCGTCTCGTCGATGATGAGGAGCGCTCCCGCGGCCCTCGTGAGGTCGCGAAGCGCCTCGTGGAAACCGGGTTGAGGGACGATCATCGAGCAGTTCGTCATTGCCGGCTCGGTCAGGACGCAGGCCACGTCTCCCGCCGCCAGGGCGTGCGAGATGGCGTCGACATCGTTGAACTCGATGACCACGGTCGTCCGGTCAAGGTCGAGGCCGAGGGGAGGGATTCCGGGCTGCGGCGCCAGACGGCCGTCCACGAGAGTGACGTGGGTCTCGTCGATGCAACCGTGGTATTTCCCGTTGAAGACGAGGACTCTCGGGCGCCCCGTGGCGATGCGGGCCAGTCTGATGGCGAACCGGTTGGCATCGGAGGCCGAGGTCGCGAATTGCCAGTGCGGCAGCCCGAACCGGTCGGCTAGATCTTCTGCCACATCCGCCGCGTCTGAGGTGGGAAGCATGAACGTCGCGCCCGTCGCAAGCCGATCCCGCGCGGCGTCGGCGACGTCGGTCAGCCCGTGGCCGAACATCGCCGCGCTGTCACCCAGACAGAAGTCGACGTAGTCGTTGCCGTCCACATCGACGACCTGGGCACCCGAGGCTCCGATGACCTGGATCGGGTATGCCGACGGCCACTGCGCCATCCAGTGCAGCGGGACACCTCGGGGAAGGTGGCGCCGGGCCCTTTCGTTGAAGAGTTCTGCAGCTGGATGGCGCTCTTGGAATAGCCGTTCCTCGGCCTCGAGCCGTTCGCGGACCCGGTCGGGTGACGGCCGACGTGTTCCGACGCCGGCGTCAGGGGCCGGCGTCATTGACCCCTCACTAACGTGAACAAACGGCTGCGCAGCTGGGCGAACTCAGGGAGCGCCTTGGTCCCCAGCTGATCGCGCGGAGAGGGAAGCCCGATGTGAAGGATATCGCTGACCGTGCAGGGCGATTGGGTGAGCGCGACCACGCGGTCGGATAGATAGACGGCTTCGTCGATGTCATGGGTGACGAAGACTATGGTGATGCCGAACTCGGAGCGGAGTCGAAGAAGCAGGTCCTCAAGGTCGGTGCGAGTCTGGGCATCGACGGACGCGAACGGCTCATCCATGAGCAGGCAGTCCGGCTGATAGGCGAGTGCCCGCGCGATCGCCACGCGCTGCTGCATCCCGCCGGAAAGCTGCCAGGGGTAGCGGGGGCCCGAATCGGGCAGTCCGACGGCTTCGAGCATCAACTTGACGCGACGACGCTGCTCGTCACGGGGCACCTTCTTGTTGCGCAGTGGTAGCGTGATGTTTGACTCCACGGTCAGCCAAGGGAACAGCGAGCGACTGTAGTCCTGGAAGACGAGGGTAAGTCGGGATGGGACTCCCTTGTGCACCTTGCCCTCGAAAAGAACCGTCCCGCTGGTCGGCGGCATGAGGCCGGAGAGGCACTTGAGCAGCGTCGTCTTGCCGGCGCCGCTCGGCCCGACGATCGACACGAACTCGCCACGCGCAACCGTGAAGCTGACGTCCCCTATGGCGGCGGTGACCCCGGCTCCCGTGCGATATTCCTTGGAGAGGCTACGAACGTCCACCACGACGTCCTCAGCAAGGTCTACGCTCAGTCGGTCCCCCCGGGGCGTGTTGTCGTCGATCATTCGCACTGCGCCTGTGGGAGTCACAGCGCCCCGCCGACTCTGGCGCCGAAGTGCCACTTGAGCACCACGCGCTCGCCGACGTTGAACAGAGCGTTGAGGAGATAGCCCAGCAGGCCCAAGTAGATCATCCCGGCCCACAGGTCGGCAATAAGGAACTGCTGCTGGCTAAGCAGGAGGAGGTAGCCGATCCCATTGGTGGACGCAACCATCTCGCTGACCGCCATGAGCAGGATCGATATCTGCAGACCCGATCGGAGGCCCGTCATGATCTGCGGGGCCGCACCTGGGGCGATCACGTGGGTGAGCCGGTAACGGCGGCCAAGTTGACAAGCCCGTGCGGTCTCCAAGAGCGTTCCGTCGAGTCCGCGCACACCGTCGATGGTGTTGAGCAGGATCGGCCAGACCGCTCCGAGGACGATGATCGAGGTCTTCATAGTGACCCCGAGTCCGAGAAGTATGATGGAGATGGGAACGATTGCGGGCGGGGGCAGAGCTCGAAAGAAGTGCACGTAGGGACTCGCTGCCGCCTCGGCCCAGGGGACTGTGGCGATCACGAGACCGCCCGCAACACCCAAAGTGGCGGCGATGCCGTAGCCGAGAGCCAAGTGCACGAGACTGGGAAGCACGTCGGAGGAGAACCGCCCGAAGAAGTACTCCTCGCGGAACCGCTCGAAGATGAGTCGGACCGGTGGGAATTCCAGGAACGAACCGTTCTTGGTCGCGAACCACCAGATGACAAGAAGACTGACAGGGAGCCAGATCTCGATCGCGAGCGCACGGCGTCGCCCCTTCATCAGCCTTCGATCCTTTGGGACGAGTGCCAGTGCAGCGAAAGACGCTCCAGCCGCTGCAGGACGAAATTGAGGGACAGGCCAAGAAGGCCGGCGATGAAAGCCAGGGCATATGTGTCGGCATAGCGCAGCGCGTTGTCCGACATGAACATCATCAGGCCGAGCCCCTGGCCGCCGGCGACCAGTTCGGCAACGATGGTGATCACGAAGGCATGGACCGCCGCCAAGCGTAGCCCCGTCGCCACGAACGGTGCAGCGCTCGGCAGCACCACGAAGCCCAGCCGGCGTGGGTAGCTGAGCCGGAATGCGCGCGCGGTGTCGGCCACGACCGGATCCACGTCGTGCGCCCCGTACGTGGTCTGGATCAACAGGGGCCACAAGGCGCCGTAGGCGACGAGAAGCAGCTTCATCTTTATCGTCGTACCGAACATGAGCAGGGCCAACGGGAGGATCGCGACCACCGGGATAGGCTTGAGGAACTCCACGACGACGCGGGTGCTGGCGAAGAGAAATCTGTTGCTCCCGATCATCAGGCCCGCCGGTATGGCGATCACGGTCGCGATGAGTAGCCCCAGCGCCCAGCTCTCGGCCGTGTGGCCAAGAGCCGACCAGAATGGCCTATTCGCCAAAAGGCCCACGCCGGCGCCCGCGATCCTTGACGTCGTCGGGAAGCTGGTCGCGTCGAGCCGGCCTGACGCCGCGACGAGCTGCCACAGCGACAAGCCGGCCACGACCGACGCTGTGCCGATCATGGCTCGCCGGGCGCGAGCGGAGATCCTCTGCTCGCGCCCGTCGGATGTTGCCGCCGCCTTTGACGCCACTAACTCGCCGGCAGGACGATCTGGTCCATGGGAGGCAGTTCCTTGATGAACCCGTACTTGACCATGAAGTTGCCGATCGCCTTCAGGCCATCCATGTTGAACTTCGGGTTGAGGTCGACTCCCAGGCTCATGGTCTTCGTCGCAGACGGGTCGAGCCCCGTGTTCTTCGCGATGATAGTGCGCACTTCGTCCAGGTGATCCTTGGCGTAGGTGATCGACTCCTCCATGGCCTCGCGGAAGGCCTTGACGATCTGCGGGTTCGCGATTGCGTATTTGCGCGTGGTGACGAACGCTGTGACATTGTATCCGCCCAGGATATCCCTCTCGGCGTCACTGATGTTCTTCGCGCCATCGGCGATAGCCTGACTCATGAACGGCTCGGTGGTGCCAGCCGCGTCGACTTGACCGGCCTTGACGGCGGCCCACATGGTCGGGAACGGAACCTGCACCGTCTGTACGGAGTTCGGATCGACTCCCGCGCGCTCCGCTGCGGCGTGAACGAGCAGGTCGATCTCGCTGCCGAGCGCCGGGACGGCCACCTTCTTGCCCGCGAGATCGGCCGCGCTTTTGATCGTCGAGTTAGCCGGCACAATGATCGCCGTCGAGGACTCAGTAGAGCTGACGGTGCCGTCATTCGGGACGACCGCGACGACATCGAGGCCGGCGGCAACCGCGTGGATCAGCGGGATGGTGGTCGAGAACCCGAACTCTTCCTGCCCGCTTTGCACGGACGCGAGAACGGCTGCGGGTGACTCCGCGGGCACGAGAACAAGTTTGAGTCCGTGGTCCTTGAAAAAGCCCTTCTGATCGCCGAGCCAGAGCACACCCATTCCGGAGTACGGGATAACCCCGACGTTCACCGTGGTGAGTTCCGCCGGTGCCGCGGCGGTCGTCTCAGTGGGCGCCGCGGCGGTCGTCTCAGTGGGCGCACCGGTAGTCGCGGTCGCCCCAGTGGTCGTTGTGGTTCCGCCGCAAGCGACGGCAACCAGGGCAACCACAACGACAAGCGCCAGGGCCACCCAAACCTTCATCTTCCCCATAGCAAGCACCCCCCCTATTCCGATAATCGCACCCATTGTGCGAGTACCGGAAGAAGGCTAACATGAGGCACGACCTCTTGGCAAGCGGCGGCTCACGATGGAGGCATGCTGTGACCGACAAAGCCCGCGGCCGCGTTGTGCTCGTAACCGGTTCTTCCAGCGGCTTCGGACTCCTGGCCGCCCTGGCGTTCGCCCGACTCGGCGATGTCGTGTACGCGACCGTCCGCTCTGAAATCGGGCGCCAGCGCCTGCTCGAAGCCGCTGCCGCCGAGCGTGTCGAGGTGCGCCCTCTCATGGTCGACGTGACCAACCTGGAGAGCCTGGACGAGGCGGTCGATCTCATCATCGCCGAGCACGCCGCAGTCGATGTCGCGGTCAACAATGCGGGCGTGGCGTGCTCGGGTGCAATCGAGACGATCCGCTTCAGTACACTTCGTCTCGTCTGGGAGACCAACTTCTTCGCGCCGTTGCGGCTCATCAGGCGCGTGCTCCCCGGGATGCGGGTGCGCCGGCGCGGCCACATCGTCAACGTCTCGTCCATGTCTGGACGCCTGCCGGCGCAACCGATCACGTGGTCGTACGACACCACCAAACATGCGCTCGGCGCGATGAGCGAGGCGCTGGCCCACGAGGTGGCTCCGTTCGGGATCATCGTTCGATGCATCGAGCCGGCCTTCTTCCGGACCGACATTCTGAAGAACAAGTTCCGCGAGGTGGAAGAGACCGGGGTGTTGCAGCACTCCCCCTACGTGGACGCGGAGCGGGCGGTCGAAGGCTGGATCGCCCGCCAGGTCGCGGGCTCAGCCGACCCCGGGCCGGTCATCGAGGCCATCGTTGCCGCGAGCGAGGCGTCCGACTCCTGGCCGGTACACGTGCCCGTGGGGGCGACCGTGGAAGAGGAGCTAGCTCGCGTCCACGAGCTGGACGAGGCTGGGTACGCGCGGGAACTGCGGCGGGAGTTCGGTCTGTGACCGGCCGTTCCCGCGTTGCGCTCGTCGTCGGGGGAGCCTCCGGGATCGGTCTGGCGGTTGCCCAACGGCTCGTCGCCGATGGCGCCTTCGTCGTGGTGGCGGACCGTGACGCGACGGCTCTCCGGAGTGCCGCATTGAGAGCGAGCCGCGACGGGTCACCGATCGAGACACACGTGGTCGATGTGACCAACGAAGCCGGGGTGTGTGCGTTGGTTGCCGGTGTGGTCGATCGGTACGGGAGCTTGGACGCGGCCTGCAACAGTGCCGGCATCGTGGGCGCCCAGCAGCCGCTCGTGAGCACCGAACTCGCCGACTGGCGGGCGGTCCTCGACGTCGATCTGACCGGCCTGTTTCTGTGTCTGCGGGAGGAGGTGCGCGCGATGACCTCCGCGGGGGGCGGGAGCATCGTCAACATGGCGTCCGTAGCGAGCTTCGTCGGGAGCAGCGGAATGTGCGCCTACGCCGCTGCGAAGCACGGGGTTTTGGGTTTGACCCGGGTGGCGGCCCGAGAGGCGATTGTGAGCGGTGTTCGGGTGAACGCTGTTGCGCCAGGCATGACAGACACACCGATGGTTCAGCTTGAGATGGCTCAGAGTCCGGAGTGGGCGGCCCGCGCTCTGAGTGCGCACCCGATCGGTCGGGCCGCGTCGGCCGACGAGATCGCGGAAGTCGTCGCGTGGTTGCTGTCGCCGCGCGCGTCATACGTTGTTGGCGCCTGCGTGACGGCCGACGGCGGGTTCACGATCGGAGGCGTCTGAGTCCTCGGAGGCGCCGCGCTACGGCCATTTTGTGATTCAGACTATGCGCCGTTCGATGCACATCCCAAGGAGGGAGCGATGGCGTCCACCGGGTCATCGTCGGGTGGAGGAGTGCACCAACAGCACGTTCTTGCTCACCTCATCGACACTCACAAGTTCCCTGGCCCCCAGTTGCAGGAGGCTCTATGTTGAGCGCGACTCGTGCCATCAGAACCGCTGCGGAAGCACTCAGCGAGGTACTCGAGGCTTGGGGCATAGACAAGGTGTTCATCTGTCCCGGAAGCACAGAAGCGGCCTTCCTGGACGCCGTTTCCGCCAAAAGTACGGTCGATGTGCTTCTTGCGACCCACGAGTCCATCTCAGTCGCCATGGCCGACGGCTACAGCCGTGCCACGGGCAAACCGTCTGTGGTCTTCCTTCACGCCAACGTTGGTCTGAACAACGGCCTGAGCCATCTGTTCGCCGCCAAGCTTGCCCGGTCTCCCATAGTGGTGTTGAACGGTTTGAAAGATTCACGCCTCCAGGCGAGGGATGGCTTCACGACCGCCACGCACATGCGCGAATTCGTGCGCCAGTACGTCAAGTGGGACTGGCAGTCTCTTTCGGCTGACGCCATCACTGAGGACGTCAACAGGGCCCTGCAGTTGGCTACTACGGAACCGTGCGGGCCCACCTGGGTCGGCCTGAGCCAGGATCTGATGGAGGCACCGACAGCCGGCCTGGTTCCGCATGCGGACGCCTTCCGCTCGCCTTCGATGACGCGGCCGGATCGGCACTCGGTGCAGCGGGCGGCTGAGATACTGCTCGGAGCTGAGCGCCCACTGCTCGTGGCAGGTTCCGAGGTGGGGCGTCACGGCGCACGTGTTTCTCTGGAGCGATTGGCCGCGAGGCTCCAGGCCCCTGTCATGCTTGAAGACCGCCGCGGACTGGAACGGATCTCGTTCTCGACGCAGCACCCCCATTTCGCTGGTCAATACAGCGCTGATCGTGCGTCGGTTCAGCAGGCCGACGTGATCTTCTTCGTCGGCGCCCGTTGCTTCTTGCAGTTCGAACCACCCACACGGCCGCAAGTACCGGACACCGCGGCACTGATCCATAGTCACGTCGATCCTGTGGAAATCGGAAGGCTCTACGGAACCGACGTGTCACTGATCGGCCATCAAGGAGCTGTACTTGAAGACGTCCTGGATGCTTTGGATGGCTCCGCGCCGCTGAAGCGAACACGGACGGGCACAGGGCTGAGTGCCGCAAGGCTGGAATGCCGATCACGAGCGGAAACCGGACCGAGGCAGGACGGAGACATCCGGGCTCCGGAGGTCGTCGAAGTTCTTTCGGGATTCGTTGATGCGAACACGACGATCGTCAGTGACGCAACCACGGCTGCGAGCCTGGTGCTGCAGGGCCTGCCGATCACCGATGTCGACCAGTTCGTCACGACGGCCTCGGGATCGCTCGGCTGGGGCATGGGCGCGGCCCTGGGGATCCAGCTTGGCCGGACCGGCCGAAAAGTCATTGCCATAGTCGGTGACGGCGTCTTCCAGTTCGGAGTACAGGCTCTGTGGACGGCCGCCCACTACCGGCTGCCCGTGACATACGTAGTTCTCAACAATCAGTCCTTTGCTGCCGTCGGCGCGGCGATTCTCAGGTACCGCAAGTCCGCCGGCATACAGCGAGAAGGAAGATTGCCCGGCGTCGACATCTCGGGTCCAAACATCGCCGAGATCGCGCGGGGCTTTGGCGTCCGCGCAATGCGCGTAAAGGAACTCTCAGCACTTCGCCGCGAGTTGCAAATGCTGGGCCAACACCATGGACCAGCCCTCATAGAGGTCATGACCGAAGTCGACGACCTCGGTCCAAGTCCTCTCTAGGCCGGAGTTGCTTGCGGCTCCATAGCCGAGGACGACGCGGAATCGCCTTGGAGTCGTTGATGCCCAAGACGGCAACCCGCGCCTGTGAGGGGCTCGGGTTCCAGCGTCAGGCTACCGCATACTCCTTCTTGACCTTGCGCAGCGAGAACGCCGTCACGATCTCGGTGATCCCCCGAAGCATAGCGGAGATGCCCACCCAGACGATCAGAAGGGCCGCCGACCCCCGCCAGTATCCCGTGGCCCAGAACGCCAGCGCTATCTCGAGGATGCCGACTATGAGCTGGAGCCACCAGAGGTCATGCTCCTCCTTCATGATGATGGAGCCGATGATGTCGAATATGCCCTTGAAGAGCAGGAACCAGCCAAAGAGGGACGCGACGGTCACGAACGTCCGCCCGGGGTAGATGAGGCAGGCGATGCCCACGATGACGAAGAGGACGCCAAGCACGATGTGCAGCCACCGCCAGCTGGCGACCTGGGTGAAGATGATGAACTCGTTCACGGCGGCCGCCAAGATCACCAGGCCGGTCATGATGCCGATCGCGTAGACGCTGCCGAGGTTGAATCGAAGGACCACGAGGCTGATGATGAACCACGCGATGCCGGTGATGAGGAAGACCCACCACGTCTTGCTGATTTCCGCCGCCTCCCGATCCGTCGCATCTACCGTACCGTTGACCATCCCGCTCCTCCTTGAGTGAGTTTCGTGCGCAGCAGCCGTAGGCGCTGCTCCCAGACGATTCTACACGCCCACGGCGCCGGACTCTGCGGTTCACGACCCCTCTGCATCTGCGACCCCTTCCTTCGCCGATCCCGCTGCGCGATTCTCGGCCTCGATCGCGGCCCGCCGGCTGACGAACTGGTTGGCGATGTAGCCGGTGATGGTGGCGAAGAGAGCGAGCCCGAACGTGAGCACCAGGAAGCCCACCATCCTACCCTGCGACGTGACTGGGTAGTAGTCGCCGTAACCGACGGTCGTGAGCGTCACGTAGCACCACCAGATCGCGTCCCCGGCGGTTTCGATGTTGGCGCCTGGGGCTCCGCGCTCGGCAAGCAGGACGAGGATCGAAGCCGCCTCCATCAGGACCACCACGAAGAACACGACCGCCAGCAGGGCTCCTTCGGCGAGCTGACGGATGAAGAGCCCCCTCATACGACCTACACCGCCGGCGTTCAGCGCTCGGCTGACCCGGACGATCCGAGAGAGACGCAGAAGGGCAAGAGGGTAGTAAGGGATGCTGCTGAGCAGATCGAGCGTACCCCCGCCTCCAATGAGGTAGGCGCGTTTGGAGGGCGTCCGGCGAAGGCGGGCGAGGAAGTCGATGAAGAAGACGGGGCACAAGAAGGCGTTGACAATGATCAGCACTTCTCGGTATTGCCCGTGAGACAGGAAGTAGCCGGGAAACACGTTCAGGAACGCGACCACCGAGACTCCGAGGATGAACGTCTCGTAGTTGGTGTTCCTAAAGTCAC
>Ga0315273_10011161_pt1 | contig 11484 bp, 10 predicted proteins | sample YL17G02_0_MG_FD_205753 | JGI IMG/M metagenome (GOLD analysis project Ga0315273, IMG submission 205753) | Sediment microbial communities from Yellowstone Lake, YNP, Wyoming, USA - YL17G02_0 | ecosystem: Environmental > Aquatic > Freshwater > Lake > Sediment | place: USA: Wyoming | collected... | reverse complement strand
ATGCTCGTATCGATGGAACGGGCAATCAACATAAGTGCCCGTGTTCGCCACCATTTCGATCTTGCCTATTTGGAATTCCGTTCCTGGGGCGTAGATCTCCCTGGATCTTTCCCGGCTCAGATAATCGCAGATGATGGGCGCGGGCAGTCCCTTATAGGTAACCAGGCCATCAGTTATCGTGTGACTCAAATCCACGAAGCGCGAGGGACTGGCTGCATCCATAGCAGGCCCGCGTTTGTGCTTCTCTGTGATGACTTCCTTATTCAGGATCCGCACTTCGCCGACCATGAGGAGACGCAGATCTTTGACGATTTGCTCCGCAAGGTCCTTGTCCGAGATGATGTCGCCCTCAATGTCGAGTCGAAAGTCCTGTCCCTGTATGCCCCCGCCATTCGTAAATTCGATCTCAAAGTCAAACTTGACTCTTTTGTCCATGGATAGCCAGTTCCTTATTCTTACCAACCGTAACGATTTCACATCAAGAAGAGGGCTGCTAGACTCAGCATTGTGGGGAATAACATGAGAGCTAATCCCAATACCGTGTAATACGTACTGGCACAACCGAGAGCCTCCTTCTCATCAGGGGATGTCTTGTATAGAAAATAGCGTTGTAGCGGATTAATGCGAAGGAATATTTCTGCTGGCGCTAAATAGATCGCTAATCCCGAAACAAAGAATATCCCCGGAATTCCCAACGTACTGTAACTGTCTAATTTCTGGAATTGGAACTTTATCGAGGCAAGAAGAGTGGCGAATACGTAGATGATGGTTATTGCCGCACCGAAAATTGTTCTTTTACTGAATTTTCTCTTCATCGCGAGGGTGACTTTTCATGGGTCCTGGTACTGGGAATACTGAATTACTCTGGAAAATTGTCTTTACGCAGCCAGTCTTTCCATATCCCGCCTTCTACTCCTGCTCCAAACCGTACTCCGCGGCGTAGGAGTCGCACTTCTCCTCGAGGCTGTCGAGGAAGCGGTCCAGGCCCCCCAGGCGGTATTCGAAGCCCTCGCCGGCCAGGCCGAGCGCGCTGAGGGCCTGGGCCCAGTTCTTCACTTCATCGCCGTAGCCGGGCAGTGACGCGGCGGCGGCCGTCCAAGTGTGGATGAGCGGCCACAGCGCTGCGGACGGCGCATCCCCCCTCAGCAGGGCCTCGATGCCGCGCTTGTAGTAGTTCAGGCGCGCCGGGTGGATGGAGGGGTTCTCACCCCCCCGGGCTGCCTCGACGAAGGTGCTCTCCCAGGCCGGGAGCATATAAGCCGTCTCGTCCGGGTCGAAGGCCAGCCCGCCGACCAACTCCAGAAGCGACTCGTGCAACTCGGGGCTGCCGGCGACGGCGACGCGGGCGGCAAATTCCAGCAGGAAGCGCCGCTCGGCCAGCGGCGGCCCGTCGAACAGGGCGAAGGCCTGGGCGGCGTGGTGCACCCCCTGGAGGTATTTCAGCATGTCGGCCGGGCGCGGGTCACCTGCGCCGGACTGCAAATCCATCCACAGGCGGCGGGCGGGATCACTGTGGTGCCTCACCCGCGCCAGCAGGTTGGGGGGGTCGTCGAACTGGGCGCGGACGATGGCTTGGGCGTACTCGAGGAAATGGCGTGTGTCGTACAGCACAGCCGGGGCGTAGATGACGTAGCCGAGCAATGGGTCGGTGCGCAGTTTGCGGGGCGGCTCGAGCGCCGTGGTTTCCCAGTAGTACATATCCAGGTGGAAGTCGGGACTCAGCCGCACGATCTCGCGTGTTACCAGGGGCTGCTGGATGCACAGCAAGACGAGGTCCACGTCGGCCGCGCCGCCCAGGAAAGGGACATCCGTCTGCGTGGATCCGACCATGTAGGCCGCGACCAGGTTGTGATCCGCGCTGACCCGCTGTTTGACGGTGTCGCGCGCCAGCTTGACGAGTGCGTCGCGTGTGATCCTCATGTGTCCCTCGTGAAAAATCCCTGGCTAAAGAGATCTGTTTTTCAGCCCCCGCCCTCAAGCGGCAGGCTGGGCTGGTAGGGCGTGATCCCCAGCGCCTCGCGGATGCGGTTCTCGATCAGCTTCAGGTGGCCCGGGTTCTGCACGATGTTCAAGAGCGTGGTGTCGATGCGCAGGCTGGGACCGTCTTGCCCACTGAAGAAATCCTCGTAGGCGGCGCTCAACTCGGCGATATAGCCGCGCTCCATGCTGCGCTCGTAGGGGCGGTCGCGCAGGGCGATGCGCTGCATCAGCGTGTCGGTTTCAGCATAGAGATAGACGGTCAGATCCGGCACGGGGATCTTCTCTGCGAGCGCCTCGTGAACCCGGTGGTACATTTCCAGCTCGTCGCCATGCAGGTTGATGCGCGCGAAGAGCGCGTCTTTAGCAAAAGTGTAGTCAGAGATGAGGGTCTTGCCGTCGGCCAGAACCATCGGGACGGCCCGACGCTGCTGGTGATAGCGGCTCAGCAAGAAGAAAATCTGCGTCTGGAAGGCGTAGCGCGCGCGGTCGGCGTAAAAATCGGACAGGAACGGGTTCTCTTCGAAGACTTCGAGCAGGATTTCTGCGTCAAAGCCGGCCCTGAGCAGCCTTGCCAGGGTGGTTTTCCCGACCCCGATGACTCCTTCGATGGCAATGAACATCCGATTCTCCGCGGACAAGGTTGGGCGAAGGATACCATAAAACCGCCCATCCCCCTGCACCCCCTTACCCTTCGGGCACGCTCGGCGGTCGTTGCAGGGGAAGAGGGAGGGGGGTTAGGTATATAATTCCTCTCATGCCCCGCATCTGCATCGTCCCGCGCACCGAAGGCGTCGGCGGCATGGCCTCCTTCCGCCTCAAACTCGAAGCCGGCCTGGCGCGGCGCGGGATGGAGGTGACCCACGACCTGGCCGAAAAATCCGACGCCCTGCTGGTCATCGGCGGGACGCGCGAGGTGCGAGGACTCTGGCGGGCGAAGCGGCGCGGGACGCGGATCGTGCACCGGCTCGACGGCATCAACTGGGCCCACCGCGCGCGGCGTACGTCCCCGCGACTCTGGCTCCGCTCCGAAAGCGCCAACCTGCTGCTGGCGTTCATCCGCCGGCGCCTGGCCGACAGGGTGGTCTACCAGAGCAACTTCGTCCGCGACTGGTGGATGCGCCGCTACGGCCCCGTCCGCGCACCAGGGACGGTCATCTACAACGGCGTTGACCTGGGCATTTACACACCGAGCGGCGACGAGATTCCTCCCGCCGACAGCGTCCGGGTGATGGTGGTCGAAGGCTCGCTGGCCGACGGCCAGGAGGCCGGCCTGCCCTGGGCCGTGGGCTTCGCCGAGGCCCTGGCGCAGCGCATGGCTTCTCCCCTGGAATTGTTGATCGCCGCGCGTGTCACCGCCGGGCAGCAGGCCCACTGGGGTAAATTCAGCTCGGTCCCGGTGACGTTCCTCGGCGTGACGCCCCGCGAAGAGATCCCCGCCCTGGACCGCTCGGCGCACATCTACTTCTCGGCGGAGGTCAACCCGCCCTGCCCCAACTCGGTCATCGAGGCGCTGGCCTGTGGGCTGCCGGTGGCCGGCTTCGCGATGGGTGCCCTGCCCGAGCTGGTGACCCCCGAAGCTGGCTGCATCGTGCCCTATGGGGGCGATCCGTGGAAGCTGGACAGGCCCGATCTCTCCAGCCTGGCAAGCGCGGCGACGGCGGTGCTCGCTGAGTTGCCCCGTTACCGTGCCGGCGCTCGAGCCCGCGCCGAATCCGCTTTTGGGGTGGAGCATATGCTGGAAGAATACCTGCAAGTGCTGCTGGACTGATCGCGGCACCTGGAGCAAACCATGGAAGAGAACGAAGTCATCGACTTTCTAAAAAAGCACCTGCAGTCCATTCAGGATAACGACAGCACCGCGTACCACGAGACGACCTCGGACGATCTGACGCTCTACGAATGGTGGGTCACGCCGCACCGCATAGACGGCTTGCCGTTCCACGAGTTCATGATGCAGGCCAATGCCCGCGCCGGCACAGTCTTCGGCACGGAGTCCGTAGCGGCGGGAGTAGAGAAGAGCACCGGATCTGCGCCCACCCGCTTCGACCTCTCCAACCTGCGCATCCAGCGCTACGGGGATACCGCCATTGCCAGTTACACCCTCTTGATCAGCTCACAGACCGCGCAGGGTGTGCGCGTGGCTACCCACAACGAGAGCCGGGTGATCGTCAGGGGCCAGGCGGGTTGGAAAGTCGTGCACGTGCACAAGTCCCCGGCCTGGCCAGCGCCGCACATCTCCCCAAATGAAGAATAGTCGCTGGTGAAGAGATTAATTCTCTCCATGGCTGCTTTCGCGGCACGCGTCCTGCCTGATTCGGCCAAAAGAGCTATCTACCGCGCGGGCCCGCTGACGCGCGGCATCCGCGGAGCGTTGAACAGGGCCGCGCCGCGGGGACTCGCCGAAATCCGGGTGGTGGCGGGCACGCTCGAGGGCTGCACTCTGCTGCTCGATATGCAGACCGAAAAGGACTTCTGGCTGGGCACCTACGAGCCGGAGCTGCAGTGGGCGTTGGGGGAATTGGCCCGCCCTGGGATGATCGCCTACGATGTGGGCGCGAACATCGGCTACATCACCCTGATGTTGGCGCGGGCTGTCGGCCTCACTGGCAGCGTGGTCGCCTTCGAACCCTTGCCGGCCAACCTCGAAAGGCTGGAGCGCAACCTGGCCCTCAACGGCCTATCCGGGCGGGTCAGGATTGCCCCCGTCGCGTTGGCATCGGGCGAGGGAACCCTGCGCTTCCACGTCCACGCCTCGGGCGCCATGGGCAAGGCCGAGGGCTCCGCCGGTCGCGCGGACGAGGCTTACCAGGCCGAGATCAGCGTCCCATCCACCTCGCTGGATGCCTTTGTCTACGAGCGCCTCGGGCCCGTGCCGCATCTGGTCAAGATGGACATCGAAGGCGGCGAGGTGCTGGCCCTGCCCGGCATGCGCCGCCTGCTGCGCGAGGCGCGGCCAACCCTTTTGCTCGAGCTGCACGGTCCCGATGCGGCCCGAACCGCCTGGGCCGAACTGGCCGCAGGGGGCTACACCGTCTGCCGCATGGAACCGGGCTTCCCGCGCGTCCCCTCGCTCGAGGCGCTGGATTGGAAGGCGTACCTGGTAGGGACGGCAGGATGAGCGTTTTTCCGGGGCGGCTTGCCATCCAGCAGCGGGTGCTGCCTGTTTACCGGGCGCCATTTTTCGAGATGCTGGCGGGGTCCTGTGCCGGCGGCATGGACCTGTTCGCCGGCCTGCCGCGCGAGAGCGAAGCTATCGCTGTCACTGCCGAGCTCCGCGCAGCCCGCTTGACTCAGACCAAAAACCTGCACCTGCTGGGAGGCCCGCTGTACACCTGCTACCAGCGCGGCCTGCTGGACTGGCTGGAGCGGACAAATCCTGACGCCCTCATCCTGGAGGCCAATCCGCGCTACCTGGCCTCGCCTGCTGCCGCCCGGTGGATGCGCGGGCGAGGCCGCCCCGTGCTGGGCTGGGGACTCGGCTCGCCGCCGCCCCTCGGCCCCCTGGCAGGCCTCCGCCGGAATGCCCGGCTGAGATTCCTGCACCGGTTTGACGCGCTCATCGCGTACAGCGCCCGTGGCGCCGAGCAGTACGCCGGACTGGGTTACCCCCAAGCGCGGATTTACGTCGCCCGCAATGCCGCTGCTCCCGCTCCGAAAGATCCCATGCCGCCACGCCCGGACCGCCTGGAGGGGCCGCCACTCGTGCTCTACGTCGGGCGGCTGCAGGCTCGCAAACGTCTGGGCCTGCTCATCCGCGCCTGCGCTGCCCTGCCCGCGGATTTGCAGCCCCGCTTGCGCCTGGTGGGCGAGGGGCCGGAGCGGCCCACCCTCGAGGCCCTGGCCGAGGAGACCTACCCTGCGACCGAGTTCACCGGCGCACAGTTCGGCGCGGAGCTGGCGGCTCACTTCGCTGTTGCGGACCTGTTCGTGTTGCCTGGCACCGGCGGGCTGGCTGTGCAGGAGGCGATGAGTTACGGCCTGCCGGTCATCGTGGCCCAAGGGGATGGCACCCAGGATGATCTGGTGCGCCCCTCCAACGGCTGGCAGGTTCCGCCGGATGACTTCGCATCCTTGTTGGGGGGGCTGCGTACCGCCCTCGCGGACCTCCCCCGCTTGAGGGCCATGGGCGCTGAGTCCTACCGTATTGTGAAGAAGGAGATCAACCTGGAGACGATGGTTGACGCGTTTGTGGGGGCTCTGAACGCCATGTCCTGACTTTCCTTGACAGGCTCCCGATTCGGCATAAAATTGGGCGCAGTATGTCAGGTACACGCTTGATAGTGCAAGACGCCCCCGGCCACGCACTGAAGCGCCCCGCTTCTTTTCTGGATTATGATTAAGAGAGCCAAAGAAGGCTCTCTTTTTTTGTGCCTTGCCGCTCCCTCTCCCCACGGGAGAGGGCTGGGGTGAGGGAGAAGATGCCATGCTGAAACTCCCTGGCCTGATTGATCCCCACGTCCACGTCCGCGAGCCCGGCGCCACCCACAAAGAAGATTGGGACACGGGCACCTCGGCCGCTCTGGCGGGCGGGTTCACGCTGGTGCTGGCCATGCCCAACACCACCCCGCCCATCTTCGACGCGGCGACGCTGGATCTCGCGCTCGAGGCGGCCAAGGATAAGGCCCGCTGTGATTACGCTCAGTTCGTCGGCGCTGGGCCCGACAATGCTGAGACCGTGGCCGCGCTCGCTGGCAGAGCTGCCGGGCTCAAGATGTACCTCGACATGACTTACGGCCAGCTGCGCCTGGACGATATGACCCTGTGGCAGCCGCATTTCCAAAACTGGCCCCAAGGCTCTCCCCTCGTGGTCCACGCGGAGAGCAGGACGATGGCGGCGGCAATCCTCATGGCCCAGATCTACGACCGGTCCGTACACATCGCGCACGTCTCGTTGCGGGAGGAGATCCTGCTGATCAGGGCGGCCAGGCAGCGCGGAATCAAGGTCACCTGCGAGGTCACGCCGCATCATTTGTTCCTCACAAAGTCCGCTCCCCTAAATTCACGGGATTTGGGGGAGGGCCAGGGAGGGGGCCGCATGGAAGTCCGCCCGCGCCTCGCCAGCCAGGCCGACGTGGATGCCCTGTGGGCAAACATCGACGTCATCGACTGCTTCGCCACCGACCACGCCCCGCACACCCTGGCGGAGAAGGATGGCGGGAACCCGCCGCCCGGTTTTCCGGGGCTCGAGACTGCCCTTCCCCTTCTGCTCACCGCCGTTGGCGAGGGACGGTTAACCATCGACCAGCTTATCGAGAAGATGCACACCAACCCGCGGCGGATTTTCAACCTGCCCGACCAGCCCGAAACGTGGGTCGAAGTGGACGAAGATGCTGAGCACGAAATCCGCGCCGCCGACCAGTTCACCCGTTGCGGCTGGACCCCCTTCGAGGGCTGGAAGGTGAAGGGACGCGTGAGGCGGGTCGTCTTGCGAGGACGCGAAGCCTATCAGAACGGGGAAATCGTGGTCGAGGCGGGGTACGGGAGAGATCTGAGAAAGAAGCCCATTGCGCTGCAACATCCGGGTGGATAAGCATTCGCAAGGTGGTTACGAGATTCTGGATAAAAATCATGCAATTCCAATTACAAAATGAGTGCCACCAGTTGACCTCTTTCAGTATACTGATGTGACAGGAGCCAGGTAGCCGGCCATGAGAAAAGCACCTCAAACCGACTGGATTTCTCGCCTGATTGATGCACTACTGCCTGTTTTCGCCACACTTGCTGCTCTGGGCGTCGGCGCGGTCATGTTGCTTTTCCTGAAAGTCAATCCCATTGAAGCGTACGCCGCTCTCTGGGAGGGTGCCTTTGGCAGCCCGAATGCCCTGGCGGAGACTCTGACCAAGGCTACACCTCTGCTTCTGGTGGCCCTCGGAATCTGCATCTCCTTCCGCGGCGGTGTGATCAACATCGGCGGAGAGGGGCAGATGATTCTCGGTGCTCTCACGGCCACATGGCTGGGATTGACCTTTACAGACTGGCCATGGTGGGTGCTTATTCCATTGGCAATGCTATTTGGATTTTTGGGAGGAGCGGTCTGGGGTGGTATTCCCGGTGTTCTCAAAGCATATTTCAATGTTAATGAAATCTTGAGCACAGTGATGATGAATGCCATTGCCGTTCAACTCATGAACTTCCTGCTCCGTGGACCGATGATCGATCCTTCGCAGGCTGAACTGGCTTCAAAAATCCCTCAAACCGCGCGCCTCATCGAAGTATTGCATCTGGCGCGTTTGGCACCCACCCGCCTGCACTCGGGGGCACTGATCGCTGTCATTCTGGCCATTCTGGTCTATTTCCTGCTCTGGCGGACAATTCATGGATACAGAATCCGGGCTGTGGGGCAAAACCCGGATGCTTCGCGTTACGCGGGTATAAACGTGAAACGATATATTGTCCTTTCCCTGCTGTTGGGCGGCGCCTTTGCAGGACTGGCGGGAGCCATTCAGGTCTATGGCGTCAACTATCGGATGATTACTGACGGCTCATCTTCCGGTTTTACTGGGAATGCTGGTTTTAATGGCATTGTGGTCGCCCTGTTTGGGCAATTGCATCCCATCTGGTCCATTCCTGCTTCCGTCCTGTTCGGTGCGCTATTGGTTGGAGCGAATTCAATGCAGAGAGTTGTGCAGGTTCCTTCTGCATTCGTCACTGCCTTGAATGGGCTGGTGGTGGTCTTTGTGGTCAGCAGTGAGTTCATCCGGCGTCGCCGGCAGCGGCAGCGCCTCGCTGCCACCAAGGAGGATGAGTCGCCCCCTACCTCCGATCAGGCACCCTCCCCACCAGTGGAGATTAGCGCGTGATTTCTGAGCTCTTTTCCGTCACCGTTCTGATTGGGATCCTTGCCTCTGGTATCCGGCTGGCTACCCCGTATCTCTATGCCTCCATTGGTGAAACCTTTGGTCAGCGTAGTGGCGTGTTGAATCTAGGCGTTGAAGGCCAGATGCTCATGGGAGCGTTCGCTGCCTTTTACGTTACCTTCATAACTGGAAATCTATGGCTCGGCGTGCTTGCCGCCATGATCGTGGGCGCACTGATGGGGCTGGCAATGGCTTTTGTAACCGTCAACCTGCATGCCCAGCAGGGGATCAGCGGCATTGGTTTCTTTCTATTCGGCCTGGGACTGAGCAGTTTGCTCTTTCAAACATTGCTGGGAACCGTTGAAACAGTGCAGGGCTTCCCGAAAATTCACATCCCCTGGCTGAGTGATATTCCCGGCATCGGAGAGATCTTCTTCAGTCAAAACCTGATGGTCTACCTTGCTTATCTTCTTGTCCCACTGGCCTGGTTCATCCTGAACAAGACGACCCTTGGCTTGAAGATTCGATCAATAGGAGAAAACCCGGAGGCTGCTGATTCTCTGGGCGTGAGCGTCGCGCGCATCAGATATTTCACGATCATTCTTGGCGGGACGCTGGCTGGGATTGCGGGAGCGTCTCTGTCAATTGCCCTGCTAAATGTCTTCCAACAAAATATGACCAGTGGTTTGGGCTTCATTGCGGTTGCACTTGTGTACTTCGGGGGATGGCGCGTCCTCGGCGTTCTGGCCGGCGCGTTGCTGTTCAGCATGATCAACTCGCTGCAATTATGGATCCAAGTGTTGGGGATTCCTATCCCTTCGGATATCGCAGTGATGATGCCATACGTCCTGACTATTCTGGTGCTGGTTGCCAGTGTGTCGAGGGTGCGTGGCCCCTCTGCCTTAACCAAACCGTTTGAGCGGGAAGCATGAGAAATCCACAGGAGGTGAACTCCGTACTTGACAACCGCAGAACGCCAAAAGCCCATGAAAAGCCTTATCAAAGTCAAACCATTCAAAAGGAGAAGAAAATGAAAAACACTGCACGCTTGTTCGGCCTATTGCTCCTGCTGGGGCTGGTTGTGAGCGCTTGTGCGCCCGCAGCGGCCCCCACCGCGGCCCCGACCGCGGCCCCCACGGAGGCTCCGACCGCGGCCCCCACCGAGGCTCCGACTGCGGCCCCTACCGAGGCTCCGTCAGCAGAGCCATTCCGAGTGGCCGTCGTAATGCCCAGCGGCATCAATGACTTGGCGTTCAGCCAAAGCATGTATGATGGACTGCTTCGCGTCCAGGAGGAAATGGGCGGGCCTGATGCATTTGAGATTGTATACTCCGAGAACATGTTTGTAGTGGATGATGCTGCTGCGGCCATCCGCGACTATGCCTCCCAGGGCTTTGACCTGGTCATCGCGCATGGTTCACAATATGGCTCATCCGTGCAGGAAATCGCTCCTGATTTCCCGGGGACCAGCTTCGCCTGGGGCACGACGGTTGATACCTTTGGCCTGCCGAATGTGTTCGCCTATGAAGCGGCCTCTCAGGAGGGCGGCTATGTCAACGGCGTCCTGGCGGCAACCCTGTCCACCAGCAAGATCCTTGGTGTCGTCGGCCCGATTGAGACTGGCGATGCTAAACTGTATGTGGATGGTTTTAAAGCTGGTGCCGTGGCAACTGACCCCAGCGTCCAGGTGAATGTGAACTACATTGGTTCCTTCTCTGATGTTGCCCTGGCTTCCGAAGCCGCCACCACTCACATTGCCGCTGGTGCCGATGTGCTGAGCGGCACTGCGCAGATGGTTGTGGGCGCGATAGGTAAAGCCCAAGAAGCCAATGCGCTATGGTTTGGCACGCAATCCAATCAGGCATCCCTTGCTCCTTCCATCGTGGTAGCCAGCCAGGTCTATCACTGGGAGGTGGTCCTTAATGAGATGATCGCCAAGATCCAGGCAGGCACGCTCGGTGGCGAATCCTTCGCCATCAATCTTGCCAACGGCGGCGAGGTGATTGAGTTCAACTCCGGTTACGCCCTCCCCGCTGACGCCAAGACTCTGGCCGACCAAACAATTCAAGGGATCGTGGACGGAACGATCACGATTACCCTGCCATAACCTGGCGCAGACTGCAGGTAAACTGACTTCGGGAGTGCCGCCGTTTGTCGGGCTTCCGAAGTCAGATCCTGGAGAACCATCCTTGGGATGGCACAATGACCGAATCCGATAAACTCCCCTCGGGCCAGACGCGCATTCATAGCCTGGAAATGCGCGGCATTACCAAGCATTTCCCCGGCGTACTTGCGACCGACCATGTCGACTTTGACGTCATGTCCGGTGAAGTGCATGCCCTGCTCGGCGAGAACGGTGCTGGCAAGAGCACCTTGATGAAGATTCTCTATGGCATGTACCATCCTGATAGCGGCGAGATCCTGCTGAATGGCAGGCCGGTCACGATCGTTTCCCCTACAGATGCGATAAATCTGGGGATTGGCATGATCCACCAGCATTTTATGTTGGTCGAGACCCTGACCGTTGCCGAGAATGTGGCCCTGGGATTACCGTCTTCCCGCGGCATGTTCACCGATCTCGCCCGCGTCTCAAAACGCATAGTGGAACTTGCCGATATCTATGGCTTGAAGATTGAGCCGGAAGCTTACGTCTGGCAATTATCAGTAGGACAACAACAAAGGGTTGAAATCATCAAATCCCTTTATC
>Ga0315273_10011159_pt1 | contig 11486 bp, 9 predicted proteins | sample YL17G02_0_MG_FD_205753 | JGI IMG/M metagenome (GOLD analysis project Ga0315273, IMG submission 205753) | Sediment microbial communities from Yellowstone Lake, YNP, Wyoming, USA - YL17G02_0 | ecosystem: Environmental > Aquatic > Freshwater > Lake > Sediment | place: USA: Wyoming | collected... | reverse complement strand
TCCCGGGGGAGAGTCTTGCGTTGGGCTCCCAGCCGGATGGCGTCCCCGAGCAGCCGCTTGAGCTTCTTGCGAAAGGCCGCCCAGGTCTCCGAGCCATCGAGGTCGTCCACCTTCTCGAGTTCGCGGAACAGGTGGACAAGGCACGCTTGGCGGGCGGCGCAGACGACGACGTTGTAGGCCGCCCAGAAGTCCGTGACCAGGATGCCGGCGAATTCCTCGGTGAAGAACTTGAGGAGCGCGGGCGCGCCCCGGCAGCGGTCGATCATGTAGTAGGTGGCCCGGGCGGTCGTGAAGCACCACAGCCACACGGTCCGGCCCGCCACGCGCCAGCCGGTTTCGTCGGCGTGGAGCGTGCCGCCTTGCTTGACCTCGCGGCCAATCTCGTCGTACCAGGACTTCAGGATAGCCGCGAGGCGCTGCCAGGCGTTCACCAGGCCGCCTTCGGTGAGCGTGAAGTGCAGGGCGTGGCTGAGGACCGCGAGAATCTGCGAGATCGTCGTGCCGAGGCCGTAATGGAGCCAGGCGGTCAGGGCGACGAGGCGGTGGCCAAACGTCGCCCCCGGCAGGGCGTCGGGCACGGGGGGCTCGACGAGCCTTTGGCACGTCGGGCACCATTGCCGGGGGATGCTGTGCTCGGTGACCTCGGGCTGTGTTTCGGGAATGTCCTCGATCAGGCGGAAGCGTCGTTCGCTCGGTGCGGGGAGCGGCGAGCCGCAGTCGGGACAGTGCTTCAGCGGCGGGTGTTCCTCGCGGTGCGTGATCTCGGGGGGCGGCTTGCGGCACGCGCCGGGATGGCCCGGCTTCGCTCCGGGCGTCTTGGCTCGCTTCGAGACGGCGGGCTTCTCGTAGACCGGCACCATGCCCGAAGGTGTCGAGGGCGTGGTGGACGAATGAGCGCTTGCCTGCTCGGCGAGCCGTGCGGAAAGGGCCATCAAGATGAAGATGACTGCCTCGGGACCTTGGGCATAGATCGCCTCGGCTTGCTCCCGCGTGAGCGGGATGCTGAAGTTCAGGAGTTCGTTCGGAGCGGGCGCTTTCACGCCACGCTATTATGCACATATCCACGAAAAAATCATGCCCCAATTCGTGTTTCTTGAGGAATTTCTCAACTTTCTTCTTCATTCGCCTGAAGTGTTACATCGCCCCGAAGCGCCACCGCACCGAAGAGCGCCCGCCCTACGTCCACGTGGACCCCGCCGGGGGTCGAGAAGTTCCTGAGCCGGGAGCCGCTGGCGATCCCAGCCGAAGCCGCCGTGACGACCGACCGCGCCGAGGAAGCCTACCGTAAGGTCCTGGCCGCTTCCGGGGCCATCCTCTCCCGCCGCGATGCCGTCGATTCCCGCCTGATGGAGGAGGTCGAGTCAGGCACAGGCCAAATCATCAACTCCCCGAACGACGTCGGCGGCTACCCGGAACTGAAGTCGGCCCCACCCCCAGTGGATTCCGACAACGACGGCATCCCCGACGCCTGGGAGGTCCAACACGGCCTCGACCCCAAGGACCCGTCCGACGGCAGCAAGGACAACGACGGCGACGGCTACACGAACCTCGAGGAAAGCCTGAACGGGACGGACCCTACTCGGAAAGACCCTTCGTGAAACGCACGAGGGGGCATCCGCCATTCTGGCTGGTCTCCTGCTGCCGTGCTTTCCCAATCTGGTATCGTGGCGGAGTTACCAGGGACGCCAAGAGAGGCGGTGGATGTTCAATCAGGCCGCACAGCGTCCAGGTATCTCCGCACGTCCACGACGACAAGCAGTTCGCGGGCCGTGTTGCAGGGCCAGGTCGGCTCCGCTAGGATGGGGGCACAGCCGTCACCCAAAGGAGAGCCATCGCCGTGAAGCACATCCACTCACTGCTACCCGCCCTGCCGCTCATCATGCTCCCTGCGGCTCTCGCCGGCCAGCGGGACGTCAACCATGTGGTCAATCCCGGCTTCGAGGAGAACGCCGACGGCAAGGCCAGGGGGTGGTCGCACTATGGCGCGGGTTACACACTGGTGCGCGAGGGGCGCGACGGGAGCTGGTGCATCCGATGTCGTTCCGATGCCGGCGGGCAGACCCTGGGCGCCGCGCAGGAGATCGTCTTCGACCCACCCGTGCAACACCCGTTCCTGGTGTCGGGATGGAGCAAGGCCGCGGCCGTGGAGGGCGGCGAGTACTGCATCTACCTGGATGTGCACTACGCTGACGGCACGCCCCTGTGGGGGCAGATCGCGGGCTTCCGTCACGGCACGCACGACTGGGCCTACGCCGAGAGCGTGTTCACGCCCCTCAAGCCGGTGGCGCGTATCCAGACCTTCGTGCTCTTCCGGCGTGCGAAAGGCACGGCCTGGTTCGATGATGTCCGGGTGTCGCTGGCGCTGCAGAAGTTCATGCGCACCACCGCGCTGGGCGGCTTCACGGGCGCGGGCCGCATCGAGGCGTTTGCCTCGGTCTCCCTGCCCTCGACGTGGCAGACGCAGGTGCGCCAGGGGGAACGGGTGGTCTTCACCCAGCAAGGCCAAGGACTGTCCCAGCGCATCTCCTGGGACGGTCGCGATCCGGCAGGTCAACCAGTGCCGCCAGGTGTCTGCACCATCCGCTTCACCGCGACCGACCGCCTGCTGGGCGAGACAGTCACGTGGAGCCGCGCTCTCGATACGGCAGGCGTGCGGCCCGGCCGCAACTACGCGCTCTGGACCGAGAGCAGCATGCAGCGCGTGATGCCGGCGGACTTGCCCGAAACGACCGATCCGCCAACCACGCTGGTGATGTCCGCCGCACGCAACGAGCACGAGAGCGGCCAGATCGTGATCATGCCACCCGCGGGCATCACGCTGCGGAACGTGCGCGCGGCGGTGTCCGACCTGGCCGGGCCGGGTGGCGCCCGCATTGCCGCCGACAACGTGCAGTGGCACCAGGTCGGCTACGTATGGGTCGAGCATCAGCACGAGCGGCCGGATGTTCCGCGCTATGCTCCCTGCTGGTGGCCCGACCCGCTGCTGCCGGTCAGGAGCTTCGGCGTGGACCCCGGCTGGGCACAGCCCATCTGGATCACGGTCTATGTCCCCAGGGACACGCCGCCGGGCGCGTACGCGGGCAAGGTGACGATCTCCGCCGACGGCAGCCCGGACGCGCTCGTTCGGCTGAGCCTGCGGGTGCATGACTTCACCATCCCCGCCCGGGGGCACCTGAAGACCGCCTTCGCGCTCATGCAGGGCTACTTGGAGAAGGTCTATGGGGCGGAGAAGGTCACTCCGAAGCTGCGGCAGGCCTACGGGGAGTACCTGCTGGCGCATCGCCTGAACCCGGATGACATCACGCGCACCGATCTGCCCCACCTCGAAGACCTCGCCCACTACCGCGACCGGGGGCTGAACGCCTTCAACGTGCTGAACATGGTAGAGCCGCGCGGATCGGCGCCCTGGCGCTGCTGGAGCCCGGCGGAGTTCTACACCCCGGGATTCAAGCAGCACCTCATCGCGAAACTGGACCCGTTCGTGGCCGCACTGAAGGCGCGCGGGCTGGCCGACCGGGCCTACGTTTACAGCTTCGACGAGCGCCCCGCGGAGTTCAACCCGATCATCCGCGAGTACTTTGGCATGATCAAGCAGCGCTACGGTTTGCCCACGCTGACCACCGCCAAGGTTCCCCAGGATCCGCCGGTCATGCGCGACCTGAACGTGGATTGGAACTGCCCAGTGAGCGACGTCTACTCCTTCGCGGACGCCGAACGCTGTCGGGCGGCGGGGTTGCAGGTATGGTCCTATGTGTGCTGCGGCCCGCGCGCGCCCTTCGCGAACTTCCTGGCCGACGACCCGCTCATCGAGGCCCGGCTGCTCCTGTGGCAGGCGTTCCACCAGAAGCTGGACGGGTTCCTGTATTGGGGGGTGAACGTTTGGGACCGGAGGAACAACGACGCCCCGCTGGACCTCGGCAAGGGCGCGCGGCTGGCCTGGTCTATCAACACCGGCGGACCGGACTGGCCCGCCCTGCACGGCGACGGCGTCCTGCTCTACCCGTTGCCCGACGGCCCCGCCGGCTGCATCCGGCTCGCCAACCTGCGTGACGGGCTGGAGGACTACGAGTATCTCTGGGCTCTCGGCCGAGAACGCGGCGACCTGTGGTCCGCGCGGGCCGACTGCGAGCCGGTCACCACTTCGCTGACCGCCTTCACCCACGATCCGGCCGTGCTGCTGGCCGCGCGCGAGCGCGTCGCCAACGAACTGGCCCGCCGACTTGGCGAAAGACCATGATAGATCACCGGCGGAATGGTCTGGCAGTGGCGGCAATCACGACGATCAGCGTTTGCTGCTAGCCCCCCTCCCAACCGTCACGGGTGCCGTTGAGGCGGCACTGCAAGCGGTGAGAGAGCCATGAAACCCAACCTCACACTCCTCACCGCCCTGCTGCTCGCGCCGCTGGCAATGCCGCGCGCCGCGGACGCGTCCGGGACCGCGGACGTCATCACGGCCGCCGCGGCAGGCGTTGAGATCCGTCGCTTTCAGCCCGAGCAGCCGATCAGCCGCGCCAAGCGTCCGGCGCCGGTGGCCGCCACCGTGATCAACCTGGGCGAACGCGACGTCACGGTAAGCGCGAACCTTTCGCTGCCCAAGGGCGTTCGCGTGTTGCGCACCAACGCTGACAAGGCCCTCAGGCTCGCGAGCGACGAGGGAGAGGAAACTCTGACGTGGGAGTTAGAGGCGGAAGGGCCGTTGGCGGCCGAGGCCCAATTGGAGTTGACGGTGGATGGCCGATCCGTTGCTCGACGATCGCTGGCGATCAGTTTCCTGCCTGCCGTGGAAATGCGGAAGCTGCCGTACATCCCGGAGCCAAAGCCGGTGCCGACGGACCGGCTCATCGGCGCGCATCACTGTCCGCTCTGGGAGTCGGACAGACCCAATATGTGGCTCAACGTGCTCAAGCACCCAGAGCGCACGCCGGCGCTCGGGTTCTATTCGCAGGAGCATCCCGAAGTCGCGGACTGGGAGACGAAATGGGCCGTCGAGCACGGCATTTCGTTCTTCATCTACTGTTGGTATCGCACCAGCCAGGGCGGCGCGGTGAGAACGCAGTTCGGTAGCGCCATTCACGACGCGCTGTTCAAGTCGCGGTTCGCCGACCGGATGAAGTTCACCATCATGTGGGAGAATCAGTCGCGCGGCCAAGCGGGTGTGGCCGACGAGCGCGACCTGTTCACGAACCTGCTGCCTTACTGGATGGAGAATTACTTCAAGCACCCCAGCTACCTGAAGGTGGACAACAGGCCGCTGCTGTTCATCTACCGCCCGGAGTTTCTCGTGGACGACCTCGGCGGCGCGACGAACGTGGCAAAGGCGTTCGCCCGGATGCGGCAGGTGTGCCGGGAAGCTGGCTTCGATGGCCTGTATCTGCTCGGCGAGTATCGCGGCACGGACCCGAAGCATCTGCGGCTGATGCGGAGCCTGGGGCTGGACTACACCTTTGCCTATTGCTGGTATGTGCCTGGCAGTCCGACCCCGGAGCAGGCCATGCAGGCGCAGATGGACTACATCCGCAAGACGCAGGAGTTGAACGTGCTTCCGCAGGTCGTGACGGTGTCGCAGGCGTGGAGCGGCTGGCACGACGAAGGGACCATTTGGAAGATCCCTCCGCCGCAGTTCGAGACCCTGCTGCGGCAGGCCAAGGAATTCACAGCCAGCTTGCCGAAGGAGCAACTTGGCAGCCGCATGCTTCTGCTCGACAACTGGAACGAGTGGGGCGAAGGCCATTACCTCGCGCCGTACCGCGAATGCGGATTCGGCTATCTCGACGCCGTACGCAAGGTCTTCAGCACCGCACCGCAAGCGCACGAGGACCTCATCCCCGAGGACATCGGGATGGGGCCTTACGACCGGGCGATTCGCGAACACTTCGCACGCGAGACGAAGCAGCGGAAGCTGATGACCCGCAAAGTCACCAAGCCCGGGGCACCCGAGGGCTTGGTCGCTTGGTGGACTTTCGACGAGGAAGCGGACAGCCCGGTGGCGTTGGATTGCTCCGGCCATCGTTTGGGCGGCACGTTGCACAAGTCATCACGCGCGGCTGGCTCCGGGGGCAGCGCGCTCGTGTGCCAGGGCGGCTGCGCGGTCGTGCCGGCCAACGCGTTGCTCTCGCTCACCAACGCCTTGACCATCGAGTGCCGCGTGAGGACCGACCGCGCCGGCCAGGACAACAAGTGGTTTCTCAACCGCGTCTTCGGCGGCGACGCCACGAGCGGCTATCGGCTGGGGGTGCTGGAGGGCAAGCCTTGCTTCCAGATTCCGCTCACGGCTTGGAGCCATCACCTCAAGGCCGCCGAGCCATTGCCCGTCGGACGATGGGTCCATTTCGCCGCCACGTTCGACGGGCAGACCATGCGCCTCTACATGGACGGGACGGAGCGCGGCGCGATGAAGCGTCCCGGCCCCATCCGGCCCAACGACTTCCATCTCGTGCTGGGGAATTACGAGGTGGACCACGCCGCTCACTTCACCGGTTTGATCGACGACGTGCGGCTCTACCGTCGCGCGCTAACGCCGGAGGAGATCCGCCGGAACGCCGCCGGCCGGCCGGAGGAGAGGTAGGGGCCAATGATCCGCGCGTTCCCAGATCAGCTCTCACCGCCAGCCAAGCCCGCCATGATGAATTCGCATTCGATTCTCACGGCTCTCCTGCTCGCGCCGCTGGCCGCGCTGCAGCCTGCCGACGCGCCGCAACCGCCGCGCCGCCGCGGCTACGGCTTCGCCATAACCACGAAGACGGCGAATTCCGGCGCCGTGTGCCTGCTGTACCGCGCCTTGAGATGCGGCACCTCGCCCACGGGCTGCGCCACCTCGGTCAGGTTCATGGGCAGGGCCAGGGGCTTGCCGTCGTAGGCACCCTCGAGCACGGGCTTGCCGAAGTAGTTCTGCGCGTCACGGACCTCGAACTTGTCGCCTGCTTTCAGGACGCCGGAAACGTCCGCCTCGACCGCCGGCTTGTTGTCCCAGTTGTACACGATCACGTGCCCGCGGCCGGGCTCGTACTGGTTCGGCCGGACGAAGATCTTGACGCCGGTGGGATAGTCCTTCGACCACGAGCTGGCCTTGTCGAATCCGCTCGCGGTCTTCCAGCCCTTGAAGTTCGTGGTTACCTTGTCGAAAACGAACGTCCTGAACGAGCTCTCCACGGCGGGGTCGTACTGACGACCGCCATAGTACTGGTTGTTGTCCCACTTGTACCCATCCTTCGTTCCCGTGGTCCACACGTGCACCAGCCGGTTCGGGCCGACGACCGTGTTGCCGGTGAAGGTGACGTTCTTCCACCGTTTCAAGTACAATTCGCGTTCGCCCGCGTCCCCGAGCACGAAGTAGTTGTCGCGCACTTCGAGCGACTCGCTGTCCACAGTGTAGTACTGGAGCTGGACCGATCCCTTGTGCTTGTCGTCCCGCCGCGCCCAGGCGAAGTTGCCGATGAGCTTGATCTCGGTAATCGGCTTCTTACCGGTCTGGAACAGGTAGTTCCACCACGGGTTGTCGAAGCAGACGTTCCCCTCGACCGTGAAGGGGCTGCAAGCGGAGGCGCCGCCGCTGGAGCCGCAGAACACGCCGCAGGTGAACTGGCGGAACTGGATGGTGTCGATGATGTAGTTCATGCCGGACTCGTTCTGCCCGTACATGGAACCACGCTCGGCGAAACCCGTCCCCGGAGCGGAGTAATTCCCGTTTGCCCAGCAGATAATACCGTTCAGTTCGCCGCCCGGCGAGGTATCCCTCCAAAAGCCGGGCGCGGGATGGCCGCCGTCGTGAACGATCACGTTGATCCACTTGGAGCCTTTGCCGTAGATATTCCCGGCGAACGACCGGTTGAGAATGTCCGTCGAGTCGTTGCTGATCTCCAGCCCCCAGAGCCAGGTGTGCGCGCCTTTGTGGGTCACGCCGCCGTTGATGGTGGCGCGCTCGCCCGGGCAGGCGCGGACGACGATCGGCTTCTCCGCCGTGCCCGTCAGGGAGATGGTGTAGGAAAAAGTGCCGCCCGTGCCGTAGGTTCCGCCACGCACCCATGCGACGCTGCCGGGACCGATCTGATGCTTGCCTTCGAACACCGAGGCCAGATCCCACGGCGACTCGACCGTGCCCTTGTTCTCCGCCTTGCCATCCGGGGCCACTACGTAGTGGGCCGCCTCCTTGAGCCACGGCACCTTCGCCTCGTTCCACCTCGCCTTGAACGGCGCCACGGCTGCGGCACCCGCCGCAGGCGCGGCTGCCGGTTCGTCCGCCGCCGTCGCGGCCAGCATTCCTCCCGTCACGGTCATGGCGGCCAACACGGCCAGAACTCCTGCGCGCTTCATCGTCCTTCCCTTCGGTCGGGTCACTGGATCAGTCGCCTCTCGCCGGCGCCGCCCCTGGCCGAGGCGCATTCCGCGCGGCGGGAATCCAGGCGTTCGATCTTCCGGGCCCGTATGTACACAAGCGCGAACTATACACGATCGTGCAGCGCACTTCCAGCTCTCTCTTTCGGTCTTCCAGCGGCCCCCGGCGAGCGACCGCAATCGAGCACCGTGTCCAGCGTCAGGTGACGGAACGCAGCCTCCTTCTTGCGCGACACACGACACTCCATCCCAGCGCCGGCGCGGCTACTGCTTTGCCATGACGACGAAGACGGCGAACTCCGGATGGTAGCGGTAGCGGAGCCCGTCCTTGAAGTAGAGCATGAAGTGCGTGCAGCCGCACACCGCCAGCGAGTCGACGAACTTCGCGTACGTCCCGGCGTCGTAGGCGTAGGCGCCCCGGCTGGTGTCGTACATGACCCACCCCGCGAAACGGCAAAGGCTGCAGGCGGGTGCGGTCCGGCGCAGACGCCGACGAGCGAAAGCAGTTGCAGGCATGGGTCATGTTCGCTTCCTTTGTCTCTTCCCGCGTCATGGTGCCAGAGCCCCCTGCTGCGGTTCCTGGTTGCGCCAGCGGATGCGCACCGTGTCCAGGCGCGCGAGGTCGCCGCGCAATACCACGTCCCGTGTGCCGTCGGGGAGAACATCGAAGCAGCGGTCGTCCGCGTCGAGGCCCGCGGGCAGATCGAGCCGCACGAAGTGGGCGAAGTTGTCGGTGACCAGGCGCAGGACCGCGCGGCCATTCCCGCGTTCGATGACGGCCGTCGCCACTTTGGCCGGCGGCATCTTGAGCGACTTGAAGTTCATGAAGAAGAACGTGTTCTCCGCGATCACCCGGCCGTCCGCGCCGGTCAGCCGGGCGAGGTAGAAATCGCCGCTGCGCATCAGGTGCATCCGCTCGAAGACGCAACGCTCGGCCCGTTCGCGGGGATGCTGACCGGCCGCTGCGACCGCGTGCGGACCGTGCCCTCGAACGACATGAGCGTGCGTTCGAGATGGCCTTCGACCGGCGCGCGGGTGTCGTTGACCACCCAGGTCGAGAGGCCGCACTCCTCCTCCTTGATCGAGACAAGGACCGGCGCGCTCGCGCGGCGGACATAGTCGTAGGCGGCTTTCCTGCGCAGGTAGTGGTCCACCACCGACCAGCCGATCTCGCCCCAGGAGTCGGAGAACATCCAGAACATGCTGCCGCCGCACGCGAACTTGCGCCGCCGCGCCTGCTCGGTGGCCGTCTTGAGCGCCTCGGCCTGCAGGAGCTGTGAGGCGTCCACGAGCTGCTCCAGCGTCATGGCCTTCGGGTCGCCGACGAGCAGGTCGATCGCCGCGAAGACCTTGAGATCGCCCTGCTGTCCCTTCTCCATGAATCCGTGGCGGTTCGTGTGGAAGCGGAAGCTTTCGGAGTCGGGCCGGACCTGATTCGGGGCCAGGTAGTCGCGGATGGACTCCACGGCCGGCATGGCAAAGTAGCCGTACTCCGAATTGAACGTGCAGTGCGCGCGGCGGTAGTTGCGGTAGTCGAGCGGGTCGTTGCCGCCCGTGGCGATCGTGATCGACCACCAGTGCTGGTCGCCCTGGTCCTCGTCATTGACGTCCGCGCCGCCCCAGGGGCTCGTGGGCCGGTAGGGCCGGTCCGGGTCGAGGGTCTGGAGGAGCCCCGGGAACAGCTCGTGTTCGAGGACGAGGCTGGTGTTCGCCACGCAGCCGGGGTACCAGTTGCCGGCGAAGGCCCAGTCGGTCTCGTTGCTGCCGCACCATACGGCGATGGCCGGATGGTTGCGCAGGCGCGTGACCGCGGCGGCGACCTCGGCGCCGATGGACTGGCGGAAGCCGGCGTCGTCGCCCGGATAGATAAAGCAGGCCATCATGAAATCGTGCCAGATCAGGATGCCGTTCTCGTCGCAGAAGTCGTAGAAGTCGTCCTCCTCGAAGATACCGCCGCCATGATCCCGCTCCGAAGCCACAAGTACCGGGGCAATAGCTTCTGCGTCTCTCTCACCGGAAACGCGGTCCGCGGAGATGAGCCCTTCGAGGTCCACTTCGATACGGGAAGCTGGCCGACGTGCCTCCCCTACGGCTGCCTCGACAAGTCGAAGCTCACCGTCCTGGAGAAGGACGTCAAGGATGCCTGGGGCAAGCCCGCGGACGTTGTGCGAGGCCAACTGGCCCTGAAGAGCACCGACGGCAAGACCCTATATGCCGTTGATGACTTCGTGTTCTACGCCCGCAAGAAGCCGAATGGCGAGGACGCCGACTGCGACAGGACCTCGAAGTGGACAGCGGCTATTGTGGGGGGGCTGCCGGGGATCGGCCCGGTGAGGAAGTGGCCGTCGCTCCCGTATGCGATTGCGCTGAAGCATTCCGAACCCGGCAAGGTGGGCCTCGGCATCGTTTCGGACGTGCAGTCCGGCCCTAGCCGGGACTGGGCGTCCGGCAAGTCCTACCTCCAGATCGGAGCTGACCCGCGGATCACCGGTAACCTGCACTGGCGAACGGATGTCCCGGTTCACCCCGAACGTTTCTCCCCGGGGGCCCTCCCGGGGTTCACAATCACATTTCGTTTCCCGAAGACCAACGACGTCGCCGTGCCGGACATCGTGGTGCCGGACCTCTCGGCGACGATTGACACGGGCGCGCCCGAACTCATGCTGCGACTGAGACGGGACGATCCCCACCGCAGCGACGTCTACAAGCAGTTCTTCGCGGATGAAGGCCCCGGCTGGCGGAAGGGACAAGGCAAGGCTGACTCCTTGTGCCTGCGGGGCGGGGTCACGGTGCAAATCGCCTTCACGGACAGCAAGGGGGAAACCACCCGCTGCGAGTTCCTGAGCATTGGCGATTTCAATAGCCCAAACCCGACCAAGGTGATGGTCGGCGACTGGTCGGGGATTTTCCCGTGGCGTATCCGCCCTCCTGAGAAACCGCCCGGGCGGATCAATCTGGGGAACACGCTCTACCTGTTCTGCCCGGTCTACTTCTGGGACATCACCAACAAACGGGTCGGTCTCCACGACTTTATGTGATGACGGCCTCCCTTGAAGACGAAGCCGCAACTTGATCCCCGTGCAAGGAGTGCAAACGGACGAAGCGTCGCGGTCCAGGTTGGTGTCCCAAGAGCGTGCAAGTCTACACGCTCCCCA
>Ga0315273_10011158_pt1 | contig 11486 bp, 13 predicted proteins | sample YL17G02_0_MG_FD_205753 | JGI IMG/M metagenome (GOLD analysis project Ga0315273, IMG submission 205753) | Sediment microbial communities from Yellowstone Lake, YNP, Wyoming, USA - YL17G02_0 | ecosystem: Environmental > Aquatic > Freshwater > Lake > Sediment | place: USA: Wyoming | collected... | reverse complement strand
TGGCTGGGCATCTTTCTGCGCAGGCTCCTCCTTCTTTCCAGTGGAGAACATCTCTGCAAAGGACATTACTTCCTTCTCATTCCTTTTCTTAAGGTCAAGAACGTCCTGCGCATAATTCTTGACTACAGGATCCTTATCATAGCTGAGTTCCACGAGCGCAAAAAGGGCAGCCGGATCGTCCAGCGCCCCGAGCGATTTTGCCGCTTCCTTTCTAACTTTGGGACTTTCATCGAATGTAAGGGAAATGAGCTTGTTGAGGGAGTTATCCTTTGCCTGCATTGAAACACCTGATCGCTGCAAATATCTTCAAAAAGTTATTTATTGCTTTGTAATGCGATTTACAACCTCGGGGTTCCAAAGGAACCCTGTGCACCGAATTTGTTACGACAAATTCGATTGAGGCGCACAAAATTTTTTTTCAAATTTTGTGTAGCGTGCGCACGCACTCAAGCACCTTCTCGAGCTCAGCTTGCGTGAAATTGCCTATGTGGCATATCCTTATCATCTTTTCCTTGGTTTCTCCCATACCCATTGCAATTTCGATGTCGAACTTTTCGCGCATCTGGGTCTTGATTCGTCTCGCGTCATCAGTCCAGAGCGCGGTTATTGAATGGGAGCGGAAGCCAGGTTCTGCAACGACTTTCATGCCATTGCTTTCTGCCCATTTATGCGTGAACTCTGATGCCTTTTTGTGCCGCTCCTCGCATCCCTTTGGCCCGCCCTCTTTGTCCAGATGGTCGAACGCTGCCTTCAGGGCAAAATAAATCGATACGGCAGGAGTGTAGGGGGTTTGCTTCTTTTCGATTATGAATTTGCGGTATTTTTTCATGTTCATGTAATAGGATGGAATCGGGTCGGTCCGGGCCTCGTTAAACTTTGAACCATCATCGCTGACTGCTATCAAGGCTATCCCGGGCGGTGCTGCAACGGCCTTCTGCGAGCCTGTTGAGAAGAAGTCCACACCCATAGCCTTCAAGTCCAGCTCGGTTGCAGGCCACGCAGACACACCATCAATAATCGTCCGCATGCCTTTCTTTTTCGCGTACAGGCAGATATCCTTGATATGGTTTCGCGTTCCGTTCGAGGTTTCGTTGTACACCATGCCCAAAACGCTCGCACCTTTTGCAGCAGATTCGTCTATAATCCCTTTCGCACGCTCGAGATTCCAGCCTTTGCCCACCTCGTTCTTGTGCTCCTCAACGTTATTGCAATAAACGCGTGCGATCTCTGCGAACCGCTTCCCAAACTCTCCATTCGATAGGCACAGCATCTTGTCATCGCGTCTCACGCAATTCAGGATGTTCATTTCTATTCCGAGTGTACCAGAACCAGTCACAAGATATGCTTCATGTGCATTCGTGTATTTCCTGAACCGCTCCACAAGTCCCATGTGCAACTCGCTCCACCGCGATTCGCGATGGGATATCATTTCCTGCGATTGCGCCATCCTTATCTCTTCTGTCAACTTAACAGGCCCTGGAGTAAACAGCATGGTCATTTGCTCACCAATTCAGGATAATAAGAGGATAATGATAAAAGGATTGGGAAATGGCAGGTCATCCAAATTTACCAAGGATAAAACTGCTTACGTTGCCGAACTCCGGAACGGACGGCAAAAGCAGCTTCAATTCCTTTTCCCAGGACGAGCCATGTTCCCTGATTTTCTCTGAAAAGAGTTTGTATGAATACTTCGGATTGTAGTATTCAAGCTTCTTTGCGATCAGACCGTAATTAACATCTGTTCCTTTGTTGAGCAGAAACCACAGGTCATAAACATCACGGGGTTTTGTTCTTGTAAAAATCGCCCGGACCTTTTCGGCTGCTATCTCCATCATGGGCATGGCTGCTAGTGAAAAATTGGGCACGTCACGATAAACCGGAAATATGTTTTTTATGTCTGGCCCAAGCATCGTTTTTTCCCTCGCGCTTATCTCCGCCCTTATGAAGACCCTGCTGATTTCTCCGGAATAAAGAGGTCCTTTGGCGCTTATCTTGTATTTGTCAGAGAATTCAAAACGTGGTTTTTCCTTTTTCAATTCACAGTCCACGCCATGGCTCCTGAGCCCTGACAGCACCGAATCCATCAGGCCGTCCATATTGATTTCTTCATTCTTCGTGAAATCCAGGTCCTCGCTGAACCTGTTGAGCCCATAAACTTTTTCCAGTGCAGTTCCTCCCTTAAATACGAGCTCACGGCCAACTTTTTGGTAGATGTAGTAAAGTGCTATCGTCTGTATGTAATCCTTCTCCTGCTGGTGAAGCCTAAGACCGGATGTCTTTGTGATCTCAACCAGCTCATCCCTGCTAAGCATGCTCAAGCACCTCGTTTACAAGAAGCTTCCATTTTTTGTTTTCAATGCCCTTTTTGCCCTTAGAAGGATTCAGGAGCTCGGTTTTCTTCGATATGGCGATCTCCTTCGAGTGATCCTTGCCAAGAAGATCAAGAAGATATCCGAGCCTTTTCAGAACGATCCCGGAATCCATTCTTCTTGCGTACTCCAGGAGCTTCGCCTCATTGAATTCCCCTCTTTCCAGCGCCTTAAACACTTCCGAGACAGGGCAGTATTCGGGCATGTAAAGCGAGTCCACAACAAGCTTTTCAGGTTCTGCGAGAAATACGTCGAACCCAGCCTGCTTTACTTTCCCAAAACCAAACATCCTTCTGCTCTTGAATCTTATGAATTGTATTGTCATTCTCTGGAACAGTATCTCTTTCTTTTGCCTGGCGGCTACTACCTGCAACCTGGTGGTTATCTGGTCAGTCATTCCAGCCAGGCTCATGCCTGAAAGAAAAGAGATGTACGAAGGCCTGACAAGCGCGGTTGCCACGGGTACAGGATCGTCAGAGAGCGTGTATTTTCCCCGCTCAATCTCAAACAGGAGCCCGGCCTTCTTCAGCCTGCTCAGGTAAACGTAGACATTCGTCCTTTTTTCCGGTATTATCCTTGCTGCGTCTGCAATGCCGAAGACCGGAAAGGGCAGGTTTTTTATTTTTTCTAGTATCTCGAACCTTTTCATGATAATATTAGGACGGCATTATTTTTAAACTTTTGTATGCTCTTTCTATACAAAATTGTTAAGGATAGGTATACAAAAGTCATTTTAGGTTGGTTGCGCCATACTTTTCGAAAAGGGCTCTTATATGCTCACTTGAGTCCCGGCTATAATCCCAAGCGGTCCGCCCTTGGCTGTCTGTCGCGTTCACAACCGCACCTGCTGCGAGAAGAAGCTCCAAAAAGATTGAGCATATGTCTTGTTGTCTTTTTCGGGTATTTTCTACAGTATCTCCACTTGGCACGAAAATCGTGTTTCCTAGAGTATTTTCATATGCTTCAACAGCCATCATAAGGGCTGTCTCAGTTTTTTCATTCCTAATATTCGGATTTGCACCTTTATCAAGAAGCGCTTTCATCCTAGTGAAATCGCGACAAAAGAGCAGAACATTAAGTAATTCTGCATCCAGTTTCTGCTGCTCCTCAGTGCTAAGCTGCCTTTTTTGCTCTTTGTCAATTGTGGGTTCTGGTCTGGCTTTTTTCTTCGGCCATAGCATTCCTGGATCGTCCTTCGCAATCGCTTCCCGGACCCTCGCCTTTTTCTTGTCATCTATCATGCTCCGTAGTTTCATAGGATCCACTCCCTTGCGCCGTGTAGCAAAAGGCATCTTTCGATATGCTGGCATTTCCCTGTACACATCACATGCGCAAGGATGGTCGACCCATCCACTTTCGCATTAACATCCGCTCCATTTGAAACTAGGAAATCAACCATTTCCATCTTGCCGTTCACTGCGGCATTATACAGCGCAGTCCCGTTCCTTCCATTCCTGTTTATGTCTGCCCCTTTCGAAAGCAGGAATTCTGCGACCTTGACATTCCCGTTTCCTGCGGCAAACATCAAAGCCGTTCTTTCCCCGTTATCCATATCATCGACATCCCTTACTTTCAAGAAGAGGATTTTTACTGCCTCGAGGCATCCTTCACGGGCTGCATGCATCATGATCGTTAAGCCGAATTCATCACGGACATCTGCGTTCGCTCCATTCGCTAAGAGCAACCTGACCATATCAGCGTTATTCTCCAGCGCGGCGATCAAAAGAGCAGTATACTCTCCAAGATATACCCGTGTATCATTTCCCAAAACAGGTCCCTCGGTATTAATATCAGCGCCGTTTACCAGGGCTTCTTTCACTTTTTCAATATCGTTTTTTGCGACATGATAAAGAAGCTGCTTGTTCAGCTCGGCCTGTAATTCCGGGGCAATCTTCTGTTTTTTGATTACTAGTTTTTCTAATAAGAAAGCCGGTTCCTCTGCTCCTTTTTTCTTCTTTCCGAATATCGAAGTATCCCCCTTCGCAATCGCATCGCGAACTTTCGCTTTTTTCTTGTCGTCTATTATGCTTCGCAGTTTCATGCCCTTCACTCCTTCGCCCCATGCTTCTTCAGAAGTTCGTAGATCTGGCTTTCCCTATGTTTGAAGTAACTCAAAATCGGATCGTGCAAAGTGACATTTGGGTCTGCGCCGCTCGTGACCAGTAATTCTATTATTTTCTTGCACACATCCAGACGATGTTCCTTCGCTTTCCAGTTTTCGGGTTTGTCGATGATTGACCTGTTTCTTTCTATTTGCCATTCATTGACAGCCAGCGCAAGTACGGTTCCATTTTCTCTAAGTCCTGGAATCCCGGTTAGCAGGTCCACGAATGCTCCTTTTTCTATCGCTTCCCTGACTGCATCCGGATCATGGCGTATGATCGCAGTCAACAGTTGCCCGTCCACTTCCGCCTCCATCCCGGGGTCGGGCTTCTTCTGGCGTTTTGGCTGCGCCTGCTCAGGCTCTGCCTTCTTCTTCCCGAATATCGATGTGTCTCCTTTGGCTATCGCTTCCCGCACGCGTTGTTTCTTTTTGTCGTCTATCAGGCTTCGCAGTTTCATCATTCTCACTTCATGTGTTTTTTCAGCAGCTTCTTCATGTCGCTGTTTTTAGCTTTCTTCATAAGCTCCGCATGTTCCAGGACAGTGAGCCCCTTCAGTGCGCCCCTTTCCAGCAACAGTTCAGCGGCCTCCAGGCTTCCGTACTCCACTGCAAGCGATAGCGGGGTCTGTCCCTTCTCGTTCAAAAAATCGACCTTAGCTTCGCGATCAATCAGGACACGTGCTGTGGTCTGATCGTTGTATTTTGCCGCATGCATGAGCGGAGTGAGGCCCTCGCTGCTCCATGCATCCACATCGCTGTGGCGGGCGAGTTCCTGGACAACCCAGAATTTTCCCTGACTTGCTGCATGGAAAAAGGCAGTCATCCGCTTATTATCTCTTGCACCAGCGGCAGCGTTCTGGCGCATAAGTTCTTGAACTACCCTCTCATGCCCGTTCATTGCTGCATACATGAGCGCAGTATGGCCAGAGGAAGGATTCGTATCATTTATGCGCGCTTTTTCTTGTATTAATACGGCTGCTATGTTATGGAAGCCCTTCTGTGATGCGACCATGAGCGGCGTGTCGCCACCATAGTTTCTCGCATCAACATCCGCGCCCGATGTCAGGGCTTTCTGCACGCCTGAAATATCGTTGTTGGTTATTGCCTCAAACAGCTTGGCATTCAGGGTCTGAGTCGGTGCCTTCTGAGCTGGTTGCACTGGCTGTGGTGCAACTGGGGGTGGCTGATTGATCCATGGATTACCCAGAAATAGTGGGTGCGGAGGCGGAGCCGGTTGCTGCACTGGGGGCTGAGGTGCAGGCTGTTGCACTGGCGGCGGCGCCGGCGTCGGCCAAATAGAGGAAGATTTGCTTGTCAAGGTTTGCGCTTCCTCAAAACCGAGGGTTCTCATAGGCTCAGGCTTTGTAGCGTCCTCTTTCTTCTTCGTCCTAAACACTGAATTGTCCCCTCTCGCGATCGCATCCCTTACGCGTTGCTTTTTCTTGTCATCGATTATGCTTCGTATTTTCATGATATCACTCCTTCGCTCCGTATTTCCTAAGCATCTCCGCAGTTTCAGTCTTATCGTTCGCAGCAGCCAACATCAGCGCCGTCCTGCCATCATTATCCTTCGCATTAACATCCGCTCCTTTTGCAATCAGCATCTCCGCAGTTTCATTATTAGCAGCAAACATCAGCGCCGTCCCGCCATAGATATTCTTCGCATTGGCAACATCCGCTCCTTTTTCAATCAGCATTTCTGCTGTTTCAATCTTACCATTCCCGGCAGCCCGCATCAGCACCGTCCAGCTAGCGACATCCCTCGCATTAACATCCGCTCCTTTTTCAATCAGTTCAAGTGCTTTTTTCGTATTGCCGGATTCTGCTACAACAAGAAGTTCTGAATTCAATTTCTCTTTTTCTTCAAGGTACGATTCTATTTTTGCCTCAGTTTTCAGTTCGATTTTTTGTTCAGTCCGCGGTCTCTCCTTCCTGAAAATAGACCTATCTCCTCTTTCTATTGCCTGCCGAACGAGCTCTTTTTTCTTTGGGTCAATCAGTGCCTTTATTGTCATCGTATCACTCCTTTGCACCGTTCTGTTTCAGGAACCTTGCTATCTCTGTGTGGCCGTTCATTTTTGCGAATCCCAATGCCCTCGTCCCGCTATTGTCCTGCAAATTTACATCCGCTCCTGCGTCAACGAGCATGAGAACGATCTCCTTGTACCCATTCGCTGCAGCTGCCATGAGCGCGGTACCGCCTGTATTATCCTTTGCATCAAGATTGGCTCCAGCATAAATCAGGACTCCTACAGCTGCCCTCCTGTTGTGCAGGCATGCTTGGGTGAGCACTGTTTCTCCGTGAGCTCCCATTGTTTCGATATCCGCACCTTCTGCCAGGGCTGACCGGATCATTTCCGGGTTTCCGATCATCGATCCCTTGAAAAGCCGGCTGTTTGCATGGGCCAACTCATTTGGGCTGACATTCTCCCTTCTTGTTATTGGCAGGATCATGGGCTCGTTTCCCCTTCCCTTTTTCGGCCAAAGCATGGATGGGTCGTCCTTCTCTATCGCTCCCCGGACACGCGCCTTCTTCTTGTCATCGATGATCGATCGCAGTTTCATTCGGGTCATTCTATCGCCCCGTGTTTTTTCAGGAATTTCGCTACTTCATCATGTCCATGGCTTATTGCGTGACTAAGTGCAGTCTTCCCTGTTCCATCCGCCATGTTTACATCTGCTCCATGCGAGACAAGGAGCTCAATCCCTTCCAGCTTGTTAGATTTTGCTAAATTGATGAGGGCGGTGACACCCCATTTATCTGCAGCATTGACATCCGCTATTAATGCAATGAATAGGTTGGCTGTCTCAGCGAAACGCTCAGGGGAATGGCATGAGAGATTAACCAAAGGAGTACGCCCCAAGTTGTTTTTTGCATTCACGTCTGCCCCTTTTTCTATCAATAGTCTAACTTTATCTGTGTTGTCCGACTGTACCGCCCACACCAGGGCCGTGCCTTCGGAATCGTCGTCCTTTATCTCCAGGTCAGCTCCCTTTGAAACCAGGAGTTTGAATAATTCAATCTCACCGGTTTCCGCTGCAATGATTAGCATAGTTCTCCCAAGCGGCCCGCCTTTTGCGTTGATATCCGCTCCTGCAGATATAAGCAGTTCGACAATTTCAAGGCTCTCAGAATCAGCCGGAATGGTTGGAAAAATAAAATGCAAGACTGACCATCCATCAGATTGTGTATTGACATCCGCTCCTTGTGCAATGGCTTCCTTCACAACAATGGTATTCCTATCCTTAACAGCCTGGATGAGCTGGCTATTTCGCTCCTCCTGCGATATCATTGGGGTTTTTTCTCCCCTGTAACTTGGTTCGACTTTCTTCTTCCTGAATATAGATGTATCTCCCTTCGCTATCGCATCACGCACGCGTTGTTTTTTCTTTTCGTCGATCAGTGAATTGAATTTCATCTCTCTCCCCACTCCTTGTATTTGTTCGCCTCTTTTCCAAGCGCCCTGCTGATGAAATCACGGTAGCCTCTGGCAGTAAGATCAATAGCCATTGAGACTATCTGCTCATGGGAATCTACTGGTTTCACTATGAGTCCAGCAGCCTTCAGATCCCTGCTCGCACCGCTCTCCCCTCCTATCTGTATCATGAAGAACTGGTGAGCTCGTGCCAGCGCGATGAACTCGTCCTTGACCGAATCCCAGTTCGTGATATCGCCATCGGATATCATGGAGAACATGGCCTCGTGCGAGCCTTTCATGGCTTCAAGGACCTTGCGGATATCGAGCCTTGTCCCTCCGGAAACAGGGTTGAGCAGCAGTTTTTTGACCTCTTGCAGGCCTCTTGCCCCAAGAGTCTGGTCAGAGAATATCGCTCCAGAGACATTGAGCTTATGGAGCAGCCTTTCCATCTCGAAGAACCTCAACAGCCCGTAGAAAGTGAGCAGCCCATAGTGGTAGTAGCTCCGATCTCCCCAGGGGACTATGCTCTGGTCACCATTCCTCATCATGCTTCCGGACGAGTCAATCAGGGTGAACATAAAATCAGGCAGATGCCTCTTCTCTTTTTTAATGGGGATATCGACCGGAATTCGTGTCGTCACAACAGAAGGTATTATCCTCCTGCCCTCCACATCCACAAAAAGCTTGCTTGTCACGACATCTTCAGGCGAATGCTTATCAGGATCGAACGGCTCCCTGAGCAATGGGATGAGCGGGAATTTTGCTGCAGGAAGCTTTCCGCCAGCTGCCGTGATCTTAATCCTTTTTGATAACCCTTTGTAATACGCATCAAGCGCTCTGTCTGTCTTTATGTAGAATGGGATTCCCTGGCCTGCCTTCCTCCCACCCATGATCTTCTCGATATCTTCTCCTGTGAGTTCTTCCCCTGGCTCTTTTTCTTCTGGCTTTGATCCTTCAACTTCTTCGTCCTCTCCTTCTTCCCCCTGCCCCGGTCCGTTTTCCGTTTCCTGTTCCCCGTTTCCTTCCTCGTCTTTTCCAGCTGACCCATCAGTTTCATCCTCATCTTCACCCTTCTTGCCTGACCCATCCTCTTCTTCGCTTTCATCCTTTCCTTGCCCTTCCTCTTTTCCATCGCCTTTCTCTTTTCCCTTGCCTTTCATGGGTTTCGCGGTCTTATCTCCTACTGAGTACTGATGCTTCGGCTCATCTTCTGTTATGAATTTCAGGGCCTCCTTCGCATAGGCACGGGCGAGTGATTCCCATTTAGATCGGTCCATCATGGACTCTGGGGTGAATACCTTTGTCAGCCTTGAGAGTGCATCGCCCAATTCCTTTTTCTCCTTGATGAACCTGCTGAGCAATCCGTAATCGTCATTAATCCCGAACATCGCCAGGTTGAGCTTCACGAACAGGGCGTACTCGTCTGAGAACTCTCCCTTCTCCTGCCCTTGTACATACCAGAACAGCACCTGGCCTGAATATGGTTTCGAGCGCTCGCTGTTCCTGGAAGCGACATTGTAGTTGTCTATGACATCGCTCACAGCATTCGACAGTCTCTCGCTCATCCTCCTGCACATCTTTTCGCTGAGTTTTCCTGAATTCTTCAGTTCCTGGAATATGGGCTCGATGAATGAAGTGTAATATGTAGGCTTATCATATGGGCATCCGAAACGTGATCCCCTTGGGTATTCCCAGTGGCCGATCTCATGGCTCGATACGTCTCTAAGCATCTCCCTCATGGGATCCACGATATTCCGTTTCTCCAGGTATCTGAGGAGGACTGGATCAGCTGCGAACACGAGATTGTCCTTGAGAATGAATTTGACATCCCAGGAGTCAGGGTCTATCCCTGCGGTGAGCGGATGACCGTACTTTTTCCTTGTGCTGAGCTCCACCCTGGACTTCGAGGGTCCGTGCTGCCGGAACTGTGTCTCGATCATGAACCTGTACTCAGGGAGTTTCGAATGATCGAGCGCAAAGCGTGGTTCGCGCTTCTGGATCTTTTTCTGTTTTTTTGGTTTATGCTCGCCAGGGTGATGGATAGTTTTCATGGCTTGTCACCTCGCTTCAGGGATTCGAAAACGTTGCGGTCGATGACGGCTACCCCTGAGTCAACCGGCAAAGTGGTACCTGCACCGATATCTCGCGGCCTGTAATTGTCGCTGCTTTTTCCGCGGCCGAGAAGGCCGACATAAGATCCTACAACTCGTGATAGATATCTCATTGAATTATCCGACTCAAGGACTTCCAACTTTCTTCCAATCGGAATCCTGAACTTTTCATCAAAAACATACCATCCTTTTTCTTTTGGAAAGTTCTCTAACAGGAAAATTGCCGTTTCATCCTTAACTATAACTTCAAGTCCGTTTCTACCTAATGCTTCTAAAAGATCGAAATCTGGATGTTCGACAACCAAAGCGCTGTTTATTTTTCCTCTAAATTTTTCCGGTACTAGGAATGAAGAGTGCCCAATCAAATCTATTGTGCGTTTATCAAATGAAACCGTTTCTCCGAATGGAGTATCTGGAGCCTCATAAACTATCAACGTTCCAGTCCAAACTGGATAGCAATACTTAATTTCCGGTTTTTGCCAGAAAGTAGTCTCCAAGAGGATCCTGTCGTGCACAGCATTTGGTATGATTATTTTCCTCTCTCTGTTTGCTCTTTCAATTGCCCCCCGGGCAGGAACTGCCCTTATTTCAGTCACAAGAGGTTCAACTCTGTTCAGGTCAAGCCTCGACCAATCTATCCTTGCAGCCGGCTCGACTATGGGAGAGGTCATTTTCTTTTTCTTGGTAAATATCGAACCATCGCCTTTCTCCATTGCATCGCGTACGCGCTGTTTCTTCTTGTCGTCTATTAAGCTATTGACTTTCATTTCAATCACTATCCAAAAGATTTTTTTTCCTCAGCAATTCGACGATATCTTTTAAGTCAGAACGAGAAAAATCATTGTTGTTCTTATTCAGGATCTCTTCGAATAGTGGCGTGAGGTCTTTATCTTTTTGATTTCTTGTTCCCAAGAACCTTAGAATTGATCTGGCATTTTCTACTGTCTCCCTTCCTGCTAATGGTTTCATACCGGCTGCTGACGGGGAATCAGGCTCGGTAATTGCCCATTTTCGCAGTGGTTTTCTTAGTTCTTTTTGGGTTTCCGGCTTTTTCTTCTTTGGCAACAGGACTGAAGAATCACCTCTCTCGATTGCATCCCTTATGCGCTCTTTTTTCTTCGGATCGATCAAACTTCTAATTTGCATAATAATCACCACGTTGCCCCGTGCCTCTTCAGCAGGTCAGCGATTTCCAAAAATCCGGCACTAGTCGCTCTGTCCAAGGCTGAGTAGCCTAAGTCATCGACGGCGTTCGGGTCAGCTCCATTACCCAGAGCAGCCTCCACCCCGCCCCTGTTCCTGGATTTCACTGCATCCAGGAGGAACAGGTTGAGTTTTTTCTTTTCCCTAGGGGTCAGGCTCGGTGGCGCTGGTTGGGTATCAACGCAAGAGCCCCTGATAGTATCAGGTTCCCCTTTCCCTTGTCTGAAAATCGAATTATCGCCCCTGGTGAACGCCTGCCTGAACTGCTCCTTCTTACCCT
>Ga0315273_10011157_pt1 | contig 11486 bp, 11 predicted proteins | sample YL17G02_0_MG_FD_205753 | JGI IMG/M metagenome (GOLD analysis project Ga0315273, IMG submission 205753) | Sediment microbial communities from Yellowstone Lake, YNP, Wyoming, USA - YL17G02_0 | ecosystem: Environmental > Aquatic > Freshwater > Lake > Sediment | place: USA: Wyoming | collected... | reverse complement strand
GCCCGCAGACACACGCTTATGGGCTGCCTTGCAGGAGGTGGGCGGCGGCACCTGGGGCGGAGCAGTTTATGATGTCGAGAAAATCATCCAGACGCTTGAGGCAGGCAAACAGGCCACATAGAAAATATGACTCCTATCTGATTTCAAGAAGAGATGTGGATATAATAAAAAGGAGAAAGCTATGGACTACTTTACCAAAATTCATCAACTTGCTGGTAAAGAAAAGATAATTCTCTCAGGTGCGGCTGGAGCAGTTGTCAAAAATGGCAAAATCCTTCTTGTTCGGCGGCATAATGCATCTCGTACTTGGGGAATACCGGGTGGTGTACAGGAACTGGGCGAAACCATTCAGGAAACTGTACATCGAGAAGTGTTAGAAGAAGTTGGATTGAATCTACAAGTGAGTGATTTAATCGGTGTGTACAGCAGTTCTCAATGGGACATCGAATACCCAGATGTTGGAAATTTTCAGCAACTGATATTATTCTTCTTAATGGAAGGGAAGATTGACGAGATAACTATACAGGAAAGTGAAGTCGCTGAGTGGGGGTTCTTTGCGCCTGATGAAATGCCAGAGAATATAATGCCATGCTGTAGACAAAAAGGGCTTGACTGGGCCAGCTATCAGGGCAAACCGATATTCAGATAGATTTTAGATTACCTAAGTTGGATCGGTTGGGCAGTGAGGTGCTGCCGCGCTTCCGCTAACCACAGACATCGATTCTTTTTAGCGCTCGTCCACCTCCCCCCATAAAACGATTTGGGGTTATTTTGGCGAAGATTAGCGTAAATTCGCGGATTCTTTTTTATAGGCATACAACCGGTCACACGGTTCATCGACCCCATACAGCATTCTCAACTGCTCAGCCCGTTCCATCACACCCTTGCGATAGACTTCCTCCACCTGGCTGGTGTAGTGTTTAAAGGCCAGCTCGACCACCTTTTCGGGATTGTACTGGTACGGGCGGGGCTGTAACCGGTTCACCTGTACAAATTCTGCGATCCGGCTCGCTTCCGCCTCCGTCTGAATGCCCGCATAGGGTTTATCTTCCTGGAAATAGAAGCTGGCCTTCGCTTGATTCCCCAGCTCTTCCGCCACCACGATCCCCGCCTCGCGGGTGATGAAGTGATCGATATGCTCCTTGAACGCCAGCGGGAAAACCAGCGCCGTATCATCATGCGCCGCCCAACCGCGCACGCATCCCTTCAAGCGCTCGAAGATCTGCCTGTCCTGCTCCGAGAAATCCTCATACATCCCGTGAGGGAACTCCATCTCGCTGTCTGCCGGGATTTTAGCCCGCAGAAAGCACTCCCGCTCGCCCAAAAGCTCATAACGGTACTGGCGCTCACCCATTAGCTCATCCAGGCAGTCCAAATCTTCCAACAGCCTCTTCCCGGTGGCGTATTTTACGCGTTCCAGACTGGTGTCGAAGTTTGCCACCCCGCTGCGCGCCTGATAATTGCTGCGCGAGAAGATCAACAAAATATGAAATTTCTTGGAGGACAACAGGTCCCGAGCTTTCAGCTCCAGCACAAACCCGCCAATCCCCAGCAAGAAATCATCGTAATGCGGCGCAAACACCACGATGTTGGATTCTGGGATAACCTTTTCAACATGCAGGAGACTCATCATCTCTCTTCCGCGCCACGAAATGGTGCCACCCGCTGCCCATGCCTTCCTCCTCAATCGCCAGTCCGGCCTGGTCGATCCAGGTCCGCACCTGCTCCAGCGGCGGGTAATAATGGTACACCGCCCTGTCTGACAGGTCCCCGGGCACCGGCTGCCCCAGCGCCATTGCCTGCTCGTACGCGTCATCGATCCCGTCCACCCACTCCCCGAGCACAACCGGCATCCCGAGGCCCTTCGCCCGCTCGTAAACCGCCTCGATATCCACATTATCACCCTCTGCCGTTTCCGTCGTATCCGCCGTAAAGTACAGCACCCCGCCCGGCTTCAAAGCTTCCTGGAAGCCACGCAAGATCCCCGGGTAATCCTCCGGGCAGATATGCTCCATCGCGTCCATGCAGATTACCCCCACAAACACCTCCCGGAAATCCATCTCCTGAAATCCCATCTTTTCGTATCGTACCTCTGGGAAGTGCTCCTTCGCCCGCCTCAGCATCCCTGCGGACTGGTCGATGCCGACTACACTGTGCCCCGCCTCCAACAGCAGCCCGTCATAGCGGCCCGCCCCGCACCCCGCCGAGAGGATACCGCCCGGGGCGACCCGCTCCAGAAATTTCTGGAGAAACGCACGGTGCGTCCCATCCTCGGACAGTCCGAACGACACCCAATACTGCGGCGAAACCCGATCATACAACGCCTCCGCCTTGTCCCGCATACTTTTCAGCCATTCCGCTCGTTCCATCTTATCACCTCATCTAGAGGCTGCAATTCAATTACAGCCAAAACGTTCACACTCCTCGCGCCAGCGCCAGGATCTCCTCATGTGACTCATAGATATGAACCAGCCTGCCATCTCGCATTTGCAAAACCCGGTCCACATACTGGCACATGCGCAGATCGTGCGTCACCATGATACCCGCCCGTTGGTTCTCATGGATCAGAGCAGCAAAGGTCTGCACCACCTGAAAGGCGCGCTCGGTATCCAGGCTGGCAGTTGGCTCATCGGCCAGTACCAGGGTGGGGTTATGGATCAGCGCCCGGGCAATCGCCACGCGCTGCTGCTGTCCACCGGACATCTGCGAGGGCAGGTTGCTCAGGCGGTCAACCAACCCCAGGCGGGCCAGCAGCTCCTCAGCCCGCACCCGGCCCACCCGGTCGAACCTGCTGTTCAAGCGCAGCATGAACTCGACGTTTTCGCGGGCGCTCAGGTAAGGGATCAGGTTATTGGCCTGGAAGGTAAAGCCGATCTTCTCCCTCCGCAGGGCCACCCGTTCTGCCTCGTTCATCTGAGCCAGGTCCACCCCATCGATCAACACCTGACCGCTGGTCGGACTGAGCAGAGCCGCCAGGACGGAGAGCATGGTCGTCTTGCCGGATCCACTCGGCCCCACCAGGGCCACAAATTCACCCGGCTGCACCGAGAACGAAACATCGTTGACCGCGTAGATGGGGCCAGAGTCGCCGGCGAAAGTCTTGACAACACTCTTGACTTCAAGGGCTACGATACTCATCTCCGCCTCCTACCCTAACCGCAGCGCTTTGAGTGGCTCGATGCGCACTGCATAAATGACCGAAACCAGGCCGCCTGCCGGACCGATCAACAACAAGGCTGCAACGGCAATCGCCGAGGTCGTACCATTAAAGGCAATTGGCACCGTGGGGGGGAAGGATAGCGAAAGTAGAAATGTGAGCAATCCACCCACGGCCACGCCGAAAATCGTCACCATCACGATCTGGATCACAGCCGCCGCGCCTACCACTCCATTGGAGGCACCGATGGCCTTCAACACGCCGATCTGCGGGACTTTCTGCAAGATCTGGATCTGGAAGAAGCCGCCGATGACGAGCACCCCGATCAGCAGGGTAAAAACACCCTGGGTGTTGATTGTGCCCTGCTGGGCCGAATAACCAGGCACATTCTGGATCGCCTTATTAATATCGGCCACTTCGATATTCGAAATTTGCGCTTCGAGCTGCTGGGCCACGGCTTCGGCCTGCTTGGGGTCTTGGAGTTTGACGACCACAATATTGACCGTTGAGCTGGGGCGGTTGACTTCCGCTTCCGACTTGGGTCGCACCCGGTCCCAGGTGAAATAGGGCACAAAGATGGATGGCACCAGTGAATACGACTGTCCATCGACAATCCCTACCACTTGCAGCGTATAAAACTCATCCTTCGTCCCCTGCACAGATCGGATGGTGATCTCATCGCCGACCTGGATCCCGCTCCGCAGTGCTGCATTCCGGTCAACCACCACTTCGCGCGCCTGGTCTGAGCTGATCGGCTTGCCCTCGATGACCGGGGGATCGCCAGGCTTACCCAGCTCCACCCCGATCAAGGAAACTTTGAGCACTTCATTCCCCGGCAGGAGGATAGCCGTGTTCGAAGTTGCTACGTTGCCAGCCGCTTCAACCCCGTCCACGCGCTCCACTTTCCGCACCGTTGAACGGTCCAGGCGGCTGGAGGGGATCAAATAATCAGTCCTGGCCAGGTAGACGATCAGCTCCGCATCCAGCCGGGAAAGGTACTGGCGGTTGCCGCTGCCCAATCCTTCGCCCAGGCCTGCAATGAACAGCACCAGCAGTGTAATCAGGGCAATTACCAGGCCCACCAGCAGAAAACGTCCCCGGTTGCGTTGGATCTCTTTATAAGAAAGGTAAGTCGCTAAGAAGAAGTTCCGCATCGTATCCCCCTCATCCTGCTTCACCAGGCTCAATCGGCCCTTCGAAGGATTTATCCCAGCCTATGCCCATCACCCCGCCCAGCAAAAGCTCCACCGGGGGATGATCGGCAATATCGTTAGAATAATACGGCAGCCTGATCCGTCCATCCGGGCCGATGATGAATGTACCGGCCATCTGGAAGGCATCTTGTCCCTCCGGCGGCAGCTCAGGTTTCCAACCTTTGCGCTTTTGCAAATCGCGATTTGAGCGCAGTACGCGCAGGGAGAGTACCGTCTGGCTCGGCCTGCCGCGGCTCAATCCGTAAGCCCGGTAAGCCTTACGCGCCGGGTCAGAAAGGCATAGGACACCCGAAATCCGTTCTTCACAGAAAGCTTTGGTTTCCTCGGGCGTGCCCTGGGTGACCACGGCCAGCGACAGGCCTTTTTCTGTCAGTTCGGGCTTGAGCTGGGCTAACTGATCCAGCATCTCCTTGCACTGTGGGCAGCCAAAATGGCGGGTGAAAGCCAAAACGAGCACTTTCCCTTCCCACAAGGACGACAAAAGGAGCGGTGTATCCTCCACCGTCCGTAGCTCCACATCCGGAGCCAGGTCATTAAATTTAAGAAAACCGCGTCTCTTCATGGGTGCATTCTAACATAATCCGGTTTACTCAAAAGCCCAGCGGGTCTCTAATATTAAAAGAACATTGTTTATATCAGCAGTGTCCACCAGAGGAAGCGCCTTTCAGGTGGTTGAGGCCTCTGGTATGGCTTGATGAAAGATGCACAAAGACACCGATTTTGTTAACATCAGGTTCCGGTATATAATCATCTGCGGAGGTGAAACCATATGAAAGACAAAATTCGGATTGGCGTAATTGGCGTAGGACAGATCGGCAAGCACCACCTGAACAACTACCAGAAGGTGGAAGGAGCAGAGCTGGTGGCGATTGCCGATATCAATGAGGCGGAGCTGAGTCGGGTCTCAGAAACCTATAAAATCACAGATAAGTATACCGACTTCAGGAAGCTCCTGCAGCGCGACGACATTGAGGCCGTTGATGTCTGCCTGCACAACAATTTTCACATGCCCGTCACGGTTGCCGCCCTGCAAGCTGGCAAACATGTCTACTGCGAGAAACCCATGGCGGGGACATACGTTGATGCAGTCACGATGGTAAAGACTGCCCAGGAAACCGGTCGCAAGATCTCGATCCAGTTGAGCACGCTTTTTTCGAAGGAGACGAAAGCCGCCAGGGTCATGATCGAAATGGGTATGTTGGGCAAGCTCTACCATGCCCGTTCGACCGGCTTCCGCCGCAGGGGTAGACCTTATGTGGATGGCTACGGCACAGCCACCTTTGTGCAGAAGCGCAACTCAGCCGGCGGGGCGATGTATGATATGGGCGTCTATCACATCGCCAACATGCTCTTCCTGCTGGGTAACCCAGATATCTTGCGTATTTCGGGCAAGACTTACCAGGAAACTGAACTCGATGCGGGACGCATGCAGCTCAGCGGCTACGATGTCGAAGAGTTGGGATTGGGCTTTGTGCGCCTGGAGAATAACATTTCGCTGGACATCATCGAATCCTGGGCAATCCACCTGAACGATTTCGAAGGCTGCAGTGTGGTCGGGTCGAAGGGCGGCATCCGCCTGGAGCCTTTCGGTTACTATCAGAATGTAGGCGACCTCGAGCTAGATACCACCATCAACCTGGGTTCTTTCGATTGGCGGGTGCACCAACTGCGCGAGAACGCCGATGCCTATGACAGCTCGCAGCACCACTGGGTAGCCTCGCTGCAGGGGCGCGTCGAGCTGCTGCCCACCGCGGAACTCGCCCTCAACACCATGCTGATCTCGGAGGGCATTTATCTCTCCGAACGGTTGGGCCGTGAAGTGACGGCTGAGGAAGTCAAAGAAAACTCTAAGTCCACCGCTGTTGCGGTCTAATCAGAAAGGATGCAAATGAATATCTCAATCGCTTCATACTCTTTCCATGGACTGTTTAAAGAGGGGAAGATGGACCTGTTCGGTTACCTGGAAAGCTGTAAATTCCGCTACCATGTCCAGTCGGCTGACATCTGGAGCGACATGTTCAAAAGCATGGACGAAGATTTCTTAAAAAAAGTCAAAGAAGGTCTCAAAGAACGCGAGCTGGTGCTGGCGAACCTGTGTGTAGACGGGCCCGACATCTGGGTAAACGACCCCGCCGCCCGCGAGAAGAATTATAAGGATGCGCTCACCTACCTGCGCACTGCCGAGTTCCTGGAGGCCAGGACGATTCGCTTCAACTCGGGCGGGAAGGGAGATACCTTCACCGAAGAACAGTTCGACCTTGTCGTCAAGCGGTTTAAAGAGTACGCCCAGTTCGCCTACGACCGCGGTTTCAAGGTTGGCCCCGAGAATCACTGGGGGCCGGAGGTCGTACCAGAGAACATGAAGCGGATCTGCGAAGCAGTGAACCACCCCGGCTTTGGCATGCTGCTGCACTTCCGCGGCAACCCCGGCGACGCCCTGATGGCACCCTGGGCCATGCATACGCACATCTCCTGGGATATCGCCGAGAACCACCTGGAAGAAAGCCTCAAGACGCTGCTCACTGTTGGCTATAAAGGCTACTGGGGCGTGGAGCACCATTCCGCCAAGGATGAATACTATATGGTATCGATTCAGTTGGCTAAGGTGCGCAATGGGGTTTACCAGTTGACGAAAAATGGCTGACTTTAATATCCCTGCTAAAAGAATAAGAAGCTCCGGGAAGAGGGCATTGAGGAGCTGCTCTCCGGAACTTCTTTTCGCAAATCCTCAGAATCCATCGCTCTGCCCTGTCTGAGGCGGTTACCGCTTATGAGCAAGCATGACGCAGCCATAGCCTTACAGAGTGAACATATCACCTGATTTCATCACCCAATACTGGCCTTTAGACCAGGTTGTCATCGGTCCGACGCTGCAGCATTACCCCACCCGAACGGTCTTCGGCATTGAATCAGGCCAGGGTCGTTTCGTCGTCAAAGTGTATGACAATGCCGAAGCACTAGGATTGGTTTCTCCATCACTGGAGGAGATTTGCCAGTGTCTGTATGTCTTTGACTATCTTGCACAGCGCAAGTTTCCTTACATCCCAGCATTGTTGAAGACGCGGTCTGGCAAAACCTTTTTCCAGGATGAGGAGAAAACCACTTATCTCCTCGAATGGCTGGTGGGTGATCACCCGCTTCCTTCGCTAGAAGTATATGCACAGTTGGGGAAGATTGCTGCTCAGCTCAATACTTACTCCGATTTTCCCTACCCCTATCCTATCCCTGTTCAAGGTGTCATCGCGGAACTCAACCAGGAGGCAGAGCAATATTCCTTCAAACATGAGTTCTTGCAGTGCGTCGATCAACTGGGAATCTTGGCTGAACAGCCTCAGGCCTTGATTCATGCTGAGATTAATCCCGGTAATGCCATCCAAACACCCACTGGAAAGATAGTTCTCCTGGATTGGGATTCTGTTGGGATGGGGCCAGTGGTCTTGGAGGCAGGTTATCCATTGCTGACCTGCTTTCTTACCGAGGATCTTCACTTCCATCAAGAGTGGGCCGCAGCCTTCTATGGCAGTTATACCCAAGGTGCTGGGATGACAAAAGCCGAAAAAGAACTGGTCTTCACCGCCGCATTGCTGCATGCCCTGCGCTACATGAAGTTTGCCAATCTAAACAAGCGCTGGGCCAGGATCAGCTATGCGTTAGCACATAAAGATAGGATCATCTCCGCCATCCCCACCATATTTATAGATACCTAACAACTCGGTTCTTTTCCCTCTTTGCCAGCGAGAGTTTAAACCACGCCACCACCATGAAGGCCATTCCCTGGAAAATTTTCTTTACTCCCCAAGGCGATTCACCCTTGCTTCCAGCAGCCGGGGCGGCAGGATGGCGCACAACAGACTCATACCACAGCCCAGCACACCACCCGCCAGGTAACCGTATCCATCAGGAAGGCTGAACAGCGCGGCCAGGAAGAGCGGGCCAAGGAATACGCCCAGGTTTAACGGCAAATACAACCCAGTCAGTATCATCCCCAGGCAGCCCATTTTGCCTGCGTTCATTTTACGCGGGTCTTCCCAGGTAAAGTTAGCCCCGGCGGCTCCAAACGCCAGCTGGATGCCAGCCATCCCAGCCAGGCACAGCACCACCACCAGCAAGCTATAAGCCGCCTGGGCGATGGCGATGCCCTGCAAGATGGAAAATCCCACCAGGAACAGCACGCTCAGAGCCAGGGCGGGCAGGTAAGCCACCAAGAATTTAGCCGTGAGCATCTGGCGGGCGCTAACCGGAGCTGCCTTGAGCAGCCAGTAATTTTTTCCCTCTTGTGAAAAACCCATCCCCGCCAACCGCTGGAGCAGCATCCAACCCACAAAGATCGCAAGGCCGATGTTGCCGTAGGCCATCAGATTTCGAAAAGAGTTCATTAACCAGGCAGGCGCCTCGCCGCGGCCCGCCGGGGGTTCGCCCCCCGCGCGCAAGAACATAATCCCGTAGATAATCCCAAAGATCAGGGGGGTGACGAGCTGCGATAGGTGCCGCAGATCGCGGCGCAGAACGAGATAATCCTTCCATATCAGGCCGCGGATGGGAGCCGGGAGCAGACGCACTGCCAGGGAATTGATCGCCACCGGCCGGGCGGATGCAGTTGCCATTCGCGGCGAGTGAGCAGGTTGTTTCTTCCTGGCGATCACCTGCATCCCGGCCCAGCCGGAGTAATACCAGCGTTCTGCCGTCAACAGTGAAAGCCAAAACAACCCCCCTGTCAATCCCAGGGAAAGCAGTGTCAGCCCCAAGCCGGGCACCCAATGCCCTTCGCCAAGTGCCGCCAGGCCACGACCTGGCCAGTTGAGCGGAATCCAGGGGTTGTTCAGCTGCGCCAGCATGCCAAGCGCACCGGTTACTTGATCCTGCGAAACGTTGTTATTGTGTCCGGAGTTCATCAGATTGCCCAATTGTGAACAAACAATGGAAATAATGGCCCCCACAAACCCCAGCACTTCAACCACTCGCCGGGCTGGAAAGATACGCACGACGAGCATGACCAGCAGCCCTGCCAGCCCCGCCGCGGCCAGGGACAAGCTGACCATCATCAACAGGACGGATGGGAAATACAGGATGTTGTAACCGTTGGCCAGGCCCAGCCCATACAGCACCGGTAGGCCGAACAAGGCGATGAAACCAAAGTTGGGCAGCACAGCCTGGAGCAGTTTGGTGATGAATATGGCCCGGATGGGAACGGGAGCAGAGAGAAGGAAATCCATGTCGCCGGATAGATAGAGGGCTTGCAGCAGTACGCCAAAGCTGGTAAGCAAAATACCCAGAAAAAAAGCACTGAAGATGAGCACAGGCACGGCATCCACGAAGGTTGTCGTGTCGCCCACATACTGGGTGAGACTGGGCGAGCGCAGAAAAGTAAGCAGCAGCCAGCTTAACCAAAAGATGAACCCGCCAAAGACGGCAAGACCGATCAGGCCAATGACCGTGCCGACCTTGGCAGCGGTCTTGGCGTGCCGGAAACTGTTAATGGTCGTCCGCCAGCGCAAACGCAGCAGCTTCCACACGACGGGTAAAACTGCGCTGGAAGGTTGGGCGCGCCCAGCGAAGTTCGCATCCGCCCTCATTTGAGGACCTCGGCAATCTCGGCTTCTTCAACCCCGCCGGTGAGGCTGAGGAAAATATCCTCCAGGCTGGCCCCGCCGGTTTGGCCGAGGGTACGCAGCTCATCCATCGTTCCTACCGCGATCAGCTCACCTTTGTTAATGATACCAATCCGATCGCACATCCGCTCCGCAATTTCGAGGATGTGGGTAGAGAGGAACACAGCCGCGCCGCGATCGGCCATCTGGCGCAGGATATCTTTGATCAACCGGGCTGACTTCGGGTCGAGACCTACGGTAGGTTCATCGAGGATGAGCACCTTTGGGTCATGCATGAGAGCAGCAGCCAGGGCGGTCTTTTGCTGCATACCATGGCTGTAGGAGTCAATGGTATCGTTAGCAGCGCTGATGAGGTCGAACATGCGCAGGAGTTCGTCAATCCGGCGCTCGACCTGGGATCGGTCGAGGTTGTACAGGTCACCAACGAAGCTCAGCAATTCGCGGCCGGTGAGCTTGGCGTATAGATTAGGAGTGTCGGGCACGTAACCGCTGGCAGCCTTGGCCTGGATCGGCTGGGCGCTGATATCGTACCCGGCTACCGTAACGCGCCCCGAGGTGGGCTGCAGCAAACCGACGATGATCTTGATGGTGGTAGTTTTCCCGGCGCCGTTGGGACCGAGAAAGCCGAACACCTCACCGCTGTTGATTTCGAAGCTCACATCCTTGACGGCAATTTTATCGCCAAAACGTTTGGTCAGGTGTTGGGTTTGGATGAGGGGTGTGGGCATGTTTCCAGTATCCTGCAATTCAGTGAAAGCCCTGTGAAGGTTTTTTTGAGGCGGCGGTTGGCTTGCTTAAAAAACCTTCACAAGTTTATTTGCATTCGAGGGTTCTGCACAGGCATGGGAGCCAGATGAATTGTACCATTCCGTGAACCGGCGTTTCTCCAGGATCGGTTACTCGTCCGGAAAAGATGAGGATTACATGGTTTCCATCCAGCTTGCCAAAGTTCGCAGTGGAGTTTACCAACTGACCAAAGCAGACTGATCTCCGGAGCTTCTTATCGCAACCTGCTGGGGTAAGATTTTCCTTTACTCCCCTATGCTATAATTAAAGTATGGATCTGGCAACAGTTCACCTCTCTGCACGACAAACCGAGCAGTTTTGTCAAAAACACCATATCCGCAGGCTGGCTTTCTTTGGGTCAGTAGTGCGGGAAGATTTCGGACCGCACAGCGATATTGATGTTCTGGTAGAGTTTCATCTTGGGTACACACCTGGATTGGATTTATTCTTAGTCGCTCTGCCCTGACCGAGGCAATTACCGCCTATGAGTAAGCCGGCTGGGCTGTCATTTCGAGTGAAAATAATAAAAATAAATCATGACTGCTTTCTAAAAAACCAGGGCTTATAGAATGATTTTAATAGCAAAAGAACACAAATTTGCCTTCCTGTTGTTGACAGGGGCTTTTTTCTTCATGATCCTGTATAAACCGACTCAGACACCGCCGTTAGGATTTGATGAAGGTTGGACTTTATCGGTAGCCCGGAACTGGGTTGAAAAGG
>Ga0315273_10011156_pt1 | contig 11487 bp, 15 predicted proteins | sample YL17G02_0_MG_FD_205753 | JGI IMG/M metagenome (GOLD analysis project Ga0315273, IMG submission 205753) | Sediment microbial communities from Yellowstone Lake, YNP, Wyoming, USA - YL17G02_0 | ecosystem: Environmental > Aquatic > Freshwater > Lake > Sediment | place: USA: Wyoming | collected... | reverse complement strand
TTCTGGGCGGTGTCTGCGCTCATGCCTGTGAGTTCCTCTATCTCCCTGCTGGGCGTGACGGCTATGGCTTCGTAGGTGCTGAGGCCGGCTTTCCTCAGCTTCGCCATGGTGGTGCTGGATACACCCTCTAGTTCGATGGGGTCGGTCTTCTCGATGTCCTCGGCCATCTTGATCGATTCGGTGGGGGGTACTTTCGCTTATAATGCGTGCGCACCTGTTGCGATGGGGGGGTCGGGTGAAAGTGGGTCAGGCGGAGAGGAACCCGCCGTCCACGGCGAGCAGCGCCCCCGTGACGTAGCTTGAGAGGTCGCAGGCGAGGAAGAGTGCGGCTCGCGCCACCTCGTCGGGTTCCCCGATGCGCCCCATGGGGAGTCGAGCCATGAAGTCGTACCCCGCCTTGGCGAGGCCGATGTTCCCCTTGAAGAACTCCGTCGCCGCTCCCTTGGTGCCCTGTGTGACTATGCCACCGGGGAGGAGGACGTTTATTCGGAAGCCCTTGTCCCCGAAGTCGCGGGCGAGGCCCCGGGTGAGGCCGATGACCCCCGCCTTGGTAGCGTCGTAGTGGACCATCCCCTTCTTGAATGGGAGGATGGCCTCGATGCTCCCGACGTTGATGATCACCCCGCCCTTCTTCTTCCGGGCTTCTATCATGCGTTGGCACATCCAGAGCGTTGACTTGAGGTTGATGGCGTAGACCTTCTCGAAGAACTTCTCGTCGATGTCTAGGAAGTCTCGGAAGGGGTAGATGCCTGCGTTGTTTACGAGCGTGTCCGGCTCAGAGCCCTTGAGGGTGTCCCAGAGGGCATCTATCTCCGCCTTCTTGGAGAGGTCAACCCTCTTCGGCGCAACGTCGACGCCCCACTCCTTAAGCTCGCTCGCTGCCTCCTTCAGCTTCTTCTCGTCTATGTCGACGAGTACGAGGTCGGCGCCGGCCTCGGCGAAGCGCATCGCCATCGCCCTTCCTATGCCCGCGGCGGAGCCTGTTATGAGGGCGCGCCTCCCCTTTAGGGAGACGAGTTCGCCGAGTGTCTTGTCGGGTCTCATCGCTGTGTCAACCCCCCCGAATGTTCAACTGCGTCTTTAACATTTCTCCGCCTCGCAAATGATATCAGCCCTCCGGGTGACTCCTACTGGATCGATTTGGTTGACGTAAATGTCCTGAAGGAATCGGCGAAGAAGGAAGTGGAGTCTCAGAGGAAGCGCCTCGTCGAGATCGCGAAGTGGATGTACGAGAACCCCGAGTTGGGCTCGGAGGAGTTCAAGGCGTACGCCATGCTGACGGAGGAGCTGGAGAGGCAGGGGGCGAAGGTGGAGCGGCAGCTCCTCGGTATGCCCACGGCCTTCCGCGCCTCGTTCAAGGGTAAGAAGAAGGGGCCGAGGGTCGCCGTCCTCGCCGAGTACGACGCCCTCCCCGGCGTCGGACATGGCTGCGGCCACAACCTCATAGCCGCCTCGGCGATTGGCTCAGGCATCGCTGCGGCGAGGGCCGCCAAGGACCTGCCGGGGGAGATACTCGTGGTTGGGACCCCCGCCGAGGAGGGGAGGGGGCCGAGCGCCGGTAGCAAGGTGGTCATGGCGGACAAGGGATTCTGGGACGACGTGGACGCCGCGATAATGCTCCACCCCGCTATGCGGTGGGGCGTCGGCGGTAAGGCTCTGGGCATCTGGCAGCTCAAGATGGAGTTCAAGGGACAGACGAGCCACGCCGCCGCCTCCCCCGAGAAGGGGGTTAACGCCCTCAACGCGGCGACCCTCGCATTCATGGCGACCCACATGCTCCGCCAGGAGGCGCGCCGCGACGCGAACCTCGTCATCCACGGCATAATAACCGAGGGCGGACTCGCCTCGAACATAATCCCGGACCGCGCCGTCTGCGAGTTCGGCGTACGAAGCAGCGACGAGAAGTACCTCGTCACGATGGTGGACAAGGTGGAGAAGTGCGCCGAGGGCGCCGCGATTGCCACCGGGGCGCAGGTCACCGTCAGAAAGGGCAAGCTCTACAGCAGCATGAAGCCAAACATCCCCCTCGTCAAGGTCCTCTGGCAGAACTACGCCGACCAGGGCGTCAAGGTCGATGACTGGCAGGAGACGCAGGCGGGGATACCCATGGCCTCAACCGACTTCGGAGACGTCAGCCAGAGGTGCCCCGCAACGGGCAGCTACATCGGCATAGGCCCCGACGGAACACCCGGGCACAGCAGGCAGCTCGCCGACTGCAGCATTACGAAGGAGGGCCTCGAAGCGATGATAATTGGGACGAAGGCCCTCGCCATGACACTCGTCGAATTCCTCGCCAAGCCGGAGATTCTCAAGGACGCAAAGGAGTACTTCAACTCCCACTAAGCGCCTGCCCCCGGCTCCTTTTTCACGTCGTCGTGATCGGGGATGTCCTTCTCGACGTCCCTGACCACCTTGAAGGCGTAGCCGCTCAGGGATATGACTGTCCCGGCTATGCCGAGGAAGAAGAAGAGCAGCCCGATCCCCGCGCCCGGTCCGGTGCCCACGAGCCACCCGAAGGTCCCAGCGAGGGCCCCACCCGGCATCATAGAAGGCGTCATGACCCTATCCGCGAGCGGGCCGGCTATCACCATACCGATGGGAGCTGATATCGAAGCAATTAAGGCGCGTGTTGCGAAGACCCTCCCCTGAAGCTCGGGTGGCACCTTCGACTGCCAGATGGCCTGATTTGAGCCGTTGGACGTGGGTATGAAGAGCATCGTGAGGAACGCCCCCGCCATCCAGAGGAAGGGAGTCTGCCCCATGCCGAGCAGCGTCATCCCGAGTAACCCGCTACCCGCCATACCGAGCAGCACTCCGTCGACCCTCCTCTTCGGCCCACCCCAGGCGCTCAGGGCGAGGCCGCCGACGACGCCGCCGACCCCGAAGGCCGACTGAACTGCGCCGGTGATCACCGTATCATTCCCGCTCCTCAGCATGATCATGGGGGTGAAGACGGTGAAGGCGAGGCCGGTGACGAGGTTCGAGGCGAAGAAGTTGAGCTGCAGGCCGAGGAGGCCGCGCCTCTCCGAGATGTACCTGAAGCCGAAGAAGGTGTCACTGAGCATGCTCCTCTTCTCCTCCCTCTTGGGCGGCTGGGGGATGACGACCAACAAGAGGATGCCCACAGCGGCGAGGAAGGTGACTATATCGATGGTCAAAATCCCCGCGACTCCGATAAGGCCGATGAGGATACCCGCCGCAGCCGGCGCGATGATGTTCGACACCGAGTCAGCCAGGCTAAACAACCCACTCGCCCGAGCGTAGTCCTTCTTATCAACCATCAACGATATCGAGGCGCTGTACGCCGGCCACTGGAAGGCCTGAAATATCCCCGTAAAGGCCCCCGTGACGTAGAGGTGCCAAACCTCCAACCTCCCCGACGACAACAACAGGAAGACGGCTATCGTCGCTATCCCCGAGACGACGTCGCTGATCATCATGACGAGCTTCCTGTTCCACCTGTCCACGAGGGCGCCCGCTATCGGGAACATGATGACGGAGGGGCCGAAGCTGAACAGGGCGACGAGTGCGAGGGCCGTCGCCTCCCCCGTCCTCTGCCACGCCCAGATACCCAGCGCAAACTGACTCATATACGTCCCAAGGAGACTGAAGAACTGCCCCGACCAGATCACCGCAAAGAGGCGCATCCCGCTCAACCGGAGCCACCCCCCGCCACTCCCCTGAGCCATCGAAAACGAAAACGCACATCCTACATATTAATCCAACAGGAAAGCCGAGGAAACCCCTACCCAAAAAATTATTTTTCCATAAGCATCGCCACACGTAAGAAAAAAGGGGGCCGAAAAAGTCCCAGTCACCCTAGGGCGATGACCTTCAGCTCCGACAGGTCGCCCAGGCTGTTGATCTTCACCATCGCCCCCGAGATGGTGTAGAGGTTCTCCCCGATGTAGAGGCACCTATAGACGGAGTACTCGGAGGAGAACCAGTACCCGCTCTTCAGCAGCTCGTCCCCCCGCAGGTGGGTGATCCTCCCCCTGAGCTGTATCCCCTCGGTGCTAATCTGGAAGACGTACGCGCCCTGGTAGACGTAGTCCCCGTAGGCGTTCGGGGAGGCCCCCGACTGGTCTACGCGCGCCTCAAGGATGGGGATCACGAGCAGGTTCCTCTCCCTGCTGAAGAGGAACGCCTTGTGCTCGCTGAGGGCGGGGGAGTCGGTCCCCCTGTCACCTATCTCCAGCTTAGCCACCTCCCGCGGGTTAGAGACGTCACTCACATCGAAGAGGCTCAGCTTCACACCCTGATACCAGGCGAAGTTACCCCCCTCCGAGTCGACCGCCTCCTTACCGAGGCCGATGACATGAGTCTCATCGTAGGGGTGGAGGTAGTTGCTGTAGCCGGGTATCTTGAGCTTCCCCAGCACCTTGGGTGCGGTCGGGTCCTTGAGGTCGATGACGAAGAGTGGATCCACCTTCTTGAAGGTGACCAGGTAGAGGCGATCACCCATGAAGCGGGCGCTGTAAATCTGCTCCCCCGGGGCCAGGTCCTCCAACTTACCCACGACCTTAAGGTCGCCGTCGAGGACGTAGACGTTGTTCTTCGAGGTGCTGACGCCCCAGGCGTGACCCGACGTGGTGGCGATCCTGAAGTAGCCACCGCTCTCATCCATGCTGAACTGGTTGAGGACCCAGCCGGGCACGCTGCCGTCGGCCACCCCCTCTATGCTCCCCTCTTCGAGCCTTATCTTGTGTACGCCCGTCGAGGAGTAGCCACCCGTCGTCAGGTAGAGGTACTCGGCGCTGCAGTAGACTGTGCTGCTTGAGCCGAGCAGGAACGTCTTAGACTGAATGGGTACCTCAATGTTTTGAGTATTGATGCTCGCGATAGTAGTGTAGGCGTAGCTCGGGTCGGTGCCGTTGTAGTAGTAGATGTTGGAGGCGGGCACCAGACTGGCCTTACCATTCTCCTTGTAGGCGGGGAGGTCGAGGACACCCTTGTACACCCGCGCGCCCTTCTGGGAGACGACGTAGACGTAGTCACCGATCATCCTCGTGGCGACGTAGCTCCCATCGGCCTCGTAGGTCCTCTCCCGGACCGGGTTGACCCTGTCCGAGATGTCGTAGAAGTACACGGTCGTGATGCCGATCATGGGCATCGGGGAGACGCCCCCCGGCTTCGAGGAGAACACCCTCCCGTAGCCCCTCGTGAACACAACCAGCTTGTCCCCCGCGACGAAGAGGTCACTCACCTCGACGTCAAACCTGATCTTCGCCAACAGCTTCGCCTCATCCGCGGGGTACGCCTTGACGATGTACACCGTGTTGAGCCTCGAGAGGTAGATGTAGGTCCCATCCGTCTTCACGACGTCCGCCTCGTCGACCCCAGCCACTTGGATGTTTGTACTCGAATAGTCGGGTTTCGTGGCGGTGTACGCGGCGGCTGTGGCCGCGTTAGCCTGCGCTGATTGCATGGCCGTCGTCGATGTTGCGCCGCTCTTCAAGACGCCAAACTCGAGATCATAGGATGTGCCAGTCTTCGCCTTCTCCTGAAGGAACCAGGTCAACTCGGCCTTCGACCTGAACCTGTTGAACCCCGGAGACTCATACTGCAGCACGAGAGGCGAGAAGTTGAAACTCGAAGCCACGTTGAGGATGAGGCTGCCGCACAGCACCCCCAGGAACACGTACGCCGTCAGACGCAATCTACCCGATTGTACCATAGATCATCTGGAAAATCATTCCCCCTGAGCAGACTTAATGCTAGGCTTTAGAACGAGTGAACCCCGTTGTTCTAATCCTTTGAACAGGGGGAAACCGTTAAGGGGCCCGCCACCGTTTGGAGCACCCATGCGACTCCTGCTCGTCGTCTCCACCCCCGGCAAACTCAGGGACGTGGAGGGGCTGAGCAACGCCGCCGCGAGGGCCGGCCACAACGTCACCGTCTTCTTCAACGAGGAGGCCATCCAGCTCCTCAAGAACCCGAGCCCCGTCGAGTACCTCAACGCCGACCTCCTAGCCTGCAGGGCCAGCGCCGTCGAGTACCAGATCACAAAGGACAACATGGCCGTCAACGGTCGCATGAGCAGCCTCGGTGAACTCGTGGACCAGCTGGAGACGAACGACAAGGTGGTCTTCCTGGGGTGACGACGGGTTGAGTGAGGAGACCACGTTCATATTCCGGAGCAGGGTCGAGCCGGGGAGCAGGTTCTGGGAGGGGCTCCGCCTCAGCGCCGCCTTCGTCGGGATGGACCACATCCCACTCATAGTCTTCATGGACGCCGCGGTCCCGGGCCTCCTCCCCAACGCCCTCCCCCTCAGGCAACTCTGGGAGTACCTAAAAACCACCGCCGACCTCGCCGGCATCAACGTCCTCGACTCCGACATGGAGGAAGTCGGCCTCACCCTCGCCGACCTCGACCCCCAGCTAAACGTCCAGATGATCACCCTCGACGAACTCGCCGAGAGGCTCGCCGAGAACAGGGTGGTGGCCATCTTCTAGGAGGACCATGGATGATAATACTCCTACAGATCGGGACACAGGAATACGGGAAAAGCTTCAGGATAGCCCGCCGAGTCGCGGCGCAGGGCAAGAAGATGCTGATACTCTTCACCGGTGAGGGCTGTAGGCTAGCCGAGGACCCCCAGCTGACCGACAGCCTCGGTTTCGCGCGCCTCTTCGCACTAAAAGATGACCTGAAGAAGCCGGTCGAAGGCGTCGAGGTCATCACCTACGAGGGATGGGTGAAGCTACTGGAGTACTGTAACAAGACGGCGTGCTGGACCTAGACCCACCAGATCCAGCCCCGTCGCTCCTTGGACATCTCCCCGTGGACGACGCCGCGGAGCCGTAGCTTGTTAAGGAAGACGGCGGTTGAGTCGGGGCAACGCACGAGCTTCTTCTGGGTCTCCGCTTGGACCTCCCGGGTCGTGAGTGGGCGCCCCGCATCCTTCAATAGCTGGATTATCAGCTGGTCCGCCTCTTCGCCGTCGAGGACCCTGTTCTCCATGATCCAACCCCCCGCTCGGCGACTTTTATCCCCATCGTCGCGGCGGTGAAACCTTAAACTTTTATCCTGAATTACGCATTTCCTCAGCGAGGAATAGAGATATGAAGCTGTTCACGGTGGGCCCAGTGGCTTGCTACCCGGTCGTCTTGAAGGCGATGGGGGGGCAGATGTACAGCCACAGGAGCGCCGAATACAAGAAGCTCCACTACGACACCGTGGAGCGCCTCCAGGCATACATCGAGACCCAGAACCCAATCTACCTGTTCAGCGCGACGGGGACGGGATTCATGGAGGCAGCCGTCAGGAACTGCGTGAAGGACAGCCTGCTCGTCTGTGTGAACGGTGACTTCGGGAAGCGCTTCGCCGACGTCGCCAAGTCGAACGGGCGGAAGGTGGAACTCGTCGAGCCCGCTATGGGGGAGCCCGTTACCCCCGGGATGCTGGACGATGCCCTGCGCGGTCACCCCGAGGCTGAGGCGGTCGCCATCACCCACAACGAGACCAGCGCCGGCCTCATCAACCCCCTCAAGGACCTCTGCGCCGTAGCGAAGAAGCATGGAAAACTCGTCTTCGTCGACGCCGTCAGCAGCATGGGCGGCACGGAGGTCAAGGCCGACGACTGGGGCATCGACATCTGCTTCAGCAGCAGCCAGAAGTGCTTCGGCGTCCCCCCCGGCCTCGGCATAGGCTCGGTGAGCAAGAGGTGCCTAGACGTAGCGGAGAAGATGCCCAACAGGGGCTACTACTTCGACCTCCTCCTCTGGCAGAAGGATCACGAGAAGGGGCAGGGGACGCCCGTCACCTCCGTGATACCACAGATCGCGGGGCTCAACGCGGCGCTCCGCATGGTCGAGGAGAAGGGCGGCAAGCAGTGGCACTTCAACCTCTACAAGAAGAGGAACAACCGGATACGCCGCGCCGTCAAGAGGCTCGGCACCCCCGTCTACCCCAAGAGAGGGTCGGAGAGCCCGACTGTCAACTGCGTCAAGGCCCCGAAGAACGTCCCCGGCCCCAAGGTCTACGAGGCGATGCGGGCCAAGGGCTTCGAGCTAGCCCAGGGATACGGCGCCCTAAAGGAAACGACATACCGCATAGGCAACATGGGATACATCCCCAACCTGAGCCTGACCCAGATGCTCGACGCCCTCAAAGAGGTCTACGAGGAGATCGCCCCGTAGCCTACCTCTACCTTCTAAAATACTCTGACATCCCCGGTCTCGTCAGGAAGTAGATGACGATGGCGTAGACCATCGTCTTCGTCACCGCCTGTATGGGTGAGGTGGGCTCGATTTCGAGGGCGACGACGGTCCCGAGGAGTCCTATCAGTATCTCCCACCCCGAGAGGATGATTGTGCCAAGTTTCCCCCACTTGTACCCGCACCAGAGCCCGTAGGCGAGGACGAAGCCAACGGCGCTCGACACCACGTAGTAGGCCACCACGAAGAGGGAAGCCCCCTCCACGTAGTAACTATAGAATACGACGACGTTGATGATGCTCTGGACGAAGAAGTAAGAGGCGAGGAGGGTTACGCCGAAGGGCCTTTCCATGTGGGATAGCCCACGCGCCGCCGTTATAGCCTTGACGCTAGAGAAACCCCATCTTCTGGAGCACGTGGAAGGAGAGGGTGAGGATGAAGGCCGCCGTGGTGGGGAGGTGGAGAGTCCGCCCATACAGCTTACCTGTTCTCGGGGCGGAGCTGTCTCAGGGCCCCACTCACTACGATGACGGCTATCAGGGCGAGCATAAAGACGGCGCTATAGTGGACGGGTCTGGTTATCCAAAAGCCGATTGGTGTCCCCGTATAGGGGTTGAGGCGGGCGTTGACGTGGTAGAGCGCTGTGATGAGGGAAAAGCCTCCGAGCTTACAGTGGAGGCCTCGCATAGACTTACCCACCCCCGGTAGTATGGAGAGCAGAGTGGAGCCGACGAACAGGATCAGCGCGATCCATCCCACTCAGTGTGGGAGGTCCTTGGGCCATAGGAAGAGGGCACCCGGGGCGACACATGGCCCAAAGACGAGGGCTAAAGCCGCGAAGACGAGGACGAGTTCAATGAAGATGAGGGTGTTCCAAGTCTCTCGCGGTATGCCATGATTCGAGTATCGTACTAGCCTGAATAACTCCTTCGAAGTATGATTTGGTATCATCCCTCGTCAACGCCTGAAGAAGTCGCTGAGCCCCTCTTCGCCGGGCACCATCTCGACGATTACCTCCTCAACCACCGCATTGGACGAACCTCTATGGCACCATTCGATGAACTCTTCAACCTTGTCTCTGGGTCCCTCTGCATGCATCTCGACTGAGCCGTCTGGGAGGTTTCTCACCCAGCCGACCAATCCGAGTTGGGTGGCGCGTCTCTGGGCGATGGCCCTGAAGCTGACGCCCTGGACCATTCCGGTGACGATTATGTGAACCGCTATCACAGCTGCTCAACGCCGTACTTCGCGGAGATGAAGCAGCTTCCCTCGTGGCTGACCATGCAGGGGCCGACGGGGGACTCCGGCGTGCAGCCCTTGTTGAAGAGTGGGCAGTCCCAAGGGTAGCAGACGGCGCGGAGGACCTCACCGCAGCGGCAGCCGTGGGGCATCTCGTAGCTCGCCTCCGTCTCGAAGACGAACCTTTTCGATGCGTCGTGATCCTCGAACTCCCTTCGGAGCCTCAGGCCGGAGACGGGGATAGTGCCAATGCCCCTCCACGGCGCGTCACACGCTTCGAAGACCTCATCCATGAGCTTGATCGCCGTCAGGTTCCCATCTGGCCTGACTATCCTCTTGTAGGCGTTCTCTAGTTCTCCACGTCCTTCCTTTATCTGCCTGCATATCATGGCGACCGCGAAGAGGATGTCGAGGGGCTCGAACCCCGCGATTACCTGAGGAACACTATACCTCCTCGCCACCTCTCCATAGCCGGTTTCGCCGATGATGGCGCTGACGTGGCCCGGGTCGATGAACCCGTCTACGGGGGTCTCCCCTGATTTAAGGAGGTGTATCATCGCAGGCGGTATGAGTAGGTGTGCGCTGTATACGCTGAAGTTCTCAGGCGGGTCGGCGAGCAGCTCGGACGCCGTGGTGGGGGCGGTGGTCTCGAATCCCACGCCGAAGTGGACGACTTCCTTATCCGTCTCACGCGCCATCTCGGCTGCGTCGTGGATGCTGTAGACGATCCTGACATCGGCGCCCCTCGCCTTCACATCGGCTAGACTCCCGAGTCCGGCAGGGACCCTGATCATATCCCCGAAAGTTGTGAGGATCACGCCCGACTCGGCGAGCCTTATCGAGAAGTCTATCCTGTTAGGTGGGACTGTACAGACTGGGCAACCCGGCCCCATGAGGACCTCGACGTTACGCGGGAGCATGCTCCTTAGCCCATACTTCGTTATGGCGTCCTCGTGGGTCCCGCAGACGTGGACTATTCTAATTCGCCTTTCGCCCGCCAGCTCCTCGATGAGTTGGACGACCTTTTTAGCGGTCTCACCGTCCCGGAACCTCTCGGAGATGCCCGACATCACACAAGCCTGAGAGCCACCGGATTTAAACCCTCCAGACGCCGGGAGGGGTGTGTTTATATCATGAAAGCCCTCAACAGAGGGTGAGGACTGACAGGGTGTCGGAAGAGCAAGCCCCCGAGAAGATGGTATACAGCGATAAACCGGACTTCAAGTTCATGGCCGCCTACGAAGCGTATAGCAGAGCCTTCGACAACGCCGATGCGGCGGTGAGGGGTGCGCTCAACGAAGCCATCACGAAGCTCCACGACGACAAGATGGACTATAACTACTTCTATAGCACCATTAACCAGCACATCCAGGGCGCGGACAAGGGGAGCAGCTTCAGGCGCGCCCGCATCGAGGGGCAGAGGAAGCAGGAATACGCCAAGGACGAGAGGAAGCGCGGCAGAAACGAGAGATACCGCGGTTAAGGGAAACTGCAGGATAACGCGAAACCCTCGTAAGTAGTGCTGCTAAGATTTGTAAATAACCCGTCACTAGCACTGCTGATCGCGGAGCCTGTCCAACGCATTATTATAAGTTGGTTCGATGAGTCAACAACGCCAATCAATATCCTGGGGTCAGCGTTCTTCAGGTTCGTCAGTGCCTTGATCCAGTATTGTGTGCCCAAGCCGGAGATTATGCTCGTGGAGGCCGAGAACCCGACGAAGGCCATAATCGACTTCAAGCAGTCGTGGATACACTCCCGCCAAGCGGCTCACCTCCAGAAGGGCGACTTCAACTGGACTGGCGGGTGCGACGACTTGGGGAACGGATCCAACCACAACGACGATGATGATCACGAGTGTAACCGGGGCAACGGCAAGAATGACGATGGTGGTTAAGGGAAGGATCGCTGACCGTCTCTTCTAAGCCCCTTCTTTTCTCAGCTACCCCCTCTTGTGATACCTGTACCTCTCCACGAAGAGGTCGTAGCCGTCCCCCGTCTCGACGAACTCGATGGGCTGCCTTATTCCCTCCGTAAGGGTGTAGAAGCGGAGCTTGCCGAGCATCGGGTCCTCGGGAATGAGGGGCG
>Ga0315273_10011155_pt1 | contig 11487 bp, 14 predicted proteins | sample YL17G02_0_MG_FD_205753 | JGI IMG/M metagenome (GOLD analysis project Ga0315273, IMG submission 205753) | Sediment microbial communities from Yellowstone Lake, YNP, Wyoming, USA - YL17G02_0 | ecosystem: Environmental > Aquatic > Freshwater > Lake > Sediment | place: USA: Wyoming | collected... | reverse complement strand
GCTGTCCCGACGAGGAAAGCGCTCCGGCCGTCCTCCCCTGCCTCGGGAGGTCCGAGCACCCATCCGGAGGATGGCATCCGAGAACCCCTGGGGCGCGCCCCGCATCCACGGAGAGTTGCTGTGCCTCGGCTTCGACGTCTCCGAGCGAAGCGTCTCCCGGTACCTGCGCTCCCTGCCTCGAACACCGAGAGCCAACGCCACCTGGACGACCTTCCTTCGGAACCACCGGGACGGCATCGCCGCGATGGACTTCTTCACGGTGCCCGCCGCGATGTTCCGCGTACTTCACGTGTTTCTCGTCATTCGCCACGGCCGGCGCGACGTGGTCCGCTGCGCCGTCACCACCAGTCCGACCGCTGACTGGGTCGCGCAGCAACTACGCGAGGCCTTTCCCTTTGACTCGGCACCGCGCCTTCTGATCCTCGACCGCGACGCCATCTTCTCGGCCGGGCTGACGGCGACGATCCGGTTGATGCACATGGAGCCGACGCGCACCAGCTATCAGAGCCTCTGGCAAAACGGGGTCGCCGAGAGATTTGTCGGAACAGTCCGCCGAGAACTTCTCGATCACGTCATCGTCCTGAACGAGCGCCACCTGCGGCAGCTGATGGCGGCGTTCGTCACCTACTGCAACGTGGACAGGAAGCACATCGGGGTAGGCAAGAACGCCCCGCTCGGGCGACCGGTCGAGCAGAGGCCCGGCCTGGCGTCCAACGTCGTCAGCCTTCCCCGGGTCGGCGGCCTGCATCACCGCTACGCCTGGCACCAGGCAGCGTAAGCCATTTCGGGCCGGAGGTTCCTCTGGACCGCGCCGCCGGCAGCGTCGGCGGGAGAGGATCGTGTGCCCGCTGGTCGGTGGCGACGTCCATTCTCGCGTCTGGCGCCACGATCGACGCCCCGTTAACGCCGTCCAGCGCCCTACCCAGCTCGCTTCACACGCCGTCTTGTTCACGGATCGTATTTTGGCGACCGACAGGGATCTTAAGTGTCTACACGATTAGTGAATAACCCATTGCGGGACGCGCCGTTACCTCACGACTCGCCGGGACCCTTCGCTTTTCCCGTTCCATCGCCTTCCCTCCCGTTCCGGCCCGTCCCGCCCCGTGGTGCACGGTAGGGGCACGGGTGGGGCACATGGCGAGGGGACTCCGCGCGCTCCCGTCGAGGGCACGCCGCCACGGGATCAACCGTCGGACGGCGTCCTCGAGCGGCACGATCTGGGTGGTCGCGGTATCCCACACGATGCGCAGGGAAACGCTGAAGTACCCGTGCGCGAGCAGGTTGCGCATGTCGACGATGAATCGCCAGGGAATCTCGGGGGACTTCGCCGTCACCTCGTCCGGGAGGTTTCCCGCTGCCTCGCCGATGATCTCGATGTTTCGGAGAGTGGCATCGACGCGGATCTCGTCGGCAACGAACGCCTCGTACGTCATCCCCGAGACGATGTGACGAACCTTCGCGCAGGCCTGCAGGATGTCATCCGCGTAGAGCCGCCAGTCGCGTTCCTGCCTAGCCGACATCCACCGCCTCGCGCTCGACCGTGGGCCGCATGCGCGGCTTCAGCGCATCCGAGGTGACGAGGTCGATCTTCCGTCCGAGGGTGTCTGCCAGGAAGGCGCGGAGCCCCATGTACGAGAGGAAGGTCGGGTGACCTTCGAAGTCGACGAGGATGTCCAGGTCGCTGTCGTCCCGGGCCTCGTCCCTCGCGGTCGATCCGAAGAGCGCGATGCGACGCACGCCGAAGTCCCGCCGGATGGTCGGCAGGAGGCGTCGCAGAGTCGCGATGGCGTCGTCTCGCTTCATGTCGGGAGTATACGGCGTCCCCTCCCTGTCATCCATCGTTGGCCGGGTTCATCGGGCCAGCTTGCGGAGGCTTTCGTCGTGGGCGCTGAGGGCACACTGGAGTGCCGCCCGAACCCGTTCCTTCTTGCCCTTCCGGACGGGCGAGATGATCAGCCGGTCGCCGTCGGTCCGCATGTCGAGCTCGGTCTCCCGATCACGATGCCCAGGCTGCTGCCGACGGCCGAGAGCCTTTCCCGCATGGCGCCTCCGTATGACGTCGGCACGGCCGCTGGCGATTGGGTTGGCATCCGTCGATTCCGGTCAAGACGTCGCCGACGGTTGACTGGGGGGCTCTGGTGCGGTCCGGCGCCCCAGGGGACCCCGAGGAACAGTCCCGCGGCATCCTGACGGCACACCTGGGGCACAGGAGTCGGACCCGGGCGGTATCCTAGAAAGATGCCCCGACAACTCGGGGAGTTGTCGGGGCTGTATTGGAGCGGGAAAAGGGATTGGAACATTTACGGCGGGTGAACTCCAACCAAGCGACAGTCCACGCCTTTCTGTCGTTTCGCCCGTCGTTACCGTCGGTTGAGTCCTCGATCCGGTTCCCCAGGCTTCTCCCAGCGTCCGGGAGACATACGGGAGACGGTAGCTGCTTCGCCTTCCGCCAGACTGATGTCGAGCTACTACGCCGCCACGACGTGGAGGTGTCCTCGGCCCTTGGTCGAACGCCTCGCTCTGATCACGATGTCGACGTCCTGGCCCAGGCTGGTGATGAACTTGAGGAGCCGGTCGGTGGAGAAGCCCGCCAGGCGCCCGCGCAGGAGCGCCGAGACCTTGGGCTGATCCACCCCGAGAATCTCCCCTGCGGCAGCCTGGGTGAGCTTCCTGCTGGCGATGATCTCGGCGATCCGGGCAGCGAGCTCGGCCTTCGTCAGCGCCTCGTCCGCCGAAGTCACGTCGAGGTCCTTGAACACGTTGCCGCCGCTCATCTTGTAGTCAGTCCTCTTCTTCACTTGACTCTCCTCTCGCCTTGACCATCTCCGCGTGGATCGCTTCCGCGCGCCGGAGCCGTCGCCTCACGAGTTCCAGATCCTGCTGGGGCGTCTTCTTCCCCTTCCTCGACTTCTTCTGAAAGGCATGAAGGGCGAAGACAACCCCTTCTTGAGATCCTCCCTCCAGTTTCCGGCCCAGAGGAGGCTCATCAGCGGCTAGGGAGCGACCTTCAGAAATCTGCGGTCAAAACGGTACTCGATAGGGGAGCTGATCCTCACCTCGGCCCAGCGTTCGTGATCCGGATTGAGGAGGATGTTCTTTTCCTCACTCATCACGGCGGACGGGACAACCAAGGCTAACGAGCGTCCGCTTGCAGCCCAGTTCGTCCCGATCATGGATAAGGAAGGATCTGCCGGATGGTCCGCCCATGAGGGTGGCAGGCTACCGACGTCATGAGTCTCGATTGAGTCGTCAGGCACGTCAACCCGGAAAAGGAAGTACGGTTTGCTCATCTGGGGGGGGAGCACATGAACCAACTGTTCAAGTACGGCCAGTGCTCTTGATTCAGAAGCATACACTACCCGTGTTCCCTTGCTGTTCCATCGTCCGCCAAACCTTGAGGCACCCTTGCCGTCAAAGGCGTCGGCCTTCTGATCCCGAGTTGTGATTCTCCACGCTATCACTAGCCAATCACGCCATGCTCAATGCGGCCGAGAACATCAAGAACGGCCCCCGACCCGACGTCGGTGTCCAGCAGACCGAGTGGCGGCCTGCCCCCAAGGGCTCCGTTCGGCATGCGAACCCACTCGCGAGCGGCCGTCGAGGTGCCAAGCACCTCGCTGGCTCGAGCGAAGACTCGCGCTAGCCGAAGAGTTCGCTCGGACTCCGTCTGCGACAGTCGCGATTCGTGTCGCCTACGTGCGAGTGTGCGCAGTTTCAATCCAAGTGCCCTGGAGAGTTCCTCGACAGACACGGAAAGGTGTTCGGTAGCGCTCTCGAACGCTGTGTATGGCAGTCCTACTCGGAGCAAATCGACAAGTTGGATGTCCGTAGCAAACTCGGGCGGACTGGCGCCCCGGGAGGCAGCACGCTTCCGCGTCTGTCCGCTGATCTTCCCGTGGGCATGCGTGACCCGAAAGGCCTTCTCGCCTCCCAGGAACTCCATAATCAATTCAGTTTGGGACATCTGCGTGCCTCCATGCCATTTGGCATATACTAGCGCGCCGAATGGCGCTTCGCAACCACAGGTCGCCCTGTAGTTCGCCTAGACTCCCTCCTCCCTGGAACCATTGACGATCTGTCCCAGGGCCGGGATTCTCGCCGGCTCGATGCTCCGCCTCCTCATTGCCCTCCTGCCGACGGTCCTCCCAAGGGTCGGCAGCCTGCATCACCGCTTCGCCTGGCGCCCCGCGCCCCGCTTCGCACGCCGTAATGTTCACGGATCGAGTCTTTGCGACTTACAGGCTGCAGGGCAAGGAGTTCCAGGAGAGGGTGTAGGGCGCGGCCGCGGGTCGAGCCCGTCGCCTCGGCGAGCCTCTCGGGCACGCGGGGCCAGGAGGCACGATCAGGCTACCCGGAGCCCCTGAAGCTCCTCGCGACTGACCCGAGCGAATTCCGTGATCACGTCCACGTTCCGATCATCCATCATGTGGCGCATCTCCTCCGCGCTGCGCGCCGGTCCCATGGCGAGGTCGACGACGAACTTCAGCGCCCGGTCGGCACCGTCGACGACGGGCTTCGTGGAGGTCAGCGTGATTCGACCCCGCAGTGAAAACGCGTTCGTCAGCTTCGCATAGTCCACCGTCTCGCTGGCCAGGGCGTTGGCGTAGAGCACCGCCAGCTCGTCCATGAAACGTCCGTAGAGTTCTTCCCGCTTGTTGCGCTCGGATGCCAGTCGCGCCGCGTGGGCCTGTGAAGTCGTCGTCATCCAGGTCGTGGCAAAGGAAGTGGCGCCTCCGATGATGGTGCCGGCGAGCGCTGAAATGGTGGAGACGTAGGCTTGGTCCATGTTGGCGTTCTCTTCCGGGGGCGAGCGAGGTGCTGCCTTGGCCCCGGTTCGGCACGGCTGCAGGACCGGTCGGGGAAACGAGTCGAGAGAATACCTCGGAGGGCCTCGTCCCGTTCAAGGCCTGGCGTGTCCTGACATCTCCTTGCCCTGATCCGACGTCAGTGACCGCCTCGCTCGCGGGAAATTCAAACCGCGTTGTTTGGGGGTCAGGTCACTGGCCGCCAAGGAACCGCAGCCCCTCCGGGCGGGGACGCCTAGCGGATCCTGACGGCCTGCTTGCCCGGCACGCGCTGGCCGAGGCGCATCGCCTCGAGCGCGGCCGGGACCTCGTCGAGCGTGAGCGTCCGGCTCAGGACGGGCCTGACCTTGCCCTCGCCGACGAGACCGGCCAGCTGCTCGCCGTCGGAGCCCAGGAACTTCACGACGACCATCACCACGCGCTGCGTGAAAAGCGGCGCTAGCACCTGGCCGAGGAGCGCGCCGGGGCCCGGGAGGGTGGTGAGGTAGGCGCCGCCCCGCGCCAGCACGCGGCGCGCGTGGAAGTACGAGGAGGTCCCGGCGCAATCGAGGATCACGTCGAACCGATCGGGCAGGGACGCGTAGGGCGACGAGCTGCGCATCTGCCACGCTACGCCTGGGCGGCCGAGACCGACCTCGTTCTCCTCTACGGCGGCCGATGGCCAGGTGCTGTCGAGCTCGCGGCGCAGGTCCTGAGCGCAGGTCACTTCGTCGCCAGCAGATACTGCCGGGGAGTGACTGGTTGAGTAGACCCCAGCCCGGCGTGAGACACGCTCGGGCCCTCGCCGGCCTTGGCCTCCCCTGCTCTGGGTTCGGACCAGGACCCCTTGCCAGTTCCCGTAACACCCCACTATCAGCCTCGAGACCGGTGAATTGGGTTGCTTACCCCCGGCCAGGTGTCAAGCGGCTCGCCGTCCCGCCTCCCGGGGCCGGATCCCCAGCACCTCGCGCCGGCCGCCCCGCAGCAGCTCGAGCCCGATCCCGCCCGCCGGTCCCAGCACCATGGCCCGCGTCAGGTCGTCCAGGGTCTGCAGCGGCGCCCCGGCCGCCCCCACCAGGAGGTCGCCCGGGCGGAGGCCGGCCTCGGCGGCGGCGCTCTCCGCCACGACCTCGAGCACCCGCACCCCGCGTGAGTGGCCCGCCTCGCGCGCGTCGTCCGGCGAGAGCTCCTCCCCGCGGGCCGCCACACCCAGCACCGGGCGCCGCACCTCGCCGCGCTGGATGAGCACCCCCGCCACCCAGCTGGCGGTGTGGGCCGGGACGGCGAAGCCGATGCCGCGGGCCCAGGCGAGCATGGCGGTGTTGATCCCCACCACCCGCCCCTCGGCGTCGAGGAGCGGACCGCCGGAGTTGCCGGGGTTGATGGAGGCGTCGGTCTGGACAAGCCCGTCGAGGAGGCCGCCGCCCAGGGTGGGCAGGCTGCGGTAGAGCGCCGAGACCACACCGGTGGTGACCGAACGCTCGAAGCCGAGCGGGTTACCGATGGCCAGCACCAGCTCGCCGACCGCGAGCCGGCGCTCGGAGAGCGGGAGCGGGGCGAGGTCGCGCGCCGAGGTGCGCAGCACGGCGAGGTCGGTCCGCTCGTCCGAGCCCACCCGCTCGGCGTCGTCGACCAGCGCGCCGAAGCGGCGGATCCGGAGCGGGCCGCGGCCGGCGGCGACGTGGGCGTTGGTCAGGACGTAGCCGTCCGGCGAGAGGACCACCCCGGAGCCCTGGCCGCGCCGGAGCTCCACCCCGACCACGCCCGGCGCGGCGCGGGCCACCAGGTGGGCGAGGTCGCGCGAGAGGAGCTGGAGCGGGGTCATCCGCAGCGCCTCGCGTGGTGTGGCCGCGCCAACGGCTCGCGGGCGCCCACCGTCAGCGTGAGATCGAGCGGCGCTCCGGCGCGGAGCAGCCTGACCGCCACCGCGTCGCCGATCCGCTCCGCCTCCAGCACCGGCGCGAGGTCGCGCGTCCCCTCGACCGCCGCGCCGCCGAGCGAGAGCAGGGCGTCGCCCAGCAGCAGGCCGGCCCGCTCGGCCGGGCTGCCCGGCTCGACGCCGGTGACCAGCAGCGCCCCCTCCTGGCCCGCCGCGGCGGCGAGGGGCGCCGGCAGCCGCACCGGCGTGCTGGTGAGGCCCAGGTAGCCGCGCCGCACGCCGCCGTGGGTCAGCAGGCCCTTCGCCACGCGCCGCAGGGTGGCCACCGGGATCACCAGCACCGTGCCGCGCAGCAGCCCGGCGCTGGCGACGCCGAGGGCCCGACCGCCGGCCGAGAGGACCAGCGAGCCGGAGAGGCCCGTCTGGAGCGCCAGCCCCGCCTCCAGATACCGCTCGAGGCGGCCACCCGCGGGGACGCGCTGCTCGCCGGCGACGCGGGCCAGCAGGCCGATGTCGGCGCGCACCGCGCGGCCCGGGCGGGAGAGCGAGACCAGGAGCTCCCCCGGCGCGGCGGGCGCCTCGTCGTCCGCCCAGGCGGGCGGCAGGAGGCCGCCCTCGCCCGCCCGGACCAGCGCGAGATCGAGGGTGGGATCGCGCCCGACCACTCGCCCAGCCACCTCACGGCCGCCCGGCAGGCCGACCCCCACCTCCTCTTCGTCGAGCGCGTGGTGCGCCGCCACGATCAGGCCGTCGGCCGACCAGACCGTGCCGGTGGCCGGCGCGCCGCGGCGCCCGTCGAGCCGGACCACCGAGCCTTCCCCCGCCGCCACCAGTGCGGACAGGTCCTGCGAGAGCTGCGAGAGCTGCGTCATTGGTTCTCCTCCTGGCGGCCGTGAGGTGGCCACCGCGAGGAGGAAGGTAAGCCGCGTGCCGCTTTGCGCCATCGGCGGAGCGGGCAGGGCGGGGCCTGGCCGTTCGGGGAGGTGCGGCCCGCGCGGCTGGACAGGGGCGGCGGAGTGGTTAGTGGAAAGCGATGCCCACCCTGGTCCTGCTCCTCGGCGAGGACGCGCTGACACGGGGCGGCGCGGCCGCGCTGCTGTCGGGCCAGTCGCTGGTCGAGCTGGCCGGGCAGGGGACCCTCGACGAGGCGCCTGCGCTCCTGGCGGGCGCGCCTGCGGATGTCATCTGCTGGGACCCATCCGGCGGCGAGGAGGAGGCGGAGCGGCTGGTTGCGGCGGGGGCGGCGCGCAGGGTGCCAGTGCTGGCGCTCCTGGGCGGCCGTGCCTCGGGGGGCGCCCTCTGGCGCGCCGGGGTGCGGGCGCTCGTCGATCGCGGGACCACGGCAGCCGCGCTGGCGGCGGCCCTCCACGCGGCGGCCCACGGGCTGGCGGTGCTGGAGCCCGGGCCGGCCGAGGCCTTCCTGCACCCGGCACCCCCTGCCCCCGGCGATGGCGGCCGCGGCGGTCCCGACGCGCTGACGCCTCGCGAGCGGGAGGTGCTCTCGCTGCTTACCGAGGGGCTGGGGAACAAGGCCATCGCCGGTGCCCTCGGGGTGAGCGACCACACCGCCAAGTTCCACGTCAACGCCATCTTGGCCAAGCTCGGCGCCGCCTCCCGCGCCGAGGCGATCGTGCTGGCGGTGCGCCGCGGGCTCATCGCGCTCTAGCAGGCGCGACTGCGCGCAAGAGGACCCCACCGTTCCCACTGCAGGGCCTCCTAAAACCCCCAGGAGCGATTCTCGAACCCGCCCCGGTACGTAGGTGGCGGGAGGCGTACTGGGCTTGATCCGTCTTGGCGGTCACGAACCGTGTGACGGTTGCGGTCTTTTGACGTCCCCCCGATCAAGCCCAAGCCGCACCCGGCCGAAAATCGTCGATGCGCCTGGCGGTACGCTTGGGGCGCCGCCTTCCGAATGGAGCTGCCCCAGCGGTACGACCGATGGTCTTCACGGTGCGCGCACCAGGTCTCGTGGGAGACATCCGGGACACTCCGGAGAAGTCGCCGGATCGGAGGCTCTGCTTTCGAGTACTTGCGAGAGCGGAAAAGGGATCCCCGGGGATGTCCGCTGGAAACGCCGTTTTCACGGGGCAATTCCGAACCGCCGAAACCCTTTCCGCGGCGATAATGAAAAACCCCCGGTCGAAACCGGGGGTTAGATGGAACGGGAAAAGGGATTTGAACGTTTACGGTGGGTGAATCCTCGATTCGGTTCCCCAGGCTTCCCCACCCTTCCCCGGGATTCTCCCAGCGTCCGGGAGACATACGGGAGACGGGACTACCGGCGCCTTCGGTCGCGCCTCTGCCGCGCCAAGCGGTCAGTACCAACTGTTAGGGTGCTCCATGTTATCGAAGAATCGCTCTGGGGAGCAGCGGGGGGCCAAGAAATCGACGGGACCCTGGCGCGTCCATTTCTTCCGCCGGCATCCTCATGACGACCCATCCGAGAGCGTGCCCGCGCGCGACTTCCTCGACGGTTGTCCCACCAAGGTGAGCGCCATGATGATCGCGGTCGCTCGCGCGGTCGCAGAGGCCCCGCCCCCCACGTTCAGTGGAGGGGGCAAGTGGGAGGCGATGCACGGCAGGATGGGAGGCATCTACGAAATCCGGGTCGACGGCCCCGACCGTCACCACTACCGCCTCTTCTGCCTCCTGGAGAGGGCCGGTACCGGTCTTGGCCTGGGCGGACCGAGCCTCATCCTGGTCACAGGCTTGAACAAGCCGTTCCAGACCAAGCTCTCGGACCCGGACTACAACGAGGTCCTCGAACTCGTGGCCGAGTCCCGGAAGAGGGCTCCTCGAAGCGTCCTCCGGTGACCTCAGGCATGAGCGACCGCCCGCCGCCGGCGACTCGGCGCTCGTGCCGGTCGGAGCTCGACGCGAAGCCCGACCGCGCTCGCCAGGCGGACGACCGTTTGCAGCGTCGGGTTGCTGTTCTTAGCCGTCAGGAGCCGCCGCACCGATTCCGGAGGAGTACTGGCGCGGCGGGCCAGGTCGGCCTTGGTCAGGCTGACGCTTCCGCGTGCATCGTCGATCTGGCGCATGAGGCGATCGATCTCGTCGACCTCCGCCCTGGCAGCCCTGTAGGCAGAAGCAAAGTCGGAAGTCTTCGTCCGGCCCTGGACGTACTTGTCGAAACCGGTCTTGGCGCGAGGCATGGACGTAACATATACGATACAGTTGGGTCGGCGCAAGGGTCGCTTGCGGGGCGTGTCGCTCATGGCCATGAAGGAACTCCTGGAAGACGAGTGCGAGGATTCCCAGCGGCGCCCGGACGGCTGTTGCTCGCCAATACTCCGTCCGCGCCGGAACCGTTGACGATTTCTCCCAGGGCCTGGATTCTTCCCGGCTCGATGCTCCGCATCCTCGTAGCCCTCCTCCCGGCGATACGGTCGGCCATGCAGGATCGTGTGACCGCTGGTCGGTGGTGCCGTCCATTCGCACGTCAGGCACCACGCTCTAGGCCCCGTTACCGGCGCCCGGCGGCCTGCCCCACCCCGCTTCGCACGCCGTTTTGTTCACGGATCGTGTTTTGGCGACCCACAGCTGCATCCTGGTGGGAAAGGTGAAGTTCCAGGACGGCGTCGTCCCGTCGCCGGTGTGGCCCGAGGGCGGGCCGGCAACTTCTTCGGGCCCGAGACGTGGCGCCCGACCGCGGCGATCCGATCCGGAGTGAGCGCGATGTCGTCGCCCGTCCCTCGCCAAAACTCCGTCCGCGCCGAAACGATTGACGATTCTCCCCAGGGTCTGGATTCTCCCCGGCTCGATGCGCCGCCTCCTCGCAGCCCTCCTGCCGACGCTCCTCTCGGCCATGCGTTTCGACGAGATCTCGTCCTCGAGAACCTGGCCCTACCGCCGCGCGCCCACGAGTTGCTGGATGCGCTGGTGAGACACCCCGAGAAGGTCCGCCGCGTCGCGCACGGACAAGCCCACCTTCCGGGTGAGCACCTTGGCCGCCTCGGCCGTCGTCTTCATGGTCTCGTCCTGGACCTGCTGGAGCTGGGCGCGAGCCGACGTTGCGTGGTCCACCACCCGGCGCACGGCCGCGGGCAGCTTCACCTTGTCCACCAGCTCCGCCCGCTCAGCCGCAGCGTCACCGACGGCCAAGGCAAGCGCCTCGCGCACCCGGCGCCGGGCGTCCGCCACGCTGCGCCCGTCGCTGTTCACGCCGGCCACGCCCTGCAGCTCGGCAATCCACCACCCGCCCTCGTCCCGCTCGTAGGTAACCACGTACTTCGCCATGACACGTCTCCTATCGGCCCCTGAGCCAGCCGTCTCCAAGGCACGGGGCGAGTTGCCGCTCAATTGAGCGGAGCGTGCCGGCCGGGATGTCGCGGGCGCCATGGTCGGGGACCGTGGCGAAGCAGGCGCCTGCACGAACGCGGACGTGCGAGCCCTTCTGTCGGACGACCTCGCCACCAAGGCCTGCCACCCGCAGGAGGACTTGCCGTGCGTTCACGGACGCATCATGTCTAATCGTTAGTCGCGCGTCAAGCGCATTAGGCTGAAGTTCGAGTAAGCCCCACCCTGTCACTCGCCCCCAGTCCATCCGGACCGGAACGATTGACGTTTTCTCCCAGGGCCAAGATTCTCCCCGGCTCGATGCTCCGCCTCCTCGTAGCCCTCCTGCCGACGCTCTTCTCGGCCATGCGTTCTCGACGCCATCTGGTGATCGAGAACCTGGCCCTCCGCCAACAGCTCGCCACCCTGGCCGGGCGGAGGCACCCCGACATCCGGCCCGCCGATCGGGTCTTCTGGGTCCTGCTGCGCCGGTACTGGAGCCGCTGGGCCCAGGCCCTCGCCATCGTGGAGCCGGACACCGTCGTG
>Ga0315273_10011154_pt1 | contig 11488 bp, 10 predicted proteins | sample YL17G02_0_MG_FD_205753 | JGI IMG/M metagenome (GOLD analysis project Ga0315273, IMG submission 205753) | Sediment microbial communities from Yellowstone Lake, YNP, Wyoming, USA - YL17G02_0 | ecosystem: Environmental > Aquatic > Freshwater > Lake > Sediment | place: USA: Wyoming | collected... | reverse complement strand
AGAGGTAATTGCGCGCCATCGTCCCCAGGGCGCGAAGGGTATCGGGGACTTTGAAAACCGCGACGGGCTTCGGAAGCTCGACCTCGCGTTCCACTACCACCCCCGCCGCACCGCCAGAAACCGCCGAGGCGGCGAAATCGTGGCCGTCGCTTCGCTCGCCCTTCAGTGCGAAAAAGAGGGCGCCGGCCTCGACCTTGCGGCTGTCAACGGTCACGCTCCGAACCGCGCCGGGGCGGTCCGTAACCAGCTCGGCCCCGCCGAGCATTGTCCGGACCTCTTCGAAGGAAAGCCTTTCCATCACTTTCGCCCCAGGAGACCTTGAATGGCTTTTCGCGCCTCTTCGCGGTCGTCGAAATGGATCATGCCTTCCGCCAGTTTCTGGTAGTTTTCGTGGCCCTTGCCGGCAAGCAGCACCACGTCGCCCCGGCGGGCCTCGCCAATCGCAAGCTCAATCGCGCGCCTGCGGTCGGCCTCCACGGTGTAGGCGTCCTTCTTGAACCCGCGCTTGATCTCCTCGATGATGGCCATCGGGTCCTCGCCGCGGGGATTGTCGCTGGTGACGATGACCCGGTCGGCCAGCCTCTCGGCGACCTCGGCCATGGCGGGCCGCTTCGTGCGATCCCGCTCTCCGCCGCAGCCGAACACCACGATCAGCCTGCTCGGGGTCAAAGGCCGAAGCGAGCCAAGCACCTTCTCCAGGGCGTCATCGGTGTGGGCGTAATCGACCAGAACGACAAAATCCTGGCCCTCGTCCACGCGCTCGAGCCGCCCGGGAACGCCGCTGAAGGCCTCCGCCGCCGCGACAACGTCTTCGGGCTCGACGCCTATCGAAACGCACGCGCCCGCCGCCCCGAGAAAGTTGTAAACATTGTGAACGCCGGCCAGCGGCAGACGAACCGCAAGCGCAAGGTCTTTCCACCGCCAGACGAACCGGGTTCCCTCCAGCGAGCACTCCAGCTTTTCAGCCGTCATGTCGGCGTCGCTTTCCAACGCATAGGTGAACGCGCAGCAACGCTCCCGCCTCGCCAGCTCCGCGCCAAACTCGTCGTCCACGTTCAGAATGGCCCTCTGGGGCCCCGACAGCCGGTCAAAAAGGCTGGCCTTCGCCATCTTATAGGCCTCGACCGTCTTGTGGTAATCGGTGTGGTCGCGCGTAAGATTGGTGAGGACCGCGGTCTGAAAATGCACGTGATCCACCCGCCCCTGGTCAAGGGCGTGGCTGGAAACCTCCATGGACATGGCGTTGCCGCCCTCGGACTCCAGCTCGCAAAGCATCCTCTGGATGTCCAGGCATTCCGGCGTCGTGTTGGTCGAAGCAATGACCCTCTGGCCCACGCGATATTCGATCGTTCCGATCAGGCCGGGCCTGTAACCGGCTTTGCTGAGGATCTCGTAGATCAGGTAGGCCACTGTGGTTTTGCCTTTGGTCCCGGTCACCCCGGCCACTTTGATTCGGCTGGAGGGATCGTCGAAAAACGCCGCTGAAACTGCGGCAAGGGCGCGCCGCGAATTGGGGACGATCACCGCCGCAACCTCCGCCGGCACGGCTTCCTCCCGTTCGGCGATCACGGCGGCCGCGCCCCGCTTGACGGCGTCCCCAATATACGTATGGCCGTCGGCCTTCGCGCCCGAGATGGCGGCGAACAGGTACCCGGGCTTCACCGTCATGCTGTTATAAGCGAGCCCCTTAACGATACAGCCTTCCGCGCCGCGGACCTTGATGGCTTCCACGCCCGCGAGCAGGTCGGATAGTCGTTTGGATATTTCCCGGTTCATTCCTTTGCCGCCACTTCCATCGCCTTATCCGGCGGAACCTGCAGATACTCCAGCGTCTTGTCGAGGATCTCAGAGGCCGCGGGGGCCGCGACCGTTCCGCCGTAGTAGCCGATCTTCCGGTCGGGCTGGTCCACTAAGACCAGAACCGTCACCTGCGGATTGGAGGCCGGCCCGGAACAGACGAAGGAACTGATAAAATTATCGTGCGAGTAAAGGTGGGTGGCCGGATCCGCCTTTTGGGCCGTGCCGGTCTTGCCAAAGAGGGTCCATCGGTCAAGGATGGCGGCCTTGCCGGTCCCTGATTCGGACACCACGCTGATCATCACGGGGTCGATCATCCTGGCGGCGGTCCGCGGCGTCAGCACGCGCGGCCCGTAATCCGCTCGCCGGGTCATCGTCAGGAGCTTGCCATCCCCATCGACGAAAGCCCTGAAGATTTTTGGCCGCAGGTAAACGCCCCCGTTGGCGAAGCAGTTGAAGCCCGCGCCGAGTTGCAGCGGGGTCACCGCGAGTTCCTGCCCCATGGGAATGCTGGTGACGGTAAGCTTGGACCATCGTGAAGGCGCTCGCAGCACGCCGCTCAGTTCGCCGGGAAGCTCGATTCCCGTGCGGCTTCCGAAACCGAACGCCCGCGCCGCGCGATAGACCCATTCCGGCCCCAGAAGCAGGCCGACCTTGGCGATGCCGATGTTGCTCGATTTGCCGATGATCTCGGTGAACGTCAGCGTCCCGTACGGATGATGGTCGTGAAGAACGCGCCCCGGGGCGCGGAAAAGCCCGTTTTCGCAGTAAATGGTGCTGTCCGTGGTCAAAAGCCCCCTCTGGAGCGCAAACGCGGCGACGAACGGTTTGAAGGTTGAGCCCGGTTCATAAATGCTCACGACAGCGTGGTTCTTGCGGGTCGCGGGCTCTGCCTCGCCGGGGCTGTTGGGATCGTAGTCCGGCAGATTAACCATGGCCAGAACTTCGGCCGAGGAGGTCTCCAGAACAATGCCCGTGACGCTGATAGGGTGGTACTTTTCCCAGGTCTTCTGAATGGCATCGCGAACGAAGCTCTGGATGCGCACATCCAGCGTTAAAACCAGGTTGCGACCCTCGACGGGCGGATGCTCGACGGTCCGCGTGGTGACCAGCATCTTGTTCAGGCCGTCCTTCTCCACGACGCGAACGCCGTCCCTGCCGGTCAACTGCGAGTTGAAGAACTTCTCCGCCCCTTCAATGCCCATGTTGTCGATGTCGGTGAAACCCACCGTGTGCGAGAAAATCGGGCCGTAGGGATAACTCCTGCGGAACTCCCGGCGCAGGTATATCCCGGCGCATCTCGGATCGCGCGCAAGGGCTTGCACGCGCTGCGTCTCGTAATCGTTGAGACGGCGCTTCACCCAGGCAAACCGCGACTCGGGCCGGCCCACGATCTTGGCCTGCAATTGGCTGGGCTGGCATCCGGTGATGTCGGCCAGGCGCTGGACCACGTAGGAGACGTTCTGCGGGTCGATTTCGGACGGATCGAGGTAAACGGACTGCACGGGAACCGAGACGGCGATGGGCTTGAGTTTGCGGTCGAGAATCGTCCCGCGCAGAGCGGGAATCACCACCTCGCGAACCTGTTGCTTTTCAGCCCGGACGGTGTAGTGGTCGGCGCGATAGATCTGCAGCCATGCCAGTCGCGCGGCGAGACCGACGATCGCCAGGGCAAAAATAAGCCCCGTCCATCTCAGCCTGCCGTTGGCGGCGCCTGACATATCCCCCTCCTTTTGAACGGGTCCCAGCTACGGGTTGCGCCCGCCCGCCTGCGCGATAACCGCCGCGCGGCCGCGTGCCTTGGCCACCCTGACATCGGCAGCGGCCGTGCCTTTCTCCCATGCCGGCTTCAGAACTATCCCCATGGCTATGGCCCGGTTTTCCAGGCTCGTTGGGGCCTTTATCCGGCTAAGTTCCAGCCGCGCCTTTTGCAGGTCGAAGCGCAGCAATTCATTCTGATTCAGCGTGCTTTCAAGCTTATATCCTTCACGCAGTTCAACCGCCCGCGCCGTCACAAGGGCGCAGGACAAAGCCACGACTACAACCACCATGGTTGCAAACTGCATGATCGTCACTTCTTACCTCCTCATCGCCGCGCGAAGACGCGCGCTGCGGGCCCTGGGATTCTCACTGACCTCCTCTTCCGAAGGACGCACGACCTTTTTGGTCAACCCCTCAAGCAGCCCCGCCTCAACGTGAGCGCGGATCCCCTCTTTGACAATCCGGTCCTCAAGCGAATGAAAAGCGATAAAAACCACCCTGCCGTTCCTTTTGAGCCAATCGGGCGACCGCTTTACCGCTCCCTCCACCGCTTCAAGCTCGTGGTTGACCGCGATGCGAAGGGCCTGAAACACGCGCGTTGCCGGGTGGATCCGCTCACGAGGGCCTCTGCGGCACGCCGCCACGATCTCGGCCAGTTCCGACGTCGTCCGAATGGGGTGCTCGCGCCTGGTGCGCACCATGGCGGCCGCAATCCTCCGCGAGTTGCGCTCTTCGCCGTACCGAAAAAAAACATCGGCGAGTTCGCGTTCGCTCAGGCGCGCCAAAAGGTCGGCGGCGGTCGGTTCCCCGCAAGTCGGATCAAACCGCATGTCCAGAGGGCCTTCAGAGACGAAACTGAACCCCCTGTCCGGCCTGGCCAACTGTTCGGAAGAAATTCCAAGGTCAAAGAGCAAACCGTCTAAACGATCAATCCCGGCCTGTTTCAGGACTTCATCCAAATCCCGATAATCGGCCTGGAAAAGGCGATAAGGGACGTCGGTTTCCTTCAGCCGCACGTCGGCGACCTCCAGGGCCGCCCGGTCTCGGTCCACCCCGATGACAAGGCCGTCAGGCCTCACCCTGCGGCCAAGTTCAACGGCATGGCCGCCCGGTCCGCAAGTCGCGTCCAGAATTACCTGGCCCGGCTTGGGGGCAAGATATTCCAGGACAGCGCCCACCATCACCGGGCGGTGGACCCAATCTGCCAATTCCACAAACTCCGTTAAAAAGAACGAACCGGCAAATCCGCAATGATTCTGCAGGTGCCGGTAACTTTGATCAGCCGCATCGTTTTCAGCGAAAGAGAACAACCGGCAAGCGAGGGCAAAAGGCGCATAACCATGCCCCCGGAGCCTCCTTTTAAGCGCGTTTTCTGGGCCTCGCGCGACCTCAAAGATTGCTCCCTCCGAAGAGCCTGACATTCAAACCCTGCGCAAGCTTTTCCATGTTGCTTGCCAGGCTTAACTCCCTGCTGAGCCATGTTGCCTTGTCCCATAATTCAATACGCTTGCCGACGCCGAGCAAGGCAACGTCCTTCTGGATGCGCGCGGATTCCCGCAGCACCTCCGGAATCAGTATTCTGCCGTGGCTATCGCAAAGAACCTCGTGCGTCCTTGCAAGCAGAAGCCTTACCACGTCGCGGCCGCTCTGGTCCGTTACGGGGATTTTCTCCCACTCTTTTACCATCATTTCCCAGTTCATTGGGGTTGTCATGGAAAGGCAGGAATCAAACCAACAAGTGATAACAAACCCTTGGCCATCGCGACTTATATCTATTTTTTCGCGGATTTTGCTGGGGATGATAAGCCTGCTTTTTGAGTCCAGCGTATGAAAGTATGTTCCGCTGAACATCGAACCCCCCCGTCCCACTTCATACCACTTAGTGACACAATGGTACCCCGTATTATCGGATTGTCAAACTTAAAATATCTGTAAATTTTTAGGCAAATTGATAGATTTTTGCAGATACACTACAAATTGGGGTTAGGAAGATTACTCCATCCTTCATATAGGGGGTATGAGGGAAAAATATCTTAAATAATATTTCAAATTGTTGTGGGACACAGTGGGAGGGATATCGTCAACAACCCGCACAAAACTTTTTTAGACTACTACATTATTGACCAAATTTTGTTTTTTCTTCAATAAAAGTATGAAATCTTGCACTTTTTATAGGTCGGCCGTGGCAAATCCCTTTTTTGTGAGCAATTCCGCATAGAGATTGAGAACCATTTCAACATGGTGCGAGGGTGAAAAAACCGCTCGCGCGTGTCTTTTTGCTTCTTGTCCCATCTTTTCGCAAAGCATCGGATTAGACAAAAGCCTCAGACAGGCTTGCGCAAAACTTGCGGGGTCGTAGCAAGGTGTTACAAAACCAGTCCTTCCGTCAATAACAACCTCGCGGACCCCCTCAACATCTGTTGCCACCACCGGCCTGCCGAGGGCCGCGGCTTCGATTAAAACGTTTGGCATTCCCTCCCAGCGAGAGGCAAGAACCACTACAAGAGACGCCGCCATCCACTCCGGAACGTCCTTTCTCCAGCCCACAAAAATAACCTTTGAGCCGATCCCAAGGCGTTCACTCAACACCCGCAAAGCCGGCTGGTCCGGCCCTTCGCCCATAACCACCAGCAGTGCAAGGGGTTGCGCCGCAAGAACCCTTTTGAAGGCCTTCAACAGAATATCCACGCCTTTTTGCCTCTCAAGCCTGCCCACGAAAAGCAGGACTTTGGCGTTTTCCGCCTGCGGGTACAGGGCTGAAATATTCGCTGCGCGGATTTCACGATCGACAAGATCGGTCGCGTTTGGGATGACTCTCAGCTTTTTTTCAGAAATAAAAGCGCGCGACCGCGTGAACTCAGCCACGGATTGGCTTACCGCAAGTTCCACGTCACAAAGCCATTGCGTCGCCCAGTCCAGAGCAAGGTGCGAAAGGCGGCGCCTTTCCGCAACGCGAACGGAACTGATAATTCCAGGGACACCCGAAAGCGCGCCGGCCAGTCTTCCGACGATGTTGGCATGAAAAAGAAAAGAGTGAAGAATGTCAGGGCGCAATTTACGAAGCAAACCGACGAGACGCGCCAGGACAAATGGGAGATTCATTTTCCGGCGCATCCCAAGGTCCCATAAAGGGATACCATCGCTCTTCAGTTCTTCAGCCAAGGGTCCGCGGCCGTCGAGCGCGGCAACCTGAACCTCGTAGCCGCGCCAATGCAGATCCCTCGTCAGCCGGCACAGGTTGCGTTCGGCCCCTCCGACGTCCAGTTCCGTGATGAGGTACAAAATTTTCAGTCTCTGAGTCATTCAGAATACCTTGCCGCCGGGCCCGTTCTAATGTAAACTCGACCGACAGCAATATCGTCACCCGGAGGCGCAAGACGTGAATCTTTCCGATCTGGACTACGAGCTGCCGCCAGAACTTATAGCGCAGCAACCGCTTGCGGCGCGCGACCGCTGCCGCCTGCTGGTGTTGCGCAAAACCGACGGCGCCGTTGAACACAGGATTTTTAACGAACTGGACTGTTTTCTAAACCGGGGCGATCTTCTTGTTTTGAACGACACTCGGGTCATTCCCGCAAGGATTTTCGGAATCCGCGTTCGCACCCGCGGCAAGGTTGAAGTTCTGCTGGTGGAGCGATGCGCCAAAGGAGATTGGCGGATGATCTGCCGAAGCCGCGGCAAGCTCTCGAGCGGCGAAGAGCTCGAACTGGCCGAAGGCCGCCTGCGGGCGACGCTCCTGGCAAAAGAGGACGAACTCATCTGGCGGTCCACCCTCGCGCCGGATCCCGACGAGGAGTTTTTGCGCCGGTACGGCGAAATGCCTCTTCCCCCTTACATTCGCAGGAAACGGGGCGACCCGCGCAGCGCAAATGACGCGGCCAATTACCAGACCGTCTTTGCCGAGGCGCCCGGCGCGATCGCGGCCCCCACCGCCGGCCTGCATTTCACCGCGGAACTCCTGGCCAGGCTCTCGTCCAAAGGAATCCGCGTGGAAAAAGTCACCCTCCACGTCGGTCCCGGCACTTTTCTGCCCATACGCTGCGACAGGCTCGAAGATCATAAAATGCGCGCCGAAAATTACGCCGTAAAGGCCGGCACAATGGAGACCATCGAGCGAACCCGCCAAAGCGGGGCAAAAGTCGTCGCCGTCGGCACCACGGTCGTGCGCGCGCTCGAGACCGTGGCCGCGGGCGGACCGCTCGAAGGGCGAACCGAGCTTTTCATCCTTCCGGGACATCAATTCCGGACGATGGACGCCCTGCTGACGAACTTTCACCTTCCCCGCTCAACTCTCCTGGCGCTGGTTGCCGCTTTCGGCGGCCATGAAAAGGTGCTGGCGGCGTACGAGCAGGCGGTGCGCGAACGGTATCGCTTCTACAGTTACGGGGATGCGATGCTAATTCTTTGAAAAGCCCATTTCGTCCAGACGGCGGCGGACAAAAGCCAATGCGTCTTCGCGCGTCGATAGATTTCCCTGCAGTTGCTCCTCGGTCAGTTCGGCCAGGAGCTTGCCGAAGACGGGTCCCGGCTTGAGCCCCATTTCGATCAGGTCCTGGCCGCCGAGCAGGGGCTGCGGCTTGATCGTTTCCGGTGGAAGCTGCTTTCGGACGCCCTCGGCGTAATCCAGGTCGTCCATCTCGGCCATCGACCCCAGAGCGTCAGCGCGATGGAGCTGAAGGAGTTCCTCATAGCCCGGATGCGCAAACAGGCGCTTGAGCGTGGAAAGCCTCATCGAGCGGGCGTTCCAGATATAAAGGTGCCGGCGAACCATCCAGGCGACCCGCTCCGTGACTTCGTTAGACAGCTTGAGCCGCCGGCAAATCGCCTCCGCCATCTCGGAGCCCACCGCGTCATGGTTATAAAACTTTCCGGGGACCACGTCCTTGACCACCGGCTTTCCAATGTCGTGCAGCAGCGTCGCCAGCGCCAGCGGCCACGAAGGCTTCTCGAGTTTTTCAATGGAAAGCAGCGTGTGCTCGAAGACGTCCCCCTCCGGGTGGTAAACCGCGCTTTGCCGCACGCCCTTCATCGCCGCCACTTCGGGAAGAATGTGCTGGAGCAGCCCCAGCTCATCCATCATGCGAAGAGCGACGGCCCGCCGGGGGTTCACCAGCATTCGCTCCAGTTCAACGGCGATGCGCTCCTGGCTGACCAGGCCAATATGGTCGGCGCGGCGGCGGATCGCCTGGGCGCTTTCCGGGTCGATCTGAAAATCGAGCGTTGCCGCGAAGCGCGCGGCCCGAAGCAAGCGAAGCTTGTCCTCTTCGAACCGCTTCTCGGGGTCGCCCACGGCGCGCACGATTCGCCGGCCGATATCCTCGCGGCCTCCAACGTAATCAATTACCTGGCTGGACTGCGGGTCAAAAAACATGGCATTGATGGTGAAATCGCGCCGCAGGGCGTCTTCTCGAGCGTCGGTAAAAGTCACGGCCACCGGCCGGCGGCCGTCCTCGTATCCCTCGTCGCGCCGAAAGGTCGCCACCTCGATCTTCGGGCCGTAGTCCATGACCAGAACGACGCCGAACTGCACCCCCACGGGGACCGTTCGACGAAAAAGTTCCAGCACGCGCTCGGGGCGCGCGGAGGTGGCCACGTCGTAGTCCGCGGGCTCGCGGCCCATAATCATGTCGCGGACGCAGCCGCCCGCCATCAGGGCTTCGTACCCCTCCCGCCTCAGCACGGCTATCACATTGGACGCCGCCTCAAATTGGTTCACGGACGCCTCCGGCCATCCGACGGCTCCTGAGAGCCCCGCTGGGGCCGCATGAGATTCGAATAAACCCCCTCGGCCAGAGCGACAATCAGGGCCGCAATCAGGAAATACGTGGAGAGCCTCGAACGGACCCCCTCGCGCAACTGCTGCACGAGGGCCAGCGCCTGGTCGGGCTCGGAGGCGAAGAAGAGCGACACGCCCTCGAACCGCTTTCGCAGCAGGTCCTTGTCGAAGCGGACCAGGTCGCTTTCGGCGGCGTCCACGTTGACCACGAAGATCCCCTCCGGCCCGCGTCCCGAAGAGGGCGCATAGGAATAGATGCCGGGCATGAAGGTTTCGGGGAACTGCACCTCGCGGACCGCGCCCTCCAGCGGCACCTGTTTGCGCGTATCATCGGGAAGGGTGATCACGATGGCCTCGGCGTTTTCATAGCGAGCGGCGGGGAAGGTAACCTTCGCATCCACCAGAAAATCCGAGGGCCCGGCGACTCCCGCTGAAAGGTAATTCACGAGTTGCACCAGAAGAACCGGGAAGGCCGGGGTCAGCGTGAAGTTGGACCACTCGCGGTCGGGAGGAATCGCGAAGAAGAAGACGCGGCCCTTGTCGTAGGCCTGTTCGAGCAGGAAGGGTCCGGCGTCGCCCTCGAGCTTGGCGATGGCGCGGCCCGCGGAGGATTCCATGGCGAAATATTTGTAAACGTGGACCGACTCGAAGAACGCTGCCTCCGCGGACTTGAAAATATCGAGCGCGGGATGGTTCAGCTCCACATCGACGACCTTTTTGAAGGACTTCTGCTCCACGGGCGTATCCTTCATGACCGGCATGAGCGAGGCCTTCCGCACTGCGTTTCGGCCGAAATACTCCTGGTAAACGCCGGGCTGAACGTGGTCGCCCGGCATCACCACCAGGCCGCCCCCGCTGGACACGTAAAGCTCGAGGGCCTCGGCGCGGACCGTCGTGATCTTTGAGACGTCCAGGAGAAAAACCACGTCGTAGTTCTGGAGTTCCACGGCGCTGATCTCTTCGACCGTCACCGCCTTCGGCAGGATATTGGAGATGCGGGGATTGCCCAGCACCATGCCGGGGTTCAGGGCGCGGGTCACGTAGAAGGCCGGGTCGAGGAAGGCCGCCTCGGGCTCCTGATCGCGGACCAGCAGGACGGGAATGGTTCTCGTTCGGCCGAGGGAGAAATAGCGCACGTTGTCAACCTTGAGCGAATCCGGCGGCAGGACAACCTTTCCCACGCGCGCGGTCACGTCAACGCTGTCGAGGGGGAAGGAAACGGCGGCCTTGCCGCCCGAGGGGACATCGACCGTGCGCTGCGCTTTCATCTGGTCCTCGACCAGCAGGCTCACCACGCAGTCCTTGACGGCGTCGGCTGAGGCGTTGAACACCTCGGCGGTCACCGAACGCCCCTCGCGCGAGCCCAGGGGACCGGTCACCTTGACGTCGGAGAGCGCCAGGTTGCGATAGGAGGCGCTGCCCACGTCCAGGACCAGGATCGGCGTCTTGAAGTAATCCTCCGGCCGGTTCTCGATCTCCGGAAAATCCCAGGAGATCCGCTGCATGTCGCTGGCGACCACGATCTCGCGGTTGGGCAGCTTCGACTTCGCAAGCGCCTCATAGGCGGCCTGGAGCGCGGTCTGGATGTCGGCTCTGCCCGCCTCCACGCGCGAGGCGTCGAGCGTCGTCGTCAGTGTCTCCGTCGAAGGGGTCAGCAGACCCTCGGCCTTGCCGTGCGATCCGTTGGTGAAGAAAAGCGCGCACTCGCTGCCCGCGCCGATCTTGGAGATGATGTCGCCGGCCATCTGCCGCGCGCGCTCGTACCGCACGCGGCCCTCATCTTCCGCCCCCATCGAATAGGAGTTGTCCATGACGATCGCGATCGCGGTGGGCGCCTGGGGCCGGTTGCCGATCGGGATGCGCGGGTCGGCCAGGCCGAACGGAACCAGCGCGAACATCAGCGTCCGCATGATCAGGAGCAACAGGTTCTGGACGCGTTTGCGCCGGCTCGTCATCTGCACCGCCAGCTTGATGAAACGCACCGTCGGGAAAAAAACCTGGGGCGCTCGCTTGCGCCAGATCAGGTGGAGCACGATGGGAATCAGCGCGAAAAGCACGCCCAGAAGGAATCGATTGGAACCGAAACTCAGGCTCATCCGGCTATACCCTCTTGCGCTTGGCCAGATACGATGAAAGCACGAAGTCGAACGGAAT
>Ga0315273_10011153_pt1 | contig 11488 bp, 9 predicted proteins | sample YL17G02_0_MG_FD_205753 | JGI IMG/M metagenome (GOLD analysis project Ga0315273, IMG submission 205753) | Sediment microbial communities from Yellowstone Lake, YNP, Wyoming, USA - YL17G02_0 | ecosystem: Environmental > Aquatic > Freshwater > Lake > Sediment | place: USA: Wyoming | collected... | reverse complement strand
TGATGTCGAGCTTCTCTTCGCTGCGCACGCTCCAGGGCATAGCGATCAGCCAGTCGAGGTAGGTGCGGACCACCACCACCTCAGGTGAGGCGGGAGGCATCCGCTCGAGACGCTCCACCTCCTTGAGCGCTCGCTCTTCGACCTCTTCGGGCATCTTGGCCGCCAGGATGCGGTTGCGAAACTCCTCTATCTCTCCGGTCCGCTCGTCCCGCTCTCCCAGTTCCTGCTGGATCGCCTTCATCTTCTCCCGCAAGTAGAACTCTTTTTGAGACTCCTCGAGTTCCTTCTTGACGCGGGAGCTGATCTTGCGCTCGACCTCGAGAATCTCTATCTCGCGGTTGAGCACATTGGCAAGGATCTCGAGCCGCACGCGCTGATTCGCCGATTCCAGGATCTGCTGTTTGACTTCGACCGGGATCTGCGTGTAATACCCGATCAGATCGCCGAGGCGCCCTGCATCGGTCATGCGCCGCGCGGTCTCGAGCGCTTCGGTGGGCAGGTTCTTACCGAGGTTGATGAGGCGCTCGAACTGTGCCACGACGTTCCGGACGAGGGCTTCGGTCTCGATGCCAGGCTCCTGGATCTCCGGTATTGCCTCGATCCGCGCTCGCAGGTAGGGATCGGTATGCGTGTAGCCCTTGATCTTGATGCGCTTGAATCCCTCGATCATGACCCGGATCGTACCATCGGGCAGCCGAAGGAGCTGGACGACCTCTGCGAGGGTACCGACCTGGTACACGTCGTCCGGTCCCGGGTCGTCGACATCCACGTTCTGCTGGGCGACTAGAACGATGCGATGGTCTTCGCGCATCGCCGCCTCCAGTGCTTCAACCGATCGCTGCCGGCCCACAAACAGTGGCACGACGAGATACGGGTATATGACAGCGCCCCTGGTGGGCAGGATCGGCGCCTCATCTGGTACGGCACGCTCCTTCTCGCCCTCTTCGGGCTGACTGGCCAGGAGCGGCTTCGCCTCGCTCACATCTTCCATTGGATCTCCCTGCTCAGGAGTCACCTTAGCCAACCTTTCGCTCCTGCACTTCGGCCGCGGGCGGCGACTCAGGTTCCTGCTTCGACACTTCGCTCTCGATGGAACCTGTCAGCCGCGCCGGCTGCTGCCGTCGCACTGCCTCGGCTGTCACCAGACATCGGCCGGTGCCGCGGCGAGACGGGACTTCATACATGATATCAAGCATAACTTCCTCAATGATCGTGCGCAGCGCCCGCGCGCCGGTGCCCCGGGACAGCGCCTGCTGCGCAATCTCCTCAAGAGCGTCGTGCGTGAACTCGAGGTCCACGCCATCCCACTCCAGATACCTCCGGTACTGCTGGACGAGGGCATTCCTGGGCTCGACGAGTATCCGCAGTAGGGCCTGCTTGTCCAGCGCCTCCAGCGTAGCCACCACGGGGAGCCGGCCAATGAACTCCGGGATGAACCCGAACTTCAGCAGGTCCTCCGGGAGAACCAGGCGCAGCACTTCGCCTAGCGAACGTTCCGCGCGCTTCTTCGCACTCTGCGCGAGGCCGAACGGCCTCTTGTCGCTGGTTCGGCGCCTGATGATGTCCTCGAGGCCCTCGAAGGTGCCTCCGCAGATGAACAGGATATCGGTCGAGTCCATCTGGATGTATTCCTGCTGCGGGTGCTTCCGTCCGCCCTGGGGCGGGATATTCGCCAGCGTTCCCTCCAGGATCTTCAGGAGAGCTTGCTGTACGCCCTCCCCGCTGACATCCCGGGTGATCGACCGGTTCTCGCTCTTGCGAGCGATCTTGTCGATTTCATCGATGTAGACAATGCCTCGCTGTGCCCGGTCGATGTTACCATCGGCCGCCTGGTACAGCTTGAGCAGAATATTCTCCACGTCCTCGCCAACGTAGCCGGCCTCGGTGAGCGTGGTGGCGTCAGTGATGCAGAATGGGACGTCGAGGATCCTGGCCAGCGTCTGTGCCAGCAGCGTCTTTCCGCTGCCGGTCGGCCCAACAAGCAGGATGTTGCTCTTTTGGAGCTCGACCGGGTCCTCGTCCTGGTGCATCTGGATCCGTTTGTAGTGATTGTAGACGGCTACCGACAGGACGCGTCGGGCGTGCTCCTGGCCAATCACGTACTCGCTCAGTAACTGGTAGAGCTCCTTCGGTGTAGGGGTCGGAACGTCGAGTATCTTCTCCTTCTCTACGACCGCCGTCCGCTGATCGTCCTGAAGCAGCTCGTGGCAGAGCGCGGTGCATTCGGCGCAGATGAACACCCCGTCTCCGGCGATCAGACGCCCGCCAACTTCGCTCTGCGTCTTCCCACAGAAGGAGCACTGTGGCTCCGGTCTCCGCGTTCGCATCTTCCTTCCTCTCCGCCTTCTATCTCAGCGGCGGCGTCACGTCAAGCACATCGGCCCGCTCACGCGCCGGGAACATCGCGGCAGCGCCTCTGCGGCCGCTTATTCCTTGGGCTTCGCCTTGCTAGCAGGCATCTCCAGCACCTGGTCAACGATGCCATATGCTTTGGCCTCCTCAGCGGCCATCCAGTAATCCCGTTCGGTGTCGTGCCTGATGGTGTCAACGGTCTGGCCGCTGTGGTGGGAGAGGATCTCGTTGATACGGTCGCGCGTTCGGAGCAGCTCCCGAGTGAATATCTCGATCTCGGTCACCTGGCCGTATGCTCCGCTGAGTGGCTGGTGAATGAGCACGCGCGAGTTCGGCAGCGCCGATCTCTTCCCTTTGGCGCCTGCCGCGAGCAGCACGGCCGCCATGCTGCAGGCCTTCCCAATGCAGTAGGTGCGGATATCGGGCATAACCACCTGCATGGTATCGTAGATCGCAAGCCCGGCCGGCACTTCTCCGCCGTTGCTGTTTATGTAGATCTCAATATCCTTGTTGGTGTCCTCGCTCTGAAGGTAGAAAAGCTGGGCGATCACGATGTTTGCGACCATATCGTTGATATCGCTGCCGATGAAGATGATGCGATCCTGCAGCAGGCGCGAGAAAAGGTCCCAGGACCTCTCGCCCCGCGGCGTCTGCTCGATAACGTTAGGGACATACAGCATCTGCATTTCCTCCTAAGTTTCCCGACTGAACCGCGAGACAGAGGCTAGGCTCGTGGAAAGCGGAGCCACGCCGCGGACTCTGGGGGGACACGAGAAGCATACCCGAAAAGCCCGGCAGTCTCACAGCCGCCGCCAACGCCTGGCCCCACACGCAAACAAGCGCCCCCGGTCGCAGCACAGCAACACATCGGCCCGCAGAGCGAACATCCCGCGTCGGCCAACGCAGATGCGCTGCTGCCAGCCCGGCCCGGTATTGTTACCATGTCTGGCCCCGTTTTCCCTCTGGAAGCTTCAGGGGCGAGCGTCGGCCAATCCGCACAGCGGTACAGGTCCTGCTGAGGCAGGTCAGCGCGCCCTCCTGACCGAAACCGCTGGTTCGGGGCCGGCGCCGGAGACTGAATGCGCCGGTCGAGAGCAGGTCCACGAGAAGACGACGACCAGGGAGGCTGGAGGAGTTCGATGCTGAGAATCGTCCTGCTGGGTGCGGGGTCGCAGTCCGAACACGTCCATGGGCCATCTTTGGCCCTATACGCGCGGGAACACCCCGGCGAGATCGAGCTGGCCGCGGTCTGCGACCTGCGCGAGGAGAGGGCGCGGCTGTTCTGCGACAGGTTCGGCTTCGCCCGCGCGTACACCGATCTCGACCGGATGCTCGACAAAGAGCGGCCCGATGCCTGCTGGGTGATCTCGCCTATCGACCTGACGCGGGAGCTTGCCGGACGAGTGATGCAGCGGGGCATCCCCACGTTCTTTGAGAAACCCCCGGGGAAGAACCTGCAGGAGGCGCGTGAGCTAGCAGACATCTCCGAGAGCGCCGGGACGCCCAACATGGTCGCGTTCAATCGCCGCTGGGCGCCGTGCACCCGGAAGGCGCTGGCGTGGGCGAAGGAGCATGGCCCGTTCGAGTATCTGTATGCGCGCATGCTCCGGACGCGGCGCGCTGAGCAGAACTTCGCCATTGGCACGGGCATCCACCTTCTGGATTGCGTGCGCGCGCTGGTAGAGGCGGCGATGGGGGGGATTCGAGCCGCCCGCACCGTTCGGACCGAGCCGGTCGCAGGAGTGTTCAACTTCCACGTTGACCTCGATTTCGGCTCGGGCGCCCGCGGCAGGTGCGACATTCTGCCGACGTGCGGGATCACTGAGGAGAGCTACACGCTGTTCGGGCGAGATCGCTCGATTCTGTCATCACTGCCGTGGGTCTCAGTGGACGGCAAGGCCGAACTGAACATTGACGGAAAGGTTGTGGAATCGGAGGTCTGGCCGGCCCAGCCGTCGAACGTGAGCAGCGGCTTCTACGGCGAGACAATCGAGTTCATCTCCGCGTTGAGGGAGGGCCGGCGCCCGTCGCCATCACCTCAGGAGTCCGTTGACTCGGTGGCGCTGGCGGAGGCGGTGCAGGAGGGGAGAGGGATCGAGTTCTGAGCAATCCCGGCCGGGAGTGGCGGGTGCCCGGCAGACGTCGTGGTAGCATGCCCGTGAACTCGGACGTCATGCCTGCGACTGACTTACTTCACCTTGCCCAGGGCCGCGACGGCCTCACGCAGCCGAGTCGGAATGTCGATCCCTGCTGGGCAGCGTTCCAGACACTCGCCGCACTCTTCGCAGGCGTCCGGAGGGACGTCGAGGTCATCGTACACCTCTTGGCCCATGAACCGCTGGTCCTCGGGGTAGCTCTGATGCATGTACAGAGCGCGGAAGACTGTCGGGATGTCGATGCCCTGGCGGCAGGGAGCGCAATAGCCACAGCTCAGGCAGAGCTGGCCGTACCTCAGCTCCTTCTTCATCGAGGCAATCGTCTCGAAGAGCCGGCGACGGGCGCCTTCGTCGAAGGCCGAGGCGCTAGCGACGGCGCGGCAGTTCTCATCCACTTGCTCGACACTGACCATGCCTGGGATGACGGTGGTGACATGAGAATTGGCGGCGATGCCGCGGAGCGTACCCGCGACGACGGGGTCGAGGCCGTCTGCTTTGGCTGAACCGGGCGGAGAAACGAGCAGCCCGCCGGAGAGGGGCTTCATGATGATGACACCCATGTCGTGCTTTGCCGCCAGTGGGATCAGCTCGGGCCCGGTTCCCTCCTCATCGATCGGGTTGTAGGCGAGCATGATGGTCTCAAAGAGGTCCGATTCGATGGCGCGGCGGATAGCGGCGTGGTGGCGGTGCATGGTGATGCCGTAGTGACGGATCTTGCCCTGCTCCTTCGCCTTGCGAAACGCCTCCAGCGCGCCGCCCGGCGCCAGCACCTGGTCGAGGACGTCGCTGTTGCAGACCCAGTGGGCCTGGTACAGGTCTATGTGGTCGGTCTGCAGGTTCTTCAGGCTGGTCTCGAGCTCAGACATCGCGTCTTTGGCGTTTCGCTTGCCGGTTTTGGTGGCGATGTAGACGTCCCCGCGGCGGCGCTTCAGTACCGGGCCGATCTTCACCTCGCTGTCGCCATACCCGCGGGCGGTGTCGATGAAGTTCACGCCCAAGTCTACCGCTCTGTCGAGCGCGTCTGCCGCTTCCTGGGCCGAGATATGGGGGAACTTGATCGCGCCGAAGCCAAAGAGGGTGACGTGGAGCCCGGTCTTTCCGAGGCGACGTTTCTCGAGTTGTTCGGCCATTGCATTCTCCTGAACGAAGACTGGTCCAAAGCGCGAATTAGGCGCGAGTGATCCGTCTCCTGTGCGGGAAACGGCCGTCAGGAGTTGATGCCGAGAGCGCGGAAGACGATAGACTGCACCAGTCCCACGGTAGCGCTGCCGACGATGAGACCGAGAAAGAACGGAAGCGCGCGGCGGTGCGAACGCAGGCCGCCATAGCGCAGGAGGAGTGTCTTGACGAGCCACGAGATGATGATCGCGGGGGTCATGGCATCGATGGGGTAACAGAACGCCAGGGGGAAGGCGATGGGATGCAGCGGCCACCAGGAGAACTGCAGCTTCAGCGCCATCAAGGCCAGCGTGCCGGCGAAGCCGACGCCAATCGCCTCGACGCCACCCCAGCTGGCGTCGCCCGGGCTCCGAAGCCATTCATCGAGCTTTTGCGATGACTCTCTCGCGACGAATATGAGGCTGCGGCTTGCTTTTGCAGTACCCATGCCCAAGTGATACCCGACGTGGATACTCGCCCAGAAGTAGCAGAGCATGGTCAGGGGAATGGCGGCCATGATGATCCAGGCGAGGGGCGTGGGATTGATCGAGTTGCGCTCGGCCATTCGTAGAGCCTCGAGCTGGACCGGAGACGGATTTGGCCTCTGTTCTCCCATATACGGGCGCAGCAGGGCGAGCGTGGCCATTCCCCGGGGGCCGAGAGCGCGCGTGCCCGGGAACTGGGTGAGCGCGAACTCGGGCATGGTCCCATACATCTCGTGATTGGGCGGGCCCAGGTGCGCGCGGATCCGACTCATCGCCATCGCCATGACGAAGTAGAGGAACAGGAACGCGCCCGTCACCGGACTGCTCATGCCTCCCCGGCCGAGGAAATAGCAGAGGAAAGCCAGGCCGCCGAGCGCTCCGAATACCGCCAGCCGGTAGCTGAACGCCTCCTCGCTATCATCGGCCACGGAGCTGAGCCCGATCGACTTCCGAAGCACCTGAACCAGATACTTTCTGTCGAGCCAGCCGACGGCGACCATGAGTGCCAGATAGCCCCCAATAGTCTGCTGGTCGCCGAACGGGAAGCCGCCATACCCGCTCGTCGCCCAGCCCAGCATGCGGCTGACGACGTATTCGGCCCGCCAGAATACGTTGAAAACAATCATAGAGAAGGCCAAGTCCACCGGCATCAGGTACGAAAGGCCGATGCTCCACGGGTCCCAGCCGAGAGTGGGCGTCCGCAGCACATCCCAGGGCTTGTTGTTGGAGAGGTAGTTGCCGATGTCAACGCTGGTGGGAATGCCAGGGAAGGCGGGAACGAAGCGCGAGATGGCGTTGATTACGTGGATGCCTCCGGCGATCGCGATGCCGATCCACCAGACGGGATTCGAGAGCAGGCCGGAGCGCTCGTCGGTCATCTGAAGCGGCAGAATCGTCATCGGGAAAGGAAGCTGCTCTTCCTCTGACCAGCGTTTGCGCACGATCACGTTCAGGCAGAGGGACACCCAGAGCAGCGCCGTCGCCCACGCCGTCCACCAGAACACCGGCTGCAGCCAGGCGCGGAGGATCCATGCCTGGTACGGGTTCGTCTCGCCCATGAAGAAGCCGGCGAGCGCCTCCCGGTTCGAGACAGTCAGCCAGGTGGGCAGGTTTGGCCAGATGAGGCTGTACCACTGGTTCTCCGGGCTGGCATTCCAGATGGGCCAGGTGATCACGGTCGCCACAGACGAGTTCCAGTCATACACGCTGCCGGTAATGCCGATGGCGATGACGAGCACGACGTAGACGCAGATCACCTCACCGCTGGTGAAAGCCCAATGCGGTCGCCATCGCTTGAGACCGCAGTTCGCTGCCGAGAGCGCGGCGAGGGCCGCAACGGCAGCCGAGACCAGAGAGTCCATGCTCGACCCGCCACCAACCAGCCAATCGGACTGGACCATGTAGAAGACGGCGATCGGCACGAGAACGAAGGCCAACAACATGGCCCGCGCCCGGATCGGCTGGAGCGAGCGGCCGTGAGCACGCCTCTTGCCAGCAGCGGCAAGGATGCCTTCATTCTCCAACGGGGTGTCGTGTGGTGCGGGCATGCCAGGCATTCTCAGACGCGTCGGCTCAGACCGCGGCCAGGGCAGCATGTTCTGTCATCGGGCAGTCAACGCCTCTCGTGGTAGGGTGTGACTGCACGCTGTCGAATCATACCGAGACGCTGATGGGAAGCCGCGCGTCCGTCGGCGCTGACCGCATAGAAGTTTGGCCACTTAACGACAGTGAACGATAAGCTGCAGACACCCCAAGAATTCACAGCCGGGACGTGGCTCGCCTCCGCCAAGGTGTACCGCGTGCAGACGCTCGCCAGCAAGCTGCGCTGGGTGCTCGCGCTGCCCGCGGTCGCGGTGCTATTCGCCTTCGCCGACCGGCCGCCGATGTGGCCCGGCATCGCGCTCGCGCTTTTCGGCGAGTGCATTCAGCTCTGGGCTTCAGCGCACCTCCGCAAGAATGTTGACGTCGTCATGTCCGGGCCGTACGCGCTCACGCGCAATCCGATGTACGTCGGCCGGTTCTTCGTCGGCCTCGGCTTCATGCTGCTCACCTGGCGATGGTTCCTGATTGCCCCGTATATAGTGGGGTTCGGGCTGTACGCGCAGGCCCGCGTGCTCGGGGAAGAGGCGCACTTACGCTCGCTGTTCGAAGAGAGATACTCCGATTACTGCGCGGCAACGCGGCGATGGTTCCCATGGCCGCCGCGCCGTCGTTTCTCCGACGAGCGATGGTCGTGGCAGTGCGTGTTGCGCAACCACCAACTGCGCGTGACGGCGGCTGTGGTGATCATACTGGCATTGATCGGATGGCGGATCTCGTCACTCGGCCGGTTGCCGTGGTGATGGCATCGCGCATAGCCGAAGGGCGTGGCGGCGCCTGATGAGCCGATTGCGGCGAACCCACATCCACTTTCTCCTCGCGGTGGCTGCGCTCGCGCTGGCGCACCCGCGGCCGGCCACCAATATCATCGGCACCGCTCTCTGCGTGATCGGGATCGCTATCCGTATATGGGCTGCTGGGGTGCTTGAGAAAGGCAGTGGCCTCTGCACTGACGGGCCGTATCGCTGGGTGCGACATCCCCTCTACCTCGGCAGCTCGCTGGTAGCGCTAGGGCTGTGCGTGATGACCAACTCGCTGTGGGGCTGGGCCGTCATCCTGCCGGTCTTCGCCGTGCTGTACTGGGCACAGGCGAGGTACGAGGAGCAGCGGCTGAGGGATGAGTTCGGTGAAGCTCACGCGCACTACGCCCGCACTGTGCCCATGATCGTGCCCGCGCCTCCCCGGGTCGCCGGCAGCGGCCGCGCGTGGGAGTTCGCGCGCGTCGTGAGGAACCGCGAGCACTACCACGTCCTGGTGACCTGCTTGCTGGTCGCGCTGTTCTATCTGCGGCACCTGCTGCCGCAGGTGTAAGATGAAGTCGCTTTGGCTGCCGCTGCTGCTGATCCTCGCTTCCAGTATCGCGCTGTGCGGCTGCGGAGCGCGACGCCAGGCGGTCGAGCTCGAGTTCTGGCTCGCGGACTTCAACGAACAAACCCGCGCGCTCATCGACAAGCAGCTTGTCCCGCAGTTCGAGGGGAAGCACCCTGGCGTGAAGGTCAACACTCAGTACATCTCCTGGGCCCACCTGGACGAGAAGCTGACCATCAGCTTTGCCGGCGGCGTAGCGCCTGACGTGTTCCAGGTGGGGGCCGAGTACGTGGGCGGTCTCGCCTACCGCGGAATGGCTGAGCCACTCGACGAGTACGTGAATCGGTGGGGCGCGAAGGACGACTTCTTTCCCGCGTCCTGGAATACGTGTGTCTATCAGAACCACGTCTACGGCCTGCCCTATCTCTCTGCCCCGCGCGTTCTGCTCTACCGCAGGGACCTGCTGAAAGCGGCCGGCTTTGAACGTCCCCCGGAAACGTGGGAGGAGCTGGCGTCGGCCGCGCAACGGATGACCGTGCGAGATGGCCCCGTCACCGAGATGGCCGGCATGAATCTCCCTGTGTCATGGCAGATCTTCGTGGAGTTCCTGTGGGAGAATGGCGGCCGGATCTTCAGCGACGACGGCCGCCGCTCCGAGCTGAATACGCCCGAGGCAGTCGAGGCGCTGCAGTTCTATGTGGACCTCTACAGCAAGTACCACGTCTGCCCGACCGCGGGCATGCCGCAGATCGGCGGCTCCGTTCCCGTCTTCGCCTCCAAGAAGGCGGCGATGGAGATCATGAACCAGTTCGGCATCTACAATGTCACAAAGTACGCTCCGGAACTGCTTCCATTGGTAGGCGTGGCGCCGACACCGAAGAGGAGGCAACGCGTAGTTTCCGTCTATACGGATTGGCTTGCCATGTCGCCTCAGAGCCGGCACAAGGATCTGGCCTGGGAGCTGATGACGTTCCTGATGGAGCCGAAGAACCTGGCGGCGTACAACGCGACTCTCTTCTTCATCCCGCCCCGGCGTTCGGCGGTGAAGTCGGCGGAGTTCATGCAAAGGAACCCGCAGCTGCGGGAGTTCGTCGATCTCATGGATCGCTACGGGCGGTCGCTCCCGGCGATTCCGGAGTGGTTCGAGATCCGCACCGGGCTGCAGTCCGCAATCTCGGCCGCAATCTACGGGAGCAAGACGCCGAAGCAAGCGCTGAGTGACTATTCGCGCGAGCTGGACGCGCTGCTCGCGGAGAGGACGGGCGCAGCCGATGGCAGCTAGCGCCGCGACGAGAGAGGAACGCACCGCCTACCTCTTCCTCGCGCCCGGCCTGGCGCTGTTTCTTCTGTTCGTCGTGATCCCCGTGGTGGCGGCGTTCTATCTGTCGTTCTGCCGCTACGACATCATCCACTCACCGAACTGGATCGGGATCGCGAACTACCAGCGCATCGCCAGAGACATCGGGAGCCAGGGCGTCTTCTATCTCTCTCTGCGCAATACCGCGCAGTACGCCCTCGGCACCATCCCGCTCGGCATGGGGCTCGCGCTGGCGTTGGCGCTGCTCGTCAACGCAGGCCTGCGCGGGGTGAGCATCTATCGGACGACCTACTACCTGCCTGTGGTCACCAGCCTGGTGGCCGTTTCGATGGTGTGGATGTGGATCTATGACCCCAACTACGGGCTGCTTAACTACCTGCTTGCCCTGATCTCCCACGCGGCGAGCGCGATCACCGGCCAGCACGTCCTCATCTCTCCCCAGACGTGGCTGGCGAACCCGAAGCAGGCGATGCCCGCGATCATCGCCATGTCGATCTGGCGGGGCCTGGGCTACAACATGGTGATCTACCTGGCGGGACTGCAGGGCATCCCGGAGCATCTTCACGAAGCCGCGCTTATCGACGGCGCGTCGAAGTGGCAGCGTTTCAAGGCCATCACCTGGCCCTTGCTCAAGCCCACCACCGCGTTCATCTTCGTCGTCTCCGTGATCGGCGCGTCGCAGGTCTTCGCCCAGGTCTATGTAATGACGAACGGCGGACCGAACAACGCCACCACCACCATCGTGCATCAGATCTTCCAGAACGCGTTCAGCTTCATGAAAATGGGCTATGCATCAGCGATGGCATTCGTGCTCTTCGCCATCATCTTCGTGCTATCGCTCATCAACCTGCGGCTGATGCGCGGGGGCGAGGTGGAGTACGTATGAAGCTCTCCCTTGCCAAGCGCGCCGCGCTCCACCTCATCCTCTTCGCCGGTGCTCTGACGATGGTCCTGCCCTTCCTGTGGATGCTCTCGACATCCCTGAAACCGGAGTCCGAGATCTTCCACTTCCCGCCAAACTGGTTCCCGAGCCTGTGGAAGTGGGCGAACTACTCAGAGGCGATGAGTGCGGCGCCGTTCGGGCGCTACTTCGTCAACACCGCCATCTACGC
>Ga0315273_10011152_pt1 | contig 11488 bp, 17 predicted proteins | sample YL17G02_0_MG_FD_205753 | JGI IMG/M metagenome (GOLD analysis project Ga0315273, IMG submission 205753) | Sediment microbial communities from Yellowstone Lake, YNP, Wyoming, USA - YL17G02_0 | ecosystem: Environmental > Aquatic > Freshwater > Lake > Sediment | place: USA: Wyoming | collected... | reverse complement strand
GATCCGTATGGCAAGTTGATCGGCGCTTGCCGCGGATCGCGCCACGAAGATGGTCGTTGTGGTCCCTGGGAGGCCGGGCGTCCGAAAATACATCCGCACATAGGCAGTCGTTAGCGCAAATCCTGTTGGAGAGGTCAATTGCGCGCCGCTACCACAGTTCAGCGTGTATATTCCAGACCTGGGCGTCGCCGTGACTATGCCACAACTCCCGCCAGACACACCTGGAGGGAAGGCACCCGTCTCCCACCCAGTGAACCACACCACCGCCGCCTCTGCCGACGTTGTCCACAGGAGCAGCGCCAGCAGCACCCATCCCACTCGTCTCATGGTTCGCTCCAGGTGATCCCGATGGTCATGCGTTTCGCCACGCCGCCCGCGGTGCCAGAGACCAGCTCCACAAAGTCGCCTGGCAGCAGCGCGGTATTCTGGAGCGTGGCGCTACACGTCGTGAAGGTATCGAAGCCCGCCGTGGCCCCCACCTTCGAGCACGCGGTGCCGGGCCCTGCGGCTAAGGCGCTGCTCACCAGATTGGTCACGGTTTCATTCGCCCCCGTCGTGCAGGGCGCGACCGTGCAATGCCGCTTGGCGACAATGACGTTCGGGGTTCCGGCATCCGAGGCGACCGTCACTTCCAACACCGTGCCCGCCAGCGGAGCGTGGCATTGCTTCCGTTGCGGGCCGAGGTCGCCATTGAGGAGTTCGCGGCCCCCGTCGGCGCCAATGATAATCGTGCAGATCCGGTAGTTCGAGCCCGCGGCCCCTGTGGCCCCCGTCGCGCCCGTCGCCCCGGTCGGACCCGTCGCTCCAGTGGGCCCCGATGGCCCGGTCGCGCCCGTCGGCCCTGCTGGTCCCACGAGCGGATTCGTCCCCGGCCGGTTGAGCTGCCAGTTGACCTCGATCGAGTTCCCAGCCCCCGGCGCGGCGCTGATCTGGACATCGAAGCCCGTCGTCGTCTTGTTGAGGTAGTCCGAGGTGACGTGTGGCGGCGTCCCGGTCAGCGAGCGCGTCCAGCCGGTCAGCACATAGGTCGCATCCGATTGCGCCACCCCGAAGGTCACGGTGCCCGTCGTCGCCGTCCCGCTGATGACGACGACCCCTGCCAGCGCCGAGCCCGGCGTGACGCCACCCGCATCAACGCAGGTGGGGGCGCCAGCGGCAGAGAGCCCTGCGATCACCTGGCTGCCGGGGCAGCTCGCGCCGCCATAGATCGCCACGACGCCGGTGCCCGTGGTGCTGCGAAGCAATCCGGTGCCGAGGAGCGAGAGCGCCTGCTCGGCGGTGAGCGAAGCATTCGGGATCTGCGTGAGGTATGTCGCGTCGAGGGTGCCGCCTCCGGAGGCCGCGACCCATGCCGAGCCGTTCCAGACCTTGAGCGACAGCGTGGAGGATTCAAGGCACCACGTCTGCCCGGCGACGGGATCGGTGATGGTGGTACAGTCGGCGCGGGAATAGATGCCGACGCCCTGCGCCGCGACCCACGCGGGCACGAGGACGCAGACCGCCACGAGCCAGCCGATCCACCCGCGACGGGACATCATCGCCTCCTCGCGAGGGTTAGGCGCAGTCTACAGAGACATCGACGATCGGCGTCACCCCTGCACCGGTCGCACTGCAATCCACCTTGACCTTGTAGGACTGGAACCCGTTCTCCGACCAGCCAACGACGGGCGGCAGACAGACCGTGACATCGCCCGTGTTCGCCACAATGGTCGTCGAGATCAACTGCTCGGGCGCCGTGATCGCCGCACCCGTCCCCACCTGGAGACGCACCGTGATGGTATCGACATCAAGGGTCACGCCCGTCAGGTCCTTGATACGCGCCCGAAGCACGCACCACTTGAGCCCCACGACTCCGGTGTCCTTCGTCGCGCCCGTGGCCGCGCCGGTCACGCACGTCAGGCTCGCTTCCTGATGCGCCGCGGGGACCCAGGCAGAGTCCGCCAGCGGGAAGTTCCTATTCGTCGTCGCGTAGGCCATCAGGAGCGCCTACGCACAGTCCACGGACACATCAACCACCCCTGTCCGCCCGCTGCCAGACGAGGACACCGTGACGGCAAACGACTGGAAGCCGTTCTCCGACCACCCGAGAATGTCCGGCATACAGATGGTGAGATCGCCCGTGAGCATCGTGACCGAGCGGAAGGCGATCTGCTCCGGCGCGGTGATCGCCGCTCCGGTGCCTGCCTGGACGGTGACCACGAAGGTCTCCCCGGCAGCAATGCCACCCAGCGTCTTGAGCCGGGCGCGGATGCGCACCCACTTCAGGCCGACGATGCCGGTGTTGATCGTGGACGAGGTGACGGTGCTGCTCGACATCGTCAGCTCCATCTCGTTGTGACACGCCGGGATGAAGGACGAGTCGTCGATGGCGAAGGTCCGATTGGTCGTGGCGTAGGCCATGGTCGTCGCCCCCTATCCGTTTGTGATGCCGGTCCGCCGAGCGTGCTGGCGGAGCGTGAGGGCCTGGAGATTGAGCATGACGTAGATGCGGCTTACGATCACGCGCTGGTTGGTCGGCTGCACGAAGGGATCGACCGAGAAGTAGTCCCGGCTGTGGAACACCGGCCGCAGGTACTTCGAGGTGATCATCTGCATCTCGCCGCTGGGCACGAAGCCGTCCCACATGACGACCGCGTTGTTGAACATGAAGTGCATCTTGAACCCGGCGCGGATGGTCTCGTTGTCCTCGATCTGCCGCTGCTGCTGGCTGAGGAGCGCCCAGAAGTTCGTGTACCCGAGCGCCGTCATGAAGATCCGGTCGGGCTGCTCGTTGCCCTGGGAGGCCGCCATGTAGTCGGACATCATGTTGGGGAAGCTGATCGCGCCGCCCGCCGACGGGCCCGCGCCGCCGTTGCAGCCCCACGGATTCGCGAGCGTGATGCCCGCGTAGGAGCCGCCCAGAGTCCCGAGGATCGCGGGGATGGAGTCGAGGTCGATCGCGGTGTTCTGCGGGGCCGAGCCCTGGACGGCGCGCGAGAGCTTCTGCAACAGCGAGCCCATCGCGGTTTCGTCCTTGGTCTTGACGAGCGAGATGACTTCCCCTTCGCCTTCGTTCATCAGGGCATCCAGCACCGGGATGACGATGGCTTCCTGGTACGCCTTCCACTGGATCTCCGCCGGCTGGATCGGATCGGTCGGCGTGGTGTCCAGCATCTGGACGCCCCAGTACGCGCCACCCGTGGTCTCTTCCGCCGTGACGTTGGCCCACACGATGGAGCCACCACCCCGGAGCTTCTTGCCCAGCCTGGTGATCGTCCACCAGAACGGGGACGGCTTGAAGATCGAGTCCGCCAGCAGCGGGGTGAAGTACTTCCGGGTAATGCTGTTCCCGGTGTTGATGAGGGTAATCGGGGGCTGTGACAGGCTCGAACCGATAGCCATGATCTTAGACTCCTCCCGTCAAGGGGCATCCTGCGCCCCCATGGTGAACTGCACCGGCGCGGGAGGCGCGGCGCCTCATCCCGCCTGATCCTGTCGCATGGCAGCTTGTATCTCTGGGTCGTCGGCGATCATGTCTTCCGTGACCGACTGGAAATCGGCCGGGAGCCCGTCGGGCTTCCCTGCGGCACGACGCCGACCAAAGGGCACCTGCGGGACGCGGGCGTGCTGCTTGCCGCGCTCTTCGCCACGGGCTTCCGCTTCGGCGGTCACCCGGCTGATCTCCTCCGGTCGCGACCACGCATCGTAGGCGGTGTCGAGATCGCTGATCTTGCGTTGGAGACAGAAATCGAGGAACTGCTTCTGGTCGAAGGCTTTCCCCGACCCGTCGGCATTGAACCGGCTGTTGTACTTGCTGGCGAGATCCCCGAGTTTCCCCCGGTACTCGCGCTCCAGGACATAGTTCTCATGCCCCTTGAGCCGCTCTTCGTGGGATTCCAGGCGCTCGGTCGCGTTCCTGAGCTTCTTGACCAACGGGCCCAGCACCGGATCGGCCTCGAGATCCTCGTCAGAGATCCCGCCGGTCGGCTGGGATCGGGTGGGCGGTACGACCTGCTGCTGCATCAGGGCATCGCGCAACTGCTGATTGAGCCCCTCGACCGCGCCTTGCAGCTCCCGCTCCCGCGTTTTCCACCCTTCCGAGGCCCGCGTGAACTCTGCTCTGGGTTGGAGGGCGTCGCGGAACTGCTTGACCGTCACCGTCTCCCCGTCACCCAGCACAATCTCTCGGTCGTCGGGGTACTTCTCGCGGTTCTGCAAGATCTCCAGCGTCAAATCAGCCATGCGGGCCGCTCCTCGACACGTCCGGGGACACCACAGAGAGATCCCGTTGCCGGGACTGCTGCGGCTTCCGGTCGCTGAAAAGGGTCACTTACATCCCCATCCCCGGCGGCATCCCGCCACCAGGGGGCCCCCCCATCCCGAGATTGGGCGGAGGCTGCATCCCTTGCTTGCCTTCTGCTGCGAGGGCCTCGATCGCGCCCTGGGTCTTGCCCTGGGCCTCCGAGATCATCCGGGCGGCCTTGGCGCTGCGAAGCTGGATCTTGGGGTAGGCCCCGCTCAGCATGACCATCGCGTCCTGCAACATCTTCTTCTCGGCATCCGGCGACGGCTGCTGCTGGAAGCTCATGAGCAACTTGAGAATGTCGTCCGGACCCCCACCGCCCATGGGTTGCCCGTCCATCCCACCGGGAGGCGGACCACCCATGCCCGGAGGCGGACCTCCAGCACCCGGCATCATGGGACCAGGAATGCTCATACCTTACGGGCTCGCGTCCTTGCTCGATCCGCCGCTGGGTGCCGAGTCCCCGTGGTTCGAGAGGTACGAGAACGGGTCACGAGGGGCCTTGCCGCCCTTAGGACCGGCGACGGGGCCATTCGTCTTCCCCGACTCGTAGAGAGGCCCGAACAGCTTGGCCGATCCGCCCTTCTTCTCTTTCGCCATCACGGCCTCCTTGGTAGGAGAGGTAGGGGGCCTAATGAGCCCGATGAGGGGTCCCGTGAGACCCCCTACCCTCCGGTTTACTACTTGCGCTTCGCCTTCCGGCCCTTCCTCCGCTCGCGAACGATCTCCATGGCAGTCACCTCTCCTTCTCGGCGCTCTGACGGGACTGGCTTTCGCCACTCACCAAGGGACCCGTGCGCCGTGGTCACGGATCACCGTCAGTCGCCGGCCGGTGGGCCGGCTCGATCAACCCCCCGCAAAAACAAAAGCGGTGTCGAGGGTTAGGGCCCTAAACACCGCCTTGGTCGTGCCATAGCACCCCGCGCAGGGATCAGCCACGCGGACGTGCGGGGGAATCAGTTCGTCGCTAGACTAAGACCTCCCCAGTGGGTGACCAGCGTTTGTCGTGCGTGACCTGCGGGAGTTGGCGACACGCGAACGCCAGAAAGGCGTCACGGGACATATGCTCGACATCAACAGCCGAGGCGACGAACGAGGCCGGCACCCAGTCGCCCCGGCGGCGCACGCGCCCTTCGACGAACCAGGCGGCGCCTTTCTTGTAGGCTCGCGTCATCTCGACCGGCTCAGTGTCCATCAGGGTCATTACAGGGGGACAATGCGGGAAATGTCAAGCGGCTTGTGCGGAGAGACACCCACCCCCGCCCCAGGCATCCCCAGGACGGGGGAGGTGTGTCTATGACCCACATCTGGCAGGACAATCATGGCACTTGACGAGATCCCTGTCAAGACCGTACTATCGGCCTGTCTATGACGCACGAGGTGACGGACACCAGCTACGTCGGGCGCTTCAAAGAGCCCAATTGGGGAGCGCGGTAGCGATGCGTCATATCTGGCAAGTTGGTAGCCCCCGTCTTCGCCAGACCCTGATACACACTTCGTAGACCGCTCCCCATAGGTCGCACAGCCTTGCCCCCTAACATCAGGGGACAAAACGGGGGCTCCCTGTCTTGTGTTCAAGACTTCTTCCCCTTCGGCTGCTTCTGCCGGGCTAACGCCTGGAGCATCAACTGCTCTTTCAGTTCCTTGGCGATGGCATCGGCATCCGGGAACTCCAGGATCTTGAGGAGCCTGGCGTCGGGTAGCTTGTTCATCTTGGCGAGTCCTATTGCCAGCCGCTGCATCATCGTCTTGGAGCGCACCTGGAAGGAGGACTCGTCTACGTGGACGGTGTACTCTTCGGGCTTCGGCACCGGCTCCCACTTGATGCTTTTTAGATCTCCTTGGTCAGGGAAGACGAGGTGGCGCGGGGTCGAGTAAAATTGCCCCATGCGGGCAAAGATCATCGCCACGGCCCGCTGCACGGACTGGTACAGCAGCCGTCCCCGCAACCGGGTCAACCCCATTGCCTGGCTGATCTCGGTTTCTGCCAGCTCCGCCGCGACGTTGCCGTGGGTCCCGGCCCCGGTCCGCGAGGTCGGATACCCCATTGTGGACCGGATCATGCCCCGGAACCGTTCCCCAGCCCCGACCATGTCCGCGGGCATCGGGGTCGGGTAGTTCACAGCCACCTTGGACCCCGGCTTGATGAGATACACCATGCCGGGAATGTTGCCGAACGTCTTGGGATTGATCCCTGAATCCGCGTCCGCGAGGATCATCCCGGCATTCAGGCGCAGCATGTTCTCAGCCACCATGGAATCGGCCTTATTCGCGGTCTTCTGGATCTCGGCAAACTCGCCCACGAGCGATTGCGCGGGCCAGTAGCTATGGACAGCGGGCTGCATCATCACGCGGGTCAGGATGGGGGCGTAGTGGTACGGGCAGTCGTCGTCGTACAGGACGCGCTTGTTGGCGATCTGGATCATCCGGCGATGGGGGTACTTGTACTTGTTGACCTGCCGGAGCACCCCGGCCACCTCGTTCAGCTCCTCTTCCTGCTCGTCGTCCTGGACCACACACGTCAGGAGCCGGGCACGGGCCTTGATATAGCCTGCCGACCCGCTCATGCCGGTCTTACTGTATAGCGGCCCGGTATACCCACTCCCGGCCTTGGGACCCGGACGCTGCTGGGTGTCCGCGACCTTGGTGGACCAGTCGGCTTCGGCCGTCACCCGCCGCCCGGTTTCCGGCCAGAGCTTGCGGATCTCGACCAGATCCATGATGTCTTCGAGGCAGAAGTATCGGAGCGTGTCGTCGTCTTCCGCGTCCCCATCAGGGAACACCGTGCGAGGGTCTCGGTGCTTGAAGATGACCTCCCCCTGGCCGTCCTTGGCAAAGGGGTCCCACCCGGTTTGGAGGAACCCGAGGGGGTAGATCATGGCGTCCAGCGCCGCCATCAGGACCGTGAGATCACAGAACTCCCGCGTCCAGTACGTCTGGATGGATTGCTCCACGCCCTTGTCCCGCTCTGTTGATCCCTTGGATTTCTGGACGTAGATCATCAACCGCGAGTCCGTCAGGTCGGACAATTCCTGGAGCAACAGCGACTTGATCTCATTGACCACGATCCGGGGCTTGTAGGACGGGATACTCCCCTGCCACATCTCCCCCCAGAACGTAGAGAGATCGTCGTCCCAGGTGCGCGGGTCGCATTGATCGTCCTTGCTCTTCGAGGCGTCGTCGTAGAGGCCCTCGACCCACTCCACCACATCCGCCTCGCCCATGCGGAGCGGTTCCTCCTGGCTTGACTTGCTGGACGTCAGGACCATGGGCCCCTCGCCCTGCTCCTCGGGCTCCCGCTCCTCGACGACCGCCTGGGTCTCGTCAGCCACTAATCACTCGTCACGGCCATCACAGGCCGCTCAGGGCCATCCAGGGCCTGCTGGCCGGGAGCCTGGTGATCGTTGACCCCTGCGACCACCCCGATCGACTCCATGTAGCGCATGTAGCAGACGACCTGGCAGCATTCATGGGAGACGCCCCACGTCGCTCCCGGTGCCAGCCAGATCTTCCGGCCCTGGGGGTTGTGCTGCTGATAGTCGATCGGGCCACGCTGGCACGTCACGCAGAAGTAGTGCTGCAACCGGAAGGGGGAGCATTGCGGACAGCCACAGAGCTTCATCTTGATCTTGGGCCCAAAGGGCGAGACGAACCACTCCCCACGGGGTAACTGGGCGCTCCCAGAATACCCCAGCGGCGCGGCCGGCGACACCGCCACGGGGAGCCGACCCAAGCCGATGGCCTCGTCTTTCTCTTCCGCCGTCCGAGGCTTCGACAACTCTGTCACCTTGGCTTCGAGGTTCGCGATCGTCGCCATCATGATCGCCATGTTGCGGTCTACAGGCGGCGTCTCGATCTCTTCGCCATCCTGGATCGGCGGGAGGAACGACTCGACCGGCATGCTGTCTGCCACCCGATCCGCGTGTCCCTCGGCCCGGAGCCCCTCGACCTCGGCCAGCAGATCCCGTATCCGCTTCTCCGTCGGGGTCTTGCCCCCGAGGACCGTCCGCATCCGATCGACGATCTCACCCTTGAGCTTCATGGCACACTCCTCTCGTCCTGCGACGACGCGCCCCTGGCGGCTGGAATACTCCTCCAGCTCGCCGCACGCCGCTTACACCCGGCCGAGACTCCGGTACTTACTCGATCCTTTGCCGGTAGTGGTCCCCCAGCCGTCGTCTCGCCGACCCGCTCCCATCGTCCCGCCGATGAAGTCCTTGGACATCCCGCGTGGCGAGTGACAGGTGGGACACTTGAAGGACCACCCGGATGCCAGCTCCCCGACGCATACCATCGGCACGGGGTCCGTCGGCCGATTCTCGATCGACGTCGGACACGTCGGATTGTGACAGACGACGACTGGGCGCTGGCTCATGGCGTGGGCGGGATCGCCTTCAGGGCGTCGCCCGCCACCTGGACTTCGTCCTGCACCGCGCTGAGCTGCGTTGCAATGGCCTGGGCCTGTGCGAGCACGGCGGTCAGATCGACAGGCGGCGTGCTGAGCTTGGCGATCAGATCCTTGACCTCGGCATCGACCAACACGATGCTATCTCGTACTCCATCGAGCTTCACATCGACGTCGCTTACGGCATGCGCGATGCCCGTCAAGGCGGTTGTCAGGTCGTCGAGCTGTGCCATGATCGTCTCCAATCGCTGTTCGATACGGGTGAGTTGCACGCTGTCACTTGTCGGCCAGGGCCACCAGTCGAAGAAGCCAGCCATATCATGGGCCCGGCGTCTCGACCTGCGTATGGCAGTTCGCGGCAGAGCCCCCGAGTTGCACGCACATCGCCTCATACGAGATCACCACCGTCTGCCAGTCCTGCTTGAGCACGGCGATGCACTCATGGGGGCGGTTGCCGATCCAGCACGCCACCTCCACCGGGGCTTCCCGGAGTCGGATCGTGCGGGCCGTCGAGTCGTATCCCCTGACTGCCGGGCTGCACGCCGAGAGTAGCGTACCGAGTAGGATCGCTCCACGCCAGATTCTTCCACTGCCCCGCCCGATCATTCGCGGCCTGCATCTCCTGATAGACCCGGTAGCGGGCGGCGTCGGTGACGTCCGTGCGCCCCCAGTAGGCGTTGAGAATCTTCGCCGCCACCATGGCGATGATCGTGGCAATCGCGGTCGCGCCCACACTTAGGCGCCCGGAGGCCGAGAACCCACGGTGGCGTCCTTACTCGCGACGCCTAAGGCCGCCAGGAGGGCCGCGCCGATCGCCTTCATCCAGTCCGCGTTGGTCGTCGGCAGGTTCGGGCCCAGCGCCGCGAAGTATGTGAAGATCGCCGCGGCAAACCCGATCGCCGTCGTCTGCCAGTTCCCAAACATCGCGCTCATGGTGTCTCCTTCAGTTCAAGGTGTGGGCAGTCGTGCGGCCGGGCCCACCGCCCGCCCCAGCGGAGTCCCTGTGCTTCCCCAAGGAGCCCGACCGGCTCGTACTCATCCGCATCCCAGGTGATCTTACCCCCGATCAGGATGGCGAAGTCGAGGGCCCGTGAGGGCAGCGCATTGTGCTTCGACTTGATCGTCACACCGTCGCAGTTGGTGATGATCGTCCCCGGCACCGTGCGCCCCTTGGCGTAGCAGGCGGCTTGCTCCATCGGGCTGCGGTACACGCAGGTCAGGATCGCCTCATGGTCGGGATGCTGTGTCACATAGGCGAAATGGATCGCCTGCCACGCGGCGGCAAGACGCGGATCAGCCATCGCCAGCGACACGGTCATGGTGTCTTCTCGGGTGGCGGCACATTCCAGGGGGCGGGTGTGGTATCAGCCACGCCGCCCCAATACGCCGCGAGTGCCACCACACCGGGCCAGAGATCCGCCAGCCAGTCAATCAGGCTGATCTGCCCGGCAGCGGTGCGGACGCCGGAACTCACGCCGATGGCCCCGACGAACACCGCAAACGATTTGAGCGCCAGCTTCAGATAGGGGGACATCAGCGTGTCCCATGGAGCAGGGCAAGCCCCACCTGCACGAGCATCGCGGCGACGCCCAACGCGGTCGTCACCATGAAGCCGACGAGCCACACCTTCCAGCTTTCCAGGCTCTTGAGCCGCTCGTCGAGCGAGACGTGGCCACGCACAAGCCCCGGCTGCCCGTTGCCGTCGAGGAGCTTCTCGATGCGGAGCAACGCGCCCTCTTCGCGCTCCATGTGACCTCGGAGGTCATGTTGGACCTCGGCCAGGAGGAACCGGACGTGCTCGTCGTGGGAGACGGCGTCAGGCATACTGTGTCCTCCCCCAGCGCACGAGCCAGCGGGGGGTCATTTCTTCACGGACCCGTCGGCCGTCGCGTCAGGGATCGCCTCGCTCACGGTGCCTATGGGCACCGACGTGGATATGTCCACTAGAATGCTTCCGCTCGTAGGCAGCGTAGGGTGTCGTGCGAGGTAGTCTGCGAGTACGGCGTGCAACAGGTCCGTCTTCGTGCCCGCGTCGAGTGCTGCCACGTCGGCCATGACATCGCTGATCGGTCTGCGGATGACAGCCACGCCGTCAATGAGTGCAAAATTGGCGTCGTAGGCGTAGGCCGCGATCAGTGCGGGCACGCCCTGGACCTGACGAGATGTCGGGCGGGCCTCGGCGGAGATGCGAATCCTAGTACGGCTGCCTTGTCTGGTCGTCACGGTAACAGGGATACCCCATGCGGCGGAAATGGTCGCTGCGAGGTGCTCCGGGGTAAAGTGTCTCCAGTCCGGGGTTGTATAGTCTCGGGCGAATACGCTCATCTACCGGCTCCTTTCGTCACGGCTTGACTACCCAGCCATCGACCGTCGAGTCAGGGATCGCCTCGACGACAGTGATGACAGTGGACCCGGCTCCCGCCACGGCCGAGACGATGGTGTACGTCCCGTCGTTCCCCGTCGAGCCTGCCACGTCGATGGTGCCGACGACGCCACTCAAGAGCGCCTGGGCATCCACCACCGTGAACGTCTTGGCCCCTTGGTTCAGGGCGGTGATGCCGTAGTTGACGAGGACGGTGTTGCCTCGGGCCACGAGGGTGGCTTGCGCGGTGAGTCCCGCCGCACCGGGGGCGACTGCCAGCCCGTTGATGGTGACGGTGTGGCCGTCGTAGGTCGTGGTGCCTGCGGTGCCATCGAGCGCGGCGAGGCGCACGAGGAGCGCGTTGACGGAGGTGAGGTTGACTGGGAGGTCGGTTATCACGACATTCCCACCCAGCGCCAGCAGCGCCGGGAAGGACAGC
>Ga0315273_10011150_pt1 | contig 11488 bp, 10 predicted proteins | sample YL17G02_0_MG_FD_205753 | JGI IMG/M metagenome (GOLD analysis project Ga0315273, IMG submission 205753) | Sediment microbial communities from Yellowstone Lake, YNP, Wyoming, USA - YL17G02_0 | ecosystem: Environmental > Aquatic > Freshwater > Lake > Sediment | place: USA: Wyoming | collected... | reverse complement strand
CTCGTGGGTCCGGCTTCAGCCGGAGTTGCCGCAGATGACCTCTCCTGACATCCTTGCGCGGATTCTTGCGACCAAGACCGACGAGATCGTCGCCGCGAAGCGCGCGCGGCCGATGCGCGAGATTTCGGCCGTGGCCCGGGCCCAGTCCGCGCCCCGCGATTTCGAGGGAGCGTTGCGCGCGAAGATCGCGGCCGGGCGCCCGGCGGTCATCGCCGAGATCAAGAAGGCGAGTCCCAGCCGCGGCGTGCTGCGCGCCGATTTCGATCCGCCGGCGATCGCCGCGAGCTACGAGGCCGGCGGAGCGGCGTGCCTGTCGGTGCTCACCGACCGTTCGTATTTTCAGGGCGCGCCGGAGTACCTAGCGGCCGCGCGCGCAGCATGCGCGCTGCCGGCGCTGCGCAAGGATTTCCTCATCGACGAATATCAGATCGCCGAGGCGCGCGCATTGGGCGCCGACGCGATTCTGCTGATCGTGGCGGCGCTTCCCGATGCGCGGCTCGCGGCGCTCGAAGCCTGTGCGCGCGATCTCGGGATGTCGGTGTTGGTCGAGGTCCACGACGGAGCGGAGCTCGATCGTGCGTTGCGGCTCGCGACACCGCTCGTCGGCATCAACAACCGCAATCTGCGCACGTTCGACGTGTCGCTCGCGACAACACTCGATCTTCTGCCATCCATTCCCGCCGGGAAGCTCGTCGTGACGGAGAGCGGAATTCTCGCGCCGGCCGATGTGGCGACTCTGCGTTCGCGCGGCGTTCATGCGTTCCTCGTCGGCGAGGCGTTCATGCGCGCGGCCGACCCTGGCGCCGCGCTCGCGGAGTTGTTCGCCTGACCATGTCTGCCCTCGCCGCCGAAAACGTCGACGAGCACCGGACGACCGCCGACGGTCAGGTGCGCGCGGTCGACCGGGTTTCGTTCGCCTTCGACGAGGGGACGCTCAACATCCTGCTGGGCGCTCGGGCTGCCGGTGTTCTCGTCGGGCGATCAGGGTGTCGACGGGCCGATCATCATCGAGGCGACACCGCTCACGGCGGCGCCTCTGCTGATCGCGTTCCTCCTGATCCAGCGGCCATTTGTTCAAAGCTTCATGCATGCCGGCATTCGCTGATCTTCGCATAACAGACCATGAACCTGATCACCTGGAACGTGCAATGGTGCCGCGGCGTCGACGGCCGGGTCGATCCCGCGCGGATCGTGGCCGAAGCGAAGGCGCTCGCCGACTTCGACGTGTTGTGCGTGCAGGAGATAGCCGACAACTTTCCTGATCCGCGGCTCGCCGGGAGCGACGGCGAGGACCAGTTCGCGCGGCTCGCGGCACTGTTGCCGGGCTTCACCGCCGTGGCCGGCGTCGCGGTCGACCACCCGGGGAGCGGCGATCGGCGACGGCACTTCGGCAACATGATCCTGTCGCGGTTGCCGGTGCGTCAGGTATACCGGCACCTGCTCCCGTCCCCGGTGGATCCCGGCCTCAACGGGATGCCGCGGATCGCCGTCGAGGCCGTCGTCGCGACGCCGGCCGGCGACATGCGCGTGATCACCACGCATCTCGAGTACTACTCGGGCAGCCAGCGCGCCGCGCAGGTCGAAGCGCTGCGCGCAATCTACGCCGAGGGCCACGGGCATGCGCGAGCCGGCGCTATGGTCGATACGAGCGGCGGGCCGTTTCACACGCACCTGCGCCCGGCCGCGACGATCGTGACCGGCGACTTCAACCTCGAGCCCGACGATCCGCTGCACGCGCGCATGCTCACCGCATTCGCCGACGGCACGCCACCGCTCGTCGACGCGTGGGAGGCGGCGCATCCGGGCGTGCCGCATCCCGGCACGTTCAAACTGTACGAAAAGGATTTCGCGGGCCAGCCGGCGCTTTCCTGCGACTTCATTTTCGTGAGCAAGGACCTGTCGCCGCGCATCGGCGGCGTGCGTGTCGATCGCGCGACGCAGGCGGCGGATCACCAGCCGGTCATCCTCACGCTCGATTGAGCGTCGCCCGCGCTACGCCGACGGCGGCCTTCCGGTGAGCGCCAGCCACAGGCGCCGCAGGGGCAGCGCCAGCCACCAGCGGAAGCTCGCTCGCCGTGCGATCTCCTGCTGCTGCGACGCGAGTCTGGCCTCCTGTTCCGCGCTCTCGGTCCCGGTGGGCCCGCGCGCGCTGGCGCCTGCCTGCAGCGCGTCCCGCTGCCGGATGGCCTCCGCGCAACGATCGCGAAGTTCGCTTACCTCTTCCGCCAGCGAATTGCCACGACGGTGCGCGGCGTCGAGACTGCGCGTGACGTTTTCGTAGTCGCGATACACCCACTCATCGCGATCGGCAAGCACCGAGACGATCGGCGCGACACCGGCCAACGCCTCGGCGGCCACGCTGGCGACGACGATGAAGTACAGCGGCCGCGAGTGCCCCGGCGACGGCGTTTCTGCGGTCGTTTCGCCGATCTCGAAAATTTCACCGCGCGCGGGCCCGCGCTCGGCCCACACGACCGAGTAGAAGCCGGGCCGCTGCCCGTACCAAGCACTGTGCGGGAACCGGGGCGCGATCAGCGCGGCGAGCTCGTCGCGATGAAGTTCGCGGACATGGAATTCGTTGGCCACGCCGCGCTTGTCCGCGTATTCGACCTTGTTCGGGCAGGACAGGACGACGAGGCCGCCGGGTCGCAGCACGCGACGCATTTCATCGAGGAAGGCTTCCTGCGCCGCGATATGCTCGATCGTTTCGAACGAGACGACGGCGTCGAAGCAGGCGTCGGGGAAGGGTAACGCCGCGCAGTCGGCTTGCCTGAACTCGAGTCCGGGCACCGACGCGTAGCGGTGTCGCGCGTGGTCGATCGTCGCCTGCGAGATGTCCGCTCCGGTGACGCGCGTGGCACGGTGCGCGAGAAGCGCGCTTCCGTAGCCGGCACCGCAGGCGATGTCGAGCACCTCGCGGCCGGCGACGATCGGCGCGGCAAAATGGTAGCGATGCCAGTGTTCGTACCAGATCTCGCCCGGCGCGCCGGGGATGAAGCGCTCGCCGGTGAATTCGAGCGCTCCGCTCATTGCGCGGCTCCGCGTCCCTTCAGCCTGCGCAATACCGGATGCCGCCATGCGGCGAGCCGCGCGAGCCAGGGTCGCGTGCCGACGAAGCGGCGGAGATCGCCCCGGCTCACCATCACGACGGACTGGCTGCGGACGTATCGCTCGGCCATCTGCGAGATGTCGTACGGCGAGAGCGTGACCTTCAGCGCGCGCTGCCGCTCCACGGCGTCGCGGTAAGCGTTGTCGAGCAACTTCTGCCGGCCGGCGGCGTCGCGCGCGCGCGCCGGCACGCGGTACTTCGACGTCGTTTTCTCGACGAGCACGAAATCGTCGTCGAGCGTGTAGCGCGTCCACAGGTTCCAGTCTTCGAGTTGATCCATGTCTTCGGCGAAGCCGCCATGCCGGTCGAAGAGGCTGCGATGGAACAACACCGTCTGGATCGGCAGAAAATTGTGATGCCACAGAAGAAGACGATCGAACGGCTGGCGGTGGCGCGTGTAGTGGGCGACTTCGGAATAGTCGGCGCGATCGCGATCGACGACATCGGTATGCGTCTCCCAGGCGAGCCCGTAGGCCCCTTTCGCGCCGGAACGCTGCACCGCATCCATCAGCACTTCGACGTGGTCGCCGAACAGCACGTCGTCGTCGTCGAGAAAATTGAACCACTCGCCGCGCGCCTCGGCGAGCGCGATATTGCCGGCGCGCGCGCGCCCGACCTTCTGGCCGGTGGCGCGGTAACGGATCGCGAGCCGGCGGCGGAACGCGTCGACGACGGCCTGCGACGTCGCCGGGCCGTCCTCGATCACGACGGCTTCGACGTTCGGCCACGTCTGTTTCGCGACCGACTCGAGCGCCTGCTTGAGCCACGCGCTGCGGTTGACGGTGCGGATCAGGACGGACACCAGTGGCGTTTCGCGCCGCGGGTCATCGCGTTGCGAACGAAACGCCACGAACGCGCCGTCGCGCCGCAGTTCGTAGCCCCACCCGGCGAACACCGGTCTGAACCTTGCCGTCGGATGGACACGCGTCAACGCGAAGTGCGGCCATCGAGCGACGAAGCGGAAGAACACTTTGACGAAGCCGCGCCGGCGCCCCGGGAAATCCTGCGGCGCGAGCATCTCGGTCGCGAGCATCGAAAGGCCCTGCAGCGTGCGCACGAAGCCGCCGTAGCGCGCGCGCAGGCAAAGGTTCGTGAGCGCGCCGCCCAATGCCTGCAGCGGCTTGACCTCCGCCGCGATCGCGTACGTGCGGTGCACGACCGCGAGCTGCGGGACGTAGCGCAGCCGGAAGCTCCGCGCGCGCAGGCGCCACGAGAGATCGACGTCCTCGCCGTACATGAAGAGCGCCGGGTCGAAGCCGCCGACCGCGTCGAAGGTGCTGCGGCGGAAGAGCGTCGCCGCGCCGCTCACCCACGACGCCTCCAGTGTCACGGGATCGTAGGCCTTTGGATGCTCGTAGGGGATCTGCCGCAGCTCCCACGCGGCGACACGCCGTTCGTCGGACGCCGCGAGGTCGAGGAGCGGCGCCAATACGTGGGGCTCGAGGATGCAATCCTGATTGAGAACGAACAGGAATGGCGCGGTACAGCGGGCGGCGTTGGCATTGTGCCCGCGACCGAAGCCGACGTTGACCGGGGAGCGCTGCACATCGACGCGCGCGAATGCGCCACCAGGCTGCAACGCCGGCAGCGCCGCGATGCGCGTGGTTGTCCCGGGCTCCTCGCTGTTGTCGAGAATCAGGGCGTTGACAGTGAGCCCCGCGACCTGCTCGACGACGCTCGCGATGAGCTTCTCGAACAGGGCAAATTCCGGGTGGAAGGTGACGATGCTGACGTCAACCACGTGCACGTAAGGCTCGCTTGAATAGGTACGTCCGGACGACTTGCGGGAACCGATCGAATACGGCTTTGTACTGGGCGAGGCTGCGGTTATCGGCGGCCAGCCGCTCGATCTCGCTCTTGAGCGCGGCGATGTCGGTTTCGAGCTTGGCCGCCCAGGCCGCGCCGTCGCGCTCGAGGTTCTCGCTCCATTGCTGCGCTTCGGCGAGCCGCTCCCGCGCCTGCTCGAGTTCGCCGGCAAGTTTGACGAGCTCCTTGCGGAATGCGAAGCCATCGAGGTTCGCCGCGAGCAGGGGCGCGAGCGCGTCGCGTGCGGCATCCGCGTCCGTCGAATCCGAGGGCGGCAGGGCGAAGCGGGCGTAGAGGGCGTCGACGTCGCGGGACATGGCTTCGAGAGTTGGGATGCGCAGGGGGTCGCCCGGCGAGATCCTGGATTTTACGCGGGTGTGCTCGGCTGCGCCCTCGGCCGACGAAAGCCACACGAGAAGCGCCGCGGCCTCGTCGCTGTCGAATCCAGGGGCCAGGCACCAGCCGCCGTCGTGACGCGCGACCCGCTCGCCCAATGCGCCGTGGTCCGGAACGACGACGGGCAGGCCTGCGGCCCAGACCTCCGACAGCGTATAGCTGAAGCTCTCGGGCAGACGATTCGGGAACAACACCGTCTCGGCGCGGTACGCGGCGAGCCATCCGGCAAGCGCGTCGTCGCGGTAGGGCCCGTGCACGTATACGCTGCCCGGCACGAGCCAGCGCCGCGTGAGCTGGGTGTCGAGGTATCCAATCACGACGATCGCGATTTCGCTGCCGACGAGCGCCGCGGCGAGGCGGTCGAGCACGCCGCTGCCTTTGTGCGGGCCGATGGCGCCAACGACGGCGATCACGTGCCGCGGCGCATGCTGCGCGAAGTCCGGAGGCGTCTCCGGAATCTCCGTTGTCTGCGCAATCCGAATGCCCGGCGCGATGACGGTCGCGCAGATTCCGGGGGCGCAGGCGAGCGCGACGTCCAGGATGAACGCCGACGGTGCAACGACCGTCGCCGCACGTTCGAGGATGGGCCCGACCCCGGCGATCCACCCGGGGTCGGGGTCCGGCATCCCGGGCAGCTCGAACGCTCGCGGATTGACGAACTGGAGATCATGCAGCGTGACGACATAGGGCAGCAAACGCGCCCGCAGCAGCGCGTCGAGGCGCGCGCGGCACCCCTCGTCCACGCCATGCAGGTGGGCGAGGCCAATGCCGGCGGAATGCAGCCAGCGGGCCAAGCCGGCGGGGTCGGTGTCCGCGCCCGCGAAATCGCGCAACGGGAGAAATCGCCCGGCGCCGATGTCTTCGAGCACGTCGATGCCGGAGCCGACATGCAGGACCAGATGCGGCCGCGGCGTGTTCGCCGCGAGATCCCTGACATAGCGGTCGACGCCGCCACCGACCGCCGCGGTGATGTGCAGGACGGCGGAGACGGATTCTGCGGGCATGGTTGGCGGTGATTCCCGCGCTGCGTGCAGGCCGGGGGGTCGCTGCGCGGACGCCGAGGGGAGGCCAAGTATACGGGCGCGTCGGCCGAAGCGCAGCCGGCGCCGCGCAGCCTTACCGTCGCCGGAAGTTCACGTCCCACACGCCGTGACCCAGCTCGACCCCTCGCGCCTCGAACTTCGTCAGCGGTCGGTACAGGGGTCGCGGCGCGAAGCCATCGGCGGTATTCGCGAACAGCGTTTCCGCCGCGAGCGCCGCGAGGATCTCGTGCGCGTATTCCTCCCAGTCCGTCGCGACGTGCAGGTAGCCGTCGGGCGCGAGCCGCAGCGCGAGCTCGTGCACGAACGCGGGCTGCAGCAGCCGCCGCTTGTGGTGGCGTTTCTTCGGCCATGGGTCGGGGAAGAAGACGTGGATGCCCGCGAGCGATGCGGCCGGAATCATCTCCGCCAGGAATTCGACGGCGTCGTGCCGGATCACGCGGACGTTGGTGAGACCGAGTTCGGCGATGCGCCGCAACAGGCTGCCCACGCCGGGCGAGTGCACTTCGACGCCGAGGAAGTCGTCGGCGGGGCGCGCGCTTGCGATCGCCGCGGTGGTCTCGCCCATGCCGAAGCCAATCTCGAGGTAGCGCGGTGCAGAACGGCCGAACGCGCGGTCGAAATCGAGCGGCGCCGGAGCGAACGGGATTCCGAACGCCGGCATCAGCGCGTCGAGCGCACGCCGCTGGGCCGGCGACAGACGCCCCTGGCGCAGCACGAAGCTGCGCACCGGGCGGTGCGGCCGCGCGAGGGCCGCCGGGAGCCGGGCGGGATTCATGCTGGAACGCGCGCCGGCCAGCGGCAGGAACGGCCCGTCACGGCGCGGCCGTGCGGACCCAGCCGGGATCGGCGAGCCGCCGCTCGAGGCGCGAACGCGTTTGCGCGCCCGCGACCGTGAATTCGATCGTGACGGTGCCCGCGTCCTTCCACGCGGCGACCGCGTCGGACCACGGCGCCGGGGATTTCCACGTCGACTCCTTGCGAATGCCTTCGCGCGTCACCCGCCACACGGCGAGTTCGTTGACGCAGCGCTTGTCGCAGAAGTCCGCGGTGACGAGCCGCGCGCGGTCCGGCGAAAGTCTTGGTTCGGCCGGCAACTCGGTCTTGCCGCCCGTCGCGCGCTGCAGCAGCGTGAACGTGGTCTCGTCGCCGTCGGAGGTGTAGAGCACGACCGTGTTGATCTCGCTGATGTAGTCCCACAGGCTGTACGAGCGGCCGCCGTTCAAGGCCTCCGTGTCCGCGAACGTGACGGTGCCGGACGGAAACAGCGACACCTTGAGGTTTGTCCCGTCGCGCACCGCAAGGTTCGGCAGCCGTTTCAACTGCGCCTCTTCGACGAGGCGTCCGCAATGCGACGAGTCCTCCGCCTGGGCGCAGACCTTTTTCAGTTCGTCCGGGGTAAGCGGGGCGGCTTGCGCCGTTGCCGCCAGCAAGGCGACGATGACAAGCGCGGCTCGCGCCCCCGGCCTCTTCGAATCGATTACGTTATGCACTGGATCGCGTGTTGGCCTCGAGTGTCGATTCGCCCCCGTCGCATACCCACTGCGTGGGACCCCTGCTCCCAGGCTCGCGCCACTGCGCTCAGCCGATGAGACCGGTCGTCGGCGAGCTCGGGCTCGCCGCGTAGAACTTGCGCGGCATGCGCCCGGCGAGAAATGCCTCGCGCCCCGCCTCGACTGCGAGCTTCATCGCCCGCGCCATCCGAACCGGGTCTCGCGCCGCGGCAAGGGCCGTGTTCATCAGCACGCCGGCGCAACCAAGCTCCATCGCGATCGCGGCGTCGGAGGCGGTGCCGACGCCGGCGTCGACCAGCACGGGCACCTTCGCTGCTTCGATGATGAGCTTCAGGTTCCACGGATTGAGGATGCCCATCCCCGAACCGATCAGCGAAGCAAGCGGCATGATCGCCACGCAGCCTATCGCTTCGAGATCGCGCGCGATGATCGGGTCGTCGGACGTGTACACCATCACCTGGAACCCGTCCTTCACGAGCGTCTCGGCGGCCGTTATCGTCGCGCGCACGTTCGGGAACAGCGTTTGCGGGTCACCCAGCACTTCGAGCTTGACCAGCGTGTGGCCGTCCAGCAGTTCGCGCGCGAGCCTGAGCGTGCGCACGGCGTCGTCGGCCGTGTAGCAGCCGGCGGTATTGGGCAGGTAGGTGAACTCGGACGGCGGCAGCGCATCGAGGAGCGAAGGCGCGTTCGGGTCCTGGCCGATATTCGTCCTGCGGATCGCCACCGTGACGATTTCCGCGCCCGACGCGACGACCGCCTCGCGCGTCGCGGCGAAATCCTTGTACTTGCCCGTGCCGACGAGCAGGCGCGATCCGTAAGCGCGGCCCGCAACGAGCAGCGGGTCGGCGAGCCTGCGCGAAGGTTCGTGCGGGGCGTTCATCGATGAGAGTTTACGCGAGGCGGCGCTAGCCCGGGAGCAGCGGCGCGAGCTGGGGAGCAGGGGCCCCACGTAGCGGGGATGCGACCGGGGCGAGTCGACGTTCGAGGCCGACACGCGACCGTGCGCCCGGCAGCGGAAGTCCAAAGAGGCCGAGGGGGCCCGGCCTCAACCGCCGCCGACCGCGCCGACGATTTCGAGCCTGTCACCGCTGTCGACCGGGGTGTCCGCGTAAAGGCCCCGCGGCACGATTTCGCCGTTTTTTTCGACGGCGATCCGCTTCCCTTCGAGGGCGAGTTCGCGGATGACGTCGGCCACGGTCACGACCGGCCGTTCGAACGTGCGTGGATTTCCATTGAGCGTGAGTTGCATCGGCGCCAATGATACCGCGACGCGCTTCGCGTTCGGAATGGTTGTGGTCGCAACGGCGCGCGACCGGTGCCGGAGTTCGCTAAGACCGATACTTCTGCATCGCCGTCCGCAGAAAACGGACCTGCCGCTCGAAACGCGCGCAGGCGGCGCAAACCGAGAGGTGGAGGCGCAACGTCAGGCGCTGCCAAAAGGTGAGGGACGCATCCTCCCTCCGCGACATCAGTCGCGACGCGTCCTTGCAGGAGATCATATGGCCAAGCTGCTTGCGAATCATGGGTCGCGGGCTGGCGGATTTTGATGGTGGCGGCTATGGGGAAGCGCCCTTGCCGGCGAACCAGTTCTGCTCGAGACACTGGCGCAATGACATCCGGGCCCGGTACAGGATGACCCACAGGTTATTCGCCGTGATGGTCAATTCCTTACAGATTTCGTCGGTCTCGAGCTCCATGACCTCGCGCAGCATGAATGCGCGGGCGGTATTGGGCGGCAGCTTTTCGAGGCAGAAGTCCATCATCTCGAAGAATTGCCGGCGGTCGAGCGCGGCCTCCGGGTTGCCCCAGTCCGCGGGCCGCGCATCCCACGCGCCGTTTTCCTTGAACAGGCCGTCGAGATCCTCGATATCCATTTCCATCTCGATGTCGCCGAAAGCCGATGCGACTGTCGGCTCCCGCTGCTTCTTGCGTATTGCGTCGACGACCTTGTGCTTGAGGATGCCGGTAAGCCAGGTTCGAAGGCTCGATTTGCCCGAGAAGCCGCTGCCGGACAGCGCAGCGAGCAGCGTCTCCTGGACGACATCCTCGGCGAGTGCCTCGTCGCGCAATTGCATGCGCGCGACGCGCAACAGGTAGTTGCGGTGCGGGTCGAGGTCGCGGGAGAAATCGGTGGCGGGCATGCAACAGGTAGCGCGAATCGCCCGCATGATAGTGCAAACGCCGCCTCTCGGCCCGCAGGCGGCCGCAATTCCTGCCGAAGCGTGGCCCCGGGGCCGCCATGAAACGCGGAAGGCCCGCAACGTGGCGGGCCTTCTTCTGTAGAGTGGCGAACCAGGGACTCGAACCCCGGACCAAAGGATTATGATTCCTCTGCTCTAACCAGCTGAGCTAGTTCGCCAAGGGCCCGGATTATAGGCGATCCGGCCGCGAACGGCGAATTGACGGCTGCCGGATCGGTGTGCCGGTGCAGCGCGGGGGCGGTCACGCGCGGGTCGGGCCGCGCCTCTATATCCCGGACGGGTCCGTCGCGTTCACGGCGCCGGCCGCTTGCGCGCACGAAGGCATCGCGCCGCCGAACGTGCCCGGGAAGGCATTCGCCACGACGGCGCAAATGATGCCGCCGACACCGCGCGCCGGATGGAATTCGCCCTGACGCCGCGAGATGTCGCAATGCGGCGCGTCATGGTCGACGATTCCATCGGCCGAGCGCATTATTGTCCTGGACAAGAGGCGATCCTGAGATACGATAGAAACCCTTGGCAACGACGTCAGCCTTTCCGATCGATTCACGACCATGACTCCAACCGCGGAAAACCCGAGCCTTGCCCTCAACATCAGCGCGGTCGAGCGCGAGGCCGGGCTGTCGAAGGACGTCCTGCGGATGTGGGAGCGCCGCTACGGCTTTCCCAAACCGTCGCGCGATGGCAATGGCGAACGGCAGTATTCGGTCGCGGAGGTCGCCAAGCTCCGCGCGATCAAACGGCTGATGGACGTCGGCTTGCGTCCAGGCAAGATCATCCACAATACCCTCCAGGAACTGAATGCGCTGGCCGACGCGCAAACGGCGCCGCGTCGCGAACAGGCGGCGCCGGCGATCGAACGGGAGATACTCGCGCTGCTGTCCAACCACGAGGCGGCGGCGCTCCAAAATGCCCTCGCGAACCTGCTGATGCGTCAAGGCATCCAACGCTTCGTCCTCGAGACGCTTCTGTCGTTGAATCACGCCGTGGGCGATGCGTGGATGCGGGGCGAGCTCGCGGTGTTCGAGGAGCATCTCTACACGGAGCAGATCCAGGTCGCGCTCCGCACGGTGATCAACGCGTTCCCGCGGCAGACCGGCGTCCCCAAAGTACTGCTGACGACGTTCCCCGGCGAACAGCATGGGATGGGCTTGTTGATGGTCGAGGCGCTGCTCGTGCCCGAGGGCGCGCAGTGCATTTCGCTCGGCGTGCAGACGCCGATCGACGACATTCGCCGCGCGGCGCTCGCGCACGAGGTAGACGTGATCGCGCTGTCGTTTTCAGGGGCCTTTCCCGTTCGACAGGCCGGCGACGGGCTCGCGGCGCTGCGCCGTCAACTCCCCGCGAAAATTGCATTGTGGGCCGGCGGCGAGATGACGCGCCGCGTGCGCAAGTCGCTGCCAGGCGTCGTGCTGGTTCCGG
>Ga0315273_10011149_pt1 | contig 11489 bp, 10 predicted proteins | sample YL17G02_0_MG_FD_205753 | JGI IMG/M metagenome (GOLD analysis project Ga0315273, IMG submission 205753) | Sediment microbial communities from Yellowstone Lake, YNP, Wyoming, USA - YL17G02_0 | ecosystem: Environmental > Aquatic > Freshwater > Lake > Sediment | place: USA: Wyoming | collected... | reverse complement strand
CGGGCCGGGTCGCCGGCGATCACGATGTGGTGCGCTTCGAGGGCGGCGACGACGTCTTCGGCATCGATGACCGTGCCGACGGCGTGCTGCTCGACGGGCTCCGTGGACTGGCCGACCGGTGGCCGGGCACGGTGGTGCTCGAGGGGTACGACGACCCGGTCCCGATCGGCGGGCCGCACGGGTCGTTCGAATCGGCGGATCACGGACGCGGCCCGTGGCGGTACCTGGCCGATCCTGTCGACGGCACCCGCCCCTATCTCGCCGGCAAGCGCAGCGCCTGGGTGCTGCTCGGCGCCGGACGCCAGGCGACCACGCTCGAGCAGCTCGAGGTCGGTGCCGCCGTCGAGATCCCGACGGCTCGAGCAGCCGTGGGACTGGTCGCATGGGCGGCCGGCGACCAACTCTTGGCCGAGGACGACGACCTGGTGGGTGACGGTCCGCCGACGCCGGTGACGCTGCGCCCGCAGTCCGGCCGACCCCTCGACCGCAGCTTCGTCACCGTCGTGCGGCTGCTGCCCGGTGGCCACGGTCCGATCGGCGCATGGGCCGACGCCCATCTGGCCGGCCTCGAGGTCTACGACGACCTCACCCCTTGCACCGGCGGGGCGCTGATGGGTCTGGCCACCGGCGCCGATCGGGCGGTGTTCGACCCCCGGCCGCTGCTGCATCCGGGCGGCTTCGCCGCCCATCCGTATGACCTGGCTGCGCTCGTGGTCGCTCGTGCGGCCGGCGCCATCATCGAGGCGCTCCCGCCCGGCCTGCTCGATGTGCCGCTCGATACCGGCACCGCGGTGGCGTGGGCCGGCTACGCCGACGAGGCCACCGCCGAACGGCTTCGTCCCATCGACCTTTGACGCTCGACGAACCCGAACCTGCGACGCTGGCGAGCGGTTTCCGCTCGCTTTCGTCGCAAGTTCGAGTGTGGCAGCCCGTTTCGAGTGTGGCGGCGCGCGGTCACGGGGCGCGCAGCTCGGTGGCCGCCGACTCGGGGGCGACGATGTTGATCCGCACACCGGTGCCCTGCTCGAACCCGGCGAAGGTGGTGATGCGGGGGACGACGTGGACATGCCAGTGGAAGCCGCCGTCGTCGTCGTGGTGCGGCGCGGTGTGGAACACGAGGTTGTAGGCGACGTCGCCGATCACCTCCCGCAGACGGGCCAGCACATCGCGCAGGGCCCGACCGGTGGCCACGAGATCGGCGGGCGAGGCCTGGGTCAGGTGGCGCTCGTGGTCGATCGGCACGACCAGCAGCTCGTAGGGCGAGCCGCTCCAGAAGGGGCACACGACGAGCACCCGGCCGGTGTCGAGCACCACCCGGTGGTCGTCGTGGCGCTCGATCTCGACGAGCCGACACAGCAGGCACTCGCCTGGTCCGTCTGGTCGGCCGTGCGATCCGTCCGGTCTGCGGGCGTCGTCGGACTCGTCGGGCCGGTCGGTAGCCGGGGCCGCCGCCGCGGCGGCGAAGCGGGCGAAGCCGGCCAGCTCGTCGATCAGCTCGCCGGGCACGAACGGGATGCCCAACAGTTGCCCGTGCGGGTGCTCGAGTGATGCGCCGGCCTCGCGGCCGTGGTTGACGATCGTCTGCGTGTAGATCACCGCCGACTGTCGGGCGTGGTTTTCGAGGCGGTCGCGGATCGCCGCCATCACCAGCCCGACCTCCTTGTCGCCGAGCTCGGCCCATCCGACGTCGTGGCGGGGGGTCAGCATCAGTACCTCGTGGATGCCGTTGGCCGGGGCCTGCTCGAAGATCGGACCCAGGCGGGTGATCTCGAGGTCACCCGACCCGGAGAACGCCGGGTACAGGTTCGGCACCACCCGCACCAGCCACGAGCCGTCTCGGAGGTAGGTCTCGAGCGCGGGAGGCGTGTCCTCCTCGTGGCCGGGGCAGAACGGGCACGGGCGCGGTGTCCCGGTCTCGACCGGCAACCGGCGAGGGGCGAAGTCGGCCGGTCGGGTGGCCCGTTCGGCGGCGATGGTGACCCATCGTCCGGTCAACGGGTCGAGGCGGAGCTGGCTCACGGTGTCCGACGGTAGACGGGGATGGGGGCCGAGCCGGAGTCGTCGCGGCGCGGTTCGAGACCGGAGGACCGGCGGCACAGTCGAGGGACGCACGGCGGTCGTCACCCGCAGTCGACCGGCACCGGCCACAATGGGCGCGTGAGCGAGCAGGGGTGGGCGGCACCCGACACCACCGCCGAGGGTGACCCGAGCCCGCGGCCATCCCGTACCGCGTCGGTCGACCCGGGTCCAGGCGGCCCGCCCGCGGTGCGGCGACCACCGCCGTTGCCGGTGCCGCTGCGTCCGATGACCGTGTCCGACCTGCTTGACGGGGCGTTCGCCGTGATCAAGGCCCGGCCCCGCACGGTGTTCACCATCGCCGCGGTGATCCTCGTGCCCACGCACCTCGTGGCCTCGTTCATGCAGAAGGGGGCGGCGTCGTCGTTGTCGATCACCAACAGCCTCAACTCGTTCAACACGGGCAGCCAGTCGACGGTGAACGACGCCGACGTCTTGTGGACCTATGCCTCGAGCCTGCTCCTGGCGCTGTCGCTGTTCTTCCTCGGCGGCGCCATCGGCCGACTCGTGACCGCCTGGTACGCCGGCGGCGACCTGAGTGCGACCGAGGCGCTGGCCGCCTCGTTCCGGCGCTCGCCGGCGTTCGTCGCCGCCTTCCTGATGCTGCTGATCCCGAAGCTCGTCGGCGCGGCCTTCTGCGTGGTGGGAGCCCTGGTCCCGGTGACGCTGTTCTCGCTCACCGCGCCGATCATGGTGGTCGAGGGCCTCGGTCCCGTCGGGGGTGCCAAGCGGTCATGGCTGCTCATCGGCCGGCGCTTCTGGATGAGCCTGCTCATCGTGTTCATCGCCTACGTCGGCTCGAGCATCCTCACCTCGGTGTTCGGCGGGGTCCCCACGCTGCTCGCTTCGACGCTGCCCGCCCCGTTCGACTGGATCGGCACCGCCGCCGTCAGTGCCGGCGTGTCGATGATCGTGACCACGGCGCTGGTGTCGGTGTCGGTGCTCATGTACGTCGACCTGCGAATCCGCACCGAGGGGCTCGACATCGAGCTCGAAGCGACCGACGCCTTTGCTCAGGCCCGCTGACGAACCGTGATGCATCGGCGGCGCACGCGGGTCGGGGTCGGGGCGGCTCGAGCGATCGTGATCCTGGCCCTGCTGATCGTCCTCGGCGCATTCGCTCCCGCATCGGCGCCGGCCGCGCCGGTCGCGCCGGTCGCGCCGGTCGCGGCGGCCGAGCCGCTGCCCACCTCGCAGCAGGACCCGGCCACCAGTCGCGACAAGGCGCAGGAGATCCTCGATCGACCGGAGTTCCGTCGGGCCGAGCCCGGCCTGTTCGACCGGTTCACGGCGTGGCTCGGCGAAGGCTTCGGTCGGCTGCTCGAAGGGTTGTTCTCGGGAGGCGTGGGCTCGGCTCTGTCGTGGGGCATCCTCGCCCTGGCCGTCGCCGCGGTGGCGTTCTTCGCCGCCCGCTTCGGCCGCACGGTGCAATCCGACCCGGGCCGGCCCGATGTCGCTCTGCGGATCGAGGCGCGGCGATCACCGGTCGAGTGGCGCCGCGAGGCCGAGGCGTGCGAGGCGCGGGGTGAGTGGAAGAACGCGATGCGGTGCCGCTACCGCTCGCTCATCACTGATCTGGTCTCGCGGCGGATCGTGCGCGATCTTCCGGGCCGCACCGCCGGTGAGTACCGCATCGACGTCACCGCAAGGTTGCCGGAGGCAGCCGCCGAGTTCGCGGGAGCCTCGGAGCTGTTCGAGCGGGCGTGGTACGGCGACCGGCCGACCGGCCCCGACGAGAGCGCCCGCTTCCGGGAGCTGGCCGATCAGGTCGTCGCGCGGGCGGGTCGACCGGTCAGGGCCGACGAGGTCGAGGTCGAGGAGGTGTCGGTGTGACGGCGGTGACGGTCGGCGCCGACCGGTCCGCACCCGCCGCCGACAGGAGCCGGATCGTGCTGTGGTTCGTGATCGGGATCGGCCTGCTGTTCGTGGCTCTCGTGGCCGGCGGGCCGAAGTCGTCGGGCCCGGCGCTCGACCCCGACTCGACGTCGGCCACCGGCACCAAGGCCTTCCGATTGCTGCTCGAGGAGTCGGGTGCCCGCGTCGATGTGCGCGACACCACCCCCGACCGCGCGACCGATGTGGCCGTGCTGTTGGCCGACACGACATCGGCGGCGATGACCGACGAGTTGCAACGGTGGGTCGAACAGGGCGGCATCCTCGTGGTCGCTGATGCGCGGTCGTCGTTCACTCCCGGCGCCAGCAGCACGACCGATCGGTTCGGCGTGGTCAACGCCAGCCTGGCCCGCGGCGACTGCCGGATCGATGCTCTCCAGGCCGTCGACCGCGTGGCCCCACCCGGTGCGGGAGTGCGCTTCGGTGTGCCTGAAGGCGCCGACGGATGCTTCACCGACGAGGGCGGGGCGGCCTTCGTGGTCGACGTGCCCACGGGCCAGGGCCACATCGTCTCGGTCGGCAGCGCCGGCGTGTTCACGAACGAGGCGCTCGGCAACTTCGACAACGCGGTGTTGGCCGTCGACCTGATGGCGCCGCGCCCGGGCACCCGGGTGGCCGTGCTGTGGGGCATGGCGCCCGATGGTGGCGCCGGCACCGATGACCGCCTGTCCGATCTCATCTCGACCGGCGTGCGGCTGGCCTTCCTCCAGGCGTTCGTGGCCTTCCTCATCTACGCGTGGTGGCGCGGTCGCCGCCTGGGCCCGCCGGTCCTCGAGCTGCAGCCCGTGCAGATCGGCGGCTCCGAACTGGTCGCCGCCGTGGGCAACCTGTTGCAGCAGACCCGCGATCCCGACCGGGCCGCCCGGTTGTTGCGGGCCGACCTGCGCCGCCGGCTGAGCGAGCGCCTCGGTCTGCCCCCTGGCGCCCCGCCTGACATCATCGCCGACGTCACCGCAGCTCGCAGCGGCGTCGACCGCCATCGAGTGGCGCGCGCCGTCAGCGACCTACCCGTTCGCACCGAGGACGAATTGCTCGACCTCGCCCGCGACATCGACACCATCCGCACGGAGGTTCTCCATGGCACTGCCCCCTGAGCCCGCATCCACGACACCCGGCGCACCCGGCGCAACCGGTCAACAGATCGAGTCAGGGGACCGTGATCCACGCGGCCCGATCCTGGCCTTGCGCGACGAGGTCGGCAAGGTCGTCGTCGGTCAGGACGGCACGCTGTCGGGTCTCGTCGCCGCCCTGTTGGTGAAGGGCCATGTGTTGTTGGAGGGTGTGCCCGGCACGGCCAAGACGCTGCTCGTCAAGGCGGTGGCTGCCGCGCTCGAACTCGACTTCAAGCGGGTGCAGTTCACCCCCGACCTGATGCCGTCCGACGTGATCGGGCAGGTGATCTTCGAGCCGAAGGAGTCGACGTTCCGGTTCCGGGAGGGACCGGTCTTCACCAACCTGTTGCTCGCCGACGAGATCAACCGCACCCCGCCGAAGACCCAGGCGGCGCTGCTCGAGGCGATGGAGGAGCGTCAGGTGACGATCGAGGGGCGCACCCACCCGCTGCCCGATCCGTTCATCGTCGTCGCCACCCAGAACCCGATCGAGTACGAGGGCACCTACCCGCTGCCCGAGGCGCAGCTCGACCGGTTCCTGTTCAAGCTGCAGGTCGGCTACCCGACGTTCGAGCAGGAGCAGGAGATGCTCGTTCGCCACGACCGCGGTCTCGACCCGCACGACGTCGTGGCGTCGGGGGTGCGGCCGGTGGCCACCGCGGCCGACCTCGACGCGGCCCGCCGCCAGGTCGTGGCGTTGCGGGTCGAGGCGCCCGTGCTCGCGTATGCCGTTGCCCTGGTGCGGGCCACCCGCGACTCTCCCTCGGTGACGCTCGGGGTGTCGCCCCGCGGCGCCACCGCGTTGCTGCATGCCGCCAAGGCGTGGGCCTGGCTGGCCGGCCGCGACTACGTCACGCCCGACGAGGTCAAGGCGGTGGTCAAACCGGCGCTGCGGCATCGCATCCTGCTGCGGCCCGAGCTCGAGCTCGAGGGCGCCACGGCCGATGGGGTGCTCGACGGCATCCTCGCCGCGGTCCCGGTGCCAAGGTAGGCGGTCGGGCCGTGCCCATCCCCACCCGTCGCCTGGCGCTGGTCGCTGTGCTGGCCTCGATCGTCGTCATCGCCCTCGACAGTGGGTGGGGCTTTCTGGCCGTCGAAGCGGCGCTCGTCGTCGCCGCCCTGATCGACTGGGCGCTGGCGAGCCGGCCGGCGGCGATCGAGATCATCCGCGACCTGCCCGAGGTGCTCGTGCTGAACGCCACCGGCACGATCACCTGGACCGTGACCAACACGACCGGTCGTCGCCAGCGACTCGCGTTCGCCGACGAGTTGGCCCCGTCGCTCGGTGCCGGCACCCGTCGCGCCCGGGTCACCGTGCCGGCCCGCGGGTTGGCCGAGGTGCGCACCGAGTTGCAGCCGACCCGCCGGGGCCGGTTCGAGATCGCCGGGCTCACGGTGCGGATCGACGGTCCGCTCGGGTTGGCGTCGCGCCAGTCGATGCGGCGGCTGGTGTCGGTGCTGCGTGTGTACCCGCCGTTCAAGTCGCGTGACGAAGCCGAGTTGCGCATCAATCGGGCCCGCATCCTCGAGGTCGGGCTTCGGTCCGCGCAGGGCCGGGGCGGTGGCACCGAGTTCGATCAGCTGCGGGAGTATTCCGTCGACGACGAGTTCCGTCGCATCGACTGGTCGGCCACCGCCCGGGCCGGCAAGGCGATCGTGCGCACGTACCGCGCCGAACGCAACCAGACCGTGATCAGCCTGCTCGACAACGGACGCGTGATGGCCGGCCGGGTCGATGGCGTGCCCCGGGTCGAGCACGCCATGGACGCGGTGATGATGCTCACCGCGGTGGCCACCCGCCTCGGCGATCGCGCCGGCATGGTCGTGTTCGACCGTGAGGTGCGCTCGGTCGTGCCGCCGGCCCACAGCCGCGAGCAGCTCGGCCGCGTGACCGAGGCCATGTACCGGCTCGAACCCGAGTTGGCCGAGAGCGACTACCTCGGTGCCTTCGCCACCACGTTGGCCCGGTTCCGACGGCGGGCGATGCTCGTGTTGTTCACCGACCTCGTCGAGCAGGCGGTGGGCGAGACGCTGGTGCCGGCGATGCCGCTGATCAGTCGCAACCATCTGGTCGTCGTGGCGGCCGTGCAGGATCCCGACGTGGTGCGTTGGGCGATGTCGACGCCCACCGACGGGTCCGGTGCCTATCGCAAGGCGGCCGCGGTGCAGGCGCTCGAGGAGCGTCGCCGCACGACGGCGCGACTTCGGGGCCTCGGCGCCACCGTGGTCGACGCGCCGCCGGGCCGCCTGGCGCCGTTGCTCGCCGACGCGTATCTCAAGGTCAAGGCGACCGGCCGCCTCTGATCGACCGGCCCGATCCGCGCGGCCGGTTGTCCGTGTGTCAGTCCGGCGGCCAGCAGAACAGCCCGATCGTCGACTTGGCGGCCCGGCTCGCCAGGGCTTCGTCGAACAGGTCACGCCGGATCAGTTCGGCGAGCAGTTCAGGCCCGCCGATGGCGTCGGTCGGGATCGCCACGCTGTCGGGGCCGAGGTCGGTGAACACGTAGAGCCCGTGTGATGTGTCGGCGTCGCCGGCCCGCCAGCACACCTTCACGATCGACGGCCAGGGCAGGTCGACCGACCACGAGTCCTGACGGGGAGGCCGCACCGACAGATGGATCACGTCGGCGTCGTACGACACATGGAACCAGGTGATGGTCATGGCGTGGCGATGGTCATGGCGTGGCGACTCAGGCCATCGCCGGGTCGAGTTGGTGGGCGGCGCGCCGGTCGGCGGCCCGCTCGACCTCACCCAGTTCGCCGGTGAACCCGAGGGCGGCGGCCCGGCGGCCCTGCACCACCAGGTACGAGGTGTAGGCCAGGAAGGCGGCCACGCCGATGGCGACCCGCGGCGCCGGGGCCAGTCCGCTGCCGGTGACGAAGCCCTCGATGGTGCCGGCGGCCACGAACATGGTCATGAGCCCCATGACGATGACGACCGATCGGCGGCCCTGCTCGGTCATGGCCGCGGCCCGCGTGCGGTCACCGGGTGCGATGAGGGTCCACCCGAGGCGGAGCCCGGCGCCGCCGGCGATGCAGATGGCGCTCAATTCGAGCAGGCCATGGGGCAGGATCAACCCGAAGAAGCGCATGGTGTCGCCTTCGGTGATCATCCATGCCGCGGCCTGGCCGAGGCCGACGCCGTTCGTGATCAGCATGTACGCGCCCATCACACAGAACGCGGCCCCGCCGGCGAACACCAGGAACGACACCATGATGTTGTTGACCGTCACCTCGGTGAAGAACAGGGCGTGGGGCTGGTCCGAGTAGTACTGCTCGAACTGGTCGTCGACGTAGGTCTGACGGTCGGTCGGCGAGGCCGACGCGTCGAGGGCCCGGGGTGAGGCGATCAGCCAGGCGCCCACCATCAGCGCGGGTACGAAGAACAGGGCGGCGCCGATCAGGATGAATCGCCGTGAGTCCCACACCGCGGCCGGGAACGAGATGGCGAAGAAGGTGCGGATCGGCTTCGACGTGCGGGCCCGCTTGCCGTAGATCACGCCCGAGGCGCCGGCCACCAGCCGGGTGAGCCGGTTGGTCAGGGCGGTGTCGTGGAAGTAGGTGCGGGCGTACGACAGTTGGGCCGAGGTGCGCTGGTACACCTGGATCAGCTCGTCGAGCTCGGCCGGTGTGAGGTCACCGACCCGGTGACGGGCCCGCTTGGTGAGGTCGACGAGCCGTTGCCACGACGGCTCGTTGCTGGCGATGTAGCGGTCGATGTCCACGCCGCGCGTACCGTAGTGCAGCGTGAGCAGCCAGCAGCCGAGCGGCATCGTCACTCCCGAGGCCGTGCTGCTCGAGTTCGAGACGGCCGGCGTGGGGTCGCGGACGGCCGCCGTGCTGATCGACGTGACCATCCAGCTCACGTCGCTGCTGCTCCTCGCCCTGGCTGTTTCGTTTCTCGTCGGCGTGACCGGCGGAGGCGATGGCGGCACCGTGGCGGTGATCCTGTTCCTGGTGCTCACGTTCCTGGTGATCCTCGGCTACCCGGTCGCCCTCGAGAGCCTCTGGAACGGCCGCACCCCGGGCAAGGCGGCGCTCGGCCTGCGCGTCGTCACCGTCGAGGGCGGTCCGATCCGCTTTCGTCATGCGGCGATCCGGGGCATCCTCGGGCTGTTCTCGTTGTGGCTCACGTTCGGTTCGGTGGCCGTGCTCTCGGTGATCCTGACGGCGCGCAACCAACGCCTGGGCGACCTGGCCGCGGGCACGCTCGTGCTGCGCGAGCGCACCGCCTCGGCGACCTCGGCGATGGCGATGAGCTTTCCCGCGCCCCACGGCTACGAGGCCTACGTCACGTCGCTCGACGTGTCGGCGCTCACCAGCGACCAGTACGGGGTGATCCGCACCTTTCTGATGCGCGTGCTCGTGCTCACCCTCACCGCCCGGTCGACCCTGGCCGTGAAGTTGGCGAACAACACGGCTCTGCAACTGCATCACACCCCGCCGCCCGGGGTGCCCCCCGAGGTGTTCCTCGCCTGTGTCGCCGCGGCCTACCAGATCCGCCACGGCGGACCGATGCCGCCGCCGCCCGCACCCGGCTACGGCGCTCCGCCCGGTTACGGCTACCCGCCCGGCTACGGGTACCCGCCTGGTCCGCCTCCGGACCCGCCCGGGTGGGGCGCGACGACCGGCGGTTAGCCTTCCCGGCATGTCCGCCTACCTCGATCACGCGGCGTCGACGCCGATGCGACCCGAGGCGTTCGAGGCGATGGTGCCCTGGCTGCAGCACCAGCACGCCAACCCGTCGGGTGCCCATAGGCTCGCCCGCGACGCCCGTCGAGCGATCGACGAGGCACGAGATGTGGTGGCGGCTGGGCTCGGTGTCGATCCAGGAGAGGTCATCTTCACGAGCGGCGGCACCGAGGCCGACAACCTGGCCGTGCTCGGCGTGCACGATCGGCGGGGCGGCACAGTGGTGGGCGCGGCGACCGAGCATCACGCGGTGCTCGAACCGGTGCTGTCGCGCGGCGGTCGGATCGTGACGGTCGGCCCCGACGGGGTGATCGATCTCGATGCGCTGGCCGCTGCCCTCGACCCTCACGTCATGCTGGTGTCGGTGATGCTGGCCAACAACGAGGTCGGCACCGTGCCACCGCTGGCCGAGGTCGCCGAGGTTGTCGCGCGCCATGCACCTGGGGCCTCGTTGCACACCGATGCGGTGCAGGCGTTCAGCTGGCTCGACGTGGCCACCGGCGCGGCATCGGCCGACCTCGTGTCGATCAGCGCCCATAAGTTCGGGGGCCCCAAGGGCATCGGCGCGCTCGCCGTGCGGTCGGGCACGCCCCTCAGCCCCCGTCAGATCGGTGGCGGACAGGAGCGCGATCGCCGCAGCGGCACCCACAACGTGGCCGGCATCGTCGCCATGGCCGTGGCGATGGCATCGACCGTCGAGCAGCGCGTGGCGACCGTGGCCAGGGTCGGAGCCCTCCGTGACCGTCTGCTCGATGGTCTACTGGCTGAGATCCCCGATCTCGTCGAGACCGGCGGCCCGCGTTCGGCTCGGGTGGTCGGCATAGGCCACGTCTGCATCCCGGGCGTCGAGAGCGAGGCCCTGCTGTTCCTGCTCGAACAGGCCGAGGTCTACGCGGCGGCCGCGGCGTCGTGTGCCAGCGGGGCGATGGAGCCGTCGCACGTGCTCGCGGCGATGGGTGTGCCGCGCGGTGTCGCCTTCGGCGCATTGCGGCTGTCGCTCGGCTGGTGCAGCACCGATGACGATGTCGACCGCGCCCTCGAAGTGATCCCGCCGGCCGTAGAGCGTCTGCGCCGGTTCGCGGGTTCGGCGGCGACCGGCCCGACATCGGTCGCGGCTCGTGTGGGTCGAGGCACAACGCCGTGAAGGTGCTCGTCGCCATGTCCGGTGGAGTCGACTCGTCGGTGGCTGCCGCCCTGCTCGTCGAGGCCGGCCACGACGTCACGGGTGTCACCATGAAGTTGTGGGGTGGCGACAGCGACACCGGCTGTTGCTCGGTTGCCGATGTCGACGACGCGCGCCGCGCCGCCCAGCAACTCGACGTCGACCACCTCGTCTTCAACTTCGGCGACGACTTCATGGCCCGCGTGGTCGAGCCGTACGTGACGGCGCACATCGAGGGCCGTACACCCAACCCGTGCATCGAGTGCAACCGTCACCTGAAGTTCGATCGGCTGCTCGACCGGGCCGATGCCCTGGGGTTCGATGCGGTGGCCACGGGTCATCACGCGCGCATCGTCGAGCGGCCCGACGGCGGCCGCCGACTGGCCCGGGGCGCCGACGCGGCCAAGGACCAGAGCTACGTGCTCTACGTCGTGCCGTCCCGCGATCTGGCGCGGGTGCTGCTGCCGGTGGGCGACATGACCAAGGCCGAGGTCCGGGCCGAGGCCACCCGCCTGGGGCTGCGAACGGCCGACAAGCCCGACAGCCAGGACGTC
>Ga0315273_10011148_pt1 | contig 11489 bp, 12 predicted proteins | sample YL17G02_0_MG_FD_205753 | JGI IMG/M metagenome (GOLD analysis project Ga0315273, IMG submission 205753) | Sediment microbial communities from Yellowstone Lake, YNP, Wyoming, USA - YL17G02_0 | ecosystem: Environmental > Aquatic > Freshwater > Lake > Sediment | place: USA: Wyoming | collected... | reverse complement strand
GCAGTTTTTGACAAAGGCGGTTATAGATTTCACGGCATTGTCAAAGCGGCGGCGGATGGCGCCAGAGACGGCGGTCTGAAGTTTTAATTAATTCAGTAATTTTAAGGCAGAGTTAATTTATGGCCAGAATGAGACCAGAAACAAAAAGGGAAAAATCAGAATATGATCAACGGGTTTTGGACGTGAGTCGCGTGGTTCGCGTCGTGGCCGGCGGCCGCCGCTTTAGTTTTCGCGCGACCGTGGCAATAGGAAATAAAAAAGGGAAAATTGGTATAGGTATTGGCAAGGGGACCGATGTGTCGCAGGCGGTGGACAAAGGAGTGTCACAGGCCAGAAAAAACCTGATAACCGTTTCGCTAAAAGGCAACACCATTGCGCATGAAGTTTTAGCTAAGTATTCCGCGGCTAAGGTTTTTTTGAAGCCGGCGCCTAAGGGCAGGGGCCTGGTGGCCGGCGGCGCCGTGCGTTCAATTTGTGAATTAGTCGGAATAGAAAATATTTCCGCTAAGATTTTGAGTAAGTCAACCAATAAATTGAATAATGCCTGGGCGACTTTGGAGGCTTTGAAGCAACTGAAGCGCTCGGCAGCGACCGGATAATTTTGTCAGCAATTAGTTAATTCACAGCCAAAATATTTTTATGCAGTTGCATCAATTAAAGGCGACAAAAAATCAAAAAACGAAAAAGCGCGTGGGGCGCGGCGGTAAGCGGGGCACTTTTTCCGGGCGTGGCGTCAAAGGGCAGAAAGCCCGCGCCGGTCGGAAACTGCGGCCAGAATGGCGAGACACGTTAAAACGCATTCCCAAAAGGCGCGGTTATAAATTCAAGAGCGGAAAAACAAAGCCCGCAATTTTGAATTTAGCTAATTTGGAGGGCATTTTTAAAGATGGAGAGTTGGTTACGCCGGAAATTTTGGTTCAAAAACATTTAGTGGTAAAATCAAAAGGCAGGGTGCCTCAAATAAAAATCCTGGGCGATGGTGAGATTAAAATAAAACTGGATTTTAAACAGCTGAATTTTTCGCAAAACGCCAGAGAAAAAATTGAAAAGGCAGGAGGAAGTATAAGGGAGAAATTAAAAGTTAGAAGTGAAAAGTGATAGTTAAACCGTAACTTTTAACTTTCAACTATCGTATGTGGTGGCAAAAATTACTTCAAATTTTTAAGGTCCGCGAGTTAAGAAACAAAATTTTATTTGTCCTGCTGATTTTTGTTATTTTCCGTGTCGTGGCAAATATTCCGGTACCGGGTATTGATGCGATGCGATTGCGCTCTTTTTTTGAAGGCAACCAGCTTTTCGGGCTTTTAAATATTTTTACGGGCGGCGCGATGAAAAATCTTTCAATCGCTATGTTGGGGCTGGGGCCCTTTATTACCGCCACTATCATCTTGCAGCTTTTGACGATGATCTTTCCCAGATTTGAGGCCTTGTATAAAGAAGAAGGCGAGGCCGGACGGCAGAAATTCAACCAGTATGGTCGGATTTTAACCGTGCCTTTAGCCGCTTTATCGGGCTACGGGATGATTATGCTTTTGCGCAGCCAGCAAATTATCGGTTCTTTAAGCGTTTTTCATTTAGTCACAACAATTTCCGTTATCACCGCCGGCACAGTATTTTTGATGTGGCTTGGTGAATTAATTTCGGAAAAAGGTATCGGCAATGGCGTTTCGCTTTTGATTTTTGCCGGTATCGTAGCTGGTTTTCCTATTTCAGCTCGTCAGATTATCGTAGGTTGGGATCCGACAAAGATTCCTGCATACCTAGCGTTTTTGGTGATTGCGTTGCTCGTCATTGTGGGCGTAGTGGTCATCACTGAAGCGCGCCGCAATATTCCCGTCTCTTACGCCAAGCGCATCCGCGGCAACAAAATGTATGGCGGTGTCGCCACCTATCTGCCGCTTAATGTCAATCCGGCCGGCGTTATGCCGATAATTTTTGCTTTATCATTTATGCTGATGCCGGGAATGATCGGTAGCTTTTTAGCCAATGTTCAAATTCACTGGGTGGCTACGATGGCCAGATTTTTGCGGGATATGTTCCAGCGCAGCCAGTTTATTTATGCTTTCATTTATTTTGTTTTGGTAGTTTTGTTCACTTATTTTTATACGGCCGTCACTTTTGATCCTAAAAACGTGGCTGAAAATCTTCAAAAAATGGGCGGTTTTGTGCCCGGCATCAGGCCCGGCCGGCCAACAATGGAGTTTTTGAATTTTATTTTGAACCGAGTATTGCTGGTGGGTGCCGTCTTTCTTGGGGTAATTGCTATTGCTCCGACTTTAGTTCAAGGCGCCACCGGCGTGACCGCCTTTCAAGTGGGTGGCACTTCTATTTTAATTGTGGTCTCCGTTGTTTTGGAAACCATCAGGCAAATCCAGTCGCAATTGACCATGCGGGAATACGAAGGTTTTTAAGCTCTACGAAGGTACTAATTGTGTACGAATATACGTTTTCTCTACAGATTACAGATTATATACAGATAAATGACGTAAGTCGCGCATCTGTATATATCTATATTCTGGCAGTAAATTTCGTATCTCGTAACTATTAATGAATCCTAAAATTTTCATTCTTCTTGGCCGCGCTGGTTGCGGTAAAGGCACTCAAGCCGACCTTTTGGTTCAGAAGTTCGGTTTTTTTTATATCGGCTCGGGCGACCTCTTGCGCGAGCGCGCCAAGAAGTCGGACTTCACTGGCAAAAAAATTGATATGCAGCTGAAGGCGGGAAATCTTGCGCCTTCCACCTTACTTTTTTATCTTTGGATGAGACGTCTGGAAGAAATAAAAAATAATCGCGGCGATGACTTTACGGGAATCATTTTTGATGGCAGTCCGCGTAGATTAGTTGAAGCCGAGCTTCTGGATGAGGCGCTCGGCTGGTATGACTGGCAAAATATTAAAGCGATGCTTATAGATATTTCGCGCCAAGAGTCCTTTGCGCGTTTGACTAAACGTCGAATTTGTCAGCAATGCGGCAATCTTATCCCTTATGTCGGCGTTTATAAAGATATAACTTCGTGCGACAAATGCGGCGGCAAACTTGAAGTGCGGCCGGATGATACGCCTGAAATAATCAATGTGCGGCTTGATTGGTACGAATCGGATGTATTGCCCGTAGTTGATTTCTATCGCCAAGGAGGCGCGTTGATTGAAGTCAATGGCGACCAGCCAATTGAGGATGTGCAAAAAGAAATTTTAGATAAAATTGAGTAGTTTACCCGTTCCATTGTGAATGGCGGGGGTTCCCCCCACTTACATTTTTAACAAAAATTTTCGCGATCACGATTTGATAAATTGTTTGTTTTATCCGATGATAAAAATTAAATCCCAGAAAGAAATTGAAATTATGCGCCAAGGCGGAAAAATCTTGGGGTCTGTTTTATTTGCGGTGGCTAAAGAAGTTAAACCCGGAGTAACGACAGAAGATTTGAATAATTTAGCCGAGCGGCTGATTTATGAACAAGGCGCTTTGCCGGCTTTCAAGGGATTCCAAGGTTACCCGGCAAGCTTGTGCACTTCGGTGAACGAAGAAATTGTACACGCCTTGCCTTCGGCGCGCGCCCTGAAAGAGGGTGATATTATCGGTTTGGATTTAGGCGTGCTTTGGCCGCCGGAAAAATGCGGCAGTTGTTTTTACAATCAAGGTTGCGACGGACAGGCGGGCTTATATACCGACGCGGCATTGACCGTGCCAGTTGGTACAGTTAGTCCGCAGGCCGTAAAAATAATTGAGGTGGCGCGCGGCGCACTGAACGCCGCGATAGAAGAGGTGAGGCCTGGCCGCAAGCTGAGTGAAATCTCGGTCGCGATTCAGAAATATGTTGAAAAAGAAAGCTTCTCCGTTATCCGCGAATTGGTGGGGCATGGTATTGGCTGTGAATTGCACGAGCCGCCGGAAATTCCCAATTTTGCGCATTCCGGTTTTCAGGACGCGCTATTGCAGGAAGGAATGGCGCTGGCGATTGAACCGATGATCTCGGCCGGCAGTCATAAAATCAAAAAATCAAAAGATAAATTTGGTTTTGAAACGGACGATAAGTCTTTAACCGCGCATTTTGAGCATACGGTTATAGTGACTAAAGAGGGAGGGGAAGTATTGACTAAAGTTTAGTATAATGTTATTATAATATGTACCGTATTTCGCGATAGTTTTTTGCCCAATTTGTTTTGTGGTCACAAACTGAGAAAGTGAGGCTCAAATGTATAAGCTGCTGGAATTTTTGATAGTGGTTGGTGTAATAGCAACGCTGTATTTTCTTGTTTCCGGCCCCAGCGGGAAAAACTGGCGTTGGTACGCAATCCGAGCGTTATTCACGCCCTTAATATGGCCGGTTTTTATCCTTGATATGTTCAGAGAGTATATCAAGGTCGGTCTGTTTTCTGCGGCTATCTGGCTGGCATTTCTTTATCGGGTTGCTGCTTTTTGGGCGGACTCGCCGAACTGGAAGGTCGGCGCGCTGCATTTTGCCTTCGGCATAGGCGCAACGGTTCTTTGGATGATATTGGCGCTAGGTGTTATGTCGCGCCAATATCACAGCAGCATCAATCTGAAAAGGGCGTGACTGGAAAGGGCGTGAGCAAAAGCTCTTTTGTTCACGCCCAAAGGGTTGTTTCTAAGTTGAAGCAACCTTTTTTCTTTAGCGGTGGTTGTGTTATAATAAAATCAATAATTAACGATTATTAGATTAGACAATTGTTAGATTGTCAAATTTGATAATTAAATTTTATGGAAGATAAACCATATTTGTCAGTTATTGTTCCCGCTTACAACGAGGAAAAGACAATCGGCAAGACGTTGTTGGCAGTAGACCAGTATTTGCAGAAACAGCCGTTCACCTACGAGATTTTGGTTGTTTCCGGCGGTTCTACCGACAAGACGCCCCAAATCGTCACCAGTTTCCAAAATAGTATTAAGAACTTAAGATTATTGCATCGTCAAGAAAACAACGGCAAGGGCGGGGCGGTGCGGGAGGCAATGCTGGCGGTGAACGGCAAAATCCGGCTTTTCATGGACGCTGATAACGCCACGACGTTAGACCACTTTGACAAAATGAAGCCCTATTTTGACCAAGGGGCGGATGTGGTTATCGGTTCGCGCGATTCCAAAGACGTCAAGGGAGCCAAACAGGCAGTGGCGCAGTCTTTTTTGAAAAGGCAGATCGGAAATGCCGGTAATCTTTTAATTCAGATTTTCGCGGTCTGGGGAGTTTGGGACACGCAGTGCGGTTTCAAGGCATTTTCCGAACGGGCGGTTAACGATATTTTTTCGCAATGCCGCATTAATCGCTGGGGCTTTGACATTGAGGTCTTGGCTTTGGCGCGGCGTTTGGGCTATAAAGTCGTTATTGTGCCGGTTTATTGGATAAACAATCCCGACAGCCGCGTTACGCTGTCCGGTTATTTAAACACATTCAAGGAATTGTTTCAGATTTGGTGGTGGCTGATAACCGGTAAATATAATTTTAAAAAAATAAATATAAGGTAAAAGTTAAAAATGAAAAAGTAAGGTATCAAAATTTTATATTGTCTCGTTACGTTGGATCTGGCGTAGCGACGATCATTTTACATTTCGATTTTTAAATTTTAAATTATCGGCAATATGACTGATAAAATGGGATCTCAAAAACCGGCGTCGGAATTACGATTTGATTTGGTCAGCAAAGATTGGGTTGTGATTGCCACGGGCCGCGCTAAGCGCCCTGAAGTTTTTATTAAGCAGGAACGCGTTAAAAACGATAAGGGCGAAGCTGAATGTCCGTTTTGTCATTTGGAAGAGTCGGCCAAGCTTTTGGAATATAAAAATGAAAAAAAAGAATGGGAAGTTGCCGTCATACTCAACAAATTCCCCGCTTTTTCGCACGCCGAAACCCAGCACGAGCGAGCTGAAGGCCCCTATTCGTTGATGGACGGGGTCGGTTTTCACGAGGTGGTTATTACGCGCGACCATAAAAAATCATTGGCGGAATTTACTACCGAGCAGGTGCGCCGGGTGATTGACGCGTATCAAGAAAGATATCTTGAGCTGGCCAATGAAAAATTCGTTAATTATATTTCCATTTTCCACAATCATGGTCGTGAAGCAGGCGCTTCCATGGTTCACCCGCATTCGCAAATTATTGCTATTCCTCTGATTGACCCTGATTTGAGCCGGAGTTTGAACGGCTCGCGTCTGTTTTTTGAGACGCAAGGCGAATGTGTGCATTGTCAAATGCTGGAGTGGGATTTAGAAGACAAACAGCGTGTCATTTATGAAAATAAAGAATTTGTTGTTTTGTCGCCTTTTGCTTCGCGAGTGGCGTTTGAAACGCGAATTTACCCCAAGGAACACCATGCATATTTTGAAAGGATAAAAGATCGGGAAAAAGAACAGTTTGCCGATGCGTTGCGCCAGGCCATAAGCAGAATTTTTAGGGGCATGAACGACCCGGCTTATAATTTTTTTATCCATACGGCGCCTTGTGACGGCAAGGACTACGGCCATTACCACTGGCATCTGGAAATTTTGCCCAAAACATCAACTTGGGCCGGTTTTGAGCTGGGAGCGGGGATAGAGATTTCGGTTGTTAAACCGGAAGAGGCGGCCAAATATTTAAGAGAAATTTAATTTTTCAATTTTCAATTTTTAATTTTTCATCCGACGGATGATTCCGCGTAGCGGGACAATAAAGGCTCCTTTTGGAAGGCACATTGAGAATTAGAAATTTGAAATTAGAAATTATCGAGTGGTTTCCACAATTCTTGTTTGGTTAAGCTCGTTGATTATCAGCGTAATTTCTGCTACTGGTTATTTTGGCGTTGTTTTTTTAATGGCGTTGGAAAGTGCCTGCCTGCCCGTTCCGTCAGAAATAATTATGCCCTTTGCCGGATTTCTGGTGTTTACTGGGCGTTTCGCGCTGTGGCCGGTGGTGCTGGCCGGGGCCGTCGGCAATTTAATCGGTTCGGTGGCGGCTTATGTCATCGGATTTTATGGCGGTCGGCGGCTCATTCAAAAATACGGAAAATATATTTTGATTTCCGAACACGATTTAGAAGTGGCCGATGGCTGGTTTAAAAAATACGGTCAGGCCGCCGTATTTTTGGGACGCGTTTTGCCGATTGTCCGGACATACATATCCTTGCCCGCAGGCATAACGCGGATGGATTTTAAGAAATTTTGTTTTTACACGTTACTTGGTTCTATCCTTTGGGCATTTATTTTAACTTACGCCGGAATTCTTTTAGGGGAAAATTGGGAGGGGTTGAAAGTTCATTTTCGTCAATTTGATATCGCGGTTGGGATTTCGATTGTTTTAGGGGTTGCTTGGTGGACTTGGCATCATTTCAAAAGGCGGAAAATAGTTGCCTGAAATTTAAATTTCTGAAAGCAAAATATTCCGGTTAAAATTATCCCGGCCGCGAAGGCGGTTTTGGCAACGCGGCCGAATGGTTTACTTATCGTCAGCGATGATTGTATAATTAAAATAGCTTTTTTATGGGCAAATATTTAATTGTCGCCAATTGGAAGATGAATCCTAAATCGGCTAAAGAGGCGCTGCAACTTTTTGATTTGCTAAAAAAAGAAGCAAGAAATGCTAAAAACAGCAATGTGGTTATCTGTTCGCCGGCCGTGTGGCTCGCTAAGCTCGCGCAAAGTGGCGGTTTGAAATTAGGCGGTCAGAATTGTCACTGGGAAGTTAGCGGCGCCTACACCGGAGAGATTTCGGCCGCGATGCTGGTTGACAGCGGTGCCGAATATGTAATTTTGGGACATTCCGAACGCCGCCAGTATCTTGGTGAAACGGATGAGATTATTAATTTGAAAATTAAGACAGCGCTTAAGGCAAAATTGAAGCCGATTTTATGCGTCGGGGAAAAAGAAGGCGAAGAAATGAACCAGGTGGTGGAGCGACAGTTGGCCGGAGCTTTCGCGGGCCTGGGTGTTAATCAGGCAAAAGAGATTATTATTGCCTATGAACCGATCTGGGCTATTGGCACAGGCAACAACTGCTTGCCTGATAACACGTTAAGCGCCGCATTGTTTATCAGGCGAGTTATTACCCAGCTATACAGCCGCTTTTTGGCAGAGAAAATTTACATACTTTACGGCGGCAGCGTGAATTCGTCAAACGCCGCCGATTACATCAAAAAAGCGCGGATGGACGGATTACTGGTTGGCGGGGCGAGCCTGGAGGAAAAAGAGTTTGCCAAAATTATTCATAGCTTGGCGAAATAAAGCGGCTAATGAGTAAAGAAAAGAATCGGGAAACAGATAAAACGGAAAAAATAACAAGCGGTTAGGATTTTTTTTGTTTTATGAGTTTTTAAATATGAAGACGCTTAAAGATATTGATGTCGTCGGTAAGCGCGTCTTGGTGCGCGTGGATTTTAACGTTTCATTGGATAGTCAGGGTAAAGTCATTGATGATTTTCGTATTCGCGCCACCTTGCCAACCATTCAACATTTAATCAGTCAGAATTGCAAGGTAATTTTACTGGCGCATCTGGGGCGGCCGATTGAAGAAAACAAAAAATTGCATGTTGAAATGTCGCATTTCAGTTTAAAGCCCGTGGCTGAAAAACTGTCCGAGCTGACGCAAAAAGAAATCAAACTGGCGTCGGATTGCGTCGGCCAAGCGGTCAAGGAAGAAATAGCGCAATTGCAGCCGGGGGATGTTTTAATGTTAGAAAATCTGCGGTTTCACGAAGAAGAAGAGGCCAATGAAGAAAATTTTGCTAAAGAGTTGGCGGCTTTGGGCGAGGTTTATATTAACGACGCTTTTGCCGTTTCGCATCGGGCTCACGCTTCGGTTACGGCCATCACAAAATTTCTGCCAAGCGGCGCCGGTTTTTTGTTGGAAAAGGAAGTGGAAAATTTAACCCGCGTCAGGGAAAATCCGGATCATCCCTTGACGGTGGTTATCGGCGGCGCCAAAATGTCCACCAAAGTCAAGCTGATAGAAAGTTTTTTGAATAAAGCCGACCACATTATTTTAGGCGGGGCGCTCGCCAATACGGTCTTGCACGCCAAAGGCATCGCGGTCGGTAAATCCATTATTGAGGAAGCAATGATTCCGCAGATTAAAAAATTTGAAATAACCAATACTAAAATTCATTTGCCGGTTGATGCGTTGGTTTGTTCCGACAAGGAAAATTTGGCTACTTGTCATCCCGGTCCCATCGGATTTACGCAGCCGGACGAAGTAATTTACGATATCGGATTTGATACGGAAAAAATTTTTTCGGATGTAATAAAGTCATCAAAGATGGTCGTTTGGAACGGACCAATGGGGCTTTTTGAAACAGAGACATTTGCGCACGGCACGACTGCGTTGGCGCGAGCGATTAACGAGTCGGTCGCTTATTCAATCGTGGGTGGCGGCGAGACCGTAGCATTTCTTGAAAAACGCGGCTTAATTGATGACTTTTCATTTGTTTCAACCGGGGGAGGTGCGCTACTGGAATTTTTGTCGGGCGAAGAATTACCGGGACTTAAAGCACTGGCATAATTATCAATTTACAATTTTCAATGATATTTTAATTGGCAGTGGCGGTTCGTTAAAAATTGTAAATTGTTAAATTGAAAACTTATAATGCTTTGGCGTTTCAGACAGAATCCGCCGGAAGATTTCATTAAGCAATTCCCGGAATATCCGCCAAAAATTTTGCAACTGCTTTGGAATCGCGGTTTGCGCCAGCAGGCGCAAATAGATGAATTCTTTAATCCGGATTACAAAGAAGATCTTCACGATCCTTTTTTGATGCTGGGGGTGAGAGAGGCGGTGAAGGTTATTTTTAAGGCGATTAAAAGGCAGGAACCGGTTGCGATTTTTGGCGATTACGATGCTGACGGCGTTTGCGGCGCGGTGATTTTGGAAACCGTTTTACGGGCGTTGGGAGCAAATTCGGTGCAGGTTTACATTCCCGACAGACATATTGAAGGATACGGTTTGAATGCTGCGGCCGTGGAAAAAATCGCTAAAGAAGGCGTAAAATTGATTTTGACGGTTGACTGTGGCGTGAATGATTTTAAGGAAATAAAACTGGCCAACTCATTAAAAATGGAAGTGATAGTGGTTGACCACCATCACATTTCAAAAAGGTTGCCGCCCGCCAGAGTTGTGATTGACCCGCATCAAAAAAATGAAAAATATCCTTTCAGCAATTTGGCCGGGGCTGGCGTGGCTTTCAAATTGGCGCAGGCGCTGGCCAGAAGCACAAAACAAAAAATGACGGTCAAAGGAAACGAAAATGGCCAAACAGGAATAACGGATGGCTGGGAAAAATGGTTGCTTGATTTGGTGGCGTTGGCGACCGTGGCCGATTGCGTGCCGTTGTTGGGTGAAAACCGGACCTTGGTTAGATACGGTCTTTATGTTTTGGCAAAAACTCGGAGGGTCGGTTTGCAGGAGCTGATGCGCGTGGCCAGAATCAATCCGACGGTCAACGGCGAAGAATTAAAAACCAATTTAAATACTTATTCTTTGGCTTTTGTTTTGGCGCCGCGGCTCAACGCCGCCGCGCGCATTGAGCATGCCAATATCGCTTACAATTTATTGAAAACCGATTCGTTTGTTGAGGCGACGCAGCTGGCGCAGGAGCTTGATCAGAAAAATCGCGAGCGGCAAAAAATTACCGATGTGATGGTGGCCGAAATTGAGGAGCGCATTAAAGATAAGCTGGCTGATAAAGAACGGTTTGTGATTGTGGAAGCGGATACAAAATGGCGTGTGGGGATGGTGGGATTGGCCGCCGGCAAAATTTCCGATAAACATCACCGGCCGACCGTCATTTTTTTTCAAGACGGTGAAAATTTGCGCGGTTCTGCCCGCAGCATTGAAAAGTTTAACATTATTGAAGCGCTGGATGAATGCGCCGAATTTTTGAAGGAATACGGCGGCCACCCGGGCGCGGCCGGCTTGAGTTTATCAGAAAAAAATTTAGCCGATTTTGAAGCGTGCTTAAATAAAATTGCCAAGGAGAAATTAACGCCTGAAGATTTGTTGCCAACGTTAGAAATTGATTCCGTGCTTGACGTCGACGAGACAGACTGGGAATTTTTTGACAAACTTGAGCGATTTGAGCCGTTCGGTCAGGGCAATGAGCAGCCGGTTTTTGCGCTGAAAAATTTGGAAATCACTGGTTTGCGTTATGTGGGTAATAACAGCAAGCATTTGAAATTGGAGCTGAAAGGAGGCAAGTTATTCGATAAGGCGTTTCGCGCCATCGGATTTAATTTGGGCAAAAATGGAGCGAGTAACTTACAAATTGGCGACAGAGTTGATGTTGCTTTTGAGTTGATTGCAGATGAGTGGAATGGGACAAGAAACCTGCAATTAAAAATAGTGGATATCAAAAAATAATATTTTAATCCATGAAGTATATTTTATTTACCGACGGCGGCTCGCGCGGCAATCCCGGACCGGCGGCAATCGGCGTCGTGATTGCCAATGAGCGCGGCCAGGCGATAAAAAAATACGGTCAGGCAATCGGCGAGACGACCAATAACGAAGCCG
>Ga0315273_10011147_pt1 | contig 11490 bp, 12 predicted proteins | sample YL17G02_0_MG_FD_205753 | JGI IMG/M metagenome (GOLD analysis project Ga0315273, IMG submission 205753) | Sediment microbial communities from Yellowstone Lake, YNP, Wyoming, USA - YL17G02_0 | ecosystem: Environmental > Aquatic > Freshwater > Lake > Sediment | place: USA: Wyoming | collected... | reverse complement strand
GCGTGCGGATGGATTCGAACCATCGACCTCGGCTCCTGTGGGCACGGGCAGGCGGCTCGGCCGCACGCGCCGGATACTCGCTCACAGCGCCAACGCAGCGCGGCGTTTTGTCCTCACAGTGAGTCCACCCGCACGACGGGAAGGGGTTCTGCTGCGCCGGCTCCGGACGCGGCCCGTCTTGGTGGACTTCCCGCCTGCACGTGCTGCACACGACGATTCCCGTACTCATGCTCGTTCTCCTCCATGGCTCTCCGCCGCTCAGTTCATGTCGCCCGTCCAGCCGTCGTCCCGCGCGGCAGCGCTGGGTGCGGCCCTTCGCGTGTTTCTTCGACTGCAGGCTTTCGTTGCCCGCCTGGCTGCGCTGCCGGAGACTGGTGCTCATGCAGCATCTGTCTCAAGGCCGGCGGGCAGAGCGAGGCGAGGCGTTCGCAGTTGGCCATCGTCGTGTCTCAGGCGGCCTGGCGCCGGCGCCGCTGCCCGCGCAGCAGCACCGCGTCGACGTCGGCCCGGGCGTAGAGCGGCTTGCGCCCGCGGTGCGCGGGGACGATGCCGTTTCGCGCCGCCCACTTGCGCGCGTTCTCGGCGTAGGGCGTGCCCGTGTCCTTGCGGTACATCGAGAGGTGCACGGCGAGGCGCTCGGAGTCGAGCCAAGGCGAGAGTGCAGACGTCTGCACGGGGGTCATGCGGCCTCCGTGATGACGTCGAGCAGATACCGCTCGACCGGTTGCCCCAGCGCGGAGGCGATCGCTGTAGCCGTTTTGGTCGTCTGGATTTCGGACTTGAGAAACCGGCGGATAGTCATCGGCGACTTCTTCGCCGCCTGCGCGAGGTCCTTGGTTTCCCAGCCCTTGGCGACCATGTCACCGACGACTTTGGCGGCGTCGAATTCTGGCTTGGGCTGTTGCGTCCCCATAACGGGGACCACGATAGCCCTTCAGCATCCGTAATGTCAACTACTTTTCTACCAGAATCGAACAGCCCGGCAGCCGGAGCGTTGGCGGTGGGTTACGCTCTTGCCGGAATGCCGAAGCCGAAGCCGAAACGCAGCCCGTACCTCGCAGACCTGCGCGAACAGAGGGGCCTAAAGCCGGCAGAGGTGCTGAAGAAGCTGAGGGCTGGCGGAGTCCGGCTCCCGCGCTCGAATTTCAATCGCTGGGAGACGGGACAGCGCCACTGCCCGGTATGGCTGCAGTGGGAGTTGGCGAAGATATACCAGGTGCCCCTTGTAACGGTTCTGCAACACACCGAGGGCCTGCCCAAAGACGTATCATCCCAAGCGACCATCCCTGTCACGGCGTCTAACGAGAATGCCGGCGCCGCGCCACTAGGGGAGATCCGCCGCATGCCGTGGGACAAACTCTCGTTCGAACAGCAGCGGGCGATCCTGTATCTGGAATCACTCCCGGAGGAGGACTGGCCGGGGCTTCGGCGTGCCGTGGAACACTGCATCGTGGCGCGTCGCGCGGGAAGGGAGTCGAGCGACCGCGCCTCGGGAGACGATTGACCGCCGCACGGTCCGCGCGTATACTCCACCTGGTGCCGCGGCCGAAGCCTGCTCGAGCGCCGCTGGAACGTGACCAGCAGCAGGGTGTTGAACTGGTGAGGACGCCATGAGAACGCCGCGCGGCGTCGGTCCGTCCTTGGAGGAGTAAGGCGATGCCCAGGACGCGGCGCTGTCCGCAGTGCACATCGGTCAACCCGGACAACATCGCCACGTGTCGCAAGTGTGGCGCCCGCATGGACGGCCCGGCGCCGCCGGCATCACCAGGCGGCAACCGAACGGTTCCGGCAGGGTCCCAGTATTGCCCGACCTGCGGAACGGTCGCACCCCCCAGGAGCTTCACGAAGGGCTCGTTCGTCTACGAACTCGCTCTCTGGATCTGCTTTCTCCTCCCCGGCGTGCTTTATTCCATTTGGCGTCTCACGAGCCGGACGAAGGGCTGTCCGGCTTGCCGCAGCACAATGATTCCGCTCGATTCGCCAAAGGCGAGAGCACAATGCGGCTACGGTTCCGCGGGTAAGGCCTCATGAACCGCCTCTACTACGGCGACAATCTTGCCGCCCCAAAGACGCCCGCCATGCCTGGGAGGGCGCTGTGACTCTCGTTGGCGACGGAAGCCAGGCCAGCCACTTCGCCCGCCAAGCGGCCCGGTACGCCAACGAGTCCAAGAACTCGCTAAGGACCCTCGTTGGAATCGCGATCGGCATCCTGGCGGATAAGCGCCTCAACGATGACGAGATCCGGTTCTTGAGCACGTGGCTCCAAACGAACGACGCGGCCGCGTACGAGTGGCCGGGCGACGTGCTGCACGCGAGAATCAAGGCGGCGCTCGCAGACGGGAGGATCACAGAGGCCGAGCGGTCCCACCTGGTGCAGACCCTCCAGGCCCTCATCGGCGGCGACATGGACGCCTTGGCCGCCAGCACGCACGTTACGGATCTCGCTTTCGACGCGGTGCAAAGTGTTCAACACCAGGGGTTCGGCTTCTGTCTCACCGGAGGCTTCGTGTACGGCCCCAGGGAGACGTGCGTGTCCGCGATCGAAAGTCGTGGTGGGGTCGTCAGAAGCGCCGTGTCGAGAAACGTCCACTACCTGGTCGTTGGCGGCCTGGGCAGTGAGGAATGGAAGCACGGCAGCTTCGGGACGAAGATCGCGCAGGCGATGAAGTACAAGCAGGAAGGCGTGCCGATCCTGGTGGTGCACGAAGACAAGTGGGCAGCATCGCTATGAGCGCTCCATCTACACTGCGCCTGCATCGCTCGATCCTCAAACCGCTGTCTGAGCGAGGCCGCACGTTCAAGGCGCGGTGGCACGGCCCAGACCGGGGGCTGATCGCCGCGTGGGAAGCCGGCCGCGAATTCGCCTACGAACACCCCGACCTCGCGTCTCGGGCGCAAGCCGGTGAGCTCGTCACTCTGCCCTGGAAAGGCGGACTGAGCCACCTCGTGAAGGATAAGGACATCCAGAACGCGCGGAAGCGGAAATTGGCTGGGTCGCTCTGGCTGCAACGAGAGCGGCCGACGGCATGACGCGCGAGAAGGGCATCCGCTGGCTGCCGGACCGGCAGCGTTGGCTGGTCTATGGCCGCGTGAAGATCAAGGGCCAGCCCGGGCCCGGTCGGTATTTCTCGCGCTCCTTCCTGCCCACGAGCACCGCGAAGGAACGGCGCGAGTGGCGCGAGGACCAGCGCGTCAAGATCCGGATCGGCCTCGAGGACGAGGCGAAGGCCCGGGCGATCGCGCCTGGCTTCCGCGCCGACGCGCTCGAGTATCTGCAGACGGTGCGCGCGCTGCCCACCTGGTCGGAACGTAAGCAGCACATCGAGGAGTGGATCGAAGCCTTCGGCGATCGCGCCCGGAGTTCGATCACGTCTGCCGACATCCGCAGGCAGCGCGACGAGTGGCTGACCATCGGTCCCCGCCGCGAACGCAAGCGGCAGAGCAACGGCAAGATGGCCTGGGTGCAGGTCAACAAGCCGCTCGCTCCGTCGAGCGTCAACCACCGGCTCCGCGCGCTACAGAACCTCTGGACTGTGCTCGACGGTCGCCACGCGAAGAACCCCGTCCGCGAGGTCCCCGAGGCCGACGAGCCCGAGGGCGAGCCGCGCGGGATCCCCGTGGCGCTCATCGTGCAGATCCTCGCCGCGGTCTCGAATCGCGGCTTCGCGACGAAGGGCGCCAAGCGTCACGGCTGGTCGAAGGCGAAGGCGCGACTCGAGGTGATGGCCTGGCTGGGGCTCCCGCCGGCACAGCTGGCGCTCCTGCGTCCCGAGGACGTCGACTGGGACGGCGGCACGGCGTACGTCCGCCGGCGCAAGAAGGGCAAGGGCGTCGCCGGCGCCAAGCGGCCGCTCACGGCGAAGGGCCTCGAGGCGCTGAAGGCGCTCGACACGGTAGGGGCCTGGGGCGCGTTCACCATGACGCCAGTCCGCCGCGCGTGGGACCGCGCATGCCGCAAGGTCGAAGAGGACGCAGCCGCGGCCGGCGTCACCCTCTCGCTCGAAGCGGTTACGCCCTACGCCCTGCGCCACAGCTTCGGGACCTCGACGTTGGCAGCGACCAAGAGCCTGCCAGCGACTCAGGCTCTGCTCGGCCACGCCGACGCGCGGACGACGCTCCGGTATGCGCGCGCGGCGGTGCCGGCTTGGCTGCAGGCTGCGGCCGAGCAGCTGGACGCCCACCTCGCCAAGCAGGCGAAGAAGGGCAAGGCGACCGGTCGCGGCGGCGCCAAAAAGAGGGTCAGAAAGTTGCGCGGCAAGTCGCGCAAGTCAAAATCAGGCCGGAAGCGCTGAGTCGGTTCGGCCTCCGGAGCCGAAGGCCACAGGTTCGAACCCTGTCGGGCGCGCCAACCTTCGCTCACCTGCGGGTCCTTCGCAGTTCCTCGGCGAGCTTCGGCTTGGCAGGCCATCCGCCTTCGCTCGCGCTCCGCTCCCTCCGCACGGTCGGCGCGAGCTACGGCGGGATGGCTCATCCGAACCTCGCCGAAGCTTCCCCAACCACAGAGAAGAATGAGGAGACGGTCAGCGGCTGCGAGGAGCTGCCGGCAGGATCTCGACCGGCGCCGACTGGGGAACCCACAGCACGTGGCCCCACCCGGCGGAACGACGAGGCACGATGCAGCCGGCCCGCACGCGGAACGGCGGCGAGGCGGCCTTGATCGCCTCGATGTTGACCATCGAGCGCGCATCGCCCCAGAACCCCACGAGGCCCGCGCTGGTCTCACATTCCAGCACGGAGCCGCGCGGCGCGCTCTTCAGCGCCCCGACGGCGCGGATCTCGAATTCCTGACTGACCGGACGCTGGTAGGCCATGTGTGTCAACCAGACTAGCACCGGCCGCGCGTCGCCTGCAACGGCCTCCCCGGGCCTGAAGGCCCGGGGGCTACGTGCAGGGCGGGGCTGAAGCCCCGCGGTTCGACAGACTCACCACTCCCTGAGCTCGTCGAAGGGCGCCGCGACGGCGGGCCTGCCCGCCTTCGTTGCACTTCGGCGAGGCCTCGCCGTAGCGCGGCATTGTGTAACGGCCACGCGGAGGCGGGAAGGCCCGCCCTACGCGTGCCTCTCCCCGATCACCACCACGTACCCGTCGGGATCGAACACCGAGAACTCGGTCATCCCGTAGAACTGCTGCTTGAGCGGCATGGCGATGGTCGCCTGACCCCGGATCGCTTCGTACAGCGGTTGGATGCCGGTCACCGTGAAGTACAGCATCGCGGTGTTGCCGAAGGTCAGCGCGGGCGTCGCCGGATCCTGCTTCGCCGCCGCCAGGTCGTTGAGAAACACCGAGACGCCGTCGCGCTGCATGAGCGCGAAGATGTAGGGCGGTTCCTCGGGCACGGTCGTAATCATCGAGAAGCCCAGCACGTCGCGATAAAACGCGATGCTCTTCGCGATGTCGGCCACGACCAGGTTTGGAGTGATGCCAGTGAACGTCGTCATGCGCGTCTCCTCGTTGGTTGGCTGCGGCTCCCCCTGGGTCTGAAGACCGAGGGGCTACAGGAATGGAGACCTACCTCCCCTGCCCGCCCCAGTTCCCCCACCCGCCCTCTCGACCGGCGAGACGCCGGTCCCACAACCCTACCCGCCCCAGCTCCCCTACCTGCCCCACCTGCCCCATCTATCGGACCCGCCATTCGTGGATGCCGGCAGAAAACTTCTCCGGCAGGGAGATCTCGATCCGGATCGCGTCGGTCTTCACCGGCGCGATCCGGACCACGTTGTACTTGTCCTTCTCGACGAGGTAGGCATCGAGCGGCTTCACCGGCACCCACTGGTCCTTCGCGCGGTAGAACGCCGTCCAGCGGCGCGGCACGCGGCACTCGCCGACGCCGGTGTCGTCGAACCAGTAGAGCGACAGTTCGGAAACCTCGGAAACCGCGGGGAACTCGTACTGCACCCACTCGGGCGGCGCCTCCGCCCCCGACGCCGTGGCGCCTCCCTTCTTCGGCCACCAGTGGAAGTAGGGCACGGCGTGGTCGTTCGAGTTCTCGGCCTCGAGCTGATCGTTGATCGCCGCGAGCCCCGTCCCGCCCGACGCGCTCACCTTCGCCGTTGACGCCAGCGTGGGTTCCGGGAGCGGCCGCGCCTTGTCGGGCTGCCGCGCCAGCCACACCGTCATCTCGCCCTTCCCGCGGTTCGCCCACGCATAGTACGGGATCAGGGTGACGCGCCCGCGTGCCGCCACCGGCTTGCCCTGCTGCCACCGGTAGGCGGTGGCGTCGGCCAGGATCACGGTCACGCCGTTCAGCAGGTCCGGTTGCGGCTCCGCCGCGGTGCGGGCGGAATCCTCCACGACGATGTTGTGGACGCGGCCGTTGTTGTCGGGCCACTCGGCGCAGTAGACGATGGGGCCCCGCTCGATGGCCACGCGCCCGGCATCGGCCTTCACTGCGTCGTGCGCGAGGACGCGCCGCACCGGCATGGGGAAGCTGATCCCGACGACGTCGCCGGCCTTCCACGCGCGCGTGATCACCGCGTACCCCTTGTCGAGCGGCCCTTCCACCGGCTCATCGTTCACTGTGATCATCCATGGCTCGCCGGGCTGCCCGCCGGGCGCGTATCGATACAGGTCGCCGGGCACCGGCTCGCCGCGCGCCCACCCGGGCACGCGTACCTTGAGCGTCCAGGCGCGCCGCGGCGTCGCCTTGATCTTCACCTGCACGGTCCCGCTCCACGGGTACGCCGTGGCCTGATCGATCTCCACCGCGCCGAACGCCGGCTTCAGCTTCGCGGTCCCCTGCACGAACAGATTCACGAAGACGGCGTCGGCGGAGGTGGCGTACGCGTAGCCGGGCAGCGACGCCAGGAAGCGCGGCACGTTGCTCGGGCAGCACGCGCACGCGAACCACGGGCTGCGCTGGTGCTGGCCGAACGAGGCGAGCACGTTCGGGTAGAAGAACCGGTCGCCACCGAGCCCGACGCCGGACAGGAAGCCGTTGTAGGCGATGCGCTCGAAGACGTCGATGTACTTCGCGTCGCCGCGCAGCAGGAACATCCGCTGGTTCCAGAGCGCGTTGGCAATCGCCGCGCACGTCTCCGCGTACGCGCTGGCGTTGTCGAGCGCGTAGGCGGGGCCGAAGCCCTCCCATCCTCCCGCCGCGCCGATGCCGCCGGTGAGATACAGCTTCCTGCCGATGACGTCGCTCCACAGCGCGTCGAGGGCGGCGGCGTAGCGCGCGTCGCCCGTGAGGGCCGCGATGTCCGCCATCGCCGTGTACATGTAGGCCGCGCGCACCGCGTGGCCGACGGCTTCCTTCTGCTGGACGACCGGAAGGTGGTCCTGCGCGTACTCGCCGTGCAGCGTGTGCCGCGACGCGTTGCCGCGCTCGTCGAGGAAGTACTTCGCCAGGTCCAGGTACTTCTGTTCGCCGGTGGCCCGGGCCAGTTTCACGAGCCCGATCTCGATCTCCTGGTGCCCCGGCACCTCCTTGCGCCCGTTCGGCCCGAAGGTGCGCAGGACGAGATCGGCGCTCTTCAGCGCGACGTTGAGCAGGCTTTTCCTGCCCGTCGCCTGGTAGTGCGCCACCGCCGCTTCGTACAAGTGGCCCAGGTTGTACAGCTCGTGGCTCTCCTGCTCGTTGGCCCAGCGCTCCTTGCCGGCCATCGCCGGCGCCGCCGGCGGGTTGATGGTGCGCGCGGTGTAGAGGTAGCCGTCCTTCTCCTGCGCGGCGGCGATTTTCGCGATGAGCTGATCGAGTTGACTGTCGAGCGCGGGATCGGGTGCGGCGGCGAGCGCGTACGAGGCGCCCTCGATCACCTTGTAGACGTCCGAGTCGTCGAAGGGGTAGCGCGTGCAGAAGGCGCCCTGCGCGAGGGCGGCCATCTCGAAGTTCTTCACGCGCCCGGTTTCGAGGATCTGCTGCAGGGCGAACGGGATGGTCACCTTTCGGTTGGTCTCGAGGCGCGGCGCCCAGAAGCCGTCGGTGAAGATGACGTCGGTGAAGCGCGCCGGCTGCACCGGGTAATCGCCCGGCGCGCCCGCCACATGCACGGTCGGCGAGCACACCAGCAGGACCAGCAGCGCGGCGAGCAGGGTGCGCGGCAGGAACATGGTCACGGCTCCTTCCCGAAGTGGGCGACCCCCATGGTACATCACGCCAGCGAAGCGTGGCGAACCGCCGTCGTGCCGGGCGCTTTGAGGCACCGCTTCGCTGGTGTATCCTCTGCTCGACGGAGGTGCTGGTCTGCCGAATCCGTTGCAGTTCCTGCCGCCCGACGGCACGAAGATCGTGCTGGTCCTGTTCCTCTCGTTCCTCGTGGGCCTGGAACGCGAGGAGCACAAGGCCACCTCGGCGGAGTACTCGTTCGGCGGCGTGCGCACGTTCCCGCTGATCGGGCTCCTCGGCTACGCAACGTCGCTGCTGTCCGGGACCAACCTGTGGTTCGTGGCCATCGGCTTCTGCGTCACGGGCGGCTTCATGCTGCTGTCCTACTGGCGCAAGCTCTCCTGGTCGAACGCCGGCGCGACGTCCGAGATCACCGGTCTGGCCACCTTCGTCGTCGGCGCGCTCGTCCAGCACGACTTCTACTGGATCGCCACCACGCTGGCCGTCCTCAGCCTGCTGCTGCTCGAACTGAAAGACCTGCTCGAGAACCTGGCGACGAAGATGGCACCCGACGAGATCTTCACGGTCGCCAAGTTCCTGCTGCTGACGGCGGTCATCCTGCCGATCCTGCCCGACCAGTCCTTCGGCCCGTTCGCCCTCAACCCGTTCCGGATCTGGCTGGTCGTCGTCGCGGTGAGCGGCGTGTCGTACGGCAGTTACGTGCTGCAGCGGGTAACGCGGCTGCGGGGCGGGATCGTGCTGGCGGCGATCCTGGGCGGCGCGTATTCGTCGACGGTCATGACGGTGGTGCTGTCGCGCCGGGCGGCGCAGGAGCACCGGCCGCACCTGTTCTCGGGCGCGATCCTCATGGCGTCGGGGATGATGTACCTGCGCATCGCGGCGCTGGTGGCCATCTTCAACGCGCCGCTGGGCGCGCGGCTGGCGCCGGTGTTTCTCACCCTCTCCGGCGGCGCGCTGGTCGGCGGGTGGCTCTGGTCGCGGGTCCCGGACGACAACACGCACGACGTGGAGCGGAAGTTCACGCCGACCAACCCGCTGGAACTGCGGACGGCGCTGTTCTTCGCGGCGTTGTTCGTCGGGATGCTGGTAGCGACGCGGCTGGCGGTCCAGCACCTCGGCAGCGCAGGCATCTACGTCCTGGGCGCCGTGATGGGCCTCACCGACGTGGACCCGTACATCATGGGCATGACGCAGGCGGCAGGGTCGATCACGCCGCTCGGCATTGCCGCAACCGGCATCCTGGTGGCGGCGGCGAGCAACAACATCGCCAAGGGGTTCTACGCGTTGACCATCGGGGACAGGAAGACGGGGCGGGAGGCGCTGCTGGCGTTGTTGCTGCTCGCGCTGGCGGGGCTGACGCCGCTGGTGGTGATGGGGTTCTGATGGGGACCGCTCTCCGGTGGGGCGAGGCTTTCCGCCTCCGCGCGTCAGTGCAACGAGCCGCGCTGCGGCGAGACCTCGCCGTAGTTCCCGGAGTTGCTGAACGAAGGCGGGCAGCCTTGCCGCAACCGTCGTCGCAACCTTGACGCCCGAGGCCGACTCGGTACACACTTGAAGGTCGGAACGCGGCGGTGCTGCGTTCCACCCGCCGACGCCGCGCTCTCCGCGCGGCCGCGTTTCCTGGTGTGGGCCGCTAGCTCAATTGGCAGAGCAGCAGACTCTTAATCTGCGGGTTGAAGGTTCGATTCCTTCGCGGCTCACCAACTTTCCGCAAGAAAACGACGCCCCTTCGCGTCCGCTTCGCGGCCGAGCCCGGCCGAAGCCGCGCTCGGGCACAGAGCTGGATACGGCAGCACGCCTGCAGTCGCGGCATAAGCTGGCTGAGACTACGCGGCGAAGCTGGGCCTGCGGTGAAAGGTGAACAGCGATATCGCGGCGCACGCGAGTGCAGGCAGAGGCATCAGCCACGCCATGGCTGGGCTCTTCCAGGCCCCGGTCAGCTGCAGCGAGGCGAGGCCGATCATGCCGATCGCGATGGCGGCCGCCGCCCCGGCCGCCTGAGGCCTGCGGCCACCGCGCCAGAGCAGCGTGAGGTCCGGGATCAGGGTTGGGAAGTAGATGTAGAATCCGGTGATCGAGGCGGCGTAGATAAGGGTATGGAGCGACCTGGACCCCGGACCGGCCAGGCCAGTGAGGCGCTCGATCGTGATCAGGAGCAGACCGATCGCGATGCCAAACGTATGCACCAGCAGGGGCGTGAGAAAGCGTGCCCAGTACACCGTCGTGCGTCGCGTTGGCAGCAGCAGCAACAGGCGTAGCCGACGCTCTGAGCTCTCGTTGGTGTTGATCAGGATGGCGATCGTCATCGAGCCGGCGACAAAGAGTCCGGTCGCGAGCAGGAACACCACCCGAATCTCCCGCCCGTCGATCACCACGACGATCGCCAGGATCAAGGCGCCAACCACCGATACGACGCCATAGCCCAGGAGAATCAGCGTCCTGTAGTAGCGCAGCGTGATCGCGATCAGCTCCCAGGCCGTGACAGCTCGCAGCCTCCGTGATGCGTGGTGAACGGCAGTCGAGCTCTGCTCGAGGTTCGTGCGCATGGCGCCTCCTACTGATCAAACCTGAGCCGGCGTCGGTACAGGACGCCAGCCGCGACGGTGAGAGCAACCCCGACGCCGAGTGCGAGCGCGCAGGCAACCCACCGCTCGGCCAGAGCGCCGAGGTTGATCGCGAGCGGAATCGCAAACCCGAGGAAGAGCACCAGCGCGCCGATACGCTCGCCCCCACGTCGCGCCTCGTCGTGCGCCGCCTTCACCTCGACGGCAATCAGCGCGAGCTGCATGTACGGCAGGAGCTGGGCTGCGACGGCGATCGGCGCCAGCACCGAATCGGGATCCACGACCTGGCCACGGAAGAGGGCGTCGAGGGTGCAAAGGCAGGTGCCGAACGCCGCGCCAAGGGCCAGTAGCGCGACCGGTGCCACAGCCCGAGCCGCAGCCACCTGCCTGCGCCCGACAACCAGCAAAGGGAAGAGCACGCTGCGTTGCTCGCGGCGTTCGAGCCCGGGGATCGTCGAGCCGGCCACGGCCGAGGCAACGACCACCATGAATCCAATCGTGATCGCCAGTTTCTCCGGTGTCCGCAGGCTGAGCTGGAGACCGGCGAAGATCCCGACGGCCCACGCCAGAGCGACCACCCGCCACCGATAACGCAGCGTGGTGCTAGTGAGCCGCCACACGCCCGGCCCCCTCTCCCTTGAGGATCTCGACCGCGATCTCGTCGATGCTCATGCGCGCCTGCTCGACGCCTTCCGCGCCGAGCCCGCGCAGGGCGTCGAGGGTGGCTTGATGATCACGGCTCGTCACCTGGTGCTCGAGGCGGACCTGACGATGGTCGATGACGCCGGGCAACGACAGATTGTCGGCCGCGAGACGGAAGGAGATGCGCCGCCACGACTCAACCAGGTCGTCCTTGGCGCT